>Ga0164242_10008309_pt1 | contig 11262 bp, 12 predicted proteins | sample OricomgcompostMG_FD_108783 | JGI IMG/M metagenome (GOLD analysis project Ga0164242, IMG submission 108783) | Miracle-Growth compost microbial communities from Emeryville, California, USA - Original compost - Miracle growth compost (MG) ...
CCGCCTCGACGTGCGCCGCATCGAGACCCTCAAGGACGGTGGCGACATGGTCGGCAACCGCACCCGGGTCAAGGTCGTGAAGAACAAGGTCGCCCCGCCCTTCAAGCAGGCCGAGTTCGACATCATGTACGGCCAGGGCATCAGCCGTGAGGGTGGCCTGATCGACGTCGGCGTCGAGGCAGGCCTGATCCGCAAGGCCGGCGCCTGGTACACCTACGAGGGCGACCAGCTCGGTCAGGGCAAGGAGAACGCCCGCACCTTCCTCAAGGACAATCCCGACCTCGCCAACGAGATCGAGAAGCGGATCCTGGAGCAGCTCGGCATCGGCCCGACCGTCGACACCCCGGCCGGCGAATTCGTCGCGGACGAGCCCAATGTCGACCCCGACGGCATCGACTTCTGAGACGCGTGAAACGGGCCTCCTGGCGGCGTTCTCGTCGCTTGACATGCGCTTCGCCTCAAGCACGCCGGCGCTCCTCGGCCTTGCCAGCAGGCCCGTTTGACGCGTCTCACACCGGGTGGATGTGATGAACGATTCCTCGCGAGGGCCGTTGTCGCGGGCGATCGCGGAGCGGGAGCAGGAACGCGCGCGTGCGGGCGATCCGCACGCGCGAGCGCCTCGTCGCGGCCGCCGTACGACGGAGCCCGATCCGGATCGTGACCTCGGACCCGAGGCCGATCCGGAGTCGGTGGCCCGCAAGATCCTGCTCGACCAGCTCACCGGCAGGGCCCGGACCCGGGCAGAGCTGGCCAAGAAGCTGGCCCAGCGCAATGTGCCCGACGACATCGCGCGATCCCTGCTCGATCGGTTCACCGAGGTCGGGCTGATCGACGACGAGGCCTTCGCTCGGGACTGGATCGAGCAGCGCCAGTCCGGGCGAGGCCTGGCCCGTCGGGCGCTCGCCGTCGAGCTGCGCCGCAAGGGTGTCGATGAGGGGATCGCCAAGGAGGCGCTCGACGCGGCCGCCGAGGACGATCCCGAGGCGGAGCTGGAGGCGGCCCGGATGCTGGTCCGTCGCAAGCTCCGCTCACTACGCGGGGTCGAGCCGCAGAAGGCCACCCAGCGGCTCGTCGGCATGCTCGCCCGCAAGGGCCACAGCCCCGGCATCGCCTACCGGGTCGTGCGCGAGGAGCTCGACGAGGGCGAGGGTACCGTCCACGATCCGGACGCGGACGTCTCGGGCTGGCTATAGTCCACGGGCGCGTTCGGTATTCGGACCTTCGCGCGGTGCGAAGGAGAATGTTGTGTCGGACGACATGTATCCCGGCCGGAACGACGGCGACCAGGGCGAGTTCCAGGGGCAGGAGCCAAGCGAAGCTGTCAGCGGTGCGCCCGCTGAGATGCCGAGTTTCCCGCCGGCTGCGCCACCGGTTGCTCCGCCCGTTGCCGCTCCGGCGACGGTTGCGCTCCCGGAGAATGTCCTGCGCGGCATGTCCTTCGGCTTCCTGGGCGTGGTCGGCGGCATCGTGCTGACAGTCGTCGTCTGGAGGCTCGGCTTCGTGGCCGGGATCACCAGCCTGGTGCTCTCGGCAGGCGCCACCTTCCTCTACGCCAAGGGTGCGGGCGCGCCCCCGAAGCGGGGAGTCGTGCCGCTGGTCGTGATGATCGTCCTGGGCGTCGTGGTCGCCTTCTTCGGTGTGATCGCCAGTGACGCCTGGGTCGTCTATGACGACGCTCACGGCCTGGTCGGCTCCCAGAACCGGATCAGCTTCATCGTGGACAACATGTTCCGCGGCGAGGTGATCCGCAGCTACGGCAAGGACATGGTCTGGTTCGCCCTCTTCGGCGCACTCGGCGTCTACGGGACCCTGCGCCGGCTGATCGCCCAGCGCTAGTGGTTCACGCGGCCTGCGGGGTCTCGGCAATGCGCCGGGAGGCCAGGACGTACCACCGGCTCCCGGCGCGGTCTGCAAAGACGTCGACAGGCCTCACCAGGGCGGCCGGAGGCATCGCCCCGGCACGGATCGAGGTCGTCGCGGGCGTCGGGTGCGTGGCTGCGGCGGCGTGGACGAGTGTGGGCTGGGACATCGCGGTCTCCTCATCGATTGACGTGGATCCCACGTTGTCGCGCCGAGCTGGTAGCTCCCTCAGTACGAGATGTGAAGTCGCTGGCAATGGGCCAGATCAGGCCGAGGTGCGCTGCCCGTCGACCGTGTAGGCACCGACCTCGCTGAAGTCCACCTGGCGGCGGGCATTGGCCAGCGCCGATACGTGCACGCTGCCGATCACCCCGCGCCGGTCGTAGATCGTCGCGACACCCACCGAGATCCCGTCGTACGACGCCTGCCGGTCGGCCTCGATGCCGATCCCGTCCGCATCGGGCAGTCGGCACAGCGCAAGCTGCACATCGGCATTGATGAAGCCGACCCCCTCCGATCCCCAGTGCGTCACCATCGAGGCTGCGTCGGAGATCATCGCGACGCGTTCGAAGGCGGTGGGGCCGGTGCCTTCGGGCTGTTCGACGACGGGGACACCGTTCTGCCACATGCGCTTGCGGCCCGGGTTCTGAAGCACGCCCATGGCCTCCGACCAGTCGTCGTCGGAGGCGAACCACGGCACGAAGGGTCCCTCGGTTGCGGGATGGAGATCGAGCGGTGGCGGTTCGGGCGTGCGCTGACGTGCCCAGACCTCGCCGGGCGGTTCCTCGGTCGCGCGCAGGAAGGTGACACTGGCCCGGGTCACCTCGCGCTCGCCCTCGACGACCCGCGCGTCGGCCACCACGATCCGGTTGCCCTCACGGATCACGTGCGTGGTGACCGAGACACCGGACACCGGGACAGGGGAGAACATGTCGACACCGAGGCGTGCCGGGACGAAGCCCTCGGGGCAGAGCGGCTCCATGACGTGGGCGATCAGGCCACACACGGCGAAGCCGCCGACCATGGTGGGTGCCCAGCTGCTTGCCGCGATCCCGGTGGCGCGGTAGACGGTCGAGCCGCCCGACTCGTCGACCGTGAAGAGGGCGAAGGGCTCAGGCATTGCTCCCCTCCAGAAAGGACAGCATCCGGAGCCCTGCCTCGTCGAGCGAGCCGTGTTCACGGGCCACCACTCCCCAGTCGCGCACCATGTCGGCGAACTTCTGGGGGTTGTAGACGTCCTCCTCGCGTGACCACAGCCCGTCGCCGGCATAGTCGAGGATGGTGATGTTGGAGGCCTCGTGCAGCGAGCCGTCGCCGGGATCACGCATCAGGTTCCGTACCTCGCAGACCACGCGTCCCTGATCGGGATCGAGCACCGACCAGGCGATGGGGAAGCCGATCATCTCGTTGCCGGGGAAGGTCGTCATCGTGCGGATGATCCAGGGGCGGATCTCTCCGCGGCCGGAGAACTCGCCGTACGCGTGCTCGACGTACGCCGCGTCCTCGGTGAACATCTCCGCGAACCGATCCCAGTTGCCGGTGCGAGCGATCTCGGCAACCGTCTCCTGATAGCCGGCGAATGCGGTTTCCAGCTCAGCTCTGTCCATGACCGAGAGTGTAGAACGTGTTCTATTCGGCGTCCGCGAGAAGCAGGTCGCAGAGCGTTGCGGCGAGCCAGTCCTCGACCTCCTGGTGGGACCAACCGTGCTCGAGCACCAACTGGTCGAGGGTCGGTACCGAGACCCCTGCCCGGGCGGCGATGCCGCCGGGGGAGGTCGCCGCCTAGCCGTTCGAGGCGAACAGCTCCCGAGCCGCGGCGAGGATCGCTGCGGGGCCTGCTCTGCCTGGCGTTTGTCGGTACTCGGACCGGTAAGACGTGAGTCAGTGGTGGAGCAGCAGTGTGGTCAGCGATTCGATGAGCCAGGCCTCGGCCTTGTCGTGACTCCAGCCGAAGTCCTGGGTCAGTTGGCGCCAGTTGTCCGGCGAGGTCATCACGGCGTAGGTCGTCGCCGCCTCCTCGGCGCTGGTGCCGGGTCCGAGCGCGCCCAACTCGGCGAGGCGATGACCGAAGAGCTCGGCGCCGCCGCGGTGGCGCTGCATTCCCTCGCGTACGGCGGCCGCGACCTCGGCGTTGGAGGGTTCGGCGGCGAGCAGCACTCGCACGATGTCGCCGCAGCGCTCGTTGATCTGGCGGGTGAGGCGTACTCCGTTGGTCAGTACCACGCCGGGGTCTCTTGTCTGCGCGATCTCGGCAGCGAGGGGGCCGACGCCGCTCTCCGCGTCGATCAGATCGTTGAGCGCGAGCACCAGGGCGGGCTTGCCGCCGACGCTGGAGTAGACGGTCTGGACCGCGACCCCCGCCTCCTCGGCGATCTGGTTGATCGTCGTTGCGGCGTAGCCCTTCGTGGTGAAGAGGCGACGTGCCGCGCGCACGATCTCTTCGCGCGTGGCAGCCGCGGCGACCTCTCGTCGGTTGGGTCGGCGGCGCGGCTCTTCCTCGGACATCTCTTGACAGATCCCGTCACTAGGTATTAATTCTTGTTATCAGAGTCTCATTCTAGTGAGACGAAACATCTTCCTGTAATTGTTCAATTATTCCAGAGGTGAGCGATGTCATCCAGCCCAGCGGTGCGACCGGACGCCGCGATCATCAGAGCGGCTGCCGTCGGGGCATTCGTCTTCGTCCTGCTCCTGGTGGCGCAGAACCTCATCCGGGCGAATGAGCCCTCCTTCGATGCCACGACCTCGAGCGTCACCGCCTATTTCCTCGGCCATCGGGCCGCAGTGATGGTGCCGCTCTATCTCTTTCCGTTCGGCATGGTCAGCCTGCTCGTCTTCGTCGCCGGCCTGCGTGCTCTCGCCAGCCGGCGCGAGGAGGCCTTCTGGATCGATCTGGGCACACTGGCCGTCCTGGTCATCGCAGCCCTGTTTGCGGTCGTCAACATCGCCGAGATCGCGATCGCGGTCGTCGTACGCAACGCGCCGTCCCCACAGGCGGTGACGGCGCTCTGGGCCCTTCATGCGGGATCCTTCGGCCTGAACCTGGGTGCCATCGCGGTTGCCCTCGTGGCGCTCTCCCGGTCGGCGCGTCACCTCGGCCTGGTACCGGGCTGGTTCACCAGGCTGGCCCTGCTCGGCGCGCTCCTCCTTTTCGCCGCGGCCGTGAGTACGGTCTCGCTCGCCGAGGGCGGGCCGATGCTCTATGTCGGGTTGGTCGGCTTCCTGGTCTGGGCGCTCTTCCTCGTGCTGTGTGGCATCGGCCTGTTGCGCTCGGCTGCGGGCGCGACGACCCCGGTGACGGGCACCGGGCCACGCTCGATGAATACGGTCATCCATGCCGCATTCCGAAGGGACCTCCACCGCCTCGAGACGGCATTGACCCGGTTCCCGGCGGGCTCGCAGTCGCGCGCCGACGAGCTCCATCGGGCCTGGTGCCACTACGCCGCGCAGCTCCACCAACATCACGAAGGCGAGGAAGAGGTCTTCTTCCCGGCCCTGGCCCGTGTCGAGGACGTCACGGCGCTCCTCGCGGATCTCGAGGGAGAGCACGCCGCGATGCTCGCCGCGCTCTCGGCCGCGGACAGCGCGATCGGCGCCCTTCACACCGACCCGACCGCGGACCGGGCGGAGACGGCTCGCGCCGCCCTCGCCGACTTCGCCGAGGTGCTCGAGGCCCATCTCGCCCACGAGGAGCGAGACTTCGAGCCGCTTGCCGAGAGGCACGCGGCCACCCCCGAGATGCGAGCCGCCGAGCACCAGATCCGCGAACGGCATCGCAAGGACAGCGGTGCCTTCTTCGCCTGGCTGCTCGACGGCGCGTCGCCGGAGGAGGCGGCCGCGCTACGCCGCCTCGTGCCGCCGCCGGCCCTGCGGGCGATGACGATGCTCGGCGGTCGGACCTACACGGCGACTGTCGCGGAGGTGTGGCGCGGATGAGTACGCCCGCGAAGGCAATGTTCGCCCTGTTGACGGCGTTGTGGACCGCTTCGGCGCCCGCGGACGGGGGAGCGCTGCGCACCTGGCGGTGCACGTCGAGCAACGCCGACTGGAGCACCGCCGACTGTTCGCAGGAGGGTGAGCCTCCGGTCGACGGCGACTCGGTGCTGATCCAGAGCGACACCCCGATCCAGGGCGTCCCCGAGATCACTCTGAAGAATCTGACCTACTCCGGTGGCGCTGACGGGCACCTCGACCCGGACGACGCGAATGCCGCCGGCATCACCGTCGCCGGTCAACTCCGCTGGACCGAAGGCGCCATCAACATGCCGGTGACCATCGAGTCCGGCGCCTCCGGGACGCTCGTGGCGGGCGCCCGCAAGGAGATCGACGGAGACCTCACCGTTCGCGGCAGCCTGAGTCTGCGGAACACCGGCTCGGAGGAGGCTTCCGGCCTGCACTTCGACGACCCGCACAGTCTGGTCATCCCGGCCGGCGGGGTCGTGACCTCGACCGGCGACAGCGAGGTCTTCGGCGGTGACTGCTGTGGCACGCAGGGCCTGCATCGCGTCGTCAACGAGGGAGTGCTGAACATTCCCGACGGACGTCTGAGCATCAACAAGATGGCGCGCTACCAGGACGGCGCACTCAGTGGGTCCAGGCGCGCGGGTCGACGCCTCACCGAAGTTCGCCGCCCGGGCCAACCACGGCAGGACCCGAGTCCGGGTCCGCTACCTGGCCTACTACCGCTGATCGGAGGAGCTCGATGATTCACCCACTACGCCGAACAGGTGCGGTCCTGTCCATGGTCCTGGCCGTTGCCGCCGTGCCGGTCGCCTCGGCCACCCTGGTGGCGCCGGCGGATGCCGCGTCCGTCACCGGCCAGATCGTCTTCGACCACGGCAATGACCTGTGGGCGGCCAATGCCGACGGGTCGGATGCGCATCCGCTGGTGACGGCGGCGCAGGTCGGGGTCGACCACCTCGGTGAGCCCGCGATCGCGCCGAACGGCGACATCCTGCTGTTCACCGGCTGGTCGGACGCGAACGAGATGAGGAGCACGCACGGTGTGGAGTTCTGGGGCGTCAACCGGATGCGTACCTTCGAGTTGCACGACGGCCACGTGACCGCACTGTCCGGCGCGCCCCGGAGGAGCGCGAACCCGATGGAGACCGACGACATGACGCCGGAACCCTCGGCGGACGGGCGCTCCTATGTCTATGCCCACCTCTACTGCACCGAACAGGTGATCGTTCGCGACGGGTACGGCGACCCGGTCGACTGGGGACGCGTGTGCAGATCGCAGTTGCGCCGTGCGCCCTTGTCGGGAGGAGCCGCTCGGTCCTCCGTCTTCGCGACGATGTGTGACGACGATGTGGTGAGCCTGCCCTTCAGCCCGACCCCCGATCCCGCCGCGCCCGCGAAGATCGCCTACTCCGGCTGCCGCACACCTGCCTCCAGTGACCCCTTCGGAGCACCCTCGCAGGGCGCGCTGATGCTCTCCGGTCCGGCGCGGGCAGGAGAGGTCGAGGTCGCCCTGACCGGCGAGGCGCGCGGCTTCGACGACCCGTCCTTCTCCCCGAGCGGGGCTGCCCTGGTCGCCTACAACGAGGGTGGCGAGGTCGACATGGTGTATCCGGACGGCAACACCAGCGTCGACGACATCGCGGGCGGACTCTACGTCTACGACCAGCCAGACACGACGACCTCCGGCCGGCTCCTCGTCCGGGCGCCGGTCACCGGTAGTGACGCGCTCGGGGTGACGACGTACGCCCCGATCAGCTATCCGCGCTATCTCGGTACGAGCACGATCGGTTTCGTCTACAAGGGCAGCGTCTACAGTGTGCCGGCGTCGTGCTCGGGCTGCTCGATCGCGCAGGCAAGGAAGATCCACGACGGCGGCAGCCAGTTCTCCACGCAGGCCTCGAGTCTGGCCTGGACGGCTCGAGCGATCGCTCGCCCCCGGTCCTCGGTGCAGCATCTGACGCTGGCGAAGATCCGCGCCCAGCACGCACGTGCCCTGGTGCGGCATGGCCTGAGGGTGAAGGCGCTGTGCCGGCTCGGGTGCCACCTGGATCTCCGCCTCACCGTGACCGTGAAGCTGGCGCGCAAGAGCCACCTGATCAGCGCACACAGGTACCACTCGCTGCGAGCGCACCATCACACCACCGTGACGATCGGCCACAAGATCGCCCGCCTTCGTGGCGGCCGCGCGACCGCCGTCGGGATTCGGCTCACCGGGCCGGCGCGCCACCGGCTCGCGCACCTGCGCCGCTGGACCATGCGCCTGGCCGCGGCCGTGCACGGCGCGGCGACGGCGCATCGAACGATCCACGTCCGCTCCTGAGCGGCTGCTCCGACAGAAGACAGAAGGGAAATCGACACATGAGGACGTCCAAGGACTTCGACCCTCGCCTGACCACCGGCGCCGCACTGGTGGCAGCGGGTCTGATGCTGGGTCCGCTGCCCGCCGAGGCCGCCGGATCGGGAGCCGCGATGGCATCCGGTGCGGTGACGCGTACCTTCGGCTTCACCGCCGGCGAACAGGTCTTCGTCGTACCCGCCGGGGTCCACGCGGTCCGCATTGCGGCGGTCGGCGCTCATGGCGGCGACGTCGACAAAGACTCGGACCCCGGCGGGTACGGCGGCACGGCGACGGGGACGGTGCGGGTCAGTCCGGGGGAGAAACTCTACGTCGAGGTCGGCGGGTCACCCGGCATGGGCGCGGGGTCGGTGGGGGGCTTCAACGGTGGTGGGGACAGCCACACGGGTGCTGATGACGATCACTCCGGCGCCGGTGGAGGTGGCGCCTCGGACGTGCGCACTGTGCCGGCGTCGATGCCCGGCACCCTGGAATCGCGGCTGGTGATCGCGGCCGGCGGTGGCGGCGGGCACCATGGCGGCAACGGCGGCGCGGCCGATGACGGCGCCGGCGAGGACAGCGACAGTCACTTCGGTGGTTACGGCGCCTCCCTGACCGCCGGCGGAATGGGCGGGCAGGGCGAGGGCAACATCGTCGAGGACGGCGGGCGCGGGGGTCTCGGCGTCGGGGGCCAGGGTGCCATCGGCGCCGGCACAGAGAACACAGTGCAGTACGGCGGTGGCGGTGGTGGCGGCGGCTACTACGGGGGCGGCGGCGGCACCAACGGCGACGGCGGTGGCGGCGGCTCCGACCACGTCGTACCGGCTGCGACGTCACCACAGGTGGGCACCAATCTCGCCGACGCGCCCGCCGGAGTCACCATCTCTTACCAGTCCGCCTCGTACCAGTCCGCGCAGAAACTGGTCGTCGGCGGCATCCATGCCCAACGCGCGGGTCGGGTGCTGAAGCGTGGCCTGAGCGTCGTCGTGGAGTGCCGTCATGCCTGTCGGGTCGATCTGGCGTTGACCGTGGGTGTGAAACAGGCGCGGCAGTTGCATCTGGTGAGCAAGGGGAAGTACCACTCGCTGCGAAGGCACCACCGCACAACGGTGACGATCGGTCACGAGGCGACGAACCTTGCCGGGGGTAGCCCGAGGACCGTTCGCGTTCGACTCGCGAAGCATCCCCGTCGCGTGCTCGCGCACGCCCGTCACTGGACGATGCGCCTGACCGCATCCCTGAGACCTGCCGATGGTGTGAAACCGGCGCGTCGCACGGTCCGCGTCCGGCGCTGAAACCCCGGTTGGAGGAGCCGAGGTGAGGATGGGAATGGGACCGCGCCTTCCGGGTACGGATGAGAAACCGGCGGGAGGCCCGTCGAACGAGTAGCGCGCGGAGGCAGAGGTCTTCGGCGCGATAGGAGGTGCACATCGATGGACGCCCAGGATGTGAAAGCCGGCATTGCCGACGCGGTTCCCGACGCCGTCCAGGACACGATGGCGAAGGCGGGAGATGCCGTCGGCGACGTGGCCGGCAGGCTCGGTGCGAGCTTCGAGACCGACAAGGCCCAGGAGTCCGTGGCTGCTGCGGCAAGTGCGGCAGCGGAGACTGCGCGCAGGCGCCCGGTCGTCGTGGTCGGCGCGGTCGTGCTCGCGGCACTGGCCGCGATCCTGGTCTGGCGCCGGCTCGGCTGAGCCCGGTTTCGCTGGATCGAGGAGGAGGGCTCTTGAGCTGATTGTTACCGGCGAGTAACCTTTGCTCATGAGCAAAGTCGCCGACCTGCACCGGACCGCCCACAAGATCCCCGTCGTGGGCGACCGGGTGTTCTCCTTCGCCTTCAGCCAGATCGCTCCCTACTTCTGGACGATCCGGCCGCGCTTCACGGTGATCGAGCCGAACCATGCCGAAGTGGTCATCAGGAAGCGCCGGGGCGTGCAGAACCACATCGGCACGGTGCACGCGATCGCCCTGTGCAATGGCCTCGAGGCCGCCATGGGGGTGTTGGCCGAGGCGACGATCCCCCCGGGCAAGCGCTGGATTCCCAAGGGCATGGACATCAGCTACACGGCGAAGGCGACCTCCGACATCACCTGCCATGCCGACACCGACCCCGAACAGTGGACCTCCGGCGATCCTGACCTTCCGGTCAGGGTCAAGGGCGTCCGTGAGGACGGCACCGTGGTGATCGAAGGAGTCATCAAGCTGTGGGTGACCGAAAAGCCGAGCGCCTAGCGCTCTGCTTTTCACGTACGCCGGAAAGCCGCGCAGCTTTCCGGACGTGAACTGACAAAAGTCACGAGACCTTGTCGGCGCTCTCGGCTTTGATGGTGTTCACCACCCACCACCGAGCCGGGAGCGGCGATGATCGAAGCACGAGGTCTGGTCCAGACCTTCCAGACGCGTCAGGGGCGCGACAAGACCGAGGTGCGCGCCGTCGACGGCGTCGACCTCGATGTGGCCGAGGGCGAGGTCGTCGGCTTCCTCGGCCCAAACGGCGCCGGCAAGACGACCACATTGCGGATGCTGACCACTCTGTTGCGCCCGACCGAGGGCAGTGCTCGGGTCGCCGGCTACGACGTGGTGAGCCAGTCGCGCGAGGTACGCCAGTCCATCGGCTACGTCTCCCAGACGGGTGGTGCCTTCAGCGGTGCGCGTGCCGGTGACGAGGTCACCGACCACGGCATGCTCTACGGGTTGCCACGCAAGGCCGTCGAAGCGCGTGGCAAGGAGCTCTTCGAGCAGCTCGACCTCGACGGTCTGTGGACCCGGATGCCGCGCAACATGTCAGGCGGCCAGAAGCGCCGCCTCGACATCGTCATGGGGCTGATCCACGAGCCCTCACTGGTCTTTCTCGACGAGCCGACCACGGGACTGGACCCGCAGGCGCGCGCCAATCTGTGGCAACACATCGCCGAGCTCCGCAGCAGGCGTGGGGCGACCGTCTTCCTGACCACGCACTATCTCGACGAGGCCGATGCTCTCTCCGATCGCATCGTCATCATCGACAAGGGCCGCATCGTCGCCAGCGACACGGCCGACAACCTCAAGGACCAGGTGGCCGGTGACCTGGTCGACCTCGAGGTTGCGCAGGGTGACCTCCTTGC
>Ga0164242_10008310_pt1 | contig 11262 bp, 7 predicted proteins | sample OricomgcompostMG_FD_108783 | JGI IMG/M metagenome (GOLD analysis project Ga0164242, IMG submission 108783) | Miracle-Growth compost microbial communities from Emeryville, California, USA - Original compost - Miracle growth compost (MG) ...
AATGAAAACGCGCAAAAGAATCTCTCTTGATATCAGCCAAGACCACCCGCTCCCAAGATCCTAGCTATTTCCCCGGATTTATCTGCGCTAATTAAGTGAAACGCATTCCCCTTTTACAGTGGACGTGGGTCTTGATGTTCGGGAAAGCTTATCCCAAGCGTCAAGTCACATCGAGGGGCAGTTCACAACCACTAGCGCTAATGCTTATTCATATCCGCCCCATGGAGGGTTCGGCGACGCTGGCTTGTTCTTCTTCTCTGCTCGTTCTTGTAGGACGACAAGAGAGGCAATACTGAATTCAGCGATAGCTGCATCAAATTGTCCCATATTGACCCTAACACAGATTAAAGGGGAGCGAACAAGCGTGACAATCGGTTACCACGCGTAAAGAGTTCTAAAACAAATCAGCCAAGAGAAGAGAACTTAATTGCGTGGCTTAGTACCGGTTTGACAGACGGTGTAACGGGGAGAACGAAGGAGGAGGAGGATAGTAGGGCGGAGCAACGGGGAGGATGAAAGGTATAATACGCCCTTGAATTATATACATATAACTTCCCCAGTCCTTCTAACTACGAGTTGCTATTTAATACATACTCATACTTTCAGGAGTGAGGCTAAACCGAGTGTAACGCGTATGTCGACAGCCTCTGATGAATAGAATGAGTTCCATATCATTACGATAATGTATCCACCTCAACAAAGATAGCAGGTAAATGGGTGTTAAAATATATACTTAGGTACCTAATGCGGCGCATGTCAATTTCATCGTAAACAATGGCAAATTTCACGCGTTTATTCTTTGCATACCCCTGACGTTGATCCACACGAACATACTTATTACTTGTTAATTACCACAGCCACAAAATGACCCACGGTGCAACTTGAAGTCGCGATCTCAGTCGTACTCATCAGAGATGGAACGTGTCATTCAGGCGGCTTTCTTTCAAATAAAATTGTAACCGCCTTGACTCTCAACTCTTGGCTGGTCACAACCTCCCCTTTTCCTGGGACCAATTGACACGCTCCCTTTCGACTTACGCGTTCCAATTTTTGTATGCTCCGACTTACCAGGCCAGGCCCATCGGGCCTGACTGGCCTTTGCGTTGATACCACGTTTTGTTGTCGCGTTATGTAGGTTGCGGACACTACACGCTCACAAGGTTCTTTTGGGGGTTTTGGCGTTTGGGCGTTGCCCGTCCCGTCCTCATTATTTGCAAACATATAATTAGGTCTCGCCCTCCACCGGATGCTTTCCCCGGCTCGCTCTTGCGTTTGTCTTCCAACCGCCCATGCACATGCAGGCGAATCGCTCTGACAATCAAGCTGAATTCGGCAAGGACTGGATCTGCCGATTCATGACCCCACCCTCTTCCCATGGCTTGTGAGATTAAACACGGCCGACCCCGCAGCACCTTGGCCGCTTTTGGTCCTCAATACTACATGGAACGGCACACCCCGGACGCTGATTAGCTGCCTCCATGTGACAGCTGATGCCAACGACCGAATGCTTGGGACAATACTCCTTCGTGCGCGTCCCATCCGAAGTATTTGGCCTGGCGTGGTGTGGTCGAGCCAATAGTTAGCAAGCAGGGGTCTTTTGTCTCGTCAGCAGGCATGTGCCACGACGTTCCTGCCAAACATGTTGTTGGTGCGGCGGCGCAGCTGGGGGTCCGGCAAGCCGAGATTGCACAACACTATTAAAGATATGAGGGGGGTGGGACAGAGTGACTCTAGCTTTGCTTCTAGTATCATCAACTCTAAACACGAGGAACTACCCCGAGACGACATTCATCCAGCAAGGCTCTCCCGAAATATTTTTGACATGGCAACTAGACCAGGGCAGGACAGTTCAAATACGAACAACGGCGTACATGATGAAGAAAAGGGCCTGCACAAGACTGTCACGGGGGTGACGATGTCTCCTGAGCTCTTCGAGAAGGTCCCATTCCTCACGGTATTTGGAGCTAGTTAGCCCACAAGAGCTCACGACTGTATAGCTATATCTAACCCCAAAAGTTCCCCATACTGGCGACTACAATAAGCGGTTTGCCAATCCTACCGCTCTCGGGTTTGTCGGGTATGTTTTGAGCCACCCAAGAGATCGTTTCAGACGTCGGCCGAGAACGCGAGTTAATTCTGATGCAGCTTCGTCATCTCAACTTTCACCTTCTCCACGGTCCTAATGGGATGGGGTGGGGCCGAGGGATTCTCACCCGTTGCGTACGTTGTCATTTCTCCTCCTTTCGATCTGTCGTGTGTATTTCAACTCACACTCCGCAGCGGCATATTCTTCTTTGTCGGACCGGTCCTGCTCGTGTTCGCAATGGTGTTCGAGTGGGTGATGGGTAACTTCTTTCCCATGATGGTGATGGGCCTCTTCGCCGTCTTTTGGCTCTCGTTCGGTCTCCTCCAGCTGCCGACACTTCAGCTCGCCTCCCCTTACGCAACTGCCGCTGACCCGTCGGGCCTGGCTTCGCCTGAGTACAACGCCACCGTTGCACTTTACCTCATAATCTGGGGATTTGCGCTGTTCACCTTCTTCATTTTCACTTTGAAGATCAATGCGGTGTTTGCAATGATCTTCCTGTTAGTTAGCGTTGCTGCGTGGGTCCTATCTGGCGCGTATTGGAAAGTGAGCTCCGGAGATTTCGACGCCGCTGGTCGTCTTCAGAAGGTGAGTGGCGCCTTCAAACTGCTCTTATTTCCTACAGCTGACTTATTGGACCAGGCTGGCGGTGCCCTTCTCTTTGTGGTCGCTGTTCTGGGGTGGTACGCTGCCTTTATCATCATGGCGGGCGAGATGCGCATCACGCTTAACCTCCCTGTCGGAGATTTAAGTCGCTTTTGGCCAAAGACGGATGTTGAACTAGCTGTTTCCGAGCATCAAGACTGAGGACGTGTGCGTTGGCTCAATTGTGTCTAATATTACTCAATAGCAAGTACCAGGGGATCCTTCTCCGAGAAGTGAACCACTTCACGCTCGCTGAGCAGGTTGGCTGCTGTTTGTGAAATTGTGTTTGTCCGACCTTGCAATTATCTCGAACATCCATGCTGCGGCAGTCGGGTACACAGGTATGACCGGCCTTGGCACCACTTAGAAACCATAGGGCGCCGGGGCCATTCGGCCACCCTAGCTTCCAGGCCAGCTTCCCATACCTGGTAGCTTGCCTCCTGGCCTGGCCATCCCAGAATACTACCACCACAGTTTCCCGATAGATACCTACAACCCTCCTCTCAAGAGTTGGATATCTTACAATCTACCTTCCCGTATCGCCCAGTTCACGCAAGGCGTTGCGGAACTTGGTCCAGTGTGCGAACTCCATGAGCTCGGCGAATAGCTGGCGCGCTGGACTTGGTACCTAGGTGTCGGTCTGGCTGATGCTATGCCTTGGAAAGTCGCGTTGTACGTATCAGCTTGCTTTACGATCTCCTCGAGCCGCGTAAAGACAGCCCCCAGTATCTCGTGGAAGAAAGCCGTGACAACTTGCTTTGTTTCCAAAAAAAACGGCTGCACCCAGCTAATCAGAATCTGACCACCACCACACAGCCCTGAGACCCCTGCAGACCCATTTGCAAGGGTTTGTTTCCCCTTCCAACCCACACAACCCTGTCGACTTGCACCTATCGACGCCTACTTACCGCATCCCAACGTCGTCGCATTTCATCATCAAAGTACAAGTCAGAAAGCCTAAGGCAACCTTGTTCGCTTTCCATTTTCTTCCCAACGACATCTCCTCTTCTGTACTTGCCATCGTCGCGTTTGGTTCGTCACCAGCCCAGCCTTAAACCTACCCCACTGCTAACCCATCACGTACATAGATCAACATGGTTCCACTGGTGGATGACCCAGCAGTCAAAGCCAAGCTCTGACAGTTTTTGACGAGGCCAAAGAGTTCAAGCAGCAGGGCTAAAGCAATCAGACATGTTTTCGATCCTCGCTCAGGGTACGAATCCCCTTACTCGGTCTATCCTTAACCTTGCTGACAATTTTGGTCTTCGACGAGCAGCCGTTCACTGTGCGCATCGCCAAGCCCGCCATCACGACGGACTCCACGGATGAGCCTCCCACCTCCGAGGAGAAGGAGGAGGAGGAGGAGGAGGTGCAGACCCGTCCAAGAAGCGCAAGGTGACTATTGTCAAGAGCGCTACCCCTGGACAGGTCAAGATGGCCCCGAAGCAATCGGCCAAGGCCAAAGCCTTGTCGTTCCCAATTATTATTCCGGGGTCCGCAAGCTCACATGAATATTGGCATAGCTACACCTGGAAAGACGACCCCCCGAAAGTTGACTCCAAAGAATAGAGCCGCGGCCTTGAAGATGCGGAAGGCCGTTGCCGTGGAGTGCGGGTGGGTGCTTAAATAACTCCATCTTCTGGATATCACATCTACCTTGGCGCAAATACCCCTCCTTGGGAGCCCTATCCGAGGGGTCGCACTTTGCATCTTACACCTCGTCAACCGTCAACCCGAGCCAAGGGCCAAGTACACTTTCCATATCCGTACATCTCCCAACTGCACAGAATGGGGAAGAAGAACAAGAAGAGAACCAACCCGTCGCAGACGAGAAGCTCCACGAATTCTACACTTGTGGTTGCCGCTCTCGAAGGCGGCACCAAGGCTCCTTCGATCGAGGTCGTCAACGCTGGCATGAACAATGCACTGCAGTCAACTGCTGGATATTTGCTCACACTACCTATCTGGGTAGCACCAGACAGCAAGTTCTTTCCAGACATGGCCATGTCAACCACGCCCGCCAAAAAAGCGAAGCGGGCGCATGCCGACAGTCAATCTGACGAGGAAACCGACAATTAATCCCGCGATAGCGAACCCATCACGGATACCGAATTCCTGCCGCTCAAACCAAAATCTAGAAAGATTCCGGAGTTTCGCGACTCCATCGAAGCCCGAGAAACGTCCGAAAAAGGGGGAGAATCCTAACACTTGCATGCATATCTCGCCCTTAATCCTGTTGAGGTCATAGCTGACCATGAACACAATTCGTCGTCCAGAAAAGAGTAGACAGATTTCCATAACTTTCTCCGATCGGCCATTTCGGTTGCCGCCCGAGCAATAAACGAGGGCCGAGTAAGAGCACATTGTAGGGTTGAAGAAGAGTGTCTCCCGTTATATTCTGCGGCTCGAATACCAGTTTCCTACGTTATGGTGTGATACCTTACCCACACTGTGGACCCAGGGGCCCGCGTTGTCTCGCGATCATTTTTTATCCCACTATCTTTCACCCTACCAACCGAAATTTCTCCCTTGTCATCGACTCCGCAAACAACGAAAGCACGTTTTGGCAGAAATATCCGCACCCCTGGCCAACATCACTGACAGCCAGAGCGGGTTTACGCAATATATCGCATCACTGACGCAGTTATATTTATGTGCTTGACCGTAATTTCTTTGCCAACGCGCCTCCCCCAACCTCAAGCGCAAATTCTCAACACAGAGGGAGTATCGCGTCGAACGGCTTACCGCTCCTCGCGTTCGACCCTACTTACATCCTCAGTCAATATGCATGACCACGTAAGCAAACAACTAAACGATTGACGCAAGTCTGAACAAGCCTTAGAACGTTATATATCTATTAGTAGGTAGCTAACTAACCACATTCGAAAAGTTTGCCTCACCGTCCAATAAACCAGAGCACTCAAGGTCAAAGGCGACGTTCAGTAAGTAGGTCTAGAAACCCGGGCCTGCCTAGCCCCTTCAAACTCGAGCATCAAATTAGGCCTAGATGTATTGGTGTTTTACCGCCGAAACTGCGTCGAGCAACACACTTAACAATGGACTAATAGACTATCAGATCACTCCCCATCCATCCCCTGGACGACTTCTGTGCCGCGTCTAGTAACCAAGAGCATTCTTATTCGCATGCCCACGATGGGAAGATCTTCTGCGCCTCGATTCTCCCCGGCCATTTTCTCACTCCTAGTCCAGGTTCTCCTTCTCCCGTTAACGCATCCATCTTTGAACATGTCCACGCCCAATAGCGGTATCCGAAGTGTGGCCACCCACTCACCAAGACAAAAGTGCGTCGAACCTCAGAGTGTTGGGGGAAATTGGAGAAAGGCAGGGGTCAGCATCCTGTTGTTCAACATCGTCGACACCTTCGGGTGTACTCTCCAGCAACTCAAAATCGCAGGTTCGGTGGTAAATACGGCGTATTTCTTTCATAATTTTTCCATCTATAGGGTGTGAGAGAGCAAAATGCCACGGATAGCGCCACTTCTATATTCAAGGTACCTGGGGCCGGCTCCTGATTCGGCTCCTGATTAGCGGGTTCACTAGGATAGTGAGAGCACAGATATTAAACAAAGGCATCGCTATTCTTAGAGCAGAGCCGAAGCGGGGATGCGGGGAGCTGGACACAACCAGCAACAATACCAGTTGTGGAGACAACCTAAACTCCCGTCGGGTATAAAATTGAGGAGAGATCGGAGAGATCGGCAAACCTTGGCCCCCTCGAACACTCACACGATGGCGACGCATGGCCGATCTCACCTCTTCGTGCACAGAGATACCCCGAAGGAGGTGTGTTACTACCTTGCTAGCTTCAGTTGTCTATAAAGGCCGCTTCGTCATGGTGGGCGTGATGGAGCAACTTGGATATCACGACCCGCCTGGAGCAGGGACTTCGTTACTTCGCTGCCCATCATGAAGTCGCCGATGATTGCCCTCCTGCTCTTGCAGGGTGGCCTGACGGAGCTGGTCACAGCAGCATCAGATGCATCGTCTATCCTCTGGTACTCAGCACCGGCAGAGAAAGACTTTCTCGGGGCATTGGTGGTGGGGAATGGGCGCATAGGGGCATCGATCCATGGGTACACCGACAAGGAGCTGATCCGGCTCAACGAAGAGTCAATTTGGAGCGGTGGGCCGCGTGACCGGGTGAATCCCGCCGCGCTCCCGTCGCTACCGAAGCTGCGCGAACAGCTAGCCACAGGTAAGTTGACAGAGGCGGACGATAACTGGATCGCAAATTTCACGGGAGTGCCATCCGATATGCGTGCCTATCAGCCTGTGAGTTCTGTCCAGCAAGATAATGCCTGCCTATGACCAAACTAACGATCAGTCAAGGCCGGTGAGCTACGGCTCGACTTTCCGCACCCTTTCGACGACACTTTGAGATACAACCACAGCCTAGATATTTCTACGAGCATCAACTCGTTATCGTATGTCTATGACGGGGTTACTTACACTCGCGAGGTGTTCGCCAACTTTCCCACAAATGTTCTCGCCGTGCGACTATCCGCCAGCAAGCCGGGGTCTCTTGCGTTCAACGTCTCACTTTCGCGCGACCAGAACGTCACCACCCTTGTCGCCAGCGGCAAGACACGCACTCTCACGCTATCAGGCACCGGTTCTCAAGATGACTATTACAAATTTACCTCCAAGGCGCGTGTTGTGCTCTCAGACAGCGTTGGCCACATTTGCGCAAATCGCACAGCTCTCAAGGTTGTCGGTGCGAACGAAGCATGGATTTACTACGATGCAGAGACCAACTACCGCTACCCAGACGGGGGGTGGGAAGGCGCCGTAGATTCTAGGCTCGATGCAGCAGTCCAATCTGGGTACAAAACTGTCCGCAATGAAGCGGTGGCTGACTATCAATCACTATACGACCGTACTTCAGTTGATCTCGGCGATTCCGGTGATATGGGGCGCCTAGATATGACTACCCGCCTGGCTAACTGGCAAAAGGGCAACAACATCACTGACGACCCGGAGCTGCTAGCGCTAGCTTTCAACATGGGCAAGTATCTCCTTATCTCGTCGTCCCGCCCTGGCACACTGCCGGCAAATCTGCAGGGAATCTGGAATAGGGACTTTGTGCCTCCTTGGGACAGCAAGTTTACGCTGAACATCAACCTGGAGATGAATTACTGGCTTGCGCAACCCCTTAATATGCCGGAAATATCAGAACCGGTTTACGACATGCTCAATGGCCTCCGCGGAACCGGTGCCAAGGTGGCGAAGGACATGTACAACGCGACCGGATTCGTTTGCCATCATAACACCGATATTAACCTCGACTGCGCTCCCTACCACGCCAGTTCTATCTTCAGTCCCTTCCCCCTCGGCGGAGCGTGGCTCTCCTTTGAGGCTATCGAGCATTGGCGTTTTACCGGGAATGACTCGTTCGCACGGGAAATAGCGCGTCCCATCCTCGAGGATGCAGTCACATTCATCCAGAGTTATTCCACCAAGCTCAATGGGTACAACGTTATATCACCCGCCTGCTCGCCGGAGAACTCCTATATTATTCCCGAGGACATGTCTGTAGCGGGCCGCGACACGGGTATGGATAGTAACACGATGGTGGATAGAAGTATTATGTGGGAAGTTATGACCGGCTACATCGACATGTTGAAGGCCGTTGGCAACGATGACGACGACGCTAGTATAGCCACAGCAGAAGAGTTCCGGTCAACGATCGAGCCCGTTGCTGTCGGCTCCGAGGGGCAGATGCTTGAGTGGTCACGCGAGTTTGAAGAGAATGACCTGGGCCACCGACACTTCTCCCCTCTCGTCTGCTCCTACCCAGGAACATGGGTCGGACCTCTGCAAAACCGCACAGCTTCTGATGCGGCGTACACGCTTCTCCGGAGACGGATGGACAACGGTAGCGGCGGTACGTCGTGGTCTATTGTGTGGGCAAGTGCCTTGCATGCACGGTTCCATGATGGAGATAACGCGCTACAAAGTGCCATTCTGTTCCTCGCCCGCTGGGTCCACCCGGGACTTTTGAGCCGCAACGGTGGATATTTTCAGCTTGATGGCAACGAAGGGTTCACGAGCTCCCTAGTAGAGATGATGCTCCAGAGCCATGCGGGCGTCATACATCTAGGCCCAGCGCTACCCACTACCGGGGGGATGATGACAGGTAGTTTCAAGGGATTTGCCGCCCGCGGAGGATTCCTTGTTGATATGGCATGGAAAGATGGACACGTTACCAGCGCTCAGATCACGTCACTCAAGGGGAAACCGCTTCAGATCCGAGTCCAAGACGGTCGTGCGTTCAGCATTAATGGTGCTGTCTATGCTAAAACTGTAGGAACGTCGGCAGGGGAGAAGTTCACGGTTACCGTCTGAGCCAATGCTTTAGGCATCCTCGGCGACCCGGGGGTATCTACCTAGGTAACATCCTCATAATTTGTAGCTAAACGATGTTTCCCGCTATGTCGTGGTCCTTACATCGCTAGAAATGGAAGACTAAGCTATCGCCTCAGCTGCTTCGTCTTCATAAATCATGTACAGATCCTTATGGCACGACCCTTTGCATACTACACCCATGGTGACCATTAATATAACTCGATATGAGCACGGAAAGGCGGGGCGATACCATGCCGCACAAGCGGGCTAACATGAGGCTGTGGACCTTGAGACTGGGGAATTCGAGGCGGGTGAAGATCAGGTGGACTGGTGGTTCTCATTCATCAATAGATTCGGTGTTAGATCGAGAGTGCCAGATGCGTACCCCGTATTCCAGCCTCAATCATTTACATTCTCTGTATCAGTCAATATGCATGACCACGTAAGCAAATAACCAGGGGCGTTGAGCAAGTCCCTATAGACCCTAGAACGTCGCTATATCTATCGGTAGATACCTAACTAGCTCTAAGCACTTTCGCCACGTTTGCCTCGCCGCCATGTAGACCGCAACAATCAAGGTCGAAGGCGAGATTCAGTAACGAGTGTCAAGGCCCTGGCAGTTGCAAGACCAACTACGAACCCATATGTCCAAGCCTACCCCCAGACGCGCTCCGCAAGGTAAATGCGCAAGGTGAGGATTGACGTGCAAATTGGGTTGCCATTAAGCATCAGACAAAGCTCGAAATATCCATTTCTGGCCATGGGTATGGTCGAATTAACGAGCATGGCCACCAGTGCAGAGTTCTAGTTGTTCTACAGATAGAAACAAAGCGAAAGATCATGGTAATAGTCAAAATGGTACAATTTATCGCCGCAGAATACGAGGTGGCAATTAAGAGTGTGGATTTGGAACCTATCTCAACAGTTACATCGCTCTCATCAGCGCAAGTTCTCTTAACGACCAGCAATCCCGTTCCCACGCAGCATATTGTCAAGAAGAGTCAATCCTTTCCTAGCCAGGATGTCACGGATACATTGGGCCGTTGGTTAGATCCGACTGCCATAGTTTGTTCTCCCTTTGCCTTCACTAAGACGGCAAGATTATTCCCCTCGTAATATATGGGCCCTGGTCGTCGGGTCCTTCTGATAAATAGCCTATTTGACCGGAACATGCACCTCGTCTTGGCGATCTCAACCACGTTGCACTCCAGGCACTGTCACCTCGTTGTCAAGCGGGCTTGTCTACATTCCCCCCGCCTTGGCAATGTAGCGGCACCACTGGCCAAGTTTGCAGGGAGTGACTCGCACGTCTGACGAATCACGACGCGAAGGTTCAAGGTTTTCAGAATATTCCCAGAGCAACGCTAAGGTGTCTTACAGATTATTTCTATTCTTAGCCCATGAGAAGGTCGTGAAGAGTTAAGGTTATTCGCCATTACTGATAGGCGGCCCATTGCGGCCGTGCATTCCCGGAATCAGAGGGCCAGGGGACCAAGTCTACGTAAAGCTGGCTTGGCATCGACGGAGGAAGTGGTTGTACGATGCATTTCGCCTCCCTTTAATATACCGTAGCAGAATTTGCTTGTCGCTATTTGCACATAGGTATATATATTTCGCCACGCCGCACCCTCGCATTTTGTCGCAGGTAATCTGCTGCATCAATCCAGCATTTGCGACCAACCAAAACAATCAAGTCACAATGTCTTCGTTCTCAGTCAAGACTCTAGTGGTCGTCGCCACACTGGCGCTCGGCACTCTAGCAACCCCCGCCCTCGGCAGCCGCGAGGTGGCGAGCGAGGTCGACGGGGGCGGCGAGAAGTGCGGTTCAACCATTTGCAGGGACGGCCTGACTTGCTGCAACGCGTCCTGCGGCATCTGCACCAAAAAGGGTACTGCCTGCATCCAGATCGCCTGCCTCCCGGATAAGGGCCCGAAATGCGGCCCCAACACCTGCGCCCCTGGAGAGGAGTGCTGCAACGATAGCTGCGGCATCTGCGTAAAGCCAGGAGAAGCGTGTACCATGCAATTATGTCCCCAGACTGGACCGAAATGCGGCGACAACACCTGCGAAGTCGGAGAAGAATGTTGTAACGAGAGCTGTGGTACCTGCGTCCTGCCTGGAAAGGGGTGTAGCAAAATCCTTTGCTTGCCAACCGGGCCAAAGT
>Ga0164242_10008311_pt1 | contig 11262 bp, 13 predicted proteins | sample OricomgcompostMG_FD_108783 | JGI IMG/M metagenome (GOLD analysis project Ga0164242, IMG submission 108783) | Miracle-Growth compost microbial communities from Emeryville, California, USA - Original compost - Miracle growth compost (MG) ...
CGCCTGGCGGGCCAGCTGCAACTGGTTCGGGGCCTGTCCCTGCTCACTGAACCACCAGGTGCAGGCCAGCAACACGAACTGCACGTGCGTGAGCCCCAGTGGGGCCAGCGCGGCGGCGATCTCACGCTGCCAGGCCAACGTCAGCCGCCACAGTAGGAATCCCGGGCTGGACCCGGGGCCTTCCGGGAAACGGGTCACGCCTCGGCGCGGGCCAACAGGGCCGCCATGGCCTGCGGGAAGTCCTCGGTGATCGCCGGCCCCAGCTGCGGACCCACCTCGCCGGCGGCGGGCCCGGTGATCTCCAGCCGGTGTACCACCCGCGTGCGGCCGGCCACGTCAGCCGCGATGTCGTGGCTGAACCGTAGCCGCACCCCGTTGAACTCGGTCTCGTCGGCGTAGCGGCTGTTCTCGGCCGCCGCCACGATCGTCGAGGTGATCGCCTCCTGCCCGATCGGCTTCATCACGACCTGGGCGCCGACCCCGAACGGGCCTTGCAGCCGCACCCACTCCATCGAGGTGTCCCACGACGCCCAGTTGTCAAGATCGCGCAGCACCGCCCATACCGCCTCCGGACTCGCCTCGGTCTGCCCGACGTACTCGTGCACCCACATAGCCCAAATCCTCCTCGCACAGATAATCTGCGTACAGAGTATATGGAAACGTCGGCGCGGCCGAATAGGCCACACCGACTTAAGTGCCCCTGGTCGGACTCGAACCGACACCGGTATCGCTTTTAAGGCGACTGCCTCTACCGATTGGGCCACAGGGGCGCGAGACTCCGGCCCGTACGGTACCGGTCAGCTGACCTTGGGTAATCGCTCCTGGCCGGCGGCCTGCTCGAACTCGTCGCGGGGCTTCTGCAGCTGGCCGAGCGAAACCACCTCGCGCCGGAAGAGCAGCGCGCCGGTCCAGTCCACGATGATGCGGATCTTGCGATTCAGCGTGGGCATCCGCGAGACGTGGTACGTCCGGTGCATCCACCAGGCGGGGAAGCCGCGCAGCTTGATCCCGTAGATCTCGGCGACGCCCCGATACAGCCCGAGCGAGGCGACGGAGCCGGCGTAGGCATGGCGGTAGTCGTGCAGCGCTCCACCGCGCACGGTCGCGACGATGTTCGCGGCCAGCGTCTTGGACTGACGTACCGCGTGCTGTGCGCTCGGGCTGGTCAGCGCGTTCGGGTCGTCCTTGGACAGGTCAGGTACCGCCGCACAGTCACCGGCCGCGAAGACGCCGCTGACGCCCTTCACCGTCAGGTTGGCGTTGCAGGGCAGCTTGCCGGAATCGGCGCGGGGCAAGTCGGTGGAGTCGAGGATCGGGTTCGCCTTCACGCCAGCGGTCCAGACCAGGGTGCCCGCATCGAACTCGTCGCCGTCCGAGAGCGCGATGTGGCCGCCGACCGCGGAGTCCAGCCGCGTGTCGAGACGCACGTCGATCTCGCGCTCGCGCAGCCGGTCGACGGTGTAGGACGACAGCCGCACGGACACCTCGGGCATGATCCGGCTCGCGGCCTCGACCAGAACCCACTTCATGTCGGAGGCCGTGACGTTGTCCGTGTAGCGGGTGGCATACCGGGCCATGTCCTCCAGTTCCGCCAGCGCCTCGACACCGGCGTACCCACCACCGACGAAGACGAAGGTCAGCGCCCGCCGGCGTACCTCCGGGTCGTTGGTGGAGGCGGCGAGGTCGAGCTGCGCGAGCACGTGGTTACGCAGGTAGATTGCCTCGCCGATCGTCTTGAAGCCGATGCCGACCTCCGCCAGCCCGGGGATCGGCAGCAGCCGTGAGACCGAGCCGGGGCAGACGACGAGCAGGTCGTAGGCCAGCTCGTACGCCTCACCGGTACGCGGCTGCACAGTGACGACCTTGCGAGCGTGCTCGATCTTGCTCACGGCGCTCGTGACCACGTTGCATCGCCGCAAAACCTTGCGCAGGGGGACGACGACGTGGCGCGGTTCGACACTGCCGGCAGCGGCCTCGGGCAGGAACGGCTGGTAGGTCATATTCGACTGCGGCTCGATCACGGTGATCTCCGCGGCGCCGCGGCTGAGCTTCTTCTGCAGCCCCAGCGCGGTGTACATACCGACGTAGCCGCCGCCGACGATGACGATGCGAACCGGCGATCTCATCCCAGTCACGTCTTCAACGCTAGTCGCGCTCAGGACAGCATGCGAGCGAGGAGCGATTGGAGTGTTCGCCGTTCCGCGGCGGACAGCGGCTCCAGCATCGGCGTCATGGACGACCGGAAGGCGGCGTGCCCGCGCTCGACGAGAGCCTTTCCCGTGCTGCTCAACCCGATCTCTACGACGCGGCCGTCGCTCGCGTGGGCGGTGCGTTGGAGCAGTCCTCGTCGCTCGGCGCGATCGACGAGCCCGCTCATCGTCGACTTCTCCAGGCCGAGGTGGGCGGCGAGCTCACCGATCCGCAACCGGCGTCCGCGCAAGATCGCCAGAACCCGGAGCTGGGTCAGCGACAGGTCGTGCTCTGACGCGAGCCGGCTGAGTTCGGCGATGACCGTGAACGAGAGCTGCGCGAGTACGTCGGCGAGCGCGTCGTGTCGCACAGTGCGTGCATGGGATCCGGTCATGCCCCGACCCTACTTGATGTAGTTGGCGATACGAACTACTTTTATTCGTAATACGAACTATCTTAGGAGCACACCGTGAAGGCTGCCGTCGTCTCTTCCTTCGACCGACCGCCGGCGTACGCCGACATCGCCGACCCGATCCCGAGGGGCCCGGACGACCTCGTCGTCGAGGTCCTCGCCGCGGGGCTGCATCCGCGCGTACGGTCGCAGGCCGACGGATCGCACTACACGAGCACCGACGAACTTCCGCTCGTCCCCGGCATCGACGGCGTCGGGCGCGACCCCGAGGGCCGGTCGCGCTACTTCGTGTTACCCGACACCACGCTGGGATCGATGGCCGAACGGACGGTGATCGATACCCGCCGAAGCGTGCTGTTGCCACCGGGCGCGGACCCGGTCGCGCTCGCGGCAGCCATGAACCCGGCGATGTCGTCGTGGGTGGCGCTGCGGCGGCGGATCGACTTCTCCGCCGGGCAGGGCGTGCTGGTCCTCGGCGCGACGGGCAACGCCGGTCGTCTCGCGGTCGAGGTCGCCCGCCTGCTCGGCGCCGGGCGGATCGTCGCCGCCGGGCGCAGTGCCGAGCGGCTGGCCGCCCTCGGAGCGGTGGAGACGATCACCTTCGACGAACTGGCCGGCGCCGCCGACGTGGACGTGGTGCTCGACTACGTGTGGGGCGAGCCCACCGCGCGGGCGCTCGTGGACGTCGTGACCGCTCGCGCCGACCGCGGCAAACCCCTGACCTGGATCGAGGTCGGCTCCGTCGCCGGATCGACGACGGCCATCCCGTCCGCCGTCCTGCGCGCGGCGCGGTTGCAGTTGGTCGGCAGTGGCCAGGGCTCCGTGCCGACGCGTGACATCGTCGCCGAGTTGGCCGCGCTGGCCGAGGAGGTCCCCCGCTTCGATGTCGATGCCCGGGCGGTGCCGCTGTCGGCCGTGACGCACGCATGGGTGGACGCCGCCACCTCACGGCAGCGGATCGTGATCACTCCGCGGGCGTGAGGCCGGCTACCGCCGCGGCACGGGTGAAGATCGCGTCCAGCATCGGCTCGGTGAGCTTGCCGGTGAAGGTGTTCTGTTGGCTGACGTGGTAGCAGGCGATGATCATCCGCCCGTCCACTTCGTACTCGACGCCGTGCCCGAACTTCGGCGGCGTCGCCGCGGCGATCCCCGCCGCGCGCAGGGTCGTCGGCAGCGCCGCCCAGCCGAAGCCGCCGAGCACCACGACGGCGCGCACCGCCGGCCAGAGCAGTTCGAGTTCGCGCGCCAACCAGGGCCGGCAGGTATCGCGCTCCTCGGTGGTGGGCTTGTTCGCCGGCGGCGCGCAGTGCACGGGCGCGGTGATCCGGGTGCCGATCAACTCCAGACCGTCGCCGATGTGGGTCGAGGTGGGCTGGGTGGCCAGGCCGGTGCGGTACAGCGAGGCGTAGAGCCAGTCGCCGCTGCGGTCGCCGGTGAACATGCGGCCGGTGCGGTTGGCGCCGTGCGCGGCCGGGGCGAGTCCGACCACGAGGATCTTGGCGTCCGCGGCGCCTGAGAGGCCGCCGCCGAGCGCGGCGTGCGGTCCGAAGCCGGCGATCGGCCGGCCCCAGTACGCCTCGGTCGCGTAGGCGCGGCGCTTCTCGCGCGCGACGAGTTCGCGCCAGGCGACCAGCCGGGGACAGGCACGGCACTGGATGATCGCCGCGTCGAGCTCCGGCACCGACTCCGCCGCACCGGCCTGGCGGATGACGGCGGCGGCGGTCGTGGCGGGCTTCACGCGATCAAGCTTGGCACGGCCGTGGTGGGTGTCGGCGCGGCGCATCTCGATCGTCTCGGGAGCGCTCGGCTCACTCACGGGTAGGGTCGCAGCATGGGTGCCGGCAGCCGCGCGACGATGAAGGTGCTGACGATTCTCGCCAGCATCCCGATCACCAAGGGCGTACAGATCGTGATCGCCAAGATCTGGTCGAAGGCGCGCCCGGAGCAGCCGATGACGGACACGCACGACCCCAAGGTCAAGGCCGGTGACGCGATCGGGTACGCCGCCCTGTCGGCGGCCGGCGTGGTGGCCGCGCAGTTGCTGACCCGCAAGAGCGCCGAGACGGCCTACCGCAAGGTCGTCGGGCTCGAGCCCCCTCCGCCGGCACCGACACGGGTGGAGAAGCGCCTCGCCAAGCAGGAGGCCAAGGACGCCAAGGCCGCGGCAAAGGCGGCCCAGAAGAAGTAGGACGACGTCCGCAGAACTTGATCGAGGTACCGACTCGGTCCATCGGCGACCAGTCCGTACTCGATCAACGACCCGGTTCGGCCAGGGTCGAGAGCGTGATGCCGTCCAGGATGTCGTGCTCGCTGACGACCACCTCGGACACGCCGACGCGTCGCATCAGGGTCCGCAGGATCAGCGCGCCGGCGCCGATCACGTCGACCCGGCCGGGGTGCAGCGACGGCAGCGCGGCGCGCCGGTCGTGGCTGCTGGAGAGCAACACCTCGGTGACGCGATCGACCTGCTCCGCGGACAGGCGCAGGCCGTGGATGCGGGAGGAGTCGTACTCGGGCAGCTCCAGCGCGAGCGCCGCGACCGTGGTGACCGTCCCGGCCACGCCGACGAACGCGGCCGCCTCCCGGATCGGGACCGTCCGCTCGGCGACGCCGATCGCGCCCTCGATATCGGCCACCGAAGCCTCGATCTGCGCCGCGGTCGGCGGGTCGTCGTGCAGGTGCCGCTCGGTCATCCGCACCGAGCCGATGTCCATACTCTGTGCGCACAGCTCCGTACCGTCGGTCGTACCGATGATCAACTCGGTGGAACCGCCGCCGATGTCGGCGACGAGTACCGGGCCGGGCAGTCCCGGGACGGCACCGACCGCGCCGGCGAACGACAAGCGCGCCTCCTCGTCACCGGTGATCACTTCGGGGTCCTGCCCGAGGGTCGCCCGGACCATCCCGACGAAGTCGTCGCGATTCGAGGCATCACGGGACGCCGAGGTCGCCACCATCCGTACCCGCGCGGCGCCCAGCGAGCGGATCGCGTCGGCGTACCCGGCCAAGGCCACCCGAGTGCGTTCGATCGCCTCGGGTGCGAGCCGGCCGGTACGGTCCACGCCCTGGCCCAACCGGACGATCTTCATCTCGCGCACCACGTCCACCAGGTGCCCGTCCACGACGTCCGCGACCAGCAAGCGGATCGAATTGGTCCCGCAGTCAATACCAGCTACTCGCACGGCGTCACTCCGAGTCGGTGAGACAACTACGGAACTCAGGGTAGGAGCGAAGCCTGAACACACGGACCAGAAGCCCACCAGTCGGGAAGCTGCGCGAGCGCCTCGTCGCCGAGGGGGTTGACACCAGGCCCGGCGGCCAGCGAGTGCCCCACCAGCGCGTGCAGGCATTTGACCCGGGTGGGCATCCCACCGGCGCTGATACCGGCGATGTGTTCGACGTGGCCGAGCTCCTCCCGCCGGGCCAGGTACGCCTCGTGCGCGGCCCGGTAAGCCGCTGCAAGATCGGGATCGGTCTTGAGTCGGTCGGTCATCTCGCTCATCAGACCGGACGCCTCGAGCGTGCCGATAGCCGAGGCGGCCTTCGGGCAGGTGAGGTAGTACAGCGTCGGGAACGGCGTCCCGTCCGGAAGAGCCGGCTCGGTCTCCACCACGTCGGGGTTGCCACACGGGCAGCGGTGTGCGACCGCGCGGACGGCGCGGGCCTCACGTCCCAGCTCGGCACTCACGACCGCACGATCATGCGCGGAGATAGGTTCGCTCACGATCGCCTCCTCACTCACTTCCGGAACCGGTGAGACGGCAACGCAACCTGACTCAGGAGCGAGGCGTTGGAGTCGTTCAACAAGCTCACTTCGCGGCCCTGGTCACGCTCGACCAGAGCTTGCCGTTCCACGCGCCGTTCGACGCGGCGTCGACCGTGGCGTCCTCGGTCTTCTGGATGTCGCTCTTGGCGCCGTTGTTCACGACCACGTAGACCGTGTCGCCGGGCATGGCGTACTGCAGTTGCTGGCGGGCCTGCTGCGCGACGTACCCAGGGTCGGACCACTGCCGCAACTGCTGCTGCAGCTGGCTGGCCGATGCCTTGTCGTCGCGCAGCTTCTGGGCGGCGTCGGACGCGGCGCTGCGCGAGGCGAAGTAGCGGTGCAGCGGCGAGGCGAGCACGACGATCAGCGCGATCACGAGTACACCGAGCACGAGGGCGCGCCCGGTGACTGCCCGGCGTACCCGGACCCGCTGGGCTGGGGATCCCCCCATCGATGAGGGTGTGGCCGACCGGGGAGGCATTCTGCTAGCTTCGCCTACTTCGCGCCGAAACGCGGGAAGGCGGAAGCTCCGGCGTACGTGGCGGCATCGTCGAGCTCGTGCTCGATGCGCAGCAGTTGGTTGTACTTGGCGACCCGTTCGGAGCGCGCCGGCGCACCGGTCTTGATCTGGCCGGAGCCGACCGCGACGGCCAGGTCGGCGATCGTGGTGTCCTCGGTCTCGCCCGAGCGGTGGCTCATCATCGTGCGGTAGCCGCTGCGGTGCGCGAGTTCGACGGCGTCCAGGGTCTCGGTGAGCGTGCCGATCTGGTTGACCTTGACCAGCAGCGCGTTCGCGGCGCCCTTGGCGATGCCGTCGGCCAGGCGGGCCGGGTTGGTGACGAACAGGTCGTCGCCGACCAGCTGCACCTTGTCGCCGAGCTGCGACGTGAGCGCGACCCACCCGTCCCAGTCCTGCTCGTCCAGCGGGTCCTCGATCGAGACGATCGGGTACGCGTCGACCAGCTCCGCGTAGTACGCGGCAAGCTCGGCGGAGGTCTTGGGCGCACCCTCGAAGGTGTACGCCCCCTCGCCGTCGGAGGACACGTCGTGGAACTCGGTCGCGGCGACGTCCAGGGCGTACGCGATGTCGACGCCGGGCTTCAGTCCGGCCGACTCGACGGCCTCGGCGATCAGGTCCAGCGCGGCACGGTTCGACTCGAGGTTCGGGGCGAAGCCGCCCTCGTCGCCCAGGCCCGTCGACAGGCCCTTCTTCTTCAGCACCGACTTGAGCGCGTGGTAGACCTCAGCGCCCTCGCGCAGCGCCTCGGCGAAGGTCGGCGCGCCGATCGGCGCGATCATGAACTCCTGGATGTCGACGTTGGAGTCGGCGTGCGCGCCACCGTTGAGGATGTTCATCATCGGGACGGGCAGGATGTGCGCGTTAGGGCCGCCGACGTACTTGAACAGCGACAGGCCGGAGCTCTCCGCGGCGGCACGGGCGACGGCCAGCGAGACGCCGAGGATCGCGTTCGCGCCGAACTTGGACTTGTCCGGGGTGGCGTCCAGGTCGCGCAGCTTCTGGTCGATGTAGCGCTGGTCCTCGGCCTCGATCCCAAGGATCTCCGGCTCGATGTCCTCGACGACCGCGGCGACGGCCTTCTGTACGCCCTTGCCGCCGTAGCGGGCACCGCCGTCCCGCAGCTCGACCGCCTCGAACTGGCCGGTGGAGGCACCGCTCGGCACCGCCGCCCGGGCAAACGTGCCGTCGTCGAGGAGCACCTCGACCTCGACAGTGGGGTTGCCCCGGGAGTCCAAGATCTCGCGCGCGCCTACGGCTTCGATGCTCGCCACGGTGGGTCCTCTCAACGTGAACAGGGTCCGGGGTGAGCCTATCGGGGTGTGCGCCGCATCCCGGACGCCACCACCGCCGAGTGGCCACGTACCGCCCGAGTGGTCCGAAAAAGCGGCCCACTCGGGCAGTAACCGACCACTCGGGTCAGTCCGCGGACTCGGCGGCTCGGATGGCCTCGCGGTACGCCAGGGTGGTACGCCGCAGCGCACCCTCGGGGTCGACGCCCGCGGCGACCGCCTGCTGGACCAGCGCGAACAGCCGCGCGCCGAACTCGTCCTGCGCCGGGGTGGCCACGGCCAACTGCGCCCGGTTCGCGCGCGAGATCAGCTTGGCGGCCAGCGCCAGCGCGGGTTGCGCGACGGGTACGCCGTCGGTGGCGGACGTGCGCCGCTTCTCGGCGATCTTGTTCCGCTCCCACGTCTCGTTCAGGTCCGCTGAGGAGGCCTGCGTCGGATGCTCGAAGACGTGCGGGTGGCGGCGTATCAGCTTGTCCGCCAGATCGCCGGCAACGTCCTCGATGTCGAACCCGTCGGCGCGTTCGGAGGCGATGCGAGCGTGGAACAGCACCTGCAACAGCAGGTCGCCGAGCTCCTCCCGTAGCAACGGGTAGTCCACTGCGGGTCCCGCCTCGATCGCCTCGAGGACCTCGTAGGTCTCCTCGAGCAGGTACCGCGTGAGGGAGGCATGGGTCTGCTCGGCGTCCCAGGCGCAACCGCCGGGCGAGCGCAACCGGTCCATGACCTCGACGGCGCGCTCGAACTCCGACGTCATGCTGGTGCGGTGATCAGCTCGAGGCAGTCGCGCTCGCCGACGGCGGGATCCCGGGAAGCGAGACGAAGCTCGGGGCACCGGCCGCACCGTCGGTGGACACGCTCAGCTGCGCCGGGTCCCACTTGCCGTAGCGGCCGGCGACTGTGATCGGGATCGACAGCTTCTCGATCGAGGTCGCCAGCTCTGCCGTCGAAGAGACGCCGGAGCGCTGGATGTAGGCGTATTCGAGTTCAAGGCTGCGCAGCACGACGTCGCGGAACCGGGTGTTCAGGCCGAAGCTCTGCACCGAGGTCAGCAGCGCCTTGTCGTAGTCGCTGCCCGTGGCGCTCTCGCCGAACAGCTGCAGCGCGTCGTCATGCACCGCGGCCAGTTGCGCGTCGGACGGCAGGCCGCCCTTCGTGGCCTTGAGCGCCTGTTCGAGGACGCGCATCTGCACCAGCTGACCCAGCGCCAGGCTGCGCGGGCTCTGCGTGGTCTGCGCCGCAGCACTCGGGGCCTTACCGGTCACGTACGAATCGATCTGCCGTTCGCTGATCCTGTCGCCGCTGATGGAGGCAGCGACACCGGCGTGATTGGCACATCCCGACAGGGTCGCCGCGGCGATGGCAACGGCGGCGAGTACGGCGGCGGCAGGACGCTTCACGAAGCTCACGAGGGACAGAATCTCACGCCCACATGTGCGAACCGCCCCTGGGTCTCGGGAAAGAACGCCCGAGGGCAGTTCCTATCCACCTGTACGAGACCTGATCTTGTGCGAGCTAGCCCTTAGACCGGGAGGTGCTCACCGCGGACGAACCGCCCATGTCGACCGCGGCGCAGCCCGCCGGCGCGGGCGGGAAATGGATGGTCGTCAGTTCGGTGCCGTGCGCAGCGCGGACCCAGCCCGGAGCGGAGGCCAGTTGGTAGCCCTTCCGCGGCGCCGCCAGGACCCGCACGCTGCCGCTCGGCTGCTCATCGCCCTCCACGGCGTAGGTGATGCCGGTCCCCGCGGCGGGCTCGGCCCAGCGCACCACCGCACGACCCGCGGAGCACAAGACCCGCGGCTTCGTCACCGCGGGTGTCACCGGCCGCGGAGTCGCCGGACGCGATGACCGGGTCAGCAGGGGCGACGTGGTCGCCGCCTTGACCTCGCCCTTGCTGGTGAGCTCGTGCTTGCTCGCGATGCTGGTGAGTTCGTCCTTGCTTGCGACGAGCGACGGCACCGCCGGGTGAGCGGTCGGTGCGGGCGTCGACGATGCAGCGCCCGCCTGCCGCTGCTCGTGGGGAGCACGGCCGCCATGCGCGAAGGACGGACCGGCGACAGCAACCAGGCCGGCCACGGCAGCCGCCGCAACGGCCGCACCCGCCACCCACCGGTAGCGCGCGCAGGACAGCGTGGAACGCAGGCTGGACACAGTGACTTTCCCCCACAGCACGCACCGCGCCGAGGCGTCGGTGTCTTTCCCCCGCTCCGCGATCATGGCTGCGGAGCCCTGCTTGATGCGTCCGCGAACGGGACGTCCCCAGTTACCACCGCGCTCCCCAGCGCGGCTTCCGACACTGCATGATCGCTCAACGACCAAACGCAGACTTTACACAATGCAGGGAGCCTACACCCAAATCTGAATCCCGGAACCTTCTTCCACGGACGCAGTTTCGGCAGCCGTGGTGCTCAGGCGGGCTGCGCTCCGAGGACCTCGGCGAGCACAGTGGCGCACCAGTCGAGCAGGTCGCGATCGCGCAGCGCCTCCAGCCCGGAGACGGCGCCGGGCGGGCGGGAGGTCGTGTCCACGACGCGCGTGCTGCCGTCCGGCGCGCGGACTCCCATCGGCCGTGGCAGCACGAGCGTCGAGACCGCCTGCTTGTAGTTCGCCTTGCCGTACAGGCGCTGCAACCGCAGTTGCGCCGAGTCGGGCAGGTCCAGCGGAGTGAACCGCACGCTCGTGCCCTGCAGCGCCACGTCGGTGACGCCGTACGCCCGGCACAGCACCTTGAACCGCGCCACGGCAAGGAGATTCTCGACCGTCAAGGGGATCGAGCCGTACCGGTCGACCAGCTCGTCGCGGACGGCGTCGATCGCGGCGTCCGAGGTCGCGGAGGCGAGGGCGCGGTACGCCTCAAGGCGCAGCCGCTCGCCGGGTAGGTAGTCGACGGGCAGGTTGGCGTCGACGGGCAGCTCGACCTTGACGTCGGCAAACTCCTGTTCAGGCTCGCCGCGGAAGTCGGCGACGGCCTCCCCGACGAGCCGCACATACAGGTCGAAACCGACGCCGGCGATGTGCCCGGACTGCTCACCGCCGAGCAGGTTTCCGGATCCGCGGATCTCGAGGTCCTTCATCGCCACAGCCATGC
>Ga0164242_10008312_pt1 | contig 11261 bp, 16 predicted proteins | sample OricomgcompostMG_FD_108783 | JGI IMG/M metagenome (GOLD analysis project Ga0164242, IMG submission 108783) | Miracle-Growth compost microbial communities from Emeryville, California, USA - Original compost - Miracle growth compost (MG) ...
GACCCATGAACCTAGTGGTCACTGCAGGAGACAAGTAGAGATTGGCGATCAACTGAAGGCCCTCTTGCAACCGTGACCACGAAATTTGCTTTCGGCCTCGGACGATGACGGGGTTCGAGGACAGCACTATCTCCTGGAAGGTCCAGGATCGATGCAGCCAGTCATGGTCCAGAAGGTCGTTCATCGCGTTCAAGTCGAATTTCCGTCTCACGTACAAAACTCGACGCTTAAAGACTGATTGAGTGGAGGATGGCCAGTTAGCAGGGCTTCTTCGGACATGCGTGGCGGGCAGTGCCTCTTAAATCGGAAGAAGGAAAGCAACCCACTGAAAGGCATATTCTTGTATATTCCAACGGTAAAGTTTTTCGCGAACCGGAGTCTATCTTTTCCTGCTGTCTTGGTGCCATTTCCATCAAGCCACGGCACTCCTCCGGGGAAGATGCCCATCGTAGAGGCTCTCAGGAGACACTCTATGGCTTTGTCAGTCGCCTCGCTGCCACAGCCCAACCAGATATAAACAACTCGAGCCCAGGTGTAGATGGTGCCCATCAGGGGGATCTGGGTGTTCTTCTCGTCGTCAGCCGCCTGGTTGATGCAGATGGCGTCGACCCATATCGTCATCGCGCCGTGAGTCTGCTGTAATGACAAAAGAGCCTCGTAGCACGATGTCGTGATGGGGACGTCGCAGCCATTGCAACTAATCGTCTTGCCATCGGAAGTCCTCCCTCCCCAGACGTAAGAAAGCGCCGTGAACGCCGGACAGTTTTGGAGGTTTACAACTCGCAAAGTGCCCGTCAGCGACTGTTGCGAGCCGGAAGTTATCCTGGGAAGGTCGAGCACGCGTATGGACTGCGGGCTAAGCAGAGGTAGGCTGTCATAGAGCTGAGCGGGTTGGAATGGACCCACTGATGGCAGATGATTCTGGTTCTGCGCGTCCATGGCGGGCTGCGGCCACCCTCAGAGTGTGATCTCAAGAGTTCCAGTCAAGACGATCGGCTCTCTCTGTCACGTCCCGGTCTTGATGTAGGAAGGGTTACGGAGCTCCATGGGTAGGTTTTTCTTCACCTCAAACCTACGGTTCTCTACCACAAGGCTACACCATGGAGAATTTTAGATGCCGCCCTCTGGACGCCTTATTGAGGCCAAGCTCGACTGCGCCAATAGGGCTTGAGGGAGAGCCTCCCTGTTTGTGCATAGTATTTCCTTACGCCCAATTACTGTGGCTGAAGAAGATGCACGGATGAGTGCGACGAGAAAAACTGCTACACCGCGGGCGGCCTCCATCACATTGTGACTCTGCATCAGGAACTAGGGGCACAGTGACTGACTGGTGTTTCTCCGCGGAAGAAAGATTGGGCGTTGATTTCTGTGAAGTTTCAATATAATATCTACTACTCCTTGAGCCTGGCCTTCTAAGTTTGGGCAACGATCATAGAGACAGGGGTAACTTAGGTTGTAAGTGGTTTTTTGCTCGAGGGTACCTTGGTACATCCCAACTTGGAGTTCAGGGCGGGGAAGGAAAATGGAACCTCTGATTGGCTAGACTACGTGGAAGCGGAAGGTCTGACGTAGTTGGTAGGGTGGACGGGTTATGACATGGGGCATCACGCTGAGCTTCACCAAGTGCGAAGAGTAACCCGCGCAACAGCAATTGAACCCCAAACACCAGTCAAATTGGCGGGCTTCGTGAGACAGACCAGCGTTACCGCGGCCCTTTTCGTACAACGAGCCCGAGTAGTCCACTCCCGCCTCCGCAACTTGCCATCGATCACCCCTCGCAACCCCGCGCACCTCAGTGCCGTCTACTCCAACACCACTACCGCCGCGACCACAACCCGCCGCTTCGGCAGCAAGCTTCCGAGCTCAGCCATGGCCTCCGACGCGGATTACATGAACTTCCTGGACAAGGCGAACCAGGACCCCTCACAGGGCGTTGCGAAACAACAGGGGGGTGCGGCCGTCGAGTTCAAAACCACGGACAGCGGCGCACAGGTGCCAGAGCCGCTAGTCGCGGCCACGAAGGAGGCGTTCTATACCAGTGATGCGGACGAGCCGTTCGTTCCCGTCGCTCTAGGGTGGGAGGGCGGCTTGCCTGATGAGGGTGAGTTGGTATTCCCGTCTGCGTCCCCCCTCTTGAACTTCTCGAGCAGGGGAGAGTGGAACAAGTCAAAAACCGTGGTTTATAACAGTTGCTAACCTCATAACTCCAATGAAGAGTCGCTAGCCCGGCTGATAGGGCACCCAGACCCCGCGAAGGCGGAGGTCGAGATACAAGACCCGGTCGATTGGGATTCCCAGGGCCGGTATAAGGCTGTCATAGACGCGGTGAGGAAGGCGGGGAAGGGCAACGACGTGAGGGTGTACCGGATAGCCAAGGGCAGCGTCAAGGCCGAGTATTGGGTGCTCACGACAGATGGGAAGGGAAAGGGTGCGAAACTTCTTGGGGCGAAAGCACTTGCTGTGGAGAGCTAGGCTAGGATTTACGGCGAGCTGGAGGAGATATGCGTACGTAAGACTTGAGACTGTGTTGATACGGAGCAGGTATTCTATGTATGTTGTAGGGAACCCTGAGGGATACGGCCTCCTCATAGACTACCTTCCGGATTGTGATGTTAGAAAAGGAAACCTGACTGAGTCGCTAAGTCCATACATCCGTAAAACGGAAAACTACGTTGCGCGAGGTTTCCTTGCGTTCCGATGAACCGATTTGATCTTGTTACTGACTCCATCGACCCCTTTTTATTCAGGCCGCCAGGGCTGAATACAAGGGATAGATATTCGTATTCAAGATGTGCGCAAATTTCTTCGTTGACATTCTAACCTGGTCTCTCATTAGGAGGATGCCTTACTTGCCGCCGCCTTTTCCTCCTCATCCAGCTCATATTGGATACCAGACAAATCCTTAGCCGGTTCGACATCTTTCAGTCCAGCACCCGTTCTGTACTGCAGCGAGTCCAAATCGATACCATAGAGGGTCCGCGCCTTTCGAGGCCCCCGACCAAGTCAGTGTTTATTCAACCTCCACCACCAACATATCCTGAACCGGACGGGGGGGAATGGCTAATAAACTCACGCTAATACCGTAACGGTCAGTCCTACCCGGGGTGTCCCGGAAGTCGATACCAATGCTGGTACCGCACTTGGGGCAGAACAACTGATGCTTCACTTTCGTGTTGAAGCGGTAGTCGGCACAACGTTCGCGAGAGTCGCCGTGCCACTTGACGTCCTTTTGGTATGGGTCTGTTGTTTTTCGTATGGGGTTGCACCCCTCAGAGTCAGCGGCTGGCCTTACTCTCTCTCTCTCTCTCTGTGAAGAGGGTATGCTTTCAACTCATCCCCTAGCGTGCCTCCTCCACGTCGCAGGCTGGTGCGTCTAGACTCTCGTTGACTCTCTCCTCTCTGGTAGGGCTTCTCCAAGGTAGGTTCCTCTAGAGCAGATGACCTTCACGGGCCAATCTCGCAAACCCGCCTCACCCCCCTTTCACGACGCGTCTCATGGGGGGGCCGCTCGGCCACACCTCCATGTGCTGTACTCCACGAAGCAGCGCCAGGCCACATAGGCCGTGTAGTCGCAAGGGGGCGAGAGCTAACTTTCCGGGACTTACAAACAAGCAAGTAACCAGACTTGCGACAGATGGAGCAATTGCAGTCGAGCACCTTGTACTCGGGCAGCGGTGGGGAAAGGGTCATTGAAAATTTCACGTAGCCGCAGTGGCAGCCGCATTCGTACGTGCCAGACTGCTTAACATCTTGCTCGGCCATAGTGGGTATCTTCAGGTAGTTGGTTGCTTGATTTTTAAGAGGATGTAATTCTCCAGAACATAATAAACTCTTGATATCCGGTCATGCTCAGACCCCTTTATAGGCCGTTGGTCGAGGCTTGATGCCCCACCATCATGTCAGCGCTAGAGTCCATGCGTTACATTAACGGTCGCGGGAGCATCCCTCATCGAGGGGACGGGGCTGAGCCGAATGGGGCGCTCTAGATGAGGAAGCTCGGTTTATTGCGTCACCCGAAAGAGATCGCCGTGCAGAGCGCGCCCTTCCGGAGACAGTGCAGTTCCTATGAGCCTCGAAGCATCGGCTTGGATCACGAGAGTAAGAACATGTTAAGGAAGGCACTCTATTACGCAGCCGCTAGTCTAAAACTTCCATGATTACCAAGGTACATAAGGTATGGGATTACAAATAGAGAAATAGAGGATTGTCGAGTCTAAGAAGTTGAACGCAATGCCCTGGCCAAGCCAACAGTGTGGCATCGGCTTCGGGGCTGGGTTGTCCAGCTTACTGGCCAACATATTCCTAGCCAGGAGGCCAGTAGCCAGCCGGCTCGAAGCAAATTCGTTGGTCTTCGTCCATGCCCTGGAAATAGAATCAGTATAATGCAAAAGGGGTGAAGGAAAGGGAGAACGAAAACCCTCTATCCATAATGATCCGCCCGTGGGATTCACTGCGGCTGGATCGGTCGAGATAACGCCCTTGACAATAAACAACGTTGGCCCAAGTGGAGGGACTTGTCCGCCATTTCCATAATAGTTCAAGAGGGCCTTAGCATTCTGCAATTGGCCCACGCTGAACGGGACAGCTGGGTCCAGCACCCCCTTCAAGTAGCCCACCCTGGACGCAAAAGCCATAGCCGGGGCCCCCAACACGGGTAACTCCCGAACGACGATGCCCGAGTTCCTTTCTTCCAAGGTGTTCGTGGTGTTCGAGTTGTTCGAGGTGTTGTTGATGGTGGGCAGATCAGGGCTAGCAGCACCTTTGGTCGGCTTGGTGGGAGACATGTTTGGCTTCGTGTGCGGCTCTAGTCAACAGAGCGGTGATATATTGTTGGAATTGGGGCAGAACTTGAGTTGGTCTATCGGTGTACCCGTTTGATTGAGGTAAATAGATAAGTAGTAGGGATGGTGTAGCTGAACGATGAAAGTGTAAGGACATGACCACACAGCAAACTTGATAGCCCAGCACTGCGATAGCGTTTTAAAATAGGTAAATAGACCGATACATAGCGGAAGGAAGGAAGCAAGGAAGCAAGCAAGGATATTCAAGGGGAAGGAGGCAAGGACGGATATATATCTAGGTACTCTCCTCTCTCTTGTCAATGGCATCGCTGCTTTGCTTCTAAACTTTGAAAAGCGAGAATCATCAAAATTAAGGTAATTAATACTTCTAGTAGGTTCGTAGAAAATGTAATGAGCATGAATCCATGGCGTTACTAAATATTTGCACGCCTTTTCCTTTCCAAACCTTCTATATGACGCCCCCGCCGGCTAGAGAACCTCGTAAATCGGGTTCCCACGTCTCCTAACAAAAAGACACGCCTTCCACATACGAATGCGTTGATGCAACGGAACGAGAAAGAGCAAAAGGCCACATGCCCGCCTAGACGCCGTTCCCGAGCGACTGCTCGTCCTTCCGGGCCACGTTCCCCCGGGCCGCTTCGTTCGCGGCGTCGTCCTCCTTCTCGCCCTCCTGCTCCTCCGCCCCCGCCGCATTAAGGGGGTGTACCCCCGGTGGGGCGGTAGGCGCGAACGAGCTGCGCTGCCGGATCTTGTGGCCGTAAAGATAGAAGATTACCGGGATAGGGATAAGGGCGGCCGCTACGCAGCCCAGGAGCGTCGACGCCCACTGGATGCCCATGCCATTGAACATGTAACTCGCAAACAGTGGGAAGCCCGCTCCAGCAAGGGACCGTAGGAAGGTGTTACCCGCGATAGCGGATGCAGCACTAGTGGTGTGGTTAGTTGATAAACATTCAAGATGGAATGAGAGTTCGCGGAGAAACAGCGAGTTCGCGCGCGCGGGGAAAAGGGGGAAGGGGTAGTAGTAGTTTAGATGGCACTTACAACATGAGATATGCATCCACAAGGTAGTTCAGAGCCTGCAAGAAGATCGACATGAGGCCGAATCCTGTCAGAATTCCTGACAGGGTAGGTACAATCCAGTGAACATCGGCGCGATACCCCGACCAGCCGAACCAGAAGATACCGCCGGTGAAAGAGACACCACCGGCAATGACACTCGGGAGACGCCACTCCGGTACGGGTATCCCGTTGTTCGCCTCGAGCTTGCGCTGGTACCACGGCTGCTGTAGCAGGACGGAAATGCCGGAAAGGATCTGACCGAGGATCATGCCGAAGAAGGTGAGACCGGACTGGCCGGCATTGAAGCCATGAACGCCCTGGAAGACAAAGGGGTACGCTGTCAAGAAGAGATATAGGATGCCGTATACGAAGGCCATGTATACTGACAGGGACGTCACGATGGGCTCGAGGAAAAGCAACCGCATCGGGCGGGAGAAGTTCTTGGTGATGAGCTCCCTGAAGTCCACCTCGATTTCCTCTTGCTTGGCGTGGATACCCCAGTTCAGAGTGCGCCGGCGCAGCTCAGAGGCCTTGCCGACTAGGATGGTGGGCGGGTATGTCTCTTCAAAGAACAGCAGGTCGAGGCCGAAGGCCAGGAAGCCCATGATGGCGACGATGTAGCCGGTCCACCGCCAGCCGAGGTGCGACTCGACAATGAAACCGCCGATGAAAGGGGCGAGCAAAGGTCCGGAGAAGACGGCCATTGAGAACAGCGTGATGGCGATACCTCTAGTCCTGTTGTCGAACATGTCCGAGAACACGGCGGCGACGACGGCTAGAGGGCAAGCCCCGAAGAAGCCGGCGAAGAAGCGACATATTAATATGGTCTGGAGGTCCTTGCCGGTTGCCACGCCAATGTTGAAGATGGAGAAACCAAACATGGCGATGACTATGGGCAGTCGTCGACCCCTCAACTCGGATAACGGAGCCCATAGGGTTGGGCCCGTCGCGAAACCCAGAACATACAGGGACACGCCCAGGATCCCAACTTCGGTGGAAACACCATACTCGGCACTGACGTATTTCGTAGCCGCGGAGAAGATACTCGAACCGAAGGCAGCTGTCATAGTCGTGTACCCTAGGATAGCGGCTGTGATAATCCTAATTGCAGGAGGTTAGTAGAACGAAACCTAAGATTGTGCCGGCTGCAATATAGACACAGTACTTACTTCTTTCTAATAGGCCAATTTTGCGCATGGAGAGGGTCGTCCGGGCCGTCGAACTCGACGACATACTCCTCTTGAGCGGGTAGCGGAGGCGGGTACGCCTTTCCAAAACCAAATGCCGGCAAGGGTTTCTTGGATAACCTGCTTGTCGCGCTCCTCCCAACGGTGTTGCTGTGCTGGCTCCTCTCTGTTTGTATCCGGCTCAGCACAGTGGGGTGCCTCTCGAGATCGCGTTGCGTCGGTATCCGGCTCAGGGTGCTCGGCCGCCGCCGCGCTACTGAGGGCGCATCCCCGGATGACGAGGTTGACGAGGTGGTGATAACCCTCTCGATCTCTTCGTCTGCTCGGCCGGGGGCCGTCCTCGGTGAGGCGTCGCGCTCCGCTAATCCGAGTTCGCGGTCGACTTCGTCCATAGCTGGATATCTACTCGGTGTCGTCTAATATGTGAAGAGAGGATGGGCGAGTCTTGGTAGTGTTTTCTAAGGGTTACTGATAGATAGGCAAAGTAAGGAGAAAATAGAATGTATATATGAGTGTATGTACGATTAGAGCTACTATTTGGAGAAGGTTCAAACTTTGAGCGGGAGGGGCGACTACTAATCTAATATGGCGTGGACCGGATAACATTGGACCCGTCAAAGCATAACATCAGTGCCTCGGCGAGAAAGCTTGCTCGGCCTTAGCGGCAGAAGATTGGCGGCTTACAAACTGCCCATTCAATCTTGATCCCGGTTTGCAGCGTGGGTTGTGATGTGCAGCAGACTAATCCATTGCTGGATCTTTTCGGGTTCCGGGATTATATCCTCGTATTTTTGCTGTAAAATCCGTTCAACTCCCAAGCTCCGGAGGCGGCGATCTAGACTGTACCAGTGTTGAGTTTTTAGCGCACCAAGGTTTAGCCAAGATTCCATGCCGCATCCGCTCGACAAGGGTAGATGACTCGGCGGCTCCGTCTCGATGCCGAGGTTCGACACTGATGCTACTTGGGCAATTGGCAATGTTTATGCCTGACCTTGCAGAGAGGAAGCATCTCGATCTTTCGTTGTTTAGAAATCTAAGGTGGATTGCATCTACTCTGCACCGCCCGGAGTCGTTTTTGGTTTTTTTTTCCATGAGGGGGTCGCCGTGAGTGAGCCGTCGCCTTGCCGGATTGCATCTCGGCATTGGGTTGCCAGAGGCGAGAGGCGAGACGCCGAGTTGCGTCATTCAGGCTGGTCCGAGCGTACCGCGGAATTCTTGATGATGTCACGCCGCGACACAGATCTCCAAAATTTTCCCAGTGGGGCCCACTCATTGGCTGTTTGTGAAGTTTTCCCTATATCCGACAGTTGCCGTTGATGGGTCGGGACCCGCCGAGCTTCCAGAACATTTCGAGTGGTTGCATCGGGAGCTGGCGCATCCGTTTTGGACGGGGACTCCGGGACTCGAAATGTTGATTGAGCCTGACTAAAGTAGCTAGGTAGGCTGGTAGGTAGGTAGGTATGCTTTGTGAGTGTAGAGCTAGTTTTACTGAAGGGGCTACGATTCATACCATACCTACGGCAAGGACTCGACCTGACAATTGCCCCCGACAATTCAACTAGAGAGGAGGACGTCTCACGAATTCTGTGGTACACGAATCAATACCCCTGACGCGGGAAACCCCGCCGTCGACCAAGGGACCATGATCGGGTTTATCCATGTATAACATGAATCAAGGCTGCGTTTGACTGGCCGCTAGATTTATTTCCCCTGGCATATATGTCGCCTACCGAGGCACATCCCGCTTCTACCGAGTCAACGGACGCCCCACCGGTCGTCGTCAAGAAGCCCTGCGGCCTCCTCCAGGCTGAGCCCCGTTGTTTCAGGGTAGACCCTCCATATCAAGACGTATCCGATTGCGCAGATCACGGCATATAGCGTAAACGTCCAGGGTGGAGTTAGAGCGTCCATCAACGGGAGAAACGTCAACCCGACGATGAAGTTAGCCCCCCAGTTAGTCGCGGTCGCGATGCTGCTCCCTAGGGCGCGCACGCTGAGATGGAAAAGCTCGCTCTGCATCCACGGCACGTTGCCTAGCCCGATCGCGTATGCTGCAACGTAGGCCGTGATGCTGAAAAGGATGAGGAGCGCGGGGCCACGAGACGAGGGCGCTCCTTCCGTCGTTGAGGGCGCTGCCTCGGAGGAGGACGGGAGTTGGATAAACGAGAATCCATACGCTGAAAGTAAGAGGCCAGCGGCCATGAATGGTATGGAGTATAGCAATATCCGTCTCCTCCCGATTCGATCGATGAGGAAGAGGGCAGTGACTGTAAAAATAAAGTTGGTGACGGCGACTACCAAGGAGGTAAGGGTTGGCGTGCTGAACCCGAGAAGCGTAAATATAGTCGCCGAGTAGTACATCAAGGAGTTCTGCGGTTATGGCACGTTAGTTGGTTGATATCACGGCAACGCAGCACACTCGGATCGAGCCATAGCACTTACAAAGCCACAAAGTTGCTGAAGTCCCTGAAGCAAACAAGCAATCGCCAATGCACGACGGTTTCTCCGTGTTGCAAGCAACTCGCCAAAGCGGCCGAACCAGTCGGACTGTTCACTCGCGCGGTGGTGGCGATCAAGCCGAATCCTGTCCTGCTCGATTTCCACCGCTATGCTCTTCAGTGTGGCATCCGCAAGCCTCGCGGCTCCTCTGCGCTGCCCCAACACTCTCTGGATGACCTCGCGGGCCTCCGCCGACCGTCCACGCATGACCAACCACCTCGGCGTCTCCGGCATGAACAATAGACAGAAAGCCTGGACGGCAGCCGGCACGCCGCCCAGGAGGACCATCCATCTCCACCCCAACCCGTCGGCCCCGTGCTCGGCGAACGCCCAGCCGATTACGTACGCCAGGACCTGGCCGATGGTGATGAACAGGACGTAGGTCGTGACCAGCCGGCCGCGGTGCGCCGCGGGCGCCATCTCGGCAATGTACAGCGGGACGACGAAGCTCGCGGCGCCGACCGCGGCGCCCACGACGCCGCGGCCCACGACCATGGCGAACACGGTGGTGCTGCATGCCTGGACGACGGCGCCGAGCACGAAGAGGATGTCGGCGAACAGGATGACTTTCTTGCGGCCGAAGCGATCGGCGAAGCCCGACGAGAGCGGGGAAACGATGAGTGCGAGGAGGGCTGTTGATGACGTGATGATGGATTTGTCTATCGAGCTGAGCGCCCGGTGCGATAGCGAGTCGCCGATCGAGACGAGGGTTGCTGATATGACGCCGGTGTCATCTACGGGGTGGTGGGGTTTGGGTTAGCCTCCCTCTACGTTATTCTAGCCAGGGCTAGAGATGCGCCTTCACTGGGGTCTCGCCTCACTTACATCCGAAGAGGATACCGCTCATGCCGGCGGACAGTGTTAGGAGCCAGATGAACAGCCCCGGAGGTGGTTCCGGGGTCTTGCTGGTTACGGACCCTTCATCGTAGTCCGAATCCTCCTCGGGACTGGGATCCGCATTGGCGATCAAGGGCGCATCGGGGCCTGTCATTGTGCCGTACGGGGCGGCGGGACGTTTACATCGGGCATCCGGCGGCGAAAGCAGTGTGGTTGTGTGGTTTGTAACGGGAGGATGCGGCGCCGTTGTGGAGCCGAATACGTGTACTTGGACGTCGGATGTCGGTGCTTACTTCATCCCGGCTGCGGCGGCAGTCAGGGATTGCTGCAGGGGTTATCACGAGCGGTTCCGGTTGCCCTGATCGAAACAGCTAGGGGTCGCAGCGCTTGGGCCATGTGTTTCAACCACGAAGCTCTCCTCGGGGCTGGGGGGTAAAGCTTCCAGTTTCTCATATTTTCGACGCATCGTGTTATTTCTCCTACAATTATTTCTCTAACAATCTTTTTCGTTTTACGTGCAATTTTTTCCACTCGTAATTAAGCTTCTTCAATCGCAGACGGCGTCGAGGTTTTTTGGTCTGTTCAGCGAACGACAAACGCCCTAGATAAAACAAGTCTCTGCGCCATCAAGGTCCCCCCCTACCGTGTCCCCGCTGGCGACACAACCACCCAACAATGGCCACTCGCTTCACGCAGCCGCCGCAGCGCGACTCATGGTTCGCGCCGCTGTCGGTCGATCTTTTGGTCAAGGTCTTCAAGACGACCTTCTTCCACCCGTTCGTCTCGTGGATCATCCCGCTCTGCTTCCGCGCGCAGAGCATGTACTGGGATGCCCCGCCGATGCTGATCTCCATAGCATGGGCGTCCTTCATAA
>Ga0164242_10008313_pt1 | contig 11259 bp, 7 predicted proteins | sample OricomgcompostMG_FD_108783 | JGI IMG/M metagenome (GOLD analysis project Ga0164242, IMG submission 108783) | Miracle-Growth compost microbial communities from Emeryville, California, USA - Original compost - Miracle growth compost (MG) ...
CACGAGTTCGTGCCGATGCTGCATCGGCGCGGTCTCGACACCACACGGCTGGCTCTCTTCGGCTGGTCGATGGGCGGTTACGGAGCCCTGCTGCTCACCGGGAAGCGACTGGTCCGACCCCGCGCCGTGGCGGCGTCGAGTCCCGCGCTGTTCACGAGTGCGGGACTCACGTCGGCGGGCTCCTTCGACTCCGCCGCGGACTTCGTGCGCAACGACGTCTACGCCCACCCCGAATGGGAGCGCGGCACGCCGACGCGGATCGACATCGGCGACGCCGACCCCTTCGTGGACGCTACCCGCGACTACACGGCGCGGATGCGCCCCGCGCCGACCGGGGGAGTTCATCCGGGCGGTCACGATGCCGACTTCTGGCGGCACTGGGCACCCGCGCAGTTCGCCTTTCTCGCCAGGCATCTGGCAGGGTGACCGGAGCTCCACGAGTAGGCGGTGTGCGATGACCAAGCTGATGTTCGCCGTCCATGGCGGCACGCCGGGTGAGCGGCTGCTCTCCGCCGACTTCCGCATGAGGCTCGCGGCTGCCGGCGTCGGGGCCGTCCAGGTCAATCTCGACGACGATGCGGTTGCTGCGGCGATGAGGTTCGGCCCGGGGAAGCCGGTGACCGCGCTGCTCTCGCTCTGGACCGACGACGAGGTGGACGAGGCGCTGGCCGTCGTACGCGATGCCGTCGAGAGCTCAGCGGTCGACGCCTATCGGGTCACCGAGCGGGTGCGTCTGGATCCCGCGCCGGTCCCCGACGGGACCCGATCCGATGTGCTCGCCCAGGTCGCGCTGTTGCGCCGGCCGGCGGAGATGAGCCGGGAGGAGTACCTCGCGTACTGGATGCTCGAGCACACGCCCATCGCGATCCGCACCCAGGCGACGACGGCGTACGTGCAGAACATCGTCGACGAGATCCTCACGCCCGGGTCGCCGGAACTCGCGGCGATCGTCGAAGAGCACTTCCCGATGGCCGCGATGACCGACCAGCACGCCTTCTACGGCAGTCGTGGTGACGAGGCAGAGCTGAGGCGTCGCATGACCGAGTTGATGGAGAGCGTGGCGCGCTTCGGCGCCGACACCGGTCTCGACCTGGTCCCGACGAGTCGTTACGCCTGGTCGCTGTGAGGAGAGCCCGCCGGCCAACTCCGGGGGCGAGCAGGCTCAGACAAGCTGGTTGAGCAGCCCGCTGTCGACGTCGTAGATGAAGCCGCCGACCTTGACCTCGTCGGGGATGAGCGGGTGGGCGTGGATCTTGTGTACGTCGTCGCGCAGCGCTGCCTGCTGGTCGGTGACCATGCTGAAGGTCTGCCACGATGCGTCCTGACCGGCGGACGCGCCGACCTTCGCGCGTACCTCCTCCAGCGTGGACGAGGACATGGCGCACCGGGTGTGCGGAACGACGAGAATCCGGTCGACGTTGAGCAGGTGCACGCCGAGTACCAGGGCCTCCAGCGCAGCCTCGGTGACGCGACCGCCCGGGTTGCGGAAGATCTTGGCGTCGCCCGGCTTGAGGCCGAGCATGCCGAGGGGGTCGATCCGCGAGTCCATGCACGTCACGAGGGCGATGCCCGCGTGCGCGATGCCGTCGAAGCCGGCCAGGCCGAAGTTGCTGGCGAACTCGCGATTGGCGGCCAGGAGATCGGCGAAGGGACTGGACTCTGAGTTGGCGGTGTCGGTCACCTTTCGACCATAGGGGGTCGGGACCGGCTACTCCACAGCGGGTGGCGGTTGCCTCTGAGAATCTCAGGCGAGCGCGACGGGCGTGGCGACCTGCCAGCGCCGGACCGGGGTGGGCTTCTTGCCGCAGGAGTCGAGGGACAAGCCCTGCTCGACGCTCGTGACGGCGACCGCCCACCGGCGACCGTCGCGGTGGCGGACCAGCCAGTCCACGTCGGCGCCGGGTTCGACCGTGAGGGCGGAGTCGTCGGTCTCGACGATCGTCGTACGGACCGAAGCCTCGGCGACCTGGCCGCCGGCGGGCCAGGTCGAGCGCCCGCGCAGACCGGTCAGCGTGATCTCGCCACGGGCGGCATCGGCGAGCAGGGGAGCGGCGTCGAGCACTCGGCCGTGCAGATAGCCGGAGGGGAGCGAGACGGTCGTCGCTGCGAAGCGGTGGCCGGAGGTGTGGGTCACCTCCCACACCTGGTCGGGATGCTCCTCCGCCGCGGCCACCGCGACAGGACGCCCGAGTTGGGCGCAGCAGACGTCCCGGGTGCCATTCGTGCAGACCAGCAGGACCGGCTCGTCGGTGGGCACCAGCGCCGGCAGTGAGGCGCGGGTGGCGTCGCGCTCGCCGGCCGCCAGGGCCGCCAGGTCGATCTCGAGTACGACGGCAGGGTCGGTGATCTCGGCGGTGAGCAGCCAGTTGCGGTCCGGATGAGTGCTGGCCAGGATCAGTCGACGGGCGCCGCGGTGCAGGTCGGAGTGCTTGCCGGGCCGCCGGATCAGCGCCGGTCGTACGCCCGCCGCGCCGGCACGACTCTCGATCGCGGCCCCGATCTCCGGGTCGAGATGGGAGGTGGTGAAGGCGGTGCGCCCCCAGGGCCCGGTCTGCTCCAGGCACAGCCACGCCGCCGCATGCGGCGCGCTCCCGATCAGGGGCTCGTCGGCCGCGACGGAGGACGCGGTGCAGGTCTGCGGCACGGGCATGGAGTCAACCTATCGGTGCGGCGAACGCGACGGTCCCGCCGCACCGAGCGGTGCGACGGGACCGACAGATGAAATGTCTGAGAACGAGGCTCTCAGAGCTTGAAGGGCATCTGGCCGCGATAGGTGGCGATGGTCGACGTGCCGGGGGCAAGGATGCGGTAGAGGTACTTCTTGGGAACCCTGCGGGTGAAGTTGGCCTTGCCCTTCTTGTTGAGCTTCACCTTCTTGAAGGTCTTCCAGTGGCCGTGCTTCTTGACCAGGATCTTGACCTTCTTGTGCTTCCAGTTCTTCCAGCCGGTGGCGGAGTAGTAGCGCAGGCCGATGTGGAAGTGGTGCACCTTGCCGCGGTAGACGATCCGGAGCGCCGAAGTGCCGTGGGCGAGCTTGCCCTTGCTGAGACTGAGCACGCGGATGCTGCCAGCGGTCGAGGGGTCAGGCGTCTCGGGGCAGTCGCTGTAGTCGGTCATGTAGCAGCTGTACTTGATGTTGCGGAGCGTGAAGGTGCCGCGACCGACCGTGTTGGGGAAGCTTGCGGCCATGGTCGTCGAGTTGTACTGGAAGATCGACGCCGTGCCGACCTTCGTCGAGCCGCGATAGATGTCGGCGGAGTCGAGGTAGAAGGAGCGAACGCCGCTGGCGACGGTGTATCGCATGGAGAACTTCGCGTAGACGGTCGACGAGTCGGCAACGGCCGTGCCGCTGACCGCGGTGATGTCGACGCCCTGAGTGGCGGCCTGGGCACTGGTAGCAGTGCCCAGCGCGATGCCGGTGCCGGCGAGTGTGGTCGCGGCCGCGATTGCAGCCGATTTCAAAAAGGAAATGCGCATTCCCGAGGTCCCCCCGAGTTAGTGGTTTGATCGGACATGGAACCCGGGTGACGAATGGCAGCAGAATCGCCCGAGAACCGGTTGCATTATGGCAGCAATTGCGAGACGGCGCCGACATCGGGGTCACGCAAATGTCGTAGCCCACTCATCGCGGCGACGGCGGCGATGAGCGCACAGACGGCGGCGCCGACGAAGACGGCGTGAAGTTGCTGCAGCGCGGCGTCGCGGAGCAGGTCGGTGTAGGCATCGCAGCGCGTGCGCAGATCGCCACACACCTCGTTGGGTGAGGGGATGGCGCCGGAGGCGGCGTAGTAGCGGCGCAGCCCGAGCGTGGTCAGGCCGGAGATGCCGACGAGCATCCCGACCATGCGCGCAACCACGAGCAGGGCGCTGCTCACGCCGTGCACGCGCGCAGGAGTATGGGCGAGCAGGGCATTGTTCACCGGCGCCAGGGCAAGACCGAAGCCGAGCCCTGCGCCGGCCAACGCCACGGACGAGATCGCGTGGTGCAGCGAGGTCGGGCCCCAGAAGCTCATCGACCAGACGCCTGCCGCGGCGATCACCATGCCTCCGGCAGCGACGACGCCATTGGCCAGGCGGCGGCACAACAGCCCGCCGACCACCGCGCCGATCGGCAGTGCGACGAGGAATTCCACCAGCACGAGCGCGGCTCGGGTCTGGGAGTCGGCGTACACGGTGGCGCGGGCGAAGATGGGGACGTCGGTGAGCACGGCGATGAGTGCCGCGCCGATGAAGAAGCTGACGACGAGGGACGACCATGCCGGCCGGGCGCGCAGTGCGTCGCCCGGGATCAGTGGATGGCGGGCACGGCGCAGGTGCCACACGAGGGCGACCAGTGCGAGCGCGGAGACGACGAGGAGCCAGGGACCGGCGGCCGAGATCACCTGGACCCGCGGGTCGGCGGTGGCGAAGGTGAGGATGATCCCACCCAGCACGACCGCAAGGAGCAGCGCGCCGCCGAGATCGGCCTCGCGCAGTGCGGCACGCCACGCCGAGACGTCGACGATGCGCCGGCGTCGTGACGAGCCGGTCGCGACCCAGGCGAGGAGGAGACCCGCCAGACCGAGGACACCCACGCCGATCGGCGACCACCAGAGATGCCCGCCGGTCGGCTCGGCGTCGCCGAAGGGGACGAAGGGTGCTCCCCAGGTCACCGAGGTCGTCAGGCTCGTCGGTTGCCTCATCACCAGGAGCACCCCGGCGACGAGGAGGGCGACGAGGAGCAGGCCGAGCCAGTCCGGACGCCTCCGTGGCGGGGCAGCGCCGGTCTGCCTCGCGCGGCTCGAGACACGTGCCATGACCGCGAGGACGCCGGCAACGGCGAGGTTGATCCAGAAGATCCAGCGCCAGTCGGAGACGGCCAGGATCGCGGCGCCGTACAGCGGCCCGACCACGCTGCCCAGCTCCTGCACCGCACCGACGATGCCCAGGGGCACACTGCGCCGGTCCGCCGGATAGAGGTCCGCGACCAGGGCGAGCGTGACCGGGACCAGACCGCCGCCGCCGACACCCTGCAGGAAGCGCCCGGCGACCAGGCTCGGCAGGTCGTACGCGGCGGCGGTGACCAGAGAGCCTGCGCCGAAGAGCACCAGCGAGCCGATCAGGACCGGCGGGCGGCCCCGGACGTCGGCGATCCGGCCGATCAGCGGGAGCATCGCCACGTAGCCGAGCAGGAAGCCGGACAGGATCGGGGCGGCGCGCTGCAGCTGGTCGATGCTGAGTCCGACCGAGGCCATCATGTCCGGCAGGCAGAGCACGACGACATACGTGTCCGCGGCGGCGAAGGCCACCGCGAGGGAGGCGAGTGGAAGGAGGCGCCTCACGGGGCGGTGATCTTCACGTCCTGGCCGTAGTCGTCGACGTCGAGCGTGTAGGTGACATCGTCGGAGCCGGCGAAGAAGGGGCCCTTCACGCTGACCGAGGTCACCTCATGGTCCTTGTCGATGTTCACCGTGGTGGCGTAGGTGCCCGTGGCGTCCGCGCTCGGGATGATCCGCTGCACGTCAGCTCCGTCGAGATCGCCGCCGTAGGTCGTGACCACCTTCGACCCGGCGCGCGAGGTGCCGGTCTTGCGGGCACCCTTGAGCTTGGTGAGCAGTGCGGACAGCCCGCCGTCGGGGTCCATGAAGCCTGCCGGGTCCGGTGCGTTGTACTCCGCCGGGTCGATCGTCGAGTATCCCAGGCTGAAGGGCAGCTTGGCGTAGACCTTGCCGTCGACCGCGACGATCGGCACCGACGCGCGGATGCCCTTGAGCAACACATCGACGCTGCCCTTCCAAGCAGCGGGGTCATGAGTGCCAACGCCGTCGGCCTTGAGCACGCCGTCGCCCGACGGCGTTGCCTTCGTCGAGAGCACCATGTGCCAGCTCTTTGCCTGGTCCATCGTCGCCTTGGCCGCGGCCAGCGCCTTGGCGGGCGACTCCGACGAGCCGGAAGTGCCGCCGCAGCCGGTCAGTCCTGCCATCAGTACGACGGCGCCGGCCAGTGTGGTGACCCGGGTGCCCAGTCTCATAGGGATCAGCCTCCCATGCCGAGGGGCCCGGCACAGGCTGCGATCGCCTGTCCGAGCGGTACTCCGGAGCCGTCGCGGCGCCCGATCTCCCCAGGAAGGTCGACCGGCGAGCCGTTGGCGGCAGCGGCGACCGCGGGCGTGGCGCCCGCCCAGCCGAAGAGGAGCTTGTCCTCCCCCTTGAGGAAGCGCATGCAGCGCACGCCACCGGTGGCACGACCCTTCGGTGGGTACTCCGTGAAGGGCGTGACCTTGACGCTGCCGGTCTCGGTGCCGGGAAGGGCGTCCGCTGAGCCGGCGACGGTCACGACGACCGAATCGGCCAAGTCGGCCGAGTCGAGGACCGTGAAGGCGACCACCTCGGCGCCCGAGGAGAGCTTGATGCCGGCGATGCCGCCACCGCCTCGACCTTGGGGACGGACGAGGTCGGCGCCGAAGTGCAACAGCTGCGCGTCGGAGGTGATGAAGCAGAGCTCCTCCGTGCCGGTACGCAACTGGGTGGCACCGACGACCTCGTCGCCGTCCTTGAGTGCGATCACCTCCCAGTCGTCGCGATTGCTCAGCACCTCGGGGTTGACGCGCTTGACCACGCCGGACCGGGTGCCCAGCGCCAGGCCGGGGGAGTCGGGGTCGAAGTCGGTGAGCCCGAGCACCCGCTCGCGGGGAGCCAGCTCGACGAACTCGCGCAGCGGCGCCCCGCCCTTGATCGTCGGCCGCGCAGCGGTGTCCGGCAGCGTCGGCAGCTCGAGCGCGCTCAGCCGGATCAGTCGTCCGGCGGAGGTGAGCAGGCCGAAGTGACCACGGGCTGTCGTGCGGGCCGCCGCGACGATCACGTCGTGACGGGCGCGGGCGCCCTCGCTCCCTGGCGGATCGGTCGAGGTGGTGCGGGCCAGCAGGCCACTCGAGGACAGGTAGACGAAGCACGGGTCGTCGGCCACCTCGAGCGGCGTCGCGGTCGCACTCGCCGCGGCGCCGGACGACTCGAGCAGGACGGTACGACGCGGGGTGCCATAGGTCTTTGCCACCTCGGACAGCTCGGCGCCCACGAGCTCGCGGAGCTTCTCGGGGTCGCCGAGGATCTCATCGAGCTCGGCGATGGTCTGCCGCAGCTCCTCGGCCTCGCGGTCGAGCTCGAGCTTGGAGTACTTCGTCAGCCGGCGCAGCGGCATGTCGAGGATGTAGTTGGCCTGCACCTCGGTGAGGTCGAAGACGGTCATCAGGCGCTCGCGGGCCTGCTCGGCGTTGTCGCTGCTGCGGATCACCTGGATGACCTCGTCGATGTCGAGGATCGCGATGAGCAGACCCTCGACGAGGTGCAGCCGGTCGGCCGCCTTGCCGCGACGGTACGACGAGCGCCGACGTATGACATCGAAGCGGTGGTCGAGGAAGACCTGGAGCATCTCGCGCAGACCGAGTGTGCGCGGCTGACCGTCGACCAGGGCGACGGCGTTGATGCCGAAGGAGTCCTCGAGCGGGGTCATCTTGTAGAGCTGCTCGAGCAGCGCCTCGGGGTGGAAGCCGTTCTTGACCTCGATCACCAGGCGCAGGCCGTGCTTGCCGTCGGTGAGGTCGACGACGTCGGAGATGCCCTGCAGCTTCTTGGCGTTGACCAGCTTCTTGATCGCCTCGATGACGCGCTCGGTGCCGACGCCGTAGGGCAGCTCCGTGACGACGATGCCCTTCTTGCGCGCCGTCACCGACTCGATCCGCGCGGTGGCGCGCATCTTGAAGGTGCCCCGGCCGGTCTCGTAGGCGTCCCGGACGCCGTCGAGTCCGACGATCTTGCCGCCGGTCGGCAGGTCGGGCCCGGGGACGTAGCGCATCAGAGTGTCGAGTGAGGCGTTCGGGTGCTTGATCAGGTGCCGCAGCGCCTGCACCACCTCGACGAGGTTGTGCGGTGCGATGTTGGTCGCCATGCCGACCGCGATGCCGGTGGCACCGTTGACGATCAGGTGGGGGATCGCCGCGGGGAGGACGGCCGGCTCCTGCTCGCGGCCGTCGTAGTTGGGCCGGAAGTCGACGGTGTCCTCGTTGATCGAGGCGGTCATCTCCACCGCCGAAGGAGCCATCCGGCATTCGGTGTAACGCATCGCGGCCGGCGGGTCGTCAGGAGATCCGAAGTTTCCGTGCCCGTCGACGGTCGGCAGTCGCATCGACCACGACTGGGCCATCCGGACGAGGGCGTCGTAGATGGCGCTGTCGCCGTGGGGGTGGAAGCGGCCCATGACCTCGCCGACGACGCGGGAGGACTTGACGTGGCCGCGGTCGGGCCGCAGACCCATGTCGTACATCGAGTAGAGGATGCGGCGCTGGACCGGCTTGAGCCCGTCGCGGGCGTCGGGAATGGCGCGGGCGTAGATCACCGAGTAGGCGTATTCGAGATAGCTGGTGCGCATCTCGTCGCCGACGTCGATGTCGACGATGTTCTCCTCGAAGTCGTCGGGGGGCGGAGCGGTCTTCCGGGCCATGGGCGCATTGTTCCAAGCGGCGGGGACAATCTCCGGCAGCGACCCTCGTGCGCCGGCCTCGACGTCGGGTGGCGTGCCACACAGGGGCTGAACGCTTGTGGGGCGCGCGGGTAGATTGCACTCGTGACATCCGTGCCTGCGCCGTATCCCGCCCACTGGGAGGCGGATGTCGTGCTGCGCGACGGTCGTACGGCGCACATGCGGCCGATCGACGGTGCCGACGAGCAGGCGCTGGTCGACTTCTACGAGGGTGTCTCCGACCAGTCGCGCTACCTGCGCTTCTTCGCGCCGATGCCGCGACTCTCCGAGAAGGACCTGCACCGCTTCACCCACGTCGACCACCACGAGCGGGTCGCCTTCGTGCTGACCCTGGCCGAGCAGATCATCGCCGTGGGGCGCTACGACCTGATCGCGCCGGGCAAGGCCGAGGTCGCCTTCCTGGTCCAGGACCAGCACCAGGGCCGCGGTGCCGCGCAGCTACTGCTCGAGCACCTCGCCCAGGCCGGCCGCGAGAACGGCGTCAACCTCTTCGTCGCCGAGGTGTTGGCCGAGAACCGCCGCATGGTGCAGGTCTTCCGCGAGCAGGGCTACAAGGTGACCGGCAACTTCGAGGAGGGCGTCCTCCACCTGGAGTTCCGGATCGACCCGACCGACACCGCGATCGGCGTGATGGCCGCACGGGAGCACCGGGCCGAGGCCGCCTCGATCGAGACCTTCTTCAATGCCAGGAGCATCGCGGTGATCGGCGCCTCGCGGCGCTCGGACACGATCGGCTCGGTGCTGGTCCGCAATCTCGTGCTCGGCGACTACTCGGGCCTGGTCTACGCGGTCAACCCCAGCGCCACCTCGGTGTCGGGGCTGCCGGCGTACGCGACGGTGGGGGACATCCCGGGCGATGTCGACGTGGCCATCGTCGCGGTCCCGGCCGACGCGGTCACCGACGTCGTCCTCGACTGCGCCAACAAGGGCGTGCACGGACTGGTCGTGATCTCCTCCGGCTTCGCCGAGACCGGCACCGAGGGCCGCCAGCGGCAGCGTCGCCTGGTCGGCCTGGCCCGCTCCTACGGGCTGCGGCTGATCGGCCCCAACTGCCTCGGTGTGATCAACACCGCGTCCGGGGTCAGTCTCAACGCCTCGCTGTCGCCGATCATGCCGCCGCGTGGGCGTGCCGGCTTCTTCTGCCAGTCCGGTGCCCTGGGCACGGCGATCCTGGAGAAGGTCCAGGGCCGGGGACTCGGGCTCTCCACCTTCATCAGTGCCGGCAACCGTGCCGACGTCTCCGGCAACGACCTCCTGCAGTACTGGGAGGAGGACGACGCGACCGAGGTGATCCTGCTCTACCTGGAGTCGATCGGCAATCCGCGCAAGTTCTCCCGGATCGCCCGCCGGGTCTCGCGCAACAAGCCCATCGTCGCGGTGCGGTCGGGTCGGGCCACCCAGGGTGTGCCGATGGGACACGCGGTGCAGTCGATCGAGGCGCCGCAGGCCGCGGTCGACGAGATGTTCCGCCAGGCCGGCGTCATCCAGGTCGACACCCTGGACGAGATGTTCGACGTTGCGCAGCTGCTCGCCCACCAACCGCTCCCTATGGGCGGCCGGGTCGCGGTCGTCGGCAACTCCGACGCGATCGGCCTGCTCGCCACCGATGCTGCGGTCGCCAGCGGCCTCACCGTCGCCCGGGCGATCTCCTTGGGTGCGGACGCCAACTCCGAGGACTTCGAGCACGCCCTCGATGCCGCCATCGACGACCCCGAGGTCGATGCTGTGGTCGCGGTCTACATCCCGCCGCTCGACGCCGGCGGCCAGGACGTCGCCAACGTGCTTGCGACCGTGGGCGAGCAGTCCGAGAAGCCCCTGGTCTCCACCTTTCTGGGCAGGGAGGGCATCCCCGAGCTGCTCCGCATCCCCGACCTCTCCGGAAGCACCGCCGGCCGCGGATCGGTGCCGTCGTACCCCGCCGTCGAGTCGGCGGTGCGTGCGCTGGCGCGCGTCGTCGAGTACGTCGGCTGGCTGGAGCGTCACGACGCGGGCGGCGATGCCGTCGAGAACATCGATCCCGCCGCGGCGCACCGGATGGTCAGTCAGCTGCTGATCGATCACCCCGACGGCCACGAGCTCTCCTTCGACGAGACGCGGGTGCTGCTCAGTCACTACGGCATCACCGTCTGGCCCCGGGTCGCGGTCGACTCGCTGGAGGAGGCGGTCGCCGCGGGCGAGCAGCTCGGCTGGGACGTCGTCCTCAAGGCGACGGCCGATCGGTTCCGCCAGGGTCCCGGCCTCGGCCACGTGTGGCGCAATATCGCCGGTCCGGAGGAGATGGAGCAGGCCTGGCAGCTGCTCACCACCGACATCGTCGATCCCGTCTCTGCCGGCTTCGTGGTGCAGCGCAATGCGCACCCCGGCGTGCCGGTGGCCGTCGGAGGCCTGGAGGACCCGCTCTTCGGTCCCGCGGTCTCCTTCGGCGTCGCCGGCTCGCTCACCGAGCTGGTCGGCGACCTCTCCTACCGGATCCCGCCGCTCTCGGCGCTCGACGCCGCCGAACAGGTGCGCTCGGTTCGCGCTGCGCCGCTGCTCTTCGGCTACCGCGGCAGCGAGGCGGTCGACGTCGGCGCGGTCGAGGAGCTGATCCGCCGGGTGGCCCTGCTCAAGAACGACCTGCCCCAGGTCCGCGCGGTCCATCTCGACCTGGTCCACGCCTGCCGGACCGGCGTCGAGGTGCTGGGCGCCTCGGTCCGGATCGACGCGGTCAGCGACCCCCGCTCCGATCTCTTCGTACGCCGGCTG
>Ga0164242_10008314_pt1 | contig 11259 bp, 9 predicted proteins | sample OricomgcompostMG_FD_108783 | JGI IMG/M metagenome (GOLD analysis project Ga0164242, IMG submission 108783) | Miracle-Growth compost microbial communities from Emeryville, California, USA - Original compost - Miracle growth compost (MG) ...
CGAGGACGTCTTCGAGAACCAGGGCGCCCAGCTCGTCCGCGAGGTCGCCACGGCGACCAACGACGTCGCCGGTGACGGTACGACCACCGCGACCCTGCTGGCCCAGATCATCGTCCGCCAGGGCCTCAAAAACGTGGCCGCCGGCGCCAACCCGCTGGCCCTGCGCCGCGGCATCGAGAAGGCCGTCGACTCGGTCGTCGAGAACCTCCGCGAGAAGCAGAGCAAAGAGGTCGCCGGCAAAGACCAGATCGCCCGCGTCGCCGCGATTTCCGCCGGTGACGACGACATCGGCAACGTGATCGCCGACGCGATCGAGAAAGTCGGCAAAGACGGTGTGGTGAACGTCGAGGAGGGCCAGACCTTCGGGATGGAGCTCGAGTTCACCGAGGGGATGCAGTTCGACAAAGGCTATATCTCGCCTTACATGGTCACCGACCAGGACCGCATGGAGGCGGTGCTGGAGGACCCGTTCATCCTCATCGCGAACCAGAAAATCGGCTCCGTGCGGGACATCCTGCCGGTGCTCGAGCAGGTGATGCAGGGGGGCAAACCGCTCCTGATCGTCGCCGAGGACGTCGAGGGCGAGTGCCTCGCGACCCTGGTCGTCAACAAGCTCCGCGGCACCTTCACCGGTGTGGCCGTCAAAGCCCCGGGCTTCGGCGACCGTCGTAAGCGGATGCTCGAGGACATCGCGATCCTCACCGGCGGTGAGGTCATCACCGAGGAGATGGGCCTCAAACTGGAGAACACCCAGCTGGCCCAGCTCGGTCGCGCCCGTCGCGTCGTCGTCGCCAAAGACAACACGACGATCATCGACGGTGCCGGCGAGGCCGACGACATCAAAGGCCGGATCAAGCAGATCAAACAGGAGGTCGAGAACACCGACTCCGACTTCGATCGCGAGAAACTCCAGGAGCGCCTGGCGAAACTGGCCGGCGGTGTCGCGGTGGTCAAGGTCGGCGCTGCCACCGAGACCGAGATGAAGGAGAAAAAGCACCGCGTCGAGGACGCGCTGCAGGCGACCCGCGCCGCGCTCGAGGAGGGCGTCGTGCCGGGTGGTGGCGTCGCGCTGCTGAACGCCCAGGCCGGTCTCGACCCCGAGTCGCTCGACGACCCGGACGAGAAGACGGGCGCGCGGATCATCTACCGCTCGCTCGAGGAGCCGGTCCGTCAGATCGCCGAGAACTCCGGCGAGGAGGGCTCGGTCGTGGTCAACAAGGTGCGGGAGCTGAAGGAGGGCGAAGGCCTGAACGCGGCGACCGGTGAGTACGGCGACCTGATCAAGGCCGGCGTCATCGACCCGACCAAGGTGACCCGCTCGGCGCTCGAGAACGCCGCGTCGATCGCCAAGAACATCCTCGTCACCGAGGCGATCATCGCCGAGGCCCCCGAGGACAACGCGGGCGGCGGCATGCCCGGCGGCATGCCCGACATGGGCGGCATGATGTAAGAAATCCTCTCCGAGGATTTCTGCCCCTCACGGGGCAAAAAGGGCCCGGCTTACGCCGGGCCCTTTTTTGTGCGCAAGTTGACCCAAACCCGTCCCCACCCGCGCGCATTTCCCCGCCAACCTCCGCCCCATGCCCCAACCGCCGCGACACCACGATGTTGACGGGCCGAAAAGCGCTGACATAGAGCGCTTTTCGGCCCGTCAACGTGGTGTCGAGGCGGAGATCGGGAGGCTGGCTGCGAGGCAGAACGGGGCGGCGACGTTGGAGCAGCTAGAAGGGCTCGGCTTTTCGCGGCGGACGATTCAACAGCGCGAGAGAAGCGGGCGACTTCATCGGGTCCACCAGCGGGTCTACTCGCTCACTCCTGGGGTGATGACTCAACGTGGGAAGTTCATGGCGGCGGTGTTGGCCTGCGGGCCGGGCGCCGTTCTGTCGCATCGGTCCGCGGCCTATCTCTGGGGGCTCGTCGACTCGTGGGAGGCGCCGATCGATGTGACGGCGCCCAATCGCCGTGGGCGCAGCCCGGATGGTGTTGCGGCGCATCGGGACGGGTCGCTTCAGCCGATCGACAAGGTGACGCTCCATGGCGTGCCGTGTACCAGCGTGGCTCGGACCGTTCTCGACTTCGCTGCCGTCGCTCCGGAGTGGGAGGTGCGGAAGGTCGTGGCGCAGGCCGAAGTCCTTCGCATCGTCGACCAGCCGAAGTTGCGGGCGCTGCTGAAACGGAGCCGCCGGCGACGCGGCGTCGCCAGGCTCCGGCTCATTCTCGACTCGATCCATCCGCAGACGAAGAGGAGTCGCAGTGAATTGGAGCGGCTCTTCCTCCGGATGTGCGAGAAGCGCGACGTGCCTGAACCAGAAGTGAACGTCTGGCTTCCCGCGCCGGATGGTAGGCGCTATCAAGCCGACTTCCTCTGGCGTGACAGCAAGCTGATCATCGAAGCCGACAGCCGCCGCTTCCACGACACGGACAGTTCCTTCGTCTCCGATCGCAAACGTCAGCAACAACTCGAACTCGCCGGCTGGCGTGTCTCCCGCTGCACCTGGGAGGAGGTCGAACAGGAACCCCGCCGCCTCGCCCTCACCGTCCAAGGCCTCCTTGCCCGGTCCCCAGGTTGATGGGCCGAAAAGTCCTGACATAGAGGACTTTTCGGCCCATCAACAGCGGGGGGGCTATTCGGGGGGTGGCTTTTGCTTGGGCTGGAGAGGGGGGAGGAGGCCGGCGTTGTATTCCGCGTAGGGGAGGAAGTTGGCTCGGCGGATCTTCTGAGCCAGCATCGCGGCGGTCTTGGGGTAGAGGCTCAGTTCGTAGGGATTGCCGTAGCCGAAGCCTTGGTAGTAGGTCAGCATCTGGACGCGCTTGTGGGTGACGACCCAGCTGATCAGCTGCTTGACGAACTTCGGTTCGTCTTCTTCCGACATCGCCCACTCGGTGATCGCGATCGGCTTGTTCTTCCACTGCTTCGCCGCGTAGAAGCGGTTGAGGTCTTTCCAGACCGGATATTTGGCGTAGAAGTCGGTCCCCACCCAGTCGACCCATTTGCTCCCCGGCCAGTAGTTGCCGGGGAAGTTGCCCTTGACCCGCGGCGAGCCGGCGGGGAGCGGGCTCCAGATGATGCTGACCGGGGCGCTCGGCAGGGAGACCGGGTTTTCGCCCTTGTTGCGGGAGAGGCCCGGAAGGCCGATTTCGGCGAGCTCGGCGTTCAGTTCTTCGGTGGAGAGGCCGCCGCGGACGATCGCCGCGATCCGCCGGAACGCCTCCTTGTACCAGTAGGCGCTGTGTTCGCCGTCTTTCAGCGTGCCGTCGCATTCGACTCCCGCCCAGGCGTTCAGGCAGCGGTTCGGCTCGCCGAGCGGCCGGATGTAGGCGGGCAGGTTGTGGCTGGCGAAGAAGGCATTCAGTTGCAGCAGGTAGTCGTCCCCCTGGCCGAGGGCGATCTGCTCGGGGGTGATGATCTCTTCCAGCGTCTGCGCGTTCTGGGTGGCGATCGCGACGACCGGCCGGGTCTGCGTTTCGCGCCAGCGTTCGAAGGCCTTGTTGGGGCTGTTGCCCCAGCCGAAGAAGGTCTCCATCAGGGCCGGGTGCTTGCCGGTCAGTTCGGCGAAGGAGTTGAACCCTTCGGTCGAGCCGCGGTCGGAGGCGCCGAGCAGGACGTCGGGCTTCGGCGGGACCAGGGACATCGCCGCGCTCGCCGGCGTGGCGCAGACGAGCGCCAGGGTCGTCGCGAGGAGCCCGAAAAGGGGGCTACGAAGTCGCGAGGACATCACGCATCCTTCGTGGCTCGACGCCGAGGGCCTGCGCGTCGGCGATGCCGCGCTCGCTGACCATCGCCACCTCCATCAGCTCGGCCTCCTCGTAGGTGGCGAAGACGGCCTCGCCGAAGACCACGCGCAGCGCGCCGAGGCTCGCCTTCACCGCCGGCAGTGGCAGGTGGACCAGCTGCCGGGGACGGCCGGCGACGCGGCTGACCAGGTCGGCCATCTCGTCGTAGGTCAGCGTCTCCGGCCCGGCGAGCTCGTAGCGCGGCGCCAGCCTCCCGCCGTCGAGCGCCGCGGCGACGCATCGCGCCACGTCCTCCGACCAGATCGGCTGGAACGCCGCCCGCCCCTCCCCGGACACCGGCAGCACCGGCAGGAAGGAGAAGCGGCGCAGCAGGGTGATCCAGGGGTCGTCGCGGTCGTAGACGATCGAGGGGGCGAAGACGGCCGTCTCCAGCGGCGAGGACTCGACCGCCCGCTCGGCCACCCACTTGGCGCGGAAGAAGCGGGTGCGCTGGGCAGCGCCGGTGTCGAGCGCGCTGAAGAAGACGAAGCGCCGCACCCCGGCCCGCTCGGCCGCCTGCAGCAGGCGCACCGTCGCCAGCCCGTTCAGCTCCTCGAGCCGCCGCGGCGGCTGGTCGCGGATCGTCGCCGCCAGGTGGACGACGGTGTCGACGCCGCGCAGGCTCTGGCGCATCGTGTGCGGGTCGGCCAGCCCGCCGAGGTCCCCGAGCGCGATCTGCACGTCGACCCGTCGCGTCCCCAGCTTGCGGGGATCGCGGACCAGGCAGCGGACGTCTTCGCCGCGCTCCAGGAGCAGCGGCAGCAGCCGCGAGCCTACGTTCCCGGTCGCTCCGGTCAGCAGCAGCATCTGGTCCCCACCTTTCGCTTGCCCGCCATTGCCGCCCCGAAGCCTAGAGCCGCCGCGCGCCGGCGCGAGCGCGAGGCCGCGTCCGTACCTGAACGCCCCGCGCTGCATCGCCCACGCCGACGCATATCCCTAAAATGGGCGCTCGCTCTTTGCAGGGGCCGCCCGGCACCTGTCGGGCAAAACCGACAACGATCTAGGAGACTTCCCGTATGAGCTATGTGATCGCCGAGCCTTGCATCGGCCAAAAGGACAACTCGTGCGTCGAGGTTTGCCCCGTCGACTGCATCCATCCGACTCCCGATGAGGCTGACTACGATCAGGTCCAGCAACTCTTCATCGACCCGGACGAGTGCATCGATTGCGACGCCTGCGTCGAGGCATGCCCGGTCGACGCCTGCTTCGCCGAGGATCAGCTGCCGGCCGAGTGGGCCAAATACGCCGAGATCAACGCGAACTACTTCAAGCAGAGCGCTGCCTAGCCACGGTGCTCTCGCAGCGGATGTGAAAAGGGCCGCCCTGGGGCGGCCCTTTTTCGTGGTCCGAAGCATGCGCGGGAGGCGCAGCCCGAGGCGGCCCTAGTAGCCGACCGGGTGCCGGACGATGTAGCGGCCCGCGGCCGCGGCGGCGGTGGTCGGGTGCCAGCGGGGGCCGGTCCCGCTTTCGTCGCCGGCGGTGTCGAACCGCAGGCCGGCGACGACCATGTAGGCGTGCGAGGCGTTGGCGTAGATCGTGATCCACTTGCCGGGGCCGGCTTCGCCGAAGGTCTCCAGCGAGCCGGAGGTCAGCGGCGTGGTCAGCAATTTGCCGCCGTGCAGCGCGTAGGAGACCGCGCCGGAGCAGTCGTAACCGCTGCTGATCCACCTGCCGTGGCCGCCGCCCCAGACATAAGGGGTGAGGCGGATGTGGTTGGCGGCGGCGATCACGCGTTTGACCATCGGTGGCGCGTTCAGCGGCGCGATCGCGCGGCCGCCGATCAGGGCCGCCTTGCCGGCCTGGACGACTTCGCCTTCGATTTCGCCCGTTTCGCCGGTTTCGGTTTCCACCGACGGGACTTCTTCGGTCGATTCGGGGATTTCGGCTTCGAGCCCGGAGCGGGCGCTGATGCCACCCGGGAGAACCTTTGCCGAGGCCGCGGGGGCGGCGACGAGGGTCGCGCCGAGCGCGGCGAGCAAGGCTGCCAGGGAGAGCGCTGCTATGAGACTGCGACGGGCGACACCTTGAGCCACCCCGGGGACGAACTGCATGCACTACCTCCTTCGGAGGCCTACGGGGTTAGCTGTCGGGCTGGCGCTGAAGGACCTGCGCCCCCACCTGGATCGGTGGGTTAGCCCCAAAAACTTGGTTCCCCCGCTCCCGGCCGTCTTTCGGCCGGGATTAGGCGTTTATTTGTAAGCGCTAACGCGCGGGCGCAAGCATAGTTGCGGTCGCGGTCGCGCGCCTTCTCGAAAGTTCGCTACGAGCGGGCGCGGTCCTGCTCAGGCGCTCGGGCCGACCTGGACGACGGGCAGCGGGGTGCCGCCGATCGTCGGCATCTCGGCCATCTGCGGGGTCGCCTGCAGGACGGGCAGCTCCTGCGGGGTCGCGGCGATGATCCCGCGCGCCGCCTGGCGGATCGCCTGGGACGCGGCCGAGTTCGGGTCGTCGAGGACCAGCGGCGTGCCCTCGTCGGAGTGCTCGCGCAGCGGCTCGGAGATCGGCACCTTGCCGAGCAGCGGCACGTCGAGCTCGTCGGCCAGCTGCTGGCCGCCGCCCTCGCCGAAGATCGTGAAGCGCTCCCCGTCGGGCGTCGTGAAGCCCGACATGTTCTCGATCACGCCGATGATCTCGAGGTCGTATTTGTGCGCCATCTCGGCGCCGCGGCGGGCGACCGACTGGGCGGCCGGCTGCGGCGTGGTGACGACGACGAACTTCGCCTGCGGGAGGAGCTGGGCGAGCGACATGGCGATGTCGCCGGTCCCCGGGGGCAGGTCGAGGAGCAGGTACTCGAGCTCATCCCAGGCGACGTCCTCGAGGAACTGCTGCAGCGCTTTGTGGAGCATCGGGCCGCGCCAGACGACCGCCGCGTTCTCCTCGACGAAGAAGCCGATCGACATCACCTTGACCCCGCTCGGCGACTCCAGCGGCAGGATCTTGCGCTCCCCGTTGACCTCCGGCTTGGCGTTGACGCCGAGCATGCGGGGGATCGAGTAGCCGTAGACGTCGCAGTCGAGGGCGCCGGCCGAGTGGCCTTCCGCGTTCAGCGCCGCGGCCAGGTTCGCGGTCATCGTCGACTTGCCGACGCCGCCCTTGCCGGAGGACACGCAGATCACGTTCTTGACCTTGGCGAGCGCGCCCTGCGGCAGCTTGCCGCGGCCGAGCGTCTGCTGGAGCGTGCCTTTCTCCTCGTCGGAGAGGACGTCGAAGCCGACCGCGACCTCGGTCACGCCCTCCAGCTCGCCGACCCGCTGGGCGACCGCGCCTTCGAAGTGCGAGCGGATCGGGCAGCCAGCGGTGGTCAGCGAGACCACCACCTCGACCCGCCCGCTCGGCTGGATCTCGATCGAGCGGACCATGCCGAGCTCGACGATCGAGCGGCGCAGCTCGGGATCGATCACACCGCGGAGCGCCTCGTTCACCTGGTCATTCGTGGGAAGTGCCATGGGCGGCATTTTCGCAAAGCGCGGGGTCCGGCCGGATTTCGGGCGGGATCTGGGCGTGGGAGGGGGGAGAGATCGCGGTCGCCGCGCCCTTGAGGTGGCCGTAAGACGACGGCGAGCGGGGGAGGAAGCGATGAGAAGAGACGGAGCGCGCGGGCGGGCGGTCGGGACGCGTGGCCCGGGACGGCTGGCGGCGATGGTGCTGGGCCTGGTGGTGCTCGCCCTGCCGGCGCTGGCCGGCGAGGCGCGGGCGGGGACCTACGAGGTCGCGCAGTGCGGCTGGGGACTGGGGGCGGACCTCGACCCGACGCTCTCTCCCACCCTCGGCACGGCGTACGCGTTCGACGCCTCCGGCTGCCCGGTGACGGCGGGGTCGGGCGTCCCGGCCGGGCTGAAGCTCGAAGCGACGGTCGGGCCCGCGGGCGCGACCGGGCTGGCGCGGGCGCGCTGGGTCGCACCGCCCGGCACGCGTTTCGTCGACGCCCGGCTTGCCTGGCTCGCCACCGTCCAGCCGGGCATCTGGGTCGGCCTCGGAGTCGAAGCCGGGCTCGACTACGACCTCCTCGCCTACTCGCTCAAGAGTGTCGAACCGGCGGTGGTCGACCTGCCGATCACCGGTCAGGCCGGGGCCTTCGAAGCCTTCCTCCAGTGCCTGGCGAGCGTTCCGGGAGACGAATGCACCCACGCGGCGCCCTCGACGATGCGGGTGAACCGGATCACCTTCGCGCTCGAAGACACCCGGCCGCCGACGGCGCGGCTCGACGGGGCGCTGCTGGCGCCGGGCTGGCATCGGGGGAAGGTGCCGCTGGCGCTCTCCGCCTCCGACCTCGGCGCCGGCGTCGCGGGCGAGGCGGCGACGATCGACGGCGCCCCGGTCCTCTCCGAAGCGCCCGCCTGCGCCACCCAACTGGTCGAAGGCGAGACGCGTGGGACGCGGCTGCAGCCCTGCCCGTCGACCGCCTCGCAGTCGGCCGAAGTCGACACGGCCGGCCTCGCCGACGGCGCCCACACCGTCGCGGGCTGCGCGACCGACTTCGCCGGCGACCAAGGCTGCGCCTCCGAAGCGACGGTCGACGTCGACAACTCGCCGCCCGCGGTCGCCTTCGCCGCCGGGGCGGAAGGTGAGGTCACGGCGACGGCGAGCGACCGCTACTCGGGCGTCGCCGCGGGGACGATCTCGATGCGCGACGCCGACGCCGGCGGCTGGACCGACCTGCCGACCGAAGTCGACCGCGACGGCTCCGGCACCGCGACCTTGACCGCCCGCCTCCCCGGCGACCTTGGCGCCGGCGACTTCGTCCGTGTCGCCGCGACCGACGTGGCGGGCAACTCGTCTTCGACTCAGATGCCGCTGCCGAGCGGCGGCGGTGGTGAAGCCAAGGACACGCCCGCGCCGGGGAAGGTCGGGAAGGGAGGGTCGGGCGCCGACGGGCGTCCCGGCGCCGGCGGGCGTTCCGGCCCCGGCCCCGGCGCGCACTTGCCGGCCGGCCGCGCCACGCGCCTCAGCGTGCACCTGGTGGCGGACCGGGATCGGTCCGGTGGCTCGGTCTTGACCGTCGACTTCGGGACCGCGGTGGAGGTCCGCGGGCGGCTCACCGGCGCCCGCGGCCGCGGGGTCGAAGGACGGCCGGTGTTTGTCGTCGTGCGGGGCGCGGCGGGGACCGGGGGCGCGCCCGAACGACGGCGCCTCGTCACCGGGCGCGGCGGGCGGTTCGGGCTGCGGCTGCCCGCCGGCACCTCGCGGCGCGTCGTCGTCTCCTTCCCCGGCGGCGGCGGGCTCGCCGCGGCGCCCCGGCGCTCCCTCGCGTTGCGGGTCCGCGCCGCGGTCACGCTCGCCGCCGAGCCGGTGGAGCTCGAAACCGGGGAATCGGTGCGGCTGCGCGGCCGCGTCCAGCTCGGGCCGGCGCGCGTCTCCCGGCGCGGCAAGATCGTCGCGATCCAGTACCTCGAGCGGGCGACCGGACGGTGGCGGCCGGCGCTCGTCGTCCACACCGATGCGGAGGGACGCTTCGACACCAGTTACCGCTTCCGCTACGTCACCGGCCTGGCGCGGATTCGCCTGCGGGCGACGGCGCCGGCGGAAGGCGGCTGGCCCTTCGCCCGGGGCTCCTCGGCACCCGTCACGGTGACGGTCCACGGTCGCTAGGCTCCGAACCATGTCGAAAGCCACGCTCCAGACCAATGCCGGGCCGATCACCGTCGAGTTCTTCGACGACGACGCGCCGAAAACCGTCGAGAACTTCCGCAAACTGGCGGGCGAAGGGTTTTACGACGGACTGATCTTCCACCGGGTCATCCCCGACTTCATGATCCAGGGCGGCTGCCCGCAGGGCACCGGGACCGGTGGCCCCGGCTACACCTTCGAGGACGAGTTCAACGACCACAAGGTGGTCCGCGGCGCGCTGGCGATGGCCAACGCCGGGCCGAACACCAACGGCTCGCAGTTCTTCATCGTCACCACCGGCGCGGCGCCGTGGCTCGACGGCAAGCACACCGTCTTCGGTGAGATCGTCGACGGGATGGACGCGGTCGACGCGATCGAGGCGTCGGAGACCGACGCCCGCGACAAGCCGCTCGAGGCGAAGACGATCGAAAGCGTCGAGCTCTCCGACTAGCCGGGGGGCGCTCTCTAGTCGGTCGCGGCTTCAGAAGCCCGTTCGGCGGCGGCGCGCTCTTCGCGTCGCCGCTTGATGCTGGCGCCGGGTCGCCACAGCGCCACCAGCCCGGCCACCAAGGTGACCAGGAAGATCTGGCCGAGCAGCATCTCGATCCCGGCCAGCATCCGCCCCGGCTGGCCGCCCGGCACGAGGTCGCCGTACCCGGTCGTGGTCAGCGTCGTGTAGCTGAAGAACAGGTAGTCGCTGTGGTGCAGGACCTGGTGGTTTTCGAAGAACGGTTCGCTCTGGATGCGGCCGACCGCCTCGAAGACGAAGGCGAAGAGCAGGCCGAGGACGGTGTAGACGCTGATCGCGCCGAGGATCGTGCGCGCGTTGACCTCCGCCGCGGTGATCACGCGGACCAGCACCGAGGCCATCGCCGCCGCCAACAGCAGCACCTGGACCGCCGCGCCGACGTCGAGCCAGTCGTCGTTGCCGGAGGCCGCCGCGACCACCGCGAACAGCAGGCCGAGGGCGCTGAGGTAGAAGGCGAGGTGGACCCAGTGCGGTTTGACGTGGGAGCTGGTCAGCGCGACGATCGAGGTCGAGGAGACGCCCAGCATCACCAGCACCGAGCTCCAGCCGCTGTTGCCGAGCAGCGAGGTGAGGACGTAGGTGACGAGGACGAGGCCGAAGACCAGCCCGAAGGCGTCGTTGAACCGCTCGGCGCGCTTCAGCCAGCGTTCACCCCCGGGAGCGCGGATGCCGGACGGGTCCATGTTCGGCCAGTTCGGCCGTCGCCAGGCGATTCCTGCCTCCGGCGTCGCCGGGGACGGAGGGGGTGGGATTCGAACCCACGAGACGCCGTAAGACGCCCAACGGCTTTCAAGGCCGCCGCATTCAACCGCTCTGCCACCCCTCCTGAGGCTGATTGGATGGTGTCATGCGTCGCGTCCTCCTGCTCGCCTCGGCGATGGTCTTCCTCGACCTCACCTTCTTCACGGCCATCGCGCCGCTGCTGCCGGGCTATAAGCACGACCTCCACCTGAGCACCGCGCAGGCGGGCGTCCTCACCGCCGCCTACGCCGCCGGGACGCTCACGTTCTCGCTTCCCGGCGGCTACATCGCCAGCCGCTTCGGCCCGCGCCGCACCGTCATCTCGGGGCTCTTCGTCTTCGCCCTCGCCACCCTGCTCTTCGGCTTCCTCAAGTCGGCCTGGCCGCTCGACGGGGCGCGCTTCATCCAGGGCATCGCCAGCGCCCTGATCTGGTCCGGCGCGCTGACCTGGCTGATCAACAGCTACCCGGAGGAGAAACGCGGGCAGGTGATCGGCAGCGCCCTGGGGACCGCGGTCGCGGGGTCGTTGCTGGGGCCGGTACTGGGCTCGCTCGCCGCCTCGATCGGCACCGAAATCATCTTCGGCGGCGTCTTCGTCGTCGCCCTCG
>Ga0164242_10008315_pt1 | contig 11259 bp, 12 predicted proteins | sample OricomgcompostMG_FD_108783 | JGI IMG/M metagenome (GOLD analysis project Ga0164242, IMG submission 108783) | Miracle-Growth compost microbial communities from Emeryville, California, USA - Original compost - Miracle growth compost (MG) ...
CCCGCCGGCGCGATCTCATACGAGACGGCCTCGAACATGCCATGAAGCGAGCCTCCAGGCACAGCGCGGTAGACGCCGGTTGCGCGCCCGGCGGCGATTACCCACAGCCAGCCATCCGGACTGGCCGCAGCGGCATCTCGGGGCGAAGGTTCCGGTGGGCCCGCGGGGTGCGAATGATAGCATCCCACCAATTTCGGGCCGCCCGCGCGCATCCGCCTGTGGGCAGCAATCAGGCGGCGAGGATCTATCTCGAACGTGTTCGATGGATTATCCGCGACATTCGCGCAAGCTTCGGCCCAGTCGACCCTATCGCCGTCGCCGAATAGCAATCCGCAGACCTCCACGCCGGGCGAAGCGAGCGCATCCGAGCCAATCTGTTGCAGCGCAGCACTTGAAATCCGCACCTTCATCCCCATCTTCCTAGGGCATGATCCGGGGGGATTCCATCATCGACGCGAGGATTGCCGAGACAGCCGACGGGTGGCGGCTCGACCGGGCGCTCGCCGATGCCGTGCCGACCTTGTCGCGTGAGCGGCTGAAGGCGCTGATCTCGTCGGGCAAGGTGGTGGGTGAAGATGGCACCGCGGTGCGCGATCCGGCGAAAAAGGCAATCGGCGGTCAAGCGTTCACCGTCTCGGTACCCGCCCCTGCCCCGGCGCATAACGTCGCACAGGAAATCGCGATCGAAATCGTTTTCGAGGACGACCATCTGCTGGTGATCGATAAGCCCGCGGGACTTGTCGTCCATCCCGCGGCGGGCAATCCCGACGGGACCCTGGTCAACGCGCTGCTTCACCATTGCGCCGGCCGGCTGTCGGGCATTGGCGGTGTGGCGCGACCTGGAATCGTGCACCGGATCGACAAAGATACCTCGGGATTGATGGTCGTTGCGAAGACCGACCGCGCTCATGAAGGGCTTGCAAAGCAGTTCGCGGTTCACTCGATCGACCGCCGTTACAAGGCGATCGTCGCCGGTCGGCCCAATCCCTCGTCGGGCAGCATCGACGCCCCGCTGGCCCGCTCGCCGGCCAACCGCAAGAAGGTAGCGATCGTTCAGAGCGGCAAGCGGGCGGTGACACATTACCGGACGATTCGTCCTTTGCGTGAGGCAACATTGGTCGAGTGCCGACTGGAAACGGGACGCACGCATCAGGTACGTGTCCACATGACATCGATTGGGAACCCATTGCTGGGCGACCCCGTTTATGGCAGAACAAAACCAGCTCATCGACATCTGCTGGAAACGCTGCGTTTCAAACGGCAGGCCTTGCACGCCGCCCACCTGGGGTTCATCCACCCCATCAATAGTAACGCTTTGTCCTTCGATAGCGAATTGCCTGCTGACATGCAGGAACTGTTCACGTCACTTCTCGTATAGGTTTTAGGCCGCAACGCTTCACGTAAGGTTCGGCCGGTTTAAGGGAGAAACGATCATGGCCAGCGGTAGCAACGTCCCTGCGACGATCCCCGCTCTAGGCGGTGAGGCGAGCCTCAACCGCTACCTTGCCGAGATCAAGAAATTTCCGATCCTGGCGCCCGAGCAGGAATATATGCTTGCAAAGCGCTTTCAGGAGCATGGCGACACCGAGGCGGCGGCCCAGCTTGTCACCTCGCACTTGAGGCTCGTCGCCAAGATCGCGATGGGCTATCGCGGCTACGGGTTGCCCGTTTCCGAGCTCATTTCGGAAGGCAACATCGGCCTTATGCAGGGCGTGAAAAAGTTCGAGCCCGATCGCGGCTTCCGCCTCGCAACCTATGCGATGTGGTGGATTCGCGCCTCGATCCAGGAATTTATCCTGCGCTCTTGGAGCCTAGTAAAAATGGGCACGACGGCAGCGCAAAAGAAGCTTTTTTTCAACCTTCGCCGGATGAAGGCCAAGCTCGACGCGTTCGAGGACGGTGACCTTAAGCCCGAGGATGTCGCCAAGATCGCCACCGATCTTGGCGTCACCGAGGACGAAGTCGTCAGCATGAACCGGCGCATGGCGATGGGCGGCGACACGTCGCTCAACGTGCCGATGCGCGAAGATGGTGAAGGCCAGTGGCAGGATTGGCTCGCCGACGACGAACCGTTGCAGGACCAAGTCGTCGCCGAAGCGCAGGAGGCCGACGTGCGGCACGACATGCTCGTCTCGGCGATGGAAAACCTTAACGACCGCGAGAAGCACATTCTCACCGAAAGGCGGCTCACCGACGATCCCAAGACGCTGGAAGAACTGAGCCAGGTCTACGGCGTATCGCGCGAGCGCGTCCGCCAGATCGAAGTGCGCGCGTTTGAGAAGCTGCAAAAGGCAATGATGCGGCTTGCCGGTGAAAAGCGGCTGCTCGCGGCCTGATCGCAAGCCGTCACCCCGCGTCAAAGCGGGAAAAAGCCCATCGCTTGCCTGGTTCGTTGCGACCGGCGGCGATGGGCTTGCGCTTTCTCGGAGTGACGAAGGCATTTCGCGCGTAGCGCAGGTAGCTCGAATATGATTGAAGCGGCGGCATGACGACCGCTTCCAGCCGCGGCGCTGGCCGCGCCACCACCCGATCGCGCGTATCCCGGCGTTCGCTGCCCGGTCGCATCCTTCGGCTGATTTTCAAGATCATCCTGTGGTTCGTGCTGATATCGATCGCCTGGGTGACGCTCTATCGTTTCGTGCCGCCGCCGGTGACCTTCACGATGCTTGGCAATGCACTCGACGGGCGCGGCATTCATAAGGATTGGATGCCTCTGTCGCGGATCGATCCCGACATGGCACGCGCCGCGATAGCTGGCGAGGACGCACGGTTCTGCTCGCATCACGGCTTTGATTTCACCGCAATCGAAAAGGCATATAAGCACAATGAAAGGGGCCGTCACATCCGCGGCGGCTCGACGATCAGCCAGCAGACCGCGAAAAACGCGTTCCTGATCCAGGGCGGCGGCTATTTTCGCAAGGCTTTCGAGGCGTGGTTCACCGTGCTCATCGAAACAATCTGGGGCAAGCGGCGTATCATGGAAGTCTATCTCAACATCGCCGAAACGGGGATCGGCACCTATGGCGTCAATGCCGGCGCAATGCGCTATTTTGGCCATGATGCATCGCATTTGTCGCTTACCGAGGCAGCGCGGATCGCGGCGATCCTGCCGCTGCCCAAGAAGCGCGGCGCCATCGATCCGCACGGCTTTACCCGCCGCTATGGCAATTCGATCGCGGCGCGCGCCAGCGTCGTACGTAACGACGGCTTAGATGCCTGCCTACACTGAGCGATTAGGCCAAACGTCGCATCACGACCAGCATCACTGCCAGGCCAGCTAGCGAGGCAATCAGGCTGACGGCGACATAGCCGATTGCAGCAATTGGCTGGTTGCGCTGCCATAAGCTCACGACGTCGAGCGAGAAGGTCGACCAGGTGGTGAAGCCGCCGAGAATGCCGGTGGTGAGAAACAGCCGGAGATCATGCTGGCCCGACACTCGAAAAGCGAACAGTCCTGCAAGCAACCCCATTAAGGTTGCACCGATGATGTTCACCAACAATGTGCCGTAGGGAAAATTCGGCCCCATGAGCCTAAGCGATGCCAGCCCGACGAGGTGGCGCAGCGCGCCGCCAATTCCAGAACCAATGAAGACCACGATGACCGAACGCATGATTCCTCCCTGCCGCAGCGCGGTGTTGCTCAGGAATCATCAGCCCTTCCAAGGGCGGTTCGGCATGACGCCCGGCAGAATCCATTGCCGCGCCGGCGACATGCCGGCGCGGCGCCGCCACGTCAACTGTATCACTGGTTGGAGACGCTCCCCGCCGCCTTCTCGGCCGAATCGCCGACTTTTTGCGCGCTGTCGGAAACGCTCTGGGCGGCAGAGGTGACCGCGCGGGTCCTCAAATTGTCGTTCTGACTTCGGTTGTAAAAGTAGATCGCGCCGATCACGACGATGACCAGCAAAACGATACCGATCAGCAGCGCCGCCCCGCCGCCACCGCGCCGTTCTATCACGGTCGTGTGCGTTTCGACTGGCCGCTCTTCGGTATATCGATCTTCGTCGGTCATCCTTCCCTCCTGTCATTGCCAGGGGGCAAGAACGAGGCGATGGCGGACGTTGTTCCCCCGCCGCAACGAGCGATTAGAACGGCAGCTTGAATCCCGGCGGCAACGGCAGCCCACTGGAGAATTTTGCCATTTCCGCGCTGGAGGCCGCATCCGCCTTGGTCCGTGCATCGTTGAGCGCAGCGGCGATCAGATCCTCGAGCATCTGCTTCTCACCCGGCTGGAGCAGCGATTCGTCGATCTCGACGCCGACAATCCGACCCTTGGCCGACGCCCGTATCTTGACGAGACCGCCTCCCGCGGCGCCCTCGACTTCGATCTTGTCGAGTCCTTCCTGCGCCTTGGCGAGCTCGTTTTGAACGTTTTGCGCCATCGCCATGATGTCTTCGAGATTGTTCATGCCTGTGTACTCCGCTCAACTTTGGGCCATGCCTCGAGTTCGGCATCGGGAAACGCCTCGAACGCGGCCTTGACGATTGGGGTGTCGAGGATCGCCTGCTTGGCGGCCTCCTCGCGCTGCTGCTCGGCCTCATGCGGGGTCGGCGCGCCAGGCGCATCCTCGACCGAAACGCGCCACGGCCTGTCGGTGATCCGCCGCAAGGCGTCGTTGAGATCGGGGACAAGATCAGCGGGCAGCGGCTTAGACGAGCTCAGCACCAGTTCCTGCGGACCACATCGCACCACTCGCGCAGAACGGCGCAGCTTTTCGGCCAGCCCGAGCTCGCGATTATCGGCAAGCAGCGCCATGATTGCATCAAGCGTTTCCGGCAGCGTCGCCGCAGGCGTTGGTTCCGGCGCTGGCGCGGCGGTAACTGCCGGCGACGCAGTCGGCGCCGGCGTCCGCCCGCTGACAATCTGCCGCGCCAAATCGCCCGGATCGGGTAACGACGACGCGTGGATGACACGCAGCAGCGCCATTTCGCCAGCCTCGATCGGCAATGCAGCGCGAGCCACCTCGTCATGTCCCCTCAGCAGCAACTGCCAGAGGCGATGCAGCGCCTGGAACGAGAGCTTCGCCGCCCATTCCTCGTAGGCGGCACGTTCCTCGGCAGGCTGCGCGGCATCCGGCGGTGTGCCGAGCTTGACCAAGGTGACGCCATGCACCGCCTCGAGCAGCGCGCGCAGCACGCTCTGCGGATCGACGCCATAATCGTACTGGCGGCGCAGGGCGGCCAGAGCCCCCTTGGCATCGGCGGCAAGGATCAGGCCCATCAGCTCTCGAATTGCGCCGCGATCGGACAGCCCCAGCATCTCGCGCACCTGATCGGCCCTGACGCCGCCGCCCTCCATCCCGGCATGGGCGATTGCCTGATCAAGGATCGACAGGCCGTCGCGCGCCGATCCTTCCGCCGCCCGCGCGATCAACGCCAGCGCCTCGGGCTCCGCCTCAATCCCTTCTTTGTCCGCCACCGCGGCAAAATGCGCGGCGAGCTTGTCTGAAGGAATGCGCCTCAGATCGAACCGCTGGCAGCGCGACAGCACAGTCACCGGCACCTTGTTCACCTCGGTGGTGGCGAACAGGAACTTCACATGCTCAGGTGGCTCCTCAAGTGTCTTCAGTAACGCGTTGAACGCGCTCTTAGACAGCATGTGCACTTCGTCGATGATGTAGATCTTGAAGCGCGCCGAGACGGCTGCGTAGCGCGAGGCATCGATGATCTCACGCACGTCATCGACGCCGGTATGGCTGGCTGCGTCCATCTCGATGACGTCGATATGCCGCCCCTCCGCGACCGCGCGGCACGGCTCGCAGACACCACATGGCGTGATCGTCGGCCCGCCCCCGCCATCCGGGCCGACGCAATTGAGCGCCTTTGCGATCAACCGCGCGGTCGAGGTCTTGCCGACGCCGCGGACGCCAGTCAGCAGGAAAGCATGCGCGAGCCGCCCTCGCTGGATCGCATTGCCCAGCGTCGTCACCATCGCGTCCTGTCCGATCAGTTCGGCAAAGGTTTGCGGGCGATACTTGCGTGCGAGAACGCGGTAGGCTTCGCTCCTGGCCGGCTGCGGCGGCTCGCCGAGATCGAGGGAATCGGTCATCGAGCACTATCTAGGCATGACGGCCGAGGATGTCGAAGAAGATTGGTTTATGTGAAGGCGCGAAGGAGCGACGAGTAGCGCGAATGCACCCCCCGCAGGTGCAGGCAAGGCCAGGGGAAGTTCCAGCTCCGAACACATCAGCTCAGCCGCCTGCCACGCCAGAAGATCGGCCTTGATGTGCCAGGGAAGCGGCAGGCGAGCCTCGGCACCCTCTGCGGGCAAACCTAGGCTCTTTCCGAGCCTCGCTTCGCGAGAAATCCGTTTACGGTAGGAAGCGCCATCTTTGCGCGGGCATCGGGGCCACATCCCGACGCCGCTGCTATCGCCCTATGCGCGGTGGGAGCCGGAACGACCCGATACGAAATCGTTGCGGCTGCTTCCTTCCGGACCTGACCGGGTTGGCGACGGTACCGTCCGCCCGACTCCCGCGGGCCATATGGCGGAGCCGGGCGGAGGGTTCAAGCCTTTACCGGCGATGGACGCGGACGCGACGGCAACGACGGACGCGGTGATGATGATGCCATGTCGTGCGGCACACCGTCTTCCAATGCCAGCCATGGCCGTGTCGCGGCGCCGCAGTGGCGCTTGACACCGGCGCCAACGCTGCAGCGGCGACCAGCCCCGCCGAAACAAGAGCAAACAGCTTCATGGATCACCCTTTCCTTCAGTTCCCCTGCCGGCGCGAAACGCAGCAGCCGCCAAATCGTTGCGTCATCCGAACGTTTTGACCACTACCTCGGCAACCCCGACATGGACAGCGTTCACCTGAGCCTCGCTCAGCCCGGGCGCATCGAGATAGCAGGCGATCAGGATCGGCCGCCGGCCCGGCGGCCATGCAATCGCTATATCGTTGACCTTGCCGTCGCCGCTGTTGCCGGTCTTGTCGCCGACACGCCAACCGACCGGTAGGCCGGCGCGGAGCTTCTCCTTGCCCGTCTGACATGCGACCATCCACCCGACCAGGCGCTGGCGATCGATTGGGCGAAGAATACGCCCGAGCAGCAGCGCTCGCATCAGCCCGATCATCGCCGCCGGCGTCGTCGTGTCACGCCCGTCGCCGGGCGGCACATCGTTGAGTGCCGGCTCGATTCGATCGAGCCTGGTTACCGGATCGCCCGCACGGCGCATGAAGGCGGTCAGACCGGGCGGTCCGCCGATCTGGGCTAGCAGCAAATTGGCGGCGCTGTTGTCGCTCCATTCGATCGCGGCGGCGCAGGCCTCGCCAACGCTGAGGCCGTGGGCCGCCAGATGCTGTTTTACCGCGGGCGCGTAATCAAGCACGTCGGCATCTGTGAACGGAAGCTGCGTTTGCAGTGTCAGGCCGCCCGCCGCGACTTTTGCCAACACCGCGGCGACAAGCGGTACCTTGAAGGTGGAGCAGAGGGCATAACGCGACTCGGCACCGAGGCCGATCTGCTGTCCGCTGCCGGTGTCGAGCGCGGCGACCCCCAGGCGGCCGCCGGTGCTCGCACCTATCGCGGCTAGCGCCCTGCCAGTGCGATCCTCGCCTTTGTCGTCCGCCAGCGCGCGACCGGCGACCCCGAGCCCGGTCACCCCGACCAGAAAGGCGCGACGATCGAGCATCACCGCCGCCTCATGTCACGTGCGCCGGGGGGCATTTTGACGGTGAGGCCGTCCAGCGCCTCCGTCAGCTCGATCTGGCAGGCCAGGCGGCTGGTCCGTGTCGCACCGAGCGCGAGGTCAAGCATGTCTTCCTCGTCCTCACTGGCCGGCGGCAAACGAACAAAATCGTCGGCAGCAACGATGACGTGGCAGGTCGAACAAGCCATTTGCCCCTCGCAAGTTCCTTCCAGCGGCTGGCCATAGGCCTGGGCAAGATCGAGCAGCCGGTCGCCGGGCGAACCGTCGACTTCCTGGACCGACGCACCGTCGGCGCTCAAGAACCGGACCCGAATCATGCCGCGATCCGTTGTGCATCGGCGGCGGCGAGAATCCGGTCGAAAGCGTCAGTCAACTCTTCCTCCGTGGTGTAGCGGCCGAAGCCGATGCGAATGCTCGACCTCGCCTCGGCTTCCGACAACCCGATTGCCCTCAGTACATGGCTGGGCCGCCCCGAGCCGCTGGCACAAGCCGAGCCAGCAGAGAAGGCAACATCACGCAGGTCGCTCATCAGGCGAGCGACATCCAGCCCATTGCGGCGAATATTGAGGTTGCCGTGGTAGCGGGGCAACGTCGGGCCGTTGAGGCGCCATTCGACCTCTTCCTTCGCGGGATGACGCCGGGGTATAGCATCGAGCCGGTCACCGTGCGCCGCCTTTTGTCGGTTCGATCTATCTTGCGGGCCAAAACTCTCCATCGCCAACGACCACAGGCGCTCGACATGTCGGGCATCCTCGTCACGCCGTTCAGCCATCAGCGCCGCTGCAGCTCCGAACCCGGCACAGAGCGCAGGCGACAGCGTACCCGATCGCCCCGGCGCTTCCTGCCCGCCGCCGTGGAGCAGTGGCGCCAGCTTCAATCCGTCGCGAAGCCAAAGCGCGCCAATTCCCTTCGGTCCATAAATCTTGTGACCGGAGACCGCGATGAGATCGCAGCCATCGGGGATTGGGATGCGGCCATAGCCCTGAACCGCGTCGCACAGCATCAACGAGCCCGCTTCGTGCGCCAATTCAGCGAGAGCCTCGATCGGCTGTATCACCCCGATCTCGTTGTTGACGAGCATCGCCGTGACCAGGCCCGTGCGCGGCCCGATCGCTCCGCGCGCTGTGTCGATATCGACCAACCCATCACGCCCCACGGGCAATACCGTGACGGCCCTGCCCTTCGCCCGTTCCGCCTCGACGGTATCAAGCACGGCAGCATGCTCGGTTGCCATTGTGACGATTGGGCCTTCAGTCCCCTTGATCGCCCAGTTGAGTGCCTCGGTCGCGCCGCCGGTGAAGGCGAGGTGCCCATTCTTCGGCAACAGCGCTGCCACCTGACTTCGTGCCACTTCGACCGCCGCCTTTGCCGCGCGGCCTTCTCGGTGCGGCGAGTGGGGATTGGCGTGCTGGCGCTCCAGCCAAGGCAGCATCGCCGCCAAGACCTCCGGTGCGAGCGGCGTCGTCGCCTGGTAGTCGAGATATGTCATGCCGCGAAACTCCGTGTCTCACGGGCGGTCTGGCGCCAGGCCTGGACGAAGCGGGCAACATCCGCAGCGTTCGTCGTGCGGCCGAAGCTGACACGGACGACCTCGCGCGACGCCGGCTCACTCCAGCCCATTACCGCCAGGACGTGGCTCGGCTTCATGCTCCCGGACGAACACGCACTACCTGCCGATACCGAGATGCCGGCGAGATCGAAGCGAATCAGCTGCGCCGCCGAGCCGGTGCCGATCATCCGGTACGAGCCTATAGCCGGATGCCGCATTGCGCCGGCGGCGACCACCTCGCCACCCGAGCGAGTAATCGCGTCGTCAAGCATGGCGCGCAGCTCAGCCATCTTCGCCAGGTCCTCCGGCTCGTCGAGCGCAGCGGCATAGCCGAGAGCGCCAGGCAAATTCTCGGTGCCGGGGCGATAGCCGCGCTCCTGCCCGCCGGTCGGGCTCAGCATGGCAAGATCGCGAACCAACAGGGCGCCGATTCCGACTGGCCCACCGCGCTTGTGCGACGACAGGGCGATAAAGTCGGCGTGCTCGGCGAGATCCGGATCTGCACCGGCCGGCATCTGTGCAGCATCGACCAGCAGCAGCCCGCCCGCTTCGTGCACCACCGCCGCGATCGCGGCAATCGGCTGGCGCACGCCTGTTTCGCTGTTCGCCCATTGGACGCAAACCAGCGAGCGCTTCTCGGCATCGCTGGAACCGAACACGGGCGGGGGCGAATCGGCTCCACCGTGCGTGTCGAGCGCAGTCGAAACCCGCTCCGGCGAAAGCAGTCCATGCGGGTCCACGCCCAACACCGCCGCGTCCGGGGCGGCGCGGATCACTGCGTCGTGTTCGACCGCGGAGATGAAGCGCGGCCCCGCAACGGCGCGGTTGAGCGCGATTGCGAGGGCCTCGCTGGTGCCGCCGGTGAGGATCGTCTCGTGACGCCAGCCGTATGCCAGCGCAATTTGCTTCCGCGCCGCCTCCAGCGCCGCACGCGCCGCTCGGCCCTCGGCGTGCGGCGAGGATGGGTTAGCCCAACGCGCCACGCCGTCAGCAACCGCCGTCCGCGCCGCCGTGGTCATCGGCGTCGTCGCGGCATGGTCCAGGTAGAGACGGTCGGGCACAGGCTTTTCCGAATTGATTGCGAAAACAGGCTCACCGCCTATATAGCCGCCACGTTTTTCCGCGCCACCGCGCCAGACATGCAGGTCAAATGCCCGAAGTAATCTTTCCCGGCCCCGAGGGCCGCCTCGAAGGCCGTTTCGCCCCAGCGCCGAAGCCCCGCGCACCCGTGGCGATGATCCTCCACCCCCACCCGCAGGCGATGGGGACGATGAACAATCGCATCGTCCTCGAACTCTACAAGACATTTCAGCGCCGCGGCTTCGCCACGCTTCGCTTCAACTTCCGCGGCGTCGGCAAGAGCCAGGGCACGTTCGATAACGGCATCGGCGAGCTATCCGATGCCGCGAGCGCGCTCGATTGGGTGCAGAGCTTCCACCCGGAAGCGCAGACGACGTGGATCGCCGGGGTGAGCTTCGGCGCGTGGATCGGGATGCAGCTGCTGATGCGTCGCCCGGAAATCCGCGGCTTCATTTCGATCGCGCCGCCAGCCAACATGTACGATTTCACCTTCCTTGCGCCCTGCCCATCCTCGGGCATCATCATCCAGGGCGAGGGCGATGAAGTGGTGCAGCCCGCCGCCGTGCAGAAGCTGGTCGACAAACTCAGGACTCAAAAACACATCACGATCCATCATGACGTGATCCCGCGCGCGAACCATTTCTTCGAGCACGAAATGTCCGAGCTGATGCAGTCGGTCGACAACTATCTCGACATGCGACTCGATCCCGATTCACCGATTAAATAGGTCGCGAGGCACCCAGCGCGGCCTTGTTTCGGTCGCGTCGAGGCGGGCGACGTCAGCGACTTTCGATTGTTCTGTAAGGCGCTGACTGTCGGCCCCAAGGAACGGAGACAAAGGCTGGAAAGAAATCTTTTTGCGCACGAGCCTGGAGCTATTCCTCCTTCAATTCTGCCGACGAGAGGTGCCAGCGGCGTTGTGCGGCGGTCGAGCCCGGGACGTCGTTGACACGGCGCAGCGTATAATGACCGGTGAAAC
>Ga0164242_10008316_pt1 | contig 11259 bp, 9 predicted proteins | sample OricomgcompostMG_FD_108783 | JGI IMG/M metagenome (GOLD analysis project Ga0164242, IMG submission 108783) | Miracle-Growth compost microbial communities from Emeryville, California, USA - Original compost - Miracle growth compost (MG) ...
ATAAAATGCGATCCTTTTGTGAATGAATAACTGTCCCTAATTGTAACTGGTTTGGGGAATTATCAAAAGTACTTTTGATGGGGGTTTTGCAATACAACTAAAAAATAAAAAGCCAGTTCGCAGAAAAATGCGAACTGGCTGATTGATTGTCAACGGCCTCGCACGTTTTGATGTCGAACCTATGTTTTTGCGGTTATTTTATTATGGCAGCAACATCCTTTCATTGGCTTCTCCGTTGATTCGAAAGGTTTAATATTCAGATTGGTTGCCCGGACATTTTCGGCATTAAACCGTTGGTTTTAAGGATGTTTTACTCTGTTGAAAATACTATTAAGGAAGAACTTTCCGGTTTATTTGTGCCAGGAATATAGGCTTTTGGCGGCTCGTTATTTAATACATAAGCACTACTTCGGGAGCCACTCCCAAAAGTTGTGGATAGTGAAGAATCAGCGTGAATCTCCGTAAGTAATTTAAGCAGCTTTTTGGATTTGTGTCATGTCCGAATCTGTTAATACTCCATTGATGAATATCTCTCCGGCCTGCACCTTCTCCAGGAAGGGATATTTGTTGAGCCGTCTCCAGTTTTTTGGGGCGGCCATGGCCAGTTTGTAAACCATTGCCACAGTAGCGTGCTGGGTGCATCGTCCGCCGGTGCAGTTGGTGCGCAGGCGAATGGTGGCAAAAGTACTTTCGATGGCATTGGTACTGCGGATGGCCCCGCCAGTGCGCAGCCGGGAAATTGTAAAACGTCAATAGATACTCAATATTCTTGCTTAAACACTGCGCTGCTTGTGGATATTTATCTTCATATACGGTCATGAATTTCTGATAATGCCATTGCGCTTCCGTCTTATCGGGCGCGTTCATGATCTGATGCAGCTACCGTTTGGCGGTTTCCTACACGCTCTTTGGCAATTTATCCAGCACGTTGCGGATTTTATGCACCCAGCAGCGCAGTTCCTTGATGTGCGGATACACTTCGCGTAAAGCACTCCAAAATCCCAACGCACCATCGGTGATAGCCAGTTTGGGGAGATGCGATAAACCCCTGCTTTGCAAGTCCAATAATATCTCTTTCCATGTCAAACTGCTCTTACGTTGACCGGATGAAATAGTAATAACTTCTTTGGCCCCATCCGGCGTAACACCAATATTAGCAAGGACGCACAGCTTTTCGCCGGTACTTCGCAGCGTGAAATAAATGCCGTCCGCCCACCGATAAACATAGCATTTATCATCTAATCGGCATGCATTCCATTCCTTATATTCGCTCTCGCACGCTTCCAGCATCCACGTCACACTGCTGACGGAAACTCCCGATACGCCTTCACCATAATACTGCTCCAGCACATCGGACATTTTGCTGGTGGAAATGCCATTCAAATAAAGCAGCGCCACCGTATCGCCGAGCTTGGGATCGCGCCGCATATACGGCGGTAATATCTTACTCACAAAAGACTTCCCTCGCTGTGAACGCGCGGCGCCGCCACCTCAACATTGTCGACGCTGGTGGTGATCCGGCGGGGTTTGGCATGACCGTTGCGGACGACTTTGCGATGCCCCATTTCATCTACCAAATACTGATGCTCCGCAATGAAACCGTCTACTTCCGCTTCCAAAACCAGCATCAAAATACGCTGGGCATTCTTCCTAACTTGGTCATAGAAAACCTCGAAGAAGCTTTCCTGCGATTCCCCCGAAAGCAATGCCGCCCCCTTCGGCGGCTGTGCCTGTCCCGAAATACCCGGGGAAACTTGTCCCCATTCTGCACCTGTTGTAACATCCTTCATAGCGCGTTCTCCTTGTCTTTTTCCTACCGGGAGATTACCGGATTTAAGGAGATCTCGCTGATCCTTTTTATTCCTCATCCACAACCCCATTAACATGACTATGTTGAGGCATCTAACCCTCAATCTGCTAAGAATGGATAATTCTCACAAAAGAGGTATTAAGTTAAAAAAACTAAGCTGGACGTGATGATGAATACAAATTGAAATTACTTACAGGAAAAAATTCCTAATGCGTTTGCCCTGGATAAACACGGGAGACTAGCTTAAACATATTACCTATCGTCCCCAATTATCTTCCTTATTTAGAAGGTGACTTGTGGCGTTTGTGTCAGAAGTTAGTGTTATACCGCAAAGTGGAAATAGGATATCTCCCTCCTAATTTCGGTATAGGCATGTTGTATTGGATAAAGTACTACATAATAGTGTGGTGCTTTATAATTACTTGTTAGAGTATTAATATGGGTTTGAAAGTAGTAATTGATGAAACGGACGAGCTTTCAGGAATTGAGGCTAGATTGGCATCAATTCTTGAATTTGTGGCAGATGATGCTGAGAGGGGCGTAATCTATGCCCTCACCGAATGGACAAAGTATGCGTTTGTCAGTGATTCTGAAAAATACAAGCCACATTTGGCGCGCATTGTCTATTTATCGAGGCGGGAGTATTTGGAAAACGGAAGTCAGTGGGAGACTCCTAATGGAAAACTTCCGTTACATATACCTACCAACGAGTTGGTGTATTCAAACAATGAATTCGTGCGTAAGGGGGCTCTTGAACAGCAGGGTTTAAACGCTACGACTGCGTTGCTATTGCTTGCAGCTTGCGGTGTTGAAATTGCTTTACCCAATGTTTCATTCAATCGCGAATCCCAAGAAGAAATTGCCAGGATTCGAGATCAATTGCATGAGGAAAGGCTTCAATATATTGAAGCTATATCGCAGCTGTCAGATCAGTCATTCGACCGAATTAAAAGTGGTGATTTTAATGATATTTATTTGTGGGCACGCAACGAGTCAGTCCTTAAAATCTTGCCGAAGGCTAGGTACCTACAAAACAAACTTACAAAGCTAGACAAGCCACTACTAGAGCGAGCTGGTGTCATGTTCTGGAAGGAAGGGATCCCGACGATTGGTAAGGCGCTGTGCGATGACGGTGGCAAAACGGCGTTAAAAGTTCTTGCTGAGGAAGCGCTAAAAACTCTAGCAACTACACTTTCTAAGAGCATTGAAGAGCGGCGTATTCCGGAAGCCTCATATATTTTGAAGCTGTCTCGAGAGCTACTTTAACGAACGCTGCACTCGACCGCCTGCTATGTTTCCTGTCAAGTTCTTCTGGAGAATATAAAGGTGCTGTAATATAAGTCGTTTTCTTAATTGAAGCCGTTTTCTGGTCTCTAATTTATAGTAACGTTTTGGTTATCGCTTTTCAAAGAGTGTCTTTCAGCCTGCTATTCGTGGTACTTCCCGTTACGCTTATTTTCCGGCGAAGGCCACAGTTTTCCATTCGAGGTAAGTAGAGGAGCGGCAAACTACAAGCGCGTGATGCGATAATGAAGTCACCCACAAGGCGGTCGGCGCCGTTCTCGCGATTCGTGGTGTTCTCTTTGAAAATAGATGCAGTTTTCTAACTTAATATTCCCGGCGAATACGGCACGCAGTCCAGCAAAATGCGGCGAATGCGCAACAACAAATTATGCGCCACCGCGACGATGGCTTTCTTGCCGCCGCCGCGAGCTTTAATACGTTCATATTTAGCCGCCATCACGCCATTTTTTAATCAGCGTCCAGGCCACTTCGGTCAGCACGCCGCGCAAATTGCCTTTGCTCACTCCAGGATATATCCCAGACGAATTTTATCGCCGCTGGAATGTTGCGTCGGCGTCAGCCCGATATACGCTGCCAGCTTTTTGGCATTGCTAAATCGCGATATATCGCCCAACTCCAAAAGTACTTCCATGGCCGTGAGCAGCCCGACACCGGGAATGGAACGCAGCAATAAAAATCGCTCGCGATAGCGCGGCAATAGCGACATCGCGCGTAGCGCTTTGGTTGCTGAAAGTACTTTTCGATTCAGAAATTCGTAGGTATCCAGCATCTCCCAAAACACCGCGCGAGCATAATCACTATCCCAAAGCAGAAGCCGCCAAACTTACTGTTGAGTTTGGCAATGTAAAATAAGAATACCAAACTCAACAGATTATTATTGTTACCTATAATGCTAATTTGGTCGTTAATACTTACGCAGATCAAATCATCGTTGCTAAAAGCTCGCCTTCTGGATCAGGAAATTTATCTGATATCACTTATGAAAGTGGTAGCATTGAGAATCCTAAAATACGAAAGTATGTCTGCAATATACTTGAAGGCGGGGAACGTGCACTTATTGCGCGAGCACGTAAGCTCCGTGTAAAGTTGCTACAGAGACACTAATGAATTTCTGGGGTGCCGACATTTTTACTCCGCTTCGCCTGCAGAGATGAAATTGCGTCTTCGTAACAACGCATCAAAACTGTAAGCAATGAACCGATTTGCACGAAGTGTAGACACCGAGCGATATTTGTTATATGTGACTTGCGCCATAGCTATGCGTAATAACCAGCGTAAAATCAGCATCTGGTGAGTTCAGCATTCTTAATTTTAAGTTACCAAATCCATAACTTTTTCTATGACATTTTTTTTCTATACCCAGAGGGAAGCAATGTTTTATTTGTTGCGGTTTTTGGCGGCCTCTCGAACCTTATCGATACTGATTTTCCCTGTTTCCTTCCGCATGGTCTCAAGCTTCGCATTCGGTGAGAACTGCGGAATTGCCCCTCCAGGTAAATTCTTGTTCAGTGTATCGCCGCGCTTCTGTTGAATCTCTCCCGTTTTGTCGCGATGGCGACCGTCTAATCCAGGTTCTTTCATCAAGGCTCCTTTCCTGTTGTGTTCGCACATAGCGAATTATCTTTCATAGTATATCTGAAAAGCAAATAAAAGTTCCGTTCCGGCAATGTTTCCGTAAATATCCGACAGTATAAGGAAGGAAACCATGGGAATGAAGAAAGCAGCGGAGATTCCACGTCACTTGGCAGTTTTGGCTACTGCTGTTCAAACACCTAAAACCTCAATGTCTGCTATCCAACATGATGGAACTTGTGAATAAAATATCATGCCACAATCTTCCATCAAGTCTGTGGGATCAAAATCGTCATGGGCTAATCGATAACTCCAAGCTCCAATAAATTGGCTAACCATATTGGGGATATCGCCTCTATCACGGAGATCATCAATGCTAAAGTGCGGATGTACTGCTTGCAAAGCAACGTTACCAGGGAAAACCAACTGAATAAGAGTCCGCTCGCCGTAAAGGGACAATAGCTCTTTTCCCTCAATACCTAATAATTCTATTGCTACGCGCTGATCAAATTCAGAACCATATGAAAGGTAATGATTGAAACTATTCATTAGCCCACTCTTCGATAGTGTGGCATGCACTTGGCCTTCTCTACGGCCAATTTTCATTCTTGGTCCAAATGAATCTATAATCGAATCAAGACGATGCGATACTTCATTCCAGCGGGTATGGGGAGACAATTTTTCTATTATTATTTTGTGACGATCACTCGCCGTTAGAGGGCGTAATCCCTCTCTTTGCACGGATACCCTGTCTGCAAGTGTGAGGCGGGAGCCGTGATAGGCGACAATTGTTCCTGCACTTATCCATTTTATGGTAGCATCTATAATTTCTTCACGATCGGCGACACGAAAAAGAATATCCATCGCATCTTCTAAGCATTCTGGTATGGCTGAACGTAAAGTTGTTTTAATGAATTTCGGAATATACGGCTGTAACGCAGTGGTAAATTCTGGTGCCCAAGTTGTGATATCGTCGTAGTCTATCGTTAGCGCCATATTTGAAAGTAAGTCATTTCCCATACTATTATAAGTTTGCTCCCAAAGCGATTATCTCTTAATAAATTTCGCAGTAGTTTTTACTGTAAGCTCTTGTGAATTAAAGCAAGCAGCACCACTGATCTCTAATCTGTTCTGCGGATTGAATGAAGGCGTGGTAATGCGTTTTTCACCTAGGATTATCCAAACTATGTCATAGTCATTCTCATCCAAGAAAGCAAGGAAAGAATCCTTTTGAATTAAAAGTGTGCTTGGGCCAGATTCGAAAACGGAAGGATCAAATGCAATTACCTTATTATCACCATTGACCCATTCACCTTCACGTCTAGGTGTTAAACCCATTTTTATCGCAAGTTGCTCACACGGTATAGTAATACGTGCACTTTCCTCAAGGGAACAATCGTAGGCCCTGGCATCTTGTACCCACTCATCTACCGTAAGCAATATCGGTGCAGGTAACCAGCCGTATAGCGTTTCGTCTTCATTGCTTGTCCAACCATTTCGTCCGTAGTAAGATTCATTTTGCGACAGGAACGATGATGCCCAAAAAAGTTCTCCCCAAAACACATCGCGAAGTTCATGGGTTTCAGGCATCCTTTTCACCATAAAGTTTTGTTCGATGGCCCATTGCCAAAACTTTTCTTTATTCTCGCGATGCACCAAATAGCTTTTAATTGTGAAACAAAAATTACGCTCCGATCGCGAAAATCGCTCTTCTCCCGGATGTTCGGGTTCGTGGGGTCGAACTGTGAAGTCAAGCGATAGCCATTGCTTGCTGTCATTAGGATTCGTGACTTCAAGCATCGGCTTTACAGGCGGCAAGTCAGAATGGGTTTTTAGCCATTCCTTATCGTCCTCAATTGCATACCAATGCGTATAAGACGCTGGTAACCACCACGCAGCATCTTTATGGTTACCTTTAGTCCCACTCAGAAGAATAGAAGGATCAATGTCTCGGAATGATGGCTGCCAAGGACCGTCAAATGTGCGGACAGATCTCTCATGCTGCCAGTCACGCTCATCTTTCATGTAGAAGTTATCGGCTACGCGAGCTGCAATCTCGTGAAGCGCTATCCATTGATATTTTTTCCCGATGCGCTCCGCTTTGTAAGGAGAGTCACCCATTGGGTAATTTTGATTTTGGTCAAATCGTCCAAAACGCTCTTGAGTCCATCCCAGTTCGAAGACTTTTTGAGCAATCCAGGGAAGTAAAAGCCCACTGTTGAATGGTTCCTCAGTTATGTAAGGGTGCATAAAATGCGGCAACGCTTCAACTTCAAAAGCGGCACGCTGTTCTGGTGATAACAAACTGAAAAATGCCTTTTCTGTTTCTTTTACTTGTGCATCCGGATTCTCACTAGATAGTTCCGTCAATAAAACTTCATCAGCAGGTAAAGGTGAAAGAGGGTTACCATCATCTCTCTTGGAAGAATTTGTATCCCATCTGATTTTGATATGTTCTATGAGTTTCTCATCTGTCGTGTGGCACCAGTTGTCTTGCCATCCTTTCGCAGATCGATATTTTTCCCAAGCCTGTAGCTGATTAGAATCAAGCGTCGCTATAAAAGCATCTGCTCTTTCTTTCAGCGTCAATGGTGGTGGCTCACTTAAGCGCCGTATGGACCAGTTATAGTCACCTAATCTGCTATCAACAATGTAACGCCTGAAATCTCCCATACTTGAAAGTGAGGAGCTTACTGATAGGCTTTTCTTCAATAAATCTTTGACGGCTTCCTCATCAGGAAAGTTGCTTGGCCAGGCACTTCTGTAGGGTGGACGCGCCAGTTCCACCGCTTCTGCGGCTTCCTCGCCGGAAAAAAGTTTGCGATGTAGCGCAATTTCAACGACACCACGCGCATAATCACGCCCCAATATATGTGGCCAAACTTCGGCATCAGTTTCGTGTGGCGCTTTGAATATCGTTTTAAAAATATACTGTGCTAAAAACTTTATCCCATTATCATCTTGAGTTCGCAAACAACACCCGTAACACACAGCTAATAATCTTTCTTGGACGTAGGGATCGTTGACATCTTTAAATTTCAGAAGAAGTGGCAACAGCAAATGGAGACGCTCCCATAATAGAGCAACTAATCCTTTTGTAGCACGATCACGAACAAAGCGATTCGATGAGGTTAGACACCAAATCAACATGACGGCACAAAGACGCACGGATTCATCATTGATATGGCTTTTGTCATCCTCGGATTGCGCCCAATCCAATAAACGGTCCAGCGCACTTTCATTTTTGTATTGTTCGTGAAGATAGATTGACCACCACGCATCTCGATCAGCCATTTCATATCCAATCAGATGTGCATGCAGGAATTCTGCGTTGTATGGATGGTCGCTACGTGAGGCAAGAGTCAAGAAAACATCAAGAAGTTTCTCGTGACCGTCATGATTGTTGACAACGTGTTCATTAATATAACGCTTTGTCTCCTCAGTAATAGAAGCCGTAGTACGCCAAAGCAGCCCGTCCAAAAAAGCTTCTATAATTTCATCGTTATCCGCCCATTCTGACAAAAGAAAAGGAAGCTCCTGAACGCACCGTTCTGGTACTTGAATTGTAAGGGCTTCAAGCAGGCCTTGATAATACCATAGACTAAAACATTTCGTAAATAATTTTCCGATTGCTCCATCTGGTGCGAAAATTTGGGCAGGATTGTCAGCATCGAAATATGTATCCAGCAGATAGCGAGCCTGGAGGTGGTCAAAAAATCTTTCAAAACCAAAACGCACGCCTATCTCCCAGGTCGCCGCGGTCTCATTAGTTCCTTCTGTGGCTAAATTATTCGAAGTCAAAAAACGTTCTTCGGTTAAAACACCTTCCGCCAGCAAGTTGCGAAACAGGGTTTGTTGATAACCAGTACGCGGTAAAAGTCCGTCAACGAGACTCTGGGCTACGTCGCGGGGCAGCCATTGGCGTTGTTGATCAGACATAGTCTTAGCGAGCAACTGCGCAGCTTTATGCACCAGAGAGTGCTGTTTATCGAAGTCAAGACGTTCAGGTAGAGCTAGTTGAGTATTAATGGAATCGAGAAAGAAATCGAAAATTTGAGTAATTCCGTGCCATCCTTCAGGAAGTGATGTCATACCTGCATTCTTTAAGCCTTGACAAAAGAGGCGTAAGAACAATGGGTCGCTCCACTCAGGGTGAAGCAGTGGAACAGCTGGAAGAGCAATACCGTAGTAAGCAAAAAAGGTGCGGGTCGCTTTGTATTCATGTCCTGAAAATCCCTGATGTTCAATGCGCTCTAAGCGGTTCTTTGCTTGATCAGGAATGACTAAATCTTCGTAAGATGATCGAACGCTAACAGCCAATCCTAAGTTAGGAAACTTTTCGATGTCAGATAGCAACCCTGCTAAATGCTTTCGCCAGAGCGTTTTTCCTTCACCTTCATTGAGTGCATCAATAAAAATTAACGCTCGACCACCGCGCGCTTGAGCCGCTGCCTCCATCGCTCCCAAGAATTCGTCAGGTGTACAATTTAGTCCTAAAAACTTCAAAACTTGATTCCAAGGTTCAGCTTCGACAAATTTCTCTCCTAGCAACACGACAGTTGGCAATCCTTCGTTTAGTCGAGCCTTCGCTACATCACAAAGCAAGTGCGTTTTACCTTTACCAGCTTTAGCGTGTATGAGGAGCAGAGGGATGTTAAATAAGCGCGCTGCCGGGGATTCTATAAAACTTTGTAGATGGTACAATTCTGTCTGTAGCTTGTTTAGATAATAGCGAAAAGAATTGAACACGTCGTTGAGTGAACGGTGTGACTGCGCCCCAGGATTTTCGGTGAGATTTTCCAAATTTTTGTCACGCGCATCTTGTTGCTCCTGCTCTAACTTTTCCAAATCGACGCGCAGTTTCTCTAAATCGTCATACAACTGCTGGATTGCCTTTTTAACCTCACTGGCAGTCTGTTCTATTGATTGCCGATCTATATCCCGCCTATCATATGGTCCGTTGTGGAGTATGAGGTTTTGTAATTTTTCGATGAGCGGTTGCACATGCTCAAAAAGAGGTTGACATCTATCTGCATATTTCATTCTGCGTCCACAGGAAACCGCATCGTGCCATGCTTGGCGAATTTTTCCGCGCAACGTTACTAGCTCGAGGTGGAAGGCTTTTGTCCGTCCCAGTCCATCGAATACTTTAGCAATGGGAAGTCCAACGTTTAAAAGTGGTGAATAACGGGGCCCTGCGTCATCAAGTGTCTTCTTGAGGTTATGCTGAAACCATTCATCGCTGAACTGCTCTTTGTCAAACCAGAACTTGTAGCGTCCATGGTGTTTCTCCCGCGCCAATCGTTCACAGATTTCGCTCTCGCCCCAGTAGATGAATCTAACGGCCATTCCTTTTTCTACTGCCCATCCCTCCCACTTCTCAACATGCTTATCCCACTTGTCCATGAACCATTCCTGCTTGGGAATGCGTGGATCCTGCCGGTCGCATGGTAAACAAATTGTGTAGGAAGTAAGTTCAGGATGTTTGGCTAATGCGGTTCCTACTGATTCGTCAAGCTGCTTCCATTGTCCTTCATCAGGCTGGGATAAAAAAAATTTAGACTGCCATCCATGATTCTTCCCGTCAGGCTGAATCCACAAACATTCCACACCTGCATCGGGTGCTCCTTTGCGCTTCCATATTGATCCTTTTGGCTGCGGTTCGTAATGAGCAAGTTGGCAACATAGTTCTTCAAATGCCGTATGTTGAGAGCCATCCCATGGTTTTAAGTTCTGCCAATTTATCTTGCCACTCATCTTTTTCCTTCTATATAAAATTACATTGAATACGATAACGCAGTAGCAACCTGGTATCCAGCAAGCTTTTATTGGAAGACGCTCAACGCGCAAGCTATATTCGTGGGATTGCCAACTGTCATTAACGTGTTAAATTCGCTATATTTAAAATCTTTACAAACTAAGAATCAAAACTATCTGCTATGTGGGCGAAGTTCCCTCGCCAATCCTTCCTTTCCTTCGCAGGTGCAGTCACCGAAAGAATAACGCTGCTCCACATCGTCGAATATCCAATATATCGCTTGTGAACTGTTGGCGCATTCGACTTCCTCACCTCAAACTCCCAGGTACTGGCATAGTGACCTCCCAGGATGGTTGTTCCCATAGCAATCCGCTTGTATTGCTTGCCGTATCGCGCCTTTTGAGCGTCTTCCATCCCAGTCCAGTTGATCACAGCGGCGTAGCTGGGCGTTGAACGTTCCCCAATTTCCACGGCCGCCGAAACGTGCGGTGATTCAGACCGAAAATACGTAGTGCGATACTTCCCGTCGGTTTCCGAATTGACCTGCCAGGCGGCGGGGTATTCCATTGTAAATCCAAATTCACTTTGATGCTTCTGCCAGTTGTCTTTCACTTGCCCCAGCAATTCTTGTGAGTGCAAGTGAATATCGCTGTTTAGCTGATTTTCCAAATGGTGATCGCCCAGTAAATCCAGATAATGTGATCCCAGCCAGAGCCTGTCTTCAATATCACCTCCCAGGAATTTATGTCCCTGCGTTTCCTGCTGGAAGAGATAAAGCTGTTCCAGCGATTGGTAGAGTTTCTGTTTCTGATTG
>Ga0164242_10008317_pt1 | contig 11259 bp, 13 predicted proteins | sample OricomgcompostMG_FD_108783 | JGI IMG/M metagenome (GOLD analysis project Ga0164242, IMG submission 108783) | Miracle-Growth compost microbial communities from Emeryville, California, USA - Original compost - Miracle growth compost (MG) ...
GCCGACGTCACCGTGGTCGTGGCCGACGCCTACCCGAACTTCTCCATCTGCGGCATCCCCTACTACATCTCCGGAGAGGTCACCCACTGGCGCAACCTCGCCCACCGCACCCACGCCGACCTCGAAGCCACCGGCATGAAGCTGCGCCTGGACACCTTCGCCACCGACATCGACGTGACGGGCCAGCGACTCATCGTCCGCAACCCCGACGGGTCCAGTGATTTCATCGAGTACGACGAGCTCGTCGTCGGCACCGGCGCCGTACCCGTCGCACCGCCGATTGAGGGTCTGGCCGACCTCGGGGTCGCCGACGGCGTCCACCTGCTTCACTCCATGGGCGACACCTTCGCCCTGACCGAGTCACTGGACCGGATCCAGCCCAAGACCGCCCTCATCGTCGGCGCCGGCTACGTCGGCCTCGAGATGGCCGAGGGCCTCACCATGCGCGGCATCGCCGTCACCCAGGTCGAGATGCTCCCCGAGGTCCTCCCCACCGTCGAGGTCGAGCTCGGCGCCCTGGTCCACGACGAACTGGTCAAGCACGGCGTCAACGTCCACACCAACTCCACCGTCACCACGATCAGCAAGACCGACACCGGCCTGCACGTCGACGGCACGACCACCGAAGGCGAGACCCTGACCTGGGACGTCGACCTCGTCCTGGTCGTGGTCGGCGTCAAGCCCGACACCGACCTGCTGGTCCGCGCCGGCGCCAAGATCGGCCCGCGAGGCGCGGTGGTCGTCGACGAGACCATGGCTACCGGTCTCCCTCACGTGTGGGCCGCCGGTGACTGCGTCATCACCCACCACCGCCTACTCGGCGAGACCTACCTCCCGCTGGGCACCACCGCCCACAAGCAGGGCCGCATCGCCGGCGAGAACGCACTCGGCGGATCGGCGAGGTACGCCGGATCGCTGGGCACCCAGGTCGTCAAGGTCTTCGACCTCGTCGCCGCCCGCACCGGCCTGCGCGAGCACGAAGCCGTCGGCGCCGGCTTCCACCCCGTCTCCACCACCGCGACTCCCGACGACCACAAGGCCTACTACCCCGGCGCCACCGCGATCACCATCCGCATCACCGGCGACGCCACCACCGGACGGCTCCTCGGTGCCCAGCTCATTGGCCACAAAGGCGCCGAGGTCGCCAAGCGCGTCGACACCTACGCCACCGCGCTCTTCCACCAGATGACCGTCACCGGCATCACCGAGCTCGATCTCGCCTACACCCCGCCCCTCGGCTCGCCATGGGACGCCGTCCAGATGGCCACCCAGGCATGGGTCAAGAACCACCAGCTCGACGCCGAACGCACCAACCTCACCAAGGACCACTGATGACCAAGCCCACCATCCTGTTCGTGTGCACCCACAACGCAGGCCGCTCCGCGCTCGGCGCCGCACTGGCCCGCGAGCAGGCGGGCGACCGCGCCACCGTGCTGTCCGCAGGTGTCGCCCCCGCAGAAACCGCTTCGGCCGGCACCATCGCCAGCCTCGCCGAGATCGGCATCGACGACTCCGGTCACGTGCCGACCCAGCTCACCGAGGAGCTCGTGCGCTCGGCCACCGTGGTCGTGGCAATGAAGCCCGGCCTGCCGATCCCGCAGCTGGACGGCGTCGCCTACGAGACCTGGGACCTGCCCAACCCGCAGGGCTGGGAGGCCCCCGCGATCCGTCCGTTGCGCGACCACATCGACGACCGGGTCGCCGATCTCCTCGTGCGCATCACCAACTGAGGCCCGCAGACCCCGGTTCGACGGCGGTCACGCGAGCGCGAGGAAGAGCTTCTCCATCTTCTTGGTGTCCACGCTCTCGGGGCCGCCCTCGGCGAGGCACTTCTCGAGTCCGGTGGCGACCAGGGCGTAGCCCCCACGCGCAATGGCCTTGTTGACGGCCGCGAGCTGGGTGAGCGCGTCCTCGCACTCCGAGCCCTCTTCGAGCATGCGGATGACCGCGGCGAGATGACCGTTGGCTCGCTTGAGCCGGGTGATGATCGCCTTGGTCTCGTCAGGCTCGAGTCGCATCGCGGTCCTCCAGATCGCCGGTCAGGGCCCTCATCATCCCGCAGAGTCGCTCACGGGCCTCGGCGGCTACCTCGGCGAGCCCATCGGCGTCGCTGAACGAGGTCATGACCGCGGGGTCGAAGACCTCCACCCGGGTGCGGTCCTCGCCCGCGCTGGCGACCACGACGTTGCACGGCAACATCGTCGCCACGCGTGGGTCGACCTCGATGGCACGGTGCGCCAGCTGGGGGCGGCAGGCGCCGAGGATCACCTGCGGTGCGATCTCGAGGTCCAGCTTCGCGCGCAGGGTGGCCTGTAGGTCGATCTCGGTCAGCACGCCGAAGCCGGCGTCTGCCAGCAGCGTGCGCACCCGCGCGAGCGTCGTTTCGTACGGCGCGGTGATGGTCGCGCTCATCGTGAAGTCAGTCATCCGGATCCTTCCGTCACGGCGATTTTATATCCCCCCTGGGGGTTCTGCTATCGTCGGCCCTCCGATCCCCCCGGGGGGTTAATGGAAGGATCTTGGATGACCAACGCGACCACCCCCACGGCGGCACCGGGATTGCTTGGCCGCCTTGGCCTCGCGGTGCTGCGGCACGGCCGCGCCACGATGGTGATCTGGCTGCTCGTCGTGATCGGGCTGGGCGCGTTCGCACCCAGGGTCGAGGCCTCCCTGTCCGGAGCCGGCTGGCAGGCGAACGGCTCGGAGTCGGTCCAGGCCCGCGAGCTTGCGCAGGCGCACTTCGGCGGCAACGCCAGCTCGGCCATCGAGGTCGTCGTGCACAGCGCCGGCGCGCCGCTCAGCTCCGCTGCCGGTCAGCGGGTCATCGCCCAGGTCGAGAACACGCTGAGGTCCGATGACCGGATCGCCTCGGTGATCGGGCCACAACCGGGTGCGATGCTGAGCAGGGACGGGCGTACGGCGATCGTGCTGGGCGGTGCCGGTGCCGACACCAACGAGATGGTCCGGGCGGCCGTCGACCTCAAGGCGCCGCTGACCGCTCTCTCCAGCGACGGTATCCAGGTGACCCCGACCGGCGCCTCCCAGCTGTGGGCCGACTTCAACGCCGCCAACCTCACCGCGATGCTGACGTCGGAGATGATCTCCTGGCCCGTGACGCTGGCCATCCTCGTGCTCGCCTTCGGCGCCCTGGTCGCCGCCGGCCTCCCGCTGCTGCTGACCCTCGCGGGCCTGATCGCCTCTGCCGGGTCACTGGTGTTGATCAACCACTTCGTGCCGGTCTCGATCTGGGCGATGAACTTCGCGATGATGTTCGCCCTCGCCCTGGGCATCGACTACGCACTCTTCCTCGTGGTCCGCTTCCGAGCCGCGCGCGCCGTGGCCGGAACCACCCGCGAGCAGGCCGTCGCCGAGACCATGGACACAGCCGGCAAGGCCGTACTGCTCTCCGGCCTGACGGTGCTGGTCTCGCTCTCTGCGGTCGAGATCGTGCCCTCCCCCTCGTTCCGGTCGATGGCCGGCGGCATCATGCTCGCCGTCGTCTTCGTCCTGGCCGCCACACTGACCCTGCTGCCGCTGGTCCTGGGCAAACTGGACACCCGGATCAACAGGCTCGCCCTGCCCTGGTCGCGCACCAGCCAACACCGCTCGCCACGCTTCGAGAAGTGGGGCCAGCTCCTGTGGCGCCGACCCGTCGCCTTCGGCAGCGCGGCTCTCGTTGTCCTGGTCGCGCTCGCCGCGCCCATCCTGGGGCTGCACACCGCGATGCCCTCGATCAAGGTGCTGCCCTCCGACGCACCGGCCCGGGTCGGCTACGACCGGGTCCAGGCCGACTTCGGTCCCGGCGCGCCCGGGATGCTGCAGATCGTCGCACCAGTCTCGGGCGCCGACCAGGCCAATCGAGCGGTCTGGGGCGACCCCGGCATCGCCGCCGCTATGCCGCCGGCACGAGCCGCCGACGGTGCGCCGTACGTCTTGATCCAGGCCATGCCCAAGGTCGACCCATCGGACCCGACACTCGGGTCGACCGTCGAGCGGCTCCGCGCCGAGCTCCCCGACGGTGCGCTCGTCGGCGGCGCCGCGGTGGAGAACCTCGACCTCAAGACGCAGCTCGACCACTCCACCCCGTGGGTGATCGGCATCATCCTCGCCCTGGGCTTCCTGCTGCTGCTCATCGCGCTCCAGGCGCCGCTGATCGCCCTGCTCGGCACCCTGGCCAGCCTGCTCTCGACCGGCGCCGCCTTCGGCGTCGCTCGGCTGATCTTCCAGGACGGGCATCTCTCGGGGCTGTTCGGCTTCGAGCCCCAAGGCTTCCTCGATGCCTGGGCGCCGGTGTTCTTCTTCGCGATGATCTTCGCCATCGCGATGGACTACACCGTCTTCCTGCTGGCCTCGGCCAAGGAACACTGGGAGAAGACCGGCGACCCGCGCGAGGCCATGGTCGGCGCGGTCGCCCACTCCGGGCGGGTGATCTTCGCCGCCGGCGCGGTGATGGTCGCGGTCTTCTTCACCTTCTCGCTGTCCGGTCCGCTGCCGCCCAAGGAGATGGGCGTCATCCTCGGCATCGCCGTCCTCCTCGACGCCTTCCTCGTCCGGCTCGTCCTGCTGCCGGTGCTGCTGCGCCTGACAGGTCGCGCCGCCTGGGCCGCCCCCGCCTGGCTGCGCCGCAACCTGCCCAGCATCCGCTTCTCCCACTGACCACCAAAGGATCGCCCCAATGACCGACCACCCCCACGGCAAGACTGTCCTGCGCGAGATCGCACCCCTGCACCGCAACATGCGCCACGCCATCCCCGAGGTCTACAAGGGCTTCGGCGAGCTCTCCAAGGCGGCCTTCGCCGAGGGCGAGCTCGACCACAAGACCAAGGAGCTTATCGCCCTGGCGATCGGCGTGGTCGAGGGCTGCGACGGCTGCATCGCCTCCCACGGCCAGGCCGCCGCCCGCGCCGGCGCCACCCGTCAGGAGGCCGCCGAGGCCATCGGCGTCACCTTCCTCATGCACGGCGGCCCCGCCACCATCCACGGCGCCCGCGCCTACGACGCCTTCTGCGAGTTCGCCGACGCCCGCGACGCCGGCGAAGCCCCCGCCTGAACCACCGACGCAGGAACGAAAGGAACCACCATGTGTCGTCCCGTCCGCTGCAAGACCTGCGGCGACAAGGTCACCTGGGCCGGCTGCGGCCAGCACGTCGCCGCCGTCAAGACCTCCGTCCCCGCCGACCAGTGGTGCCCCGGGCACCCCAGGGCCGAGCGCACCGGCGGCCTCCTCAACCGCCTGCAGGGGAAGGGCGGCGGACGATGACGGGCTTCAACCTCGACCGCGGCGTACTGCTCGTCGCCGCCATCGTCACCCTCGTCAGCGTGGTCCTTGCCTGTCTGGTGTCGGACTGGTGGCTGCTGATCACGACCTTCGTCGGCCTCAACATGCTGCAGGCCAGCCTCACCGGCTGGTGCCCCGCGGCACTGATCCTCAAGCGGTTCGGCGTGAGATCCGGCTGCGCGTTCCGCTGAGCCGTCGCGCCGCGACCGGTCGGCAGCATTCGTCCGGGCAGGCGCCGGGTCAGGGGCACCGCTGGGTGCGGGTGCGTCGCTCAGTGCACGGCGTGTTCGTGTGCGGCGTGCGTGTTCGGCTCGAGCTGGAAGGTGGAGTGCTCGACGTCGAAGTGCCCGCCGAGACAGTCCTGGACCTGATCGAGGATCTGCGGGGCGTGGCCGTCGTTGAAGCAGGAGTCCTCGACCACGAGGTGGGCCGAGAGGCTGGGCAGGTCGGAGGTCACCGTCCACACGTGGAGATCGTGGACGTCGACGACGTGGTCGACCTCGAGGAGATGCTGGCGGATCCCTGCAAGGTCGGTGCCGATCGGGGCCGCCTCGAGCAGGATCCGGCCCGACTCGCGGAGCAGGCCCCATCCGGCATGGATCATGAGAGCGACCACGATCAGGGAGGCGATCGCGTCGGCCTTCATCCAGCCGGTGGTGAGGATGACGGTCGCTGCGATGGCGGTGCCGATGAAGCCGTAGAGGTCGGTGAGAATGTGCTGATAGGCACCCTCGACGTTCAGGCTGCTGCGGTTGGCCTTGGCCAGGAGCCAGGTGGCGGCGATGTTCACAACGATGCCGACCAGCGCCACCACGAGGACCGGCCCGCCCTGCACCTCGGGGTGGCTATCGACGAGTCGACGGATCGCTTCCACGGCCACGACCGCAGCGATGACCAGCATCGTGACGCCGTTGCCGAGTGCTGAGAGGATCTCGGCGCGTTTGAGCCCGTAGGTCCATGCACCGACCGCCGGCCGTGCCGCAAGCCCCATCGCCCACAGCGCCACGGCGATGGACGCCGCATCGGTGAGCATGTGACCGGCATCGGACAGCAGCGCAAGCGAGCCGCTCACCAGTGCGACGATGACCTCCCCGACCATGTAGGCCAGCAGCAGCGCGAGCGCGGCGAACAAGTACCGGCGGTCGGCGTCCGTGGAGATGGCGTGACCATGCCCGTCGCCCTCACCACCGCCTTCGCGCGTCAGGTCTCCGTCGGACGTCATCAGCAGTTCTCCTTCGATTGCAGCGGCCATGGTTTCGGCGCCCTAGCGATGCGGTGTGGTCGCGCAACCACGGGAGCAGGATTCACCCTGCAGCCGGACCGATCGCCGCGCCGCCGACGCACCCTCACGGTAGCGCCAACCTCCTCCCGGGCGCTATCATCGCCGCGTGCCGATGACAACACTCGACAGGGCCGACAGGGCTGAGTTGACGCCCGCAGCGGCACTGTTCCGCTCGCTCGGGGATCCGGTCCGCTTGGCGATCGTGCGCCGGCTGGCGCACGACGAAGCGCGTGTGGTGGACCTAGTCGATCAACTGGGACTGGCGCAGTCCACGGTCTCCAAGCACCTGGCGTGCCTGCGCGACTGCGGGCTGGTGGAGTCCCGTCCGGTCGGCCGGGCCTCGGTCTTCACACTCAGCCAGCCTGCGCTGCTCGACCTCCTCAGCGCGGCCGAGACGCTGCTCGATGCAACCGGCAGCGCAGTGGCGCTGTGCCCGAACTACGGCGAGGACTGCCTGTGAGCGGCGAGCACAAGGCCGCCTCGATGACCGAGCCCACCACCGACCACTGCGCATGCCAGCCGGGCTGCACCGATCCCTGCTGCCAACCGTCGGCGGCTCGGGACGCCGGATGGCACGCGGCCGCCCGCAAGGCCAAGCTGCTCTCCTGGGTATCACTGGCCTACATGGCTGCCGAGGGGCTGGTTGCCATGGTGGCAGCAGCGTTGGCCGGATCCGTCGCTCTTCTCGGCTTCGGGCTGGACTCGGTCATCGAGGGTCTGGCGTCGGCGATCATCGTGTGGCGGTTCTCCGGCAGCCGCACCCTGTCAGAGCATGCCGAGGAACGCGCCCAGAAGGCAGTCGCGGTCACCTTCTTCCTGCTCGCGCCCTATATCGCCTACGACGCCATCACTACCCTCGCGGCTGGCGACCGGCCCTCCACCAGCTGGCTGGGGATCGGCCTGTCCGTCACCTCACTGATCGTGATGCCGCTGCTGGGCCGGGCGAAGCGTCGGCTCGGCGAACGGCTCGGGTCCGCGGCCACTTCCGGTGAGGGAACACAGAACCTGTTGTGCGCCTACCTCGCGGCCGCGGTCCTGGTCGGGCTGCTGGCCAACACCCTGTTCGGGCTGTGGTGGCTCGATCCCGTGGTCGGGCTGCTCGTGGCCGGACTCGCCGTCAACGAAGGCATCGAGGCCTGGCGCGGCGAGGAGTGCGGCTGCTAGCCGGATAGGCGACGCGCAACCGGCCTTGCGATCGCGGCCGTCAAGGCCGGCCACACCCCGATTCTCGGCCGATCCGCCCCCGAACAATCGCGGCCCGCCAGCGGACCCCGAAAGGAACCAACGCCCATGTCGTGGTCGACCGCCGCCGTCTTGGGCCTCGTCCAAGGACTCACCGAGTTCTTGCCGATCTCATCCTCGGCGCACCTGCGCCTGGTGGCCTCCTTCGCCGGATGGCCAGATCCTGGAGCAGCTTTCACCGCCGTGACACAGCTCGGCACCGAGAGCGCCGTCCTGCTCTACTTCCGCCGCGAGATCGCAGCCATCATCTCCACCTGGACCCGTGCCCTGTGGACGCCGCATCTGCGGCGGGACCCTGACGCGCGGCTCGGCTGGTACATCGTGATCGGCACCATCCCCATCGCCGTACTCGGCCTCGCACTGCAGGATCCGGTCGAACACGCGTTTCGCGACCTGAGACTGCTCGCCGCCGCCCTGATCGGGTTCGGTGTCATCCTCGGTGTCGCAGACCGCATCGCCGCCGACAGGATGCCGCTGGAGAACCTCACCGCCCGGCACGCGGTGACGCTTGGATTCGCCCAAGCCCTCGCGTTGATTCCCGGAGTCTCCCGCTCCGGAGGCACCATCACCGCCGGTCTGCTGCTGGGCTACACCCGCGAAGCCGCCGCGCGCATCTCCTTCCTGCTCGCCGTCCCAGCCGTCCTCGCCTCCGGCCTCCTCGAACTGACGAAGGTCGGAGCTTCAGCGAGCAGCACCCCGTGGGGTCCCACCGCCGTCGCAACCCTCATCGCCTTCATCGTCGGGTACGTCGTGATCGCCTGGTTCCTGCGCTATATCTCCGCACACCGGTTCACCGCCTTCGTGATCTACCGCATCCTGCTGGGAGTGGTAGTGCTCGCCTCGGTGGGCGCCGGGGCACTCCAACCAGGGGCGTGAACCCGCCATCCTTGCGGTTAGAGAAACCAACGATTCCCGACGCGAGCGAGATCCGTGTCCTGGATATCCGAGCCGACGAGGTTTGGCGATCACGTCCAATCCACATAGGCGGACGACGGCTTGAAACAATACCCCATGGGGGTATGCTGGAGCCGAGAAGGAGGCAAAGACATGTGCGCCAACGCCGATGACTTGGATGCCGCTGGACCGGAGAACGTTCCCCATGAGCACGGCTACATCGCCAGCAACAACAAGGACGCCTATCTCAAGCGTCTGCGTCGGATCGAAGGCCAGGCTCGCGGACTTCAGCGGATGGTCGAGAGCGATGCCTACTGCGTCGACATCCTGACCCAGGTCTCCGCGATGACCAAGGCGCTGCAGGCGGTAGCCCTGAGCCTGCTCGACGACCACCTCGCGCACTGCGTCGGCGGCGCTATCCGTACCGGTGGAGCGGACGCGAGCGAGAAGCTGCAGGAGGCCTCGGAGGCCATCGCGCGGCTGGTCCGCTCCTGACTGTCCCTGGCTGAACCCACCCACATCACAGGAGAAGACAACGATGAGCACCACGTCCACCCACACATCCACCTACACCGTCAGCGGGATGACCTGCGGGCACTGCGTCGCCTCGGTGACCGAGGAGATCCGGGAGATCCCTGGCGTCGACGCCGTCGACGTGACCCTCGAGAGTGGAGCGGTGACGATCACCAGCGAGCACCCCCTCGATGCTGCCGCCGTCCGGGCCGCCGTCGAAGAGGCCGGGTACCAACTCGCGTAACAACGGGCGTCCAGGCGATCCGGCCACCACACGGCACCGAAGCCTAATCGCTGAACCTGAACGAAGTACCCCTCCGGAGCGAAGGAGCCGTCGATGAGTCAGAAGACCGAGAATGCGCTTGAGCCAGCAAACGCTGCGGCTGTCGAGCTGCAGATCTCTGGCATGACCTGTGCTTCGTGCGCGAACCGGATCGAGCGCAAGCTCAACAAGCTCGATGGCGTCATCGCCACGGTCAACTACGCCACGGAGAAGGCGCGGGTCAGTTTCCCGGCGACGCTGAGTCCCGACGACCTCGTCAGGGTCGTGAAGGACGCCGGATACGGTGCCGACCTGCCACGGCCGGTGGCGGAGAGCGACGACGAGCCCTCGGCAACGGACCCCACCGCGGCGCTGCGTGAGCGGCTGCTGGTCTCGGCACTGTTGAGCGTCCCAGTCGTGTTGATGGCGATGGTGTCGCCGTTGCAGTTCACGAACTGGCAGTGGCTCTCCCTGACGCTCGCCGCCCCGGTCGTGGTCTGGGGCGCCTGGCCGTTCCACCGGGCGGCGTGGACCAACCTGCGCCACGGTGCGACGACGATGGACACCCTGATCTCGCTGGGCACCATGGCGGCGTTCGGCTGGTCGCTCTACGCCCTGTTCTGGGGCACCGCAGGCGAGCCGGGCATGCGGCACTCGTTCGACCTGACGATCTCCCGCAGCGACGGCGGCGACAACATCTATCTCGAGGCCGCTGCCGGCGTCACGACCTTCATCCTGGCTGGACGCTACCTCGAGACCCGCTCCAAGCGGCGAGCCGGAGCCGCACTCCAGGCGCTGCTCGAACTCGGCGCCAAGGACGTCGCGGTGGTGCGAGACGGCAAGGAGACGCGGATCAGCGCCGACCAGCTGGCCGTGGACGACCTGTTCGTCGTCCGCCCCGGCGAGAAGGTGGCGACCGACGGCCTCGTCGAGCAGGGCAGTTCCGCGGTCGACGCCTCCATGCTCACCGGGGAGTCCCTGCCGCTCGAAGTGCATGTCGGCGATGCCGTGGTCGGGGCGACCGTCAATGTCGGCGGGCGGCTCCTCGTCCGCGCCACCCGGATCGGCTCGGACACCCAATTGGCGCAGATGGCGCGACTGGTAGAAGCGGCGCAGACCGGCAAGGCCCAGGTGCAGCGGCTCGCCGACCGCATCTCCGGCGTGTTCGTCCCAGCGGTCATCATCATCGCGCTGGCAACCCTCGGAATCTGGCTCGCCGTAGGCGAGGGAGCCACCGCCGCCTTCACCGCCGCCGTGGCGGTCCTGATCATCGCCTGCCCCTGCGCGCTCGGGCTCGCGACGCCCACCGCCCTCATGGTCGGCACCGGACGCGGTGCCCAGCTCGGGATCCTGATCAAGGGCCCTGAGGTGCTCGAGTCCACCCGCCAGATCGACACCGTGGTGCTCGACAAGACCGGCACCGTGACCACAGGCACGATGACGCTGACGGACGTCGTCGCCGCCGCTGGCGAGGACGCCGACCGGGTGCTGAGGTACGCCGGCGCCGTCGAGGCCGCATCCGAGCACCCGATCGCACGAGCCATCGCCGGTCGTGCCGCAGAGAGCGTGGGGCCGCTGTCGTCGGTCGAGGAGTTCTCCAACGTCGAGGGCTTGGGCGTACGCGGCATCGTCGCCGACGGCGAGCACACGGTTGCGGTGCTGGTCGGACGGCCGGAGTTCTTGGCCCAGGAGGGACATCGGGTGCCACCCGAGCTCAGCGAGGCGCTGGACGGCGCTCGCCAGCGCGGCGCCACGGCCGTAGCCATGGGCTGGGACGGACTTGCTCGA
>Ga0164242_10008318_pt1 | contig 11256 bp, 7 predicted proteins | sample OricomgcompostMG_FD_108783 | JGI IMG/M metagenome (GOLD analysis project Ga0164242, IMG submission 108783) | Miracle-Growth compost microbial communities from Emeryville, California, USA - Original compost - Miracle growth compost (MG) ...
CCGGGTGGACAGCGAGCACGTCCTGGTGCGATGTCGCGGTCCGCACGAGCGCGGGCTGCTCTTCACCGAGGCCTCGGACGTCCGCCTCGTCACCCTGGACGACCTCGGCGACGTCGGCGACGGTTACACGCTGCCCAACGAATACCCCCTCCATGCCGAGATCCTCCGGGCGCGGCCGGAGGTCGGCTCGGTCGTGCACGCGCACCCGCGTAGCGTGGTCGTCGCGGACCTCGCCGGCGCCGAGCTGCGCCCGGTCTTCGGCGCCTTCGACATCCCCGCCTATCGACTCGCCGCCGAGGGAATCCCAGTTCATCCGCGCCGCGGCCTGGTCCGCACCGCCGCGGCGGGCCGGGAGGTGGCCGCCACCTTGGGCGAGGCCCCGGTGTGCCTGCTTCGGGGGCACGGCGTCGCCGCCGTCGGGGAGTCGGTCGTCTCCGCGGTGGTGCGCACGCTGGCCGTTGACGAGCTGGCCCGGATGACGGTCGAGATCGCTGCGCTCGGCGGCCGCCCCGACGTCGTACCCGAGGAGGACCGGGTGGATCTCCCCGACCTGGGCTCCGGCTTCAACGAGCAGGCCGTGTGGCGCTACCGGCTAGGGCTGCTCGAGCGCGACGGGCTCGCCGATGTCGACCCGCCGACGAAGGAGTGAACATCAGCGACGTCGGACTCCGAGCTCGTGTCGCGCTCGGACCTGCGGCGGGCGGCGCGAGGTAGAAACTCCGGTGGGTCGGGTCTGGCCCGACCCACCGGAGAGTTCAGGCGACGGCGGTAGGTGCCGTCGAGGCGCGCATCAGGTCCTTGAGCGGGACCGACACGTCGCCGACGCGATCGGCCGGCAGCGTGCCACCGTCGCCGAGGACCTTGCGTACCACCATGTAGTCGCGCGGCGCGTTGATCGAGTCGGCGGCGATGAGCCGTCCGTTCCGGTAGTAGAGGACCGAGAACTGCTCCGAGGCGGGGTCGCCGCGCACCACGTAGTCGTCGTAGCCACTGCTCAGGCCGGCGATCTGCAACTTGAGGTCGGCCTGGTCGGACCAGAACCACGGCACCGACCGCTCGTCGCGCTCGATGCCGAGCAGCGACGCCGCGGCGATCTGGGCCTGGGAGATGGCGTTCTGCACGGACTCGATGCGGACCATGCCCTCCCGGGTGAGCGGGTGGGGGAGCACCGTGCAGTCACCGGCTGCGACGACACCGGGATGGCTGGTGCGCGCGAACTCGTCGACCACGATGCCGCGGTCCACCCGCAGACCCAGCTGCTCGGCCAGCTCGGTGCGCGGCTCGAGGCCGATGCCGACCAGGACGAGGTCGGCGGGGATCGTGGTTGCGTCGGTGAGGCGTACGGCGCGGACCGTGCCCGCACCCTCGAAGCCGCTGATGCCGCGCTCGAGGAGGATCCGGGTGCCCCGGCGACGATGAGCATCGAGGTAGAACGCCGAGACGACCGGTGCGACGGCGCGGCCGAGCAGGCGGTCGGCGACGTCGACGACGGTGACGTCCTTGCCCGCGGCGGTCGCCGACGCGGCCGCTTCCAGCCCGATGAAGCCGCCACCGATGACGACGACGCGACGCGCGGCCTCGAGCCGGGTCCGGAGGTCGTCGGCGTCCTTGAGGTGGCGCAGGTAGCAGATCCCGTCGAGGTCGGAGCCGTCGATGTGGAGCCGCCGAGCGCGGCCCCCGACGGTGAGCGCGAGGCGATCGAAGGCGATCCGGTCACCGGCGCGAGTGGTGGCGATGCCGACGCCCGAGCTCGGGCCGGCGAGCTCGATGCGCTCGATCTTCGTCCCGAGCCGCAGGTCGATCCGCTGGGCGTCGTACCACTGCGCGTCGCGGAACTCCAGGGAGGCCGCGTCCGTCTTGCCGGCGAGGAACGCCTTGGAGAGCGGGGGCCGCTGGTACGGCGGCTGCGACTCGCTGCCCGCGAGGACGATCGGGGCCTCGTCGCCGAGCTGGCGCAACGAGGTGGCGAGCTGCAGGCCAGCCTGGCTGGCTCCCACGATGAGCGTGCCGGGACGGTGAGTGGACACGTGACCTCCTAATGGATCATTGGTCATACCTTAGCGTAGATGGGCCGTCAGCGACAGGCTCTCGCGCATAGATTGGTAAGACATTTAGTCCTATACTTCTCCTGTAACGCACATCACGCCGAGAGAGCGAGAGAGCATGGCAAAGAAGGACCGCACCTTCGTGCGGGGGATGAACTCCGAGACGTACACGCTCAACCAGTTCCGTCGTGCGCAGATGGCCGCGCCGCGGGTCCGCGACGATTCGGTCGTGGTCGACACCGGTGACAACGCCGCCCACTCCGGCGACTCGGCCAAGTCGCGAACCTGGTGGCGGATCGGTCCGGGCGACGAGCCGTTCCTCACCCAGACCATCCAGATCCACTTCGTCGAGCTCCCGCCAGACAGCTCCAACAACGGTCACGGTCACCAGAACGAGGCCGCCTTCTACATCCTCGAGGGCAAGGGCTACGAGATCCACGACGACCAGCGCTACGACTGGGAGAAGGGCGACCTGGTCTTCGTCCACACCGATTCCGTCCACCGTCACTTCAACCCCTACGACGAGCGGGCCGTGGCGTTGGTGATGAAGGCGAAGAGCACCTGGATGTTCATGGGCCTGATCCAGCAGGGACGCAGCGGCCCGATCGACCGCCCCGACGAGTTCGGCCCGCGGGAGGACTGGTCGCGGGTCTGGACGCCGGGCGTCACGGAGATGAAGAAGGTCATCAAGCCGACCGACGGCCATTGGGAGACCACCCAGCTGGGCCGGATGCGGGTGATGAACAGCAAGGAGCAGAGCGACCACCGTCAGTTCTCGGTCGACGTCTGCGAGATCACGGTGCCTGGCGGTGGCCACACCGGCAAGTACTGGAAGATGGCCGACGAGGTGCTCTACGTGGTCGAGGGTGAGGGTTACTCCCTGCAGTGGGAGGTCGAGGCGGAGATCGCGGAGAAGTATTACGCCCGCATCGCCAAGGAGCCGACGCGTCACGAGTTCAAGAAGGGCGACACGATCTACGTCCCGCAGAACACCATCGCGCAGCACTTCGCTGCCGACGGCACCCCGCTGCACCTGCTCTCGGTTCAGAATCGGATCTTCAAGTACCTCGGCTACGACAACGTGTACTTCTTTGAGGACGCCTCGGAGTACGCCGGCGAGTTGACCGCCGCCGCCGCGGCCGACTGACACGCGGTGCCCCTTCGGCCCGGCCCGCGCCCCTTCGGCGCGGGCCGGGCTGTGTGTCGAGGGGCGGGGCCGCGGTGGCGGTGACGCCTGGGATAGTCCGGGACGATCCGCATGGGTTACTCATCAGTAGGGCATGCGAAACGTCCCGGACTACCCCGGGTGGTGGCCGGTCAGGAGGCGTCCGCGCGCACCGAGACGTAGAGCTCGGTGAGTGCCTCGGGGAGATCGCGCGCGTCTGCGATGACGTGGTAGTTGCGGGGGTTGCACGCCCGGCCGAGGTAGTCGCCTCCGTCGGGATCGACGGTGACCAGATAGGGGTGTACGCCGAGCTCGGCGGCCTCCTCCAGCGCGCGGGCGGTGTCGGAGACTGCATAGGTGAGGGTCGCCTCCTCGCCGTACTCCTGGCCGTAGTCGATGTCGAAGGGCCGGCCGTCGGAGAGGACCAGCAGGATCTTGGTTGCCGCCTCCGCGCCCGAGAGCCGCCGCGCCAGGTGACGGATCGCCGGCCCCATCCGGGTGGTGTGGTCCGGCACGAGCCCGCCGAGGCGGTGCCACACCGTCGGGGTGTGCCGCTCCTCGACGTCCTTGACCACCGAGAGCCGTACGTCGTCGCGGCCGCTGCCACTGAAGGCGTAGATGCCGAAGGTGTCGCCGACCCGGCCCAGGGCCTCGGCGACGAGGCTGACCGCGTCCCGTTGCAGGTCGAGGATGCGGCGTACGGTGCCGGGCGCCTCCGGATCGGGTGGCAGCGCGATCGCAGTCGAGCCGCTGAGGTCGAGGGCGAAGGCGACGGCGACGTCCCGGGTCCGACGGCGAAGATCGGTGAAGACCCGGTCGCTGGGCTCGACGCCGGTACGGAGGTCGATCATGGCGTCGATGCAGGCGTCGAGATCGAGGTCGTCCCCGTACGGCGCGCGGCGCGCCGGCTCGCGACCGGCGGGTGCCACCCGCTCGAGCTCGCGCACGAGCCGGCCGACGAGGTGTCCGTAACGTGCCAGCGCCCGATAGTGGCCGTGGTCGGATCGGTCCGGCGCGACGGTGCGGGTCCGGACGAGCGTCCAATCGGGCCGGTACGTCGCGGCGTAGGTGTCCCATTCGGGGTAGACGAACTCGTTGGGGCCGGCTGGTCGCAGCGCTCCGTCGCGGACGAACGTGGTTTCGTCCGAGCCTGCGGGCAAGGAGCCCGGTCTGAGGTCGGGGAGGGCGTCGTGGTCGGTGCCACTCGTCGGGGGGTGGTCGCCGGCGCGACTGGGCACGTCCTCGGCCTCGGTGCCCTCCTCGCCCTCGGAGCCGTGGGCTGGGGAGATCGAGCGCTGGGCGACCCCGGGCAGGAAGGCAGCCAGCGATTCGTCGGAGGCCGGCTCGCCGACGTACCGAGGGCCCGGCCAGTCGCGATAGGCGACCGGTAGGTACCAGCCGGCGAAGCCCTCGGCGCCGGCGAGCCGCTCGGGCAGCGAGGCGACGTCGAACCGCGGGTCCTCCGGATCGCCGTCAAGCTCGGCGAACCGGATCTCGTGAACGCTGCGGTGGGCACCCGTGGTGGGAAGATCAGCGAGGATGTCACAGATCCGGAGTGCCGCCTCGACGCTGGACTCCGGGGTCGCAAGCGGGCTGCGCAGCCGCCGCGCGACCGCGGTGATCCGGGCGATCGGCTCCTCCATGACCGTCGCCGCGAGGACCAGCGACCCGCCGAGGCTGAGCCTCACCAGAGCCTCGATGGCGGCCGCGCGCGGGCTGAGCGTCGCAGGCTGTGGCCGCTCGTGGAGCGCGCCGTGGTGGACGCCCCGCGCTGCCTTCGCCAGCCCGGGGAAGATGCGGTCGGTGGCAGCATCGATCCGGAGGTCCTCCAGCGTCGCGAAGATGTGCACGCCCAACTCCGACCAGCCGAAGAGGCCGGCCAACCGAGTCAGCGCCGGGAGAGCAGGGTCGCCGGTGTCCTTCGGGCGCAGCCGGGCGAAGAGCGGCTCGGGCTTGTCCAAGTCGACCGCGAAGGTGCCGAGTGCGCGATGCATCGCACGGTGGGTCATCGCCACCCGATACCACTCCTCGGCGTCGAACTCGGCGTGGTCGTCGAGCGGCGCCCGCCGGGGCAGCCACACCGTGGTCTCGGTGTCGGCATGCTCCCAGGGGCTCGAGCCGTCGTCGTAGGGCACCAGGGAGCAGACCTCGCCGCACAGCGCACGGTAGTAGAGGGCGAGGGCGTGCCGGGTCCGGTCGCGGATCGCGGCGACCTCGAGTCCGTCGGCCAGGAGGGTCACGCCGGGAAGACCGCGGAGACGACGTGCGAGACCGCGTCCTGCACATCACGGTCGTCGCTGAGTGCCTGCACCAGCCCGACGTCACAGGCCCGCCGCGGGGCGATGCCTCGGACGATCAGCCCACCGACGTGAACGAGCAGGCGAGTGCTCGGCCCCTCGATGACGCCGGCCTCATCGAGTCGGCGCAGCTGCTCGCCGAGGGAGGCGAGCTGGCGTGCGGTCTCCTCCTCGACGCCGGACTCGTGGACGACGATCTCGGTCTCCTTCTCCCGGTCCGGGTAGTCGAACTCGATGGCCATGAACCGCTGCCGGGTGCTGGGCTTGAGGTCCTTCGCGCTCGCCTGGTAGCCGGGGTTGTAGGAGACGACGAGCAGGAAGTCCGGATGGGCCTCCAGGGTCGTGCCGAGCCGCTCGATCGGGAGGGTGCGGCGGTGGTCGGTCAGCGAGTGCAGGATGACCGTCGTGTCCTTGCGCGCCTCGACCACCTCGTCGAGATAGCAGATGGCGCCGGTGCGGACCGCCTGCGTCAGCGGGCCGTCGAGCCAGGTCGTGCCCTCGCCGGAGAGCAGGTAGCGCCCGACCAGATCGGCCGAGGTGATGTCGTCATGGCAGGTGACCGTGATCAGCGCGGGATCCGGCTCGTCACGCTGGCCGAAGATCTCCCAGGCCATGCGCTCGACGAACCGGGTCTTCCCGCATCCGGTGGGGCCCTTGAGCAGGACCGGGATGCGTTGCTCGTACGCCGCCCGGAACAGCTCGACCTCGTCGTGTACCGGCAGGTAGAAGGGCTCACTCGTGGTCGGAGCCGTCAGGGTCTGGGTCATCGTCGCCTCCACGTCTCGCCTGACTGGGGACCGCATCGGGCCCTGGTCAGACAATTAGACCATAGGTGTGGTGTGGGCCACGTCCTGTCCGGCATGAGGCCGGCCGATCTCCCATTTCCATCCCCGGCGGGCCTCCTGCTGCAGGCTTATCCGTGGTCCTTGACCCGCTTCGCGGTGCGGCCGAGGTGGGCGCGCATGACCTTCTCCGCGGCGGTGAGATCGCGCTTCTTGATCGCGCGGACGAGCTGCTCATGCTCGTCGGTGCCGCGGTGACCCATGACGGGCGCGGCGATGTGGGCCTCCTCGAGCGACATGAGCAGCGGACCGTGGAAGCTCTGCACCAACATCTCGATCGCCGGGTTGTGGGTGCACTCCGCGACCCGGATGTGGAACGCGGCGGACATGCCCATCGTGTAGGTGTCCTCCTTGAGTGCCGAGCGGCTCTCGTCAACGATCTCGAGGAGGGCGTCGATGTCCTCGTCGGTGGCGCGTTCGACCACGAGAGGGAGGATGCCGAGCTCGACGATCATCCGCGCCTCGGTGACGTTCGCCGCGGTGAGCGGTGCGAGGGAGATCAGGTCGGCGAGACCGGCGCCCAGGCGCTCGGCCGAGGGCGCTGTCACGAAGGCGCCGCCGTGGGCGCCGACCCGGATGTTGACCAGTCCGCTGGCCTCGAGGACACGCAGGGCTTCGCGCACAGTGACCCGGCTGACCCCGAATCGTTGGCAGAGTTCCCGCTCGCTGGGCAGCCGGTCGCCGGGTCGGAGACGCCCGTCGCGGATCAACAGCTTGATCTGATCCACGATCACCTGCGACACGCGGTCGACGTTGACCCGGCTGAACATGTCGGGATTGCTGGCGCCGCCTGCGGTCGCCTTCGTGGTGGACACCTCGGCCCTCCTTGTCGTCACGGTCGCGTGCCCGAGATTCGCACGACGTCCGGACACCCTATGTCGTCATAGAACGACTAATGGTATGACATTAGTCGCAGAGATGCCGGGATGCGGGGCGCAGAGCCGCGAGCCTCGGTGTCGGCTCGACATCGTGGAAGGAGGTCGTGCCATCACGCCCATCCTCAACAACCGCAACTTCGTCCTCTACTGGACGGGGGTCGTCCTCTCCCAGGTCGGCTCGCGCGGGACCATCGCCGCGAACCTCTACCAGGTCTATGAGTTGTCGGACTCGCTCGCCCAGACCGGGCTCGTCGGGGCGGCACAGGCCGTCGCGCTGATCCTGCTGAGCCCGCTCGGTGGCGTGTACGCCGACCGGCTCGACCGTCGTCGCCTGTTGCAGTGGTCGCAGGGTGTGGCCATGGTGGTCGCCGCGCTCCTCGCGCTGGTCAGCCTCACCGGCAAGGCCACCGCCTGGGAGGTCATCGTCTCGGTCGTGCTCACCACCGCCGCGGCGACCTTCGACCAACCGGCGCGCCAGGCGCTCATCCCGGCGATGGTGCCCGAGTCCCAGCTGCCGCAGGCCTTCGCGCTGCTCAACCCGTCTCGTGAGCTGGCGGTCCTGGTCGGGCCGGCGCTCTCGGGCGTACTCATCGCGGTCGAGGGCCCCGGCCTGATGTATCTGCTCGACGCGGTCACCTATGCCGTGCTCGTGGTGGTGCTCGCGGTGCTGCGGGTGCCGAAGCTGCCGGGCGCCGGCACGCATATGTCGGTGCGCAGACAGATCGCCGACGGCTTCGTCTTCGTCCGTCGTCGCACGATCGTGTGGACGATGATCTCGCTGGACCTGTCCGCGACGCTCTTCTCCGCCTATCGGGTGGTACTTCCCGCCCTCGCGCTGCATCGTCTCCATGTCGGCGCTTCCGGGTACGGCGTGCTGTCCGCGGCGCCGTCGGCGGGTGCCTTGCTCGCGACGTACACCGTCTTCAAGGTCGTCGGCGGGAGTCGCCGGCTCGGGCGGGTGCTGTTGTTCTCCACGATCGCGTACGGCGGGAGCGCGATCCTGCTCGCCCGTGCTGGCGACCTCGCTCTCGCGCTGGTCGCCTGTCTCCTGCTCGGGGCATGTGACGCGATGGCGACCACGATCCGGCAGGCCGCGGTCCAGCTGGAGACGCCGCACGACCTGCGCGGTCGGGTCTCCTCGATCTATCAGATGGCCTCGCGCGGTGGCCCGGCTCTCGGTGACACCCTGATGGGCTCGGCCGCCGGTGCGCTGGGACCCGGCGTGGCGCTGCTCGGCGGAGGAGTGCTGACTGCGGCGTACGCCGCGGGCTTCCTGGTGCGCGACAACATCGTGCGCCGTTACGTCGGCGCGCAGGTCAGGGACGAGCCGCCGATCGAGGAGCGGGACGATGTGAGCCTTGACACTCCCGCCATTGGTAATACCATTAATCCAAATTGACAGATGGAGGACTCAGTGGCCAAGGACGCACTCGTTTCGGACAGCATGGCGAAGAAGTTCGCGCGGGAGAAGGACTCGCCCTATGTCCGTTGGGTTGAGGCGGAGGGGCTCGACATCATCGCGGCCCACTACGTGCCGGACCTGAACACCGTCGAGCTCAAGCCCTGGGAACGCCGCGGCGGTCGGGGCGTCTTCATCAACCACGAGGCGTCTCGGACCTCCAACGACTGCTATGTGTGCGAGATCCCGGCGGGCGGCAAGCTCGCCCCCCAGCGACAGCTCTTCGAGGAGATGATCCTGGTCCTCTCCGGCCGGGGCTCGACCAGCGTGTGGAACGACGCCGGTGCGAAGGTCACCTTCGAGTGGGGGCCGGGTTCGCTCTTCGCGATCCCGCTCAACACCTGGCACCAGCACTTCAACGGCTCGGGCACGACCGCGGCGAGGTTCGTCTCCTCGACCAACATGCCACCGGTCATCAACATGTACGACGAGCCGGAGTTCGTGTTCAACACGCCGCACGACTTCCTCGGCCGGTTCAACGGCGAGCCGGACTACTTCGCCGACAAGGACGACCGCGAGGGCTTGCTGCTGAAGACGAACTTCGTCGCCGACGCGGTCAATCTCAGGCTCAACGAGGCCAAGGAGCGCGGGGCCGGCGGTGGCCACATCCGCTTCATGATGGCCAAGGGCTCGATGAACAGTCACATCTCCCAGTTCCCGGTGGGCACCTACAAGAAGGGGCACCGGCACGGCCCGGGGGCCCACGTCATCATCATGAGTGGCGAGGGCTACAGCCTGATGTGGCCCGAGGGCGAGGAGCCGCGGCGTTACGACTGGAAGCCCGGGTCCCTCATCGTCCCGCCGAACATGTGGTTCCACCAGCACTTCAACACCGGAGACGCGCCCGCGCGCTACCTCGCCTTCAAGCACGAGGTGGTCTCCATCCGCAACGCGCAGGGCGTCCCGAAGGCGTGGATCAGCCGCCGCATCGGCGGTGACCAGATCGACTACGCCGACGAGTCGCCGATCGTGCGAGACACGTTCGCGAAGGCGCTGGCGGAGAAGGGTCTCGCCCCTCAGATGGACGCCGCCTACCAGGCCGAGCTCGAGGACCTTCCGCCCAAGCCGGCCGAGGGCTTCGTCTCCGCATGAGTGGCGGTCACGACCACGACCATCACCAGGGGCATCATGGTCACGGCGCTCGCGACGACGAGCACGACGACGGTCCGGAGATCCCGCTGGAGGAGAACCCGCTCTGGCAGCAGGACAACGTCGTGCTGCACAGCGTCGGCGTCGACGTCGGCTCCTCGGGGACCCAGGTCGCGTTCTCGCGGCTCCATCTGCGTCGCCTGAGCGAGGACCTGACCAGCCGCTACGTCGTCGTACGGCGGGAGACGCTCTTCGAGTCGGAGGTGTATCTCACGCCGTACGCCGACGGCCTGCGGATCGACGCCGCCGCGCTCGGGGCCATGCTCGATCGGGCGTACGCCGACGCGCGGATCGTCCCTGAGGACGTCGACACCGGCGCCGTGATCCTGACCGGGGAGGCCCTGCGCCGGGTGAACGCCGCGGCGATCGCGGCCGTGGTGAGTGAGCGGGCCGGTGATCTCGTCTGCGCCTCGGCCGGTCATCACATGGAGGCCATGCTGGCGGCCTACGGATCCGGTGCGGTCCTGACCTCGCACCGGGACGGCTCGCGGATTCTCAATGTCGACATCGGCGGCGGGACGACCAAGCTCTCGCTCGTCGAGGACGGCAGGATCGCGGCCACCGGTGCCTTCCACGTCGGGGGACGGCTGATCGCCGTCGAGCGTGATCGGGTCGCGCGCATCGAGCCGGGCGGCCAGCGCCATGCGGCGCGGGCCGGCCACGAGCTCGCGGTGGGCAGCCCGGCTCCGGGCGCCGTGCTCGACGACGTCGCCGCCGCGATGGCGCGGGAGTTGCTCGCCCTGCTGCGAGACGAGCCGACCGACGCCACCGCGTCGCTCTGGCTCACCGAGCCGGTCGAGGGGCTGGGCAGCGTCGACGGGGTGGTCTTCTCCGGCGGTGTCTCAGAGTACGTCGGCGGCACCGAGGAGCGGGACTTCGGCGATCTCGGTCGTCGCCTCGGTGGTCTGATCCGCGCTGCGATCGAGCGTGGGGAGCTCCCGGCGCCCGTCGTACCGGCGGCCGAGCGGATCCGGGCGACGGTGCTGGGCGCCTCGGAATACACCGTGCAGCTCAGTGGCATCACCAGCTATGTCGGAGCACCGGAGCGGACGCTGCCCCGGCGCAACGTGACGGTGGCGCGGCCGGACTACGAGCTGGGCGAGGTGGTGGACGCCGCGTCCGTCGGCGAGAGCATCCGGCGACACGTCGCCCGGTTCGCCGAGCAGCTCGGCCCCGAGGACGACCTCGTCCTGGCGCTGTCCTGGGATGGTCGGCCGGAGTACCCACGCCTGCGTGGCCTCGCCGAGGCCGTGGTCAAGGGACTCGACGACCGCCTTGCGGCCGGTCTGCCGCTCTACGTCATCCTCGACGGCGACGTGGCGCGCACGCTGGGCCACATCCTGCGCGACGAACTCGGCGTCGCCTCCGACCTGGTCATCCTCGACGGCGTGCTGTTGCGCGACTTCGACTACGTCGATCTC
>Ga0164242_10008319_pt1 | contig 11255 bp, 9 predicted proteins | sample OricomgcompostMG_FD_108783 | JGI IMG/M metagenome (GOLD analysis project Ga0164242, IMG submission 108783) | Miracle-Growth compost microbial communities from Emeryville, California, USA - Original compost - Miracle growth compost (MG) ...
CGCCGGCGCACGGCGACCACCCGTGGCCGCTGTACCCGCTGGCGGTCGGGCAGATCTATGTCAACGTCGGCTTCTGGGGCACGGTCGCCATCGCCGAGGGCCGCGCCGACGGGGACGTCAACCAGTTGATAGAGGCTGCCGTCGCTGAGCACGAGGGCCACAAGTCGTTGTATTCCGACGCCTACTACGACCGTCCCACGTTCGAGAGGATGTACGGCGGGCAGGCCTACGGCGAGCTCAAACGAACCTACGATCCCGACGGTCGGCTGACCGGGTTGTACGAGAAGGCGGTGGGGCGCAGATGAAGATCGCGGACTTGGTGTCGACGTTGACCGAGGGCACCCCACCGGTCCGGTTCACCGCCTATGACGGCAGCAGCTTCGGTGACGAGGACGCCGAGTTCACACTCGAACTGCGCAACGAGCGGGGGCTGCGCTACCTCTTGACGACCCCTGGCGACCTCGGCCTCGCTCGCGCCTATGTGGGCGGCGATCTGGTGTTGCGCGGCGCGCACCCGGCGAATCCCTACCTGGCGCTGAAGCGGCTCGGCGCCTGGCGCTTCCGCCGGCCGAGCGCCGCCGACGTGGCCGCGCTAGTGTCGGGCTTGGGATGGCGCAAGCTGGTGCCGCCGTCGCCGCCGGCGCAGGAGTACCTGCCGCGGTGGCGGCGTGCCGTCGAGGGAATGCGGCACTCCCGGACGCGTGACGCTCACGTCATCGGCAAGCACTACGACGTGTCCAACAGGTTCTACGAACTCGTCCTCGGGCCGACCATGGCCTACACCTGCGCGGTCTTCCCCAAGCCGGACGCCTCGCTGGAGCAGGCACAGGACGAGAAGTTCGATCTCGTCGCCCGCAAGCTCGGGTTGGAGCGGGGCATGCGGCTGCTCGACGTCGGCTGCGGCTGGGGGGGCATGTCGCGCCACGCGGCCAAGCACTACGGGGTCACCGCTGTCGGAGTGACGCTGTCGGGCGAACAGGCCAAGTGGGGGCAAGAAGCCGTCGAGCGCGAGGGCCTGTCCGGCCAGGTGCAGATCCTGCACGGTGACTACCGCGACGCGCCCGGCGCGGGCTATGACGCCATCAGCTCGATCGGGCTGATGGAGCACATCGGAGTGCGCAACTACGCGTCCTACTTCGAATTGCTCAAGAGCAAGCTGCGCGACGGCGGCCGGTTGCTCAACCACTGCATCACGCGGCCGGACAACAAGCAGAACCCGATGCCCGGCAAGTTCATCGACCGCTACGTCTTTCCCGACGGCGAGCTGACCGGCTCTGGCCGCATCATCACCGAGGCGCAGAACACCGGGCTGGAAGTGCGCCACGAAGAGAACCTGCGCGAGCACTATGCGCTGACGCTTGCGCAATGGTGCGCGAACCTGGAGCGCAACTGGGAAGCCTGCGTGGCAGAGGTCGGCATCGCGGTCGCGCGCGTGTGGGGCCTGTACATGGCCGGCTCGCGACTGGGTTTCGAGACCAACACGGTCCAGCTGCACCAGGTGCTGGCGGTGCGGCTGTCGGCGACCGGCGAGGCGTCGTTCCCGCTGCGGCCGACCTGGGGGTCCTGACAGCTCCCCAGGCTCAGCCTGCGTCGAGCGCGCGCGCGGCCAGCGCCCGAGCGACGTCCGCGCGGCCCTCGCCGACGAGTCGGCGCAGCGCGGCCGGCCTCGACTCGTCTGCCAAGAACTCGTCCGCCAGTCGCAGCGTCTCGTCGCTGATCGCCGTCGACCAGCTCGGAAACAGCCCGACCACCAGGTCCTGTGCGATCTCCGACGTCCGCGATGCCCACACCTCGGCGATCTGGTCGAAGTACTTGGCCGTGTAGCCGGCGAGCGCGTCGCCTTGCAGGTGGTGGTGAAAGCCGACGACGACAGCGCGCATCACGGCGTTCGACAGGCTCGTGTCGGTCAGCGCGAGCGTCCACGCGGCCTCCTTCGCCGCCGCGGTCGGGATCAGCGCCCGTGCCGTGGCGGCGGCGCGTTCGCCGGCCGAGGTCTTGTCCCGATCCAGCTGCGCGGCGATCTCGTCCTCGCCGGCGGCGCCGCGCGCGACCAGCGCCTGCACCAGGCTCCAGCGCAGGTCGGTGTCCAGCGCCAGCCCGTCCAGCGACTGCTCGCCGCTGAGCAGGTCGGCCAGCAGGCCGGTCTGGGCGTCGGTCGTCGCGGCCCCGAAGATCGCGTGAGCCCAGGCCAGTTGGTGGTCCGAGCCAGGTTGCGCCGCGCGGGCCGCCGCGATCGCGGTGTCGGCGAACCTGGCCCGTCCGGCGGGGGCCCAGGCGGGGTCGGCGTAGATCTCCAGCGCGCGTAGCAGCTGCCGGTGCACCGACTGCACGACCCCGATCTGGGACTCGGCCGGCGCGCCGGTGACGACGAGGTCGAGGTAGTCGCGGGTGCTCAACTCCGCATCGCGCACCATGTCCCACGCGGCCGACCAGCACAGCGCCCGGGCCAGCGAGTCGTCGAGCGCGGCCAGCCCTCCCGATCGCAACGTCGCGATGCTGTGCGCGTCCAGCCGCAGCTTGCAGTACGTCAGGTCCTCGTCGTTGACCAGCAGCAGGTCGGGGCGGCGCTTTCCGACAAGCTCGGCGACCTCGGTTCGCTCGCCGTCGAGGTCGAGTTCCACCCGATCGGTTCGGACCAATCGTCGCTGCTCGTTGTAGGAGTACAGGCCCACCGCCAGCCGGTGCGGACGCAGCACATTGTCCTTGGCGGTCTGGGTCGGGGCGCTCTGCGCGATCGCGAATGAGCTGAAGGCTCCGTCGGCGTCGACGGTGTAGTCGGCCGACAGCGTGTTCATGCCGCTGGTCTCCAGCCACAGCTTGGCCCATCGGCCCAGCTCACGGCCGGACGCCGCGTGCAGCGAGCTGAGCAGGTCGGCGAGGCTGGTGTTGCCGTAGGCGTGATCGGCGAAGTACTGACGGCAGCCGGCCAGGAACTCCTCCAGCCCGACGTAGGCGACGAGTTGCTTGAGGACGCTGGCGCCCTTGGCGTAGGTGATGCCGTCGAAGTTCACCTCGACGGCTTCGGCGTCGGGGATCTCGCACGCGATCGGGTGGGTGGAGGGCAACTGGTCCTGCCGGTAGGCCCACGTCTTCTCGGTGTTGGCGAACGTCGTCCACGCCTCGCTCCAGCGGGTGGCCTCGGCCTGGCACAGGCTTGCAGCCCACTCGGCGAAGGATTCGTTGAGCCACAGGTCGTCGAACCATCGCATGGTGACCAGATCGCCGAACCACATGTGCGCCATCTCGTGTAGCACCGTGGTGGCGCGCCGCTCGTAACGGGCGTCGGTGACCCGGCTGCGGAAGACGTAGTCCTCCAAGAAGGTGACGCAGCCGGCGTTCTCCATCGCGCCGGCGTTGAACTCGGGCACGAACAGCTGGTCGTACTTGCCGAAGGCGTATCGGACGCCGAACTGCTTGTGATACCAGTCGAATCCCTGCTTGGTGACTGTGAACAGCTCGTCGGTGTCGAAGTGTTCGGCCAGCGACTTGCGGCAGTAGAGGCCGAGGTCGATGCCGTCGTGGTGGTCCTTGGCCTCGAAGTAGGGCCCGGCGACCAGCGCGGTGACGTAGGTGCTCAACCGTGCTGTGGTAGCGAACCGGACGGTCTTTGACCCGCCCGGGCCGCCGTCGACGCCGTCGACGGCTCCGTTGGACACGACGGCCCAGTGCGCCGGGGCGGTCACCCGCAGGCTGAACTCGGCCTTGATGTCGGGCTGGTCGAAGCAGGGGTACATCCGCTTCGCGTCGGTGGTCTCGAACTGGGTGTAGAGGTACACCTCGTCATCGACCGGGTCGACGAACCGGTGCAGTCCCTGCCCGATCGTGGTGTAGAGCAGGTCGGCGTCGATGATCAACTCGTTGTGCTCGGCGAGCTCGGTCAGCGAGATGCCGGTCTCGGGCCGGTAGCCGCTCACGTCCACAGCGACGCCGTTGAGGCTGACCTCGCGCAGCGTGTCGGCGACGACGTCGATGAAGGTCGCCGCGCCCGGCGTCGCCGCGTCGAACGTGATCACGGCCCGGCAGCCGAAGGTGCGCTCGCTGGGCGCGCCGTTGCCGTCGGTCAGGTCCAGTGCCACGTCGTAACGCCGCATGGTGATCAGCTCGGCCCGCGCTCTGGCCTCATCGACGGTGATGTTGGGCACCGGCACGGTGTTCGCGTCGATGACGGCGGTGTGAGCGTTGTCCTCATGGGCAGCAGGCACGGAATGGCGCTCCTTCGAACGTTGTTGAGTCAAGAGGCCATTGTTTCACGACCGTTTAGGCAGGTGCCGTTGTGTCAGCCGCTGTTACCACCGACCGTGCCACCGTCGACTTCTGGTTCGACCCGGCTTGTCCGTTCGCCTGGGTGACCTCCCGGTGGATCTTGGAAGTGGAGAAACAGCGGCCCATCGATCTCACCTTTCACGTGATGTCGCTGGCCGTGCTCAACGAAGGGCGCGACCTGCCCGAGGACTACCGGGCGTTTCTGGACCAGGCGTGGGGGCCGGTGCGCGTGGCTATCGCCGCCGAGCAAGAGGCTGGTCCCGCGGCGCTGCGCGAGCTCTACACCGCGCTCGGCGTCAGGCGTCACGACCAGGGCCGGTCGCTGGACCGCGCGACGATCGTCTCGTCGCTCGAAGAGGCCGGGTTGCCGACCGCGCTCGCCGACGCCGCCGACGACGACTCCTACGACGACGCGTTGGTCAAATCGCACCACGCGGGGATGGACGCGGTCGGCTTCGAGGTCGGCACGCCGGTCATCCACGTCGACGGCGTCGCCTTCTTCGGGCCGGTGCTCACCCGCATCCCCCGCGGCGAGGACGCCGTGACGGTCTGGGACGGCGCCCGTCTGCTGGCCGGCTACCCGTACTTCTTCGAGCTCAAGCGCACCCGCACCGAGTCGCCGCGCTTCGACTAGCGCGAGCCGGCCGACAGGGCCCACCCCCAGCCTTCGCCGGCGCTTGGGCTGGCACGATGTGGGCATGCGCATCTACCTGGCCAGCGACCACGCGGGCTTCGAGTTGAAGGCAGCCCTGACGGCCCACCTCAGCGACGCGGGCCACGACGTCACCGATTGCGGCGCGCCGGCCTACGACGCGGCCGACGACTACCCTCCGTACTGCATCGCGGCCGCCCGGCGGGTGGCCGCCGAGCCGGGCAGCCTCGGCATCGTGATCGGCGGCTCCGGCAACGGCGAGCAGATCGCGGCGAACAAGGTCGTCGGCATCCGGGCGGCGCTGGCGTACAACAACGAGACCGCGGAACTGGCCAGGCAGCACAACGACGCGAACGTGATGGGTCTCGGCGCGCGGATGCACACCGAGGCCGAGGCGTTCGCCATCGTCGACACTTTCGTGGCCACGCCGTTCTCGCAGGATCCCCGTCACGTGCGGCGCATCGGCCTGCTGACCGAGTACGAGAACGGTCTCTGACCCGTCCGAGCGAGGGGCGCGGGCCTACCCGCCAGCCGGCCGCCAGTGCCGGCGGACGATGACGACGTCACGTTCGGCTTCGGCCAGCTCATCCTCACTCGGACGCGCGACATCACGAGCTCGCAGCGCCCCGTCGACGCCGACCTGGGACGTGCCGGCGCCGGCCAACTCCCGCCAACCGTGTTCGAGTTCGGCGCCGGCCTCGCGGCGTCGCACGGCCGAGGACTGACCGGCGGCAGGTGGCGGGCTGGCCTGCTTGCGGTTGCGGGAGCGGCGCCGGCGCGTCACGGCGGCTGGATCGGATTCGACCATCTGGCCATGATGCCCGATCGTGGCCGGTGAAGTACGTTGTCCACCGATATGATCACAGGCCGGCGGTGTGAGCTGGCGGTGCGGCGACTGGTTGGAGTGACGGGCTCGGGCTATGACCACCACTCGGACTCGGGGCGCCACTCGGTGGTCGGCGTTGCGCCGGCAACTGCGAAGCGAGCACGCGGTCGCACTGTTGGCCTTCGTCGCGCTCGCCGCAGGCACGACCTGGTCCCTGCTCGCTGCGCAGGCCCAGATCAAGGTCGCCGGCACGGTCACCGTCGTGGTGTCGCTGTCGTCGCTGGTGCTGTCGACGCCCAGCATGGTCGTGGTGCTGTGCGCGGTCGTCATCTGTCTGGTCACCGTGCTCGGCATCGACGGCGTGGACTCGGGGCAGCTCACGGTCACGGGTCTGGTGATGCTGTCCGTCGCGTGTCTGGTCGGGGTGATCCAGGTGGGGCGTCGCAGCCGCCTGGGCCTGCATGAGATTCGGCCAGAGGCCGTCATCGGGCTGATCCGGGATCGGGTCTCGGCGCAGTCCGGTCTGCCCTCGCTGCCGGACGGCTGGGCGGTCGGGATCGCCCAGCGCGCCGCCAACGGCGCGGCGCTGAGCGGGGATTTCGTGACCGCCCGGGTGGTCCGCGGTGAGAGCAGCGCCGCCACGTTGCACGTCGCCGTCGTGGACGTCTCGGGCAACGGCATCGCGGCCGGCCCGAGGTCGCTGCTGCTCTCCGGCGCGGTCGGCGGGCTGTTGGGCGCGGTGCCGGCCGAGCGGTTCCTGCCCTCGGTCAATGACTACCTCACTCGGCAGCGCTGGCCGCAGGGCTTCGCATCGGCGATCTACCTATGCCTGGACCTGGAGACCGGGGTCTACAGCGTGCGGACGGCAGGGCACCCGCCGGCGCTGCATTACCGTCCCTCGGCGTCGCAGCGGTGGCGGCACTCGACCGCGACCGGCACCGTGCTCGGTGTGGTGCCTGCTCTGCAGGGCACGACCGACATCGGCGTTCTCGACGAGGACGAGTTGCTGTTGCTCTACACCGACGGCGTCGTCGAGGACGCGGCTCGCGACCTGGACTCCGGGATCGGCAGGCTGCGGCAGCGGGCCGAGTCACTCGCGACCGACGGTGGCACGCAGGAGTTCGCCCGGGCGTTGCTGGACAGCGCCGGCACGTCCTACCGGGACGACCGGACGGTGGTGGTGATCCGGCGCAGGTCGCCGCTGGCGGGCGACCCCGCGCAGGTCGCCGCTGTCAGCCCGCAGCGGGCCGCCGCCAGAAGGTGATGAGCTGGATGGCCGCGCCGATCAGCCCGGCCCCGGCCGCGATCGCGAATCCGTTGCGACCCGACAGCTTCTTGTCGAGGCCGAGGGCCCGGTCGACGCTGAGCTTGCCCGGCCCGAGGGCGGCCAGCGCAGCGCTCGCGGCAGCGACGTTTATGACGTACTCGTAGCCCTCTTTGGTGATGAAGAAGCCGTTCGGGCGGTGCACCGTCTGGGCGGCTACGGCCATTGTGCCGATCACGGCGGAGGCGGCGAACGGCGTGCCGGCGCCGGCGATGAGCGCGCTGCCGGAGCCGACTTCGACGGCGGCGCTCAGCTTCGCCTGCAGTTCGGGCTCACGGAAGCCGATCGACTCGAACCAGCCGGCGGTGCCCTTGAGCGTCTTGCCGTGCTTGACGCCATGCGCGACCATCGTGGCGCCGATGGTCACGCGCAGCAGCGTGCGGGCGATGTCGGCGCCGTGCGAAACTCCCATGAAAGCATCCCTTGTCTATCTGATCGGTCTGTGTGGATCGGCCTAACAGCAAGGTCAGCTTAGAGTCCGAGCCGAGACGCCTCGTCGCGCAGGGGCTCGGCCAGCACCGGCACTTCGGCCAGCGCCCGCAACGCGTCGTTGAGGTGCGTGCAGCCCAAGGTGCCCTTGAGCCGTTCCAGCACCACCTCGCGCAACTGGGTCAGCGGCGTGCCGATCAGCCGCTCGACGTTGTCGGCGGCCATCGGACACTCGCGGTAGGGCAGCACATGCGGGTCGGCCTGCACCGACAGCAGGGTGAGGTCGAGCGGGTCAGCGGTCGCGCGCAGGCCGTACTCATGCACCGCGACCCGCCCGCCCGCGGGCACCGGGCAACTGTCCTGGAACATCGAGTCGATCTCGATGACGTCCGTCAGACACACGTCGATGCGCCGCGCCCGACGCATCGACACCTCGTCGACGTCTTCGATGTGATGCCAGGCCAGCGGGTCGTCGGCTCGTTGCACCGGCTCGACGGCGCGCACGTCGTGAATGAACCGCGAGGTGCCGTCGGGGTTGAGCGAGCTGGCGCCCGGCCGGAAGCCGGCGCAGATGCCTTCCATCCGCCGCTGCGGCGGCTTGGGCTTCTCGGCGCCCTCCTGCCACCAGTAGGACTGCTCGTCCGGCCATTGTGAGTAGGCGAAACCGGCGACCAGGGTCGCGCCCGACAGGTCGTCGAGCAGCAGGTACAGCGGCGTGCCGGCGGCCAGCTCGTCCGGCACGGCCTGGGCGAGCGCGCCGCGCAGCCGACCGCCGCCGCGACAGCCCACCAGTTGCTGCAGAGAGGGTCGCTCCGGCTCGCTGCGGATGTCTTCGATGGTGCGGTCCATCGCGGCGCCGACGTAGAGCACGTCCTCGGATAGCACCCGGGGCGCGGAGCCGTCGGCGGGGGTGAGCAGATCGCGGGCCCGCCCGACCATGCGCACCTGCCGGCCGAAGCCGTCCGGCCAGCGCGAGTCGATCGTCGCGGTGCGCCGCACCGAACCCTGCCGACGCGGGGGTGTGGCCTCGCCGGGCCCGGATACCACCCGTTCGATCGACAACTCGGCAGTCATAGTGCGCGCTCCTTCGAACTGCGGCCAATCCTCAAAGGCTACGTGCCCCACGCACCGTCGCGACCTTCGTGACTTCAATGTCACATCCGACGTCGCCGGCGCCTCGGCCGGGACTGGCGCAGCTTTCTAGTACCGGGTTCGCATCGCGACCGTCACGGCTTGGTCGCGACGAAGCGGATGTGGTTCTCGTCCAGCGCCCCCACCTCGACGTCGGTGAAACCCGCAGCCTGCAGACGGGCCGCCAGAGTCTCCGGCGGCACAGGCACGAAGGTGTCGTCGAGGTGCGCTTGTCGGATCGTCTCGCTGTCGGTGGAGTCGGTGCCCAGGAAAGCCGCGCCACTACGCAGCACGCGGTTCAATTCCGCGAACAGCCGATCCTGCACGTCGGCCGAGGGCATGTGGTGCAGCACCGAGAAACACATCGCCGAGCTGAACCGGTTCGCCGGCAACCCGGTGTCCGTCCCGTCGCCGTTGATGACCGCCACGTTGCTGCCCGCCAGGCGTTGGGCGAGCGCGCCGGCCAGTCGCTCGTCCAACTCGATCGCCGTGACGTGCGCCGCCCGTCGGCGAAGCAGATCGGTGGTGAGCCCGGGACCCGGGCCGACTTCCAAGAGGTCGTCGCCGAGGTCGGCCGCCGTGGTGATCCACGGCAGCAGTTCCGATTCCAGGTAGCGCGCCCACTCGGGGCTGGCCAGGTGACGCAGATGACCTTCGTTCATGAGTTCCATTAGTACAGTCCAGATGGCGCCGTGTCAGCGGTTTCGCGGTCGCATCAGCGCGGCTCACGCAGATCGTGAGATGGATCAGGAGGCATCGTGTGCACCATCGTGCTCGACGTGGCGCCGGACGCCGAGGTTCCGGTCGTGGTGCTACACGTGCGCGATGAGTTCGTCGACCGCGCTTTTCGAGCGCCCGGCAGGCACTGGCCGCAACATCCCGGGCTGGTGGGCGGGCAGGATCTGCAGGCCGGCGGCACCTGGGCCGCGTTCGACGTGACGGCGGGCCGATTCGCGGTCCTGACCAACCGGACGAACCCCGCCGGGCCGGTCGTGGATCCGAGCAAGCCGAGCCGCGGCGGTCTGCCGCTGCTGGTCGCCGAGGCCGGCCGCGACTGGACGTCGGCGATCCCGGTCGCCGACTACGCGCCGTTCAACCTGATCTACGCCGACGCCGCCGGCGCGCGCTCGTGGACCTGGGACGGCTCGCGGCTGCAGACCGCCGACGTCGAGGCCGGCCTGCACATGACCACGGCGCCAGGCATCGATGTCGGCGAGGACGAGCGGCAGCAGTGGTGGCGGCCGAAGTTCGAAGCGGCCCCGCGTCCGGCGCCGCGCTCGGACGGAGCCGGCCTCGACTGGACCGGCTGGGATGTGCTGCTCGACGAGCGACTGCCCTTCGACGACCCGCGCGCGATCCTGGTGCGCCGCGAGATCAAGCAACGCTCGCACGCCAGCACAGCCGCGTTGCGCGCCGGTCTGACGCCGACCGGCCTGCTGGGCTTGGAGTATCTTGGCGATCCGCTGCAGACCCCGCGCGCCGGGCGCTGGCAGGCGCTGCGCTGGCTGACCGCGCGCTGACAGCTCGTCGCACGATCAGTCCAAGCGTTCGGCGAACTTGCGCAGGTCATTGAGCGTGCGGCAGCTGACGACGTCCGTGCAGTGCTTGTGGTAGAAGTCCATCAGCGAGTCGCCGGTGCCCCAATCGCGTTGCGGTTCCGGATTGAGCCAATAGACCCGGCCGGCGCTGCGGCTGACCCGCGCCAACGTCTGCTCTTCGGCCGGACGGTAGTTTCCGCGCGCGTCGCCGAACACCAGCACGGTGCTGCGCCGCCCGAGTTGGGGTCCGGCCTCTGACCAGAACTGGCGCAGCGACCGCCCGTAGTCGGTGCGCCCGGTGCCGAACGCGAGGCCTTCCAGGTGGTTGAGGGCATTGAGCGCCCGCAGCGGGTCGCGCGTCTCGTCGAACAACTGGGTGACTTCCAGGGCGTTCTCGACGAACGCGAACGTGCGCAGTCGTGAGAACAGCTGGGACATGGCCGACACGAGCGTGACGGTGAAGGCTGCGAACGTCGCGACCGAGCCCGAGACATCGGCGAGCACGAACAGCTGTGGCTTGCTCGGCGTCGGCTTGCGATACGAGATCCGCACCGGCACGCCGCCGGTCGACATGGACGCGCGCACCGTCGCCCGTAGGTCCAGCGGCCCTTGGTGGGCGCGCCGCTTGCGCATCAACGTGGTGGCCAGTTTGCGCTGCAGCGGCGCCATGATCCGGTCGATCTCGGCGAGCTGGGCGGGGCTGGCCATCGAGATCACCACGTCGGCGGGCAGCGGGGTGCGCAGGGTGCGTGCCACCGCCTCCAGACCGCGGTCGGCCACCAGCAGTTCGCGGATGACCTCGCGAATCTCGCGGCGCAGGGTCTCGGCATTGCGCTTGATGGCCTTCTCAGCCGCGCTCGGTCCGGTGACAGCGCCGACCGCTATGCCGCCGCCGTCCGCGCCGCCCGGGCCGTTGCCGGCGGCGGCCTCGGTCAGCATCCGCTTCGTGACCTCCTCCAACGCGAGTCCTTGCACGGTCCGCAACTCGTAGAGCACCCCGGCGACCGGCGCGCCGGGTTCGAAGCGCGCGTACTGGGCGACGGCCTGCTCGGCGACCATCCGCGCCAGGATCTCCGAACCCTCGTCGAGCAC
>Ga0164242_10008320_pt1 | contig 11255 bp, 8 predicted proteins | sample OricomgcompostMG_FD_108783 | JGI IMG/M metagenome (GOLD analysis project Ga0164242, IMG submission 108783) | Miracle-Growth compost microbial communities from Emeryville, California, USA - Original compost - Miracle growth compost (MG) ...
CAAAGTCAGCGCGACACCTTCGGCGACCGCATCGCCGGGGTCGGTCATGCCGGCCAGTGCCGCGGCGAGTTGATCCAGGAAATCCCCGACGCCGTCGATCGCGGTGGCCGACAGCAGCTCCTCGGTACTGGGGAAGTACCGGTAGACGGTCTGGCGGGTTACGCCGAGGGTGCGGGCCACGTCGGCGATGCTGGTCTGCTCGCCGCGTTCGTCGATGGTGCGCCGGGTGGCGTCGAGAATCCGCGCCACCGCCTCCTCATCGCTGGCGGGCACATCGCCGCCCCAACCTCGGGTACGCATCAGAGCCTCCGTGCCCGGGGCCGACGTCGCTTCATAGCCGGAACGGTACCCACCGCGATCAGCCGGAAGCTGCACGGCAAAGGCGCACCGTTTCGGTGTCCTTACCCGGGAGTTGTCCTGACCAGCGCCAGCACATACCGCAGCGTTACAAACTGTGGATAAACTGTCTCACTGTTGACCCGGCCGCCCGCCGGATGCTAAGCAGATGCACAGCACCTCCGCTGTCGTCGTTAGAAGGGTCCCGCCATGGCACTGCAGTCGGTAATCGATGATCTGGCGAAGCGCCCCGGCACCGGCGAGGTGATCCCGGTGATCGACCCGGCCACCGAGGAGCAGATCACCGAGTTCCGCGACGCCGGCCCCGAAGCCGTCGACGCCGCCGTCGCCCGCGCCAAGGCCGCCTACCAGTCCGGTGTGTGGACCGACATCCCGGCCCGCCAGCGCGCCAAGGTGCTGTGGCGCCTCGGCGACCTGATCGACGAGCATGCCAAGGAATTCGCCGAGCTGGAATCCCTGGACGCCGGGATGCCGCCGGATCAGGCCGAGATGATCGTCTCCACCTGCGCGGAGTTCTTCCGCTACTACGCCGGCTGGTGCACCAAGCTCAATGGCACCAGCTACCAGGTGCAGATGGAGGGCGGGGTCAACAGCACCCACGCCAACTTCCACGCCTACACCCACAAGGAGCCCTACGGGGTCGTCGGCCTGATCTACCCGTGGAACGGTCCGCTGTTCAACGCCTGCGCCAAGGTCGCCCCGGCGCTGGCGGCGGGCTGCTCGAGCGTCGTCAAACCGGCCGAGGAGACGCCGCTGTCAGCGGTGCTGCTGGAGAAGCTGATCACGCAAGCCGGTGTGCCCGAGGGCGTTACCAACTTCGTGATCGGCTACGGCGCCACCGCCGGCGCGGCGATCACCGCCCACCCCGACGTGGAGAAGGTCGCCTTCACCGGCTCGACCGAGGTCGGCAAGCAGATCATGCGCAACGCCGCGGACCACCTGAACAAGGTCACCCTCGAGCTGGGCGGCAAGTCTCCGGTGCTGATCTACTCCGACGCCGACTTGGACATGGCGATCATGATGGCCTCGATGGGCATCTTCGTGCACTCCGGGCAGGGCTGCGTGTGCGGCTCGCGGGTCTTCGTGCAGCGCAGCGTCTACGAGCGCGTGGTGGCCGGCATCGCGATGATCGGCGACAACCTGGTGCTCGGTGGGCCCCAGGACGAGGGTGCCATGATCAGCCCGCTGGTCAGCCAGAAGCAGCTCGACCGCGTCATGGGCTACATCGAGCAGGGCCGCCAAGACGGCGTCGAGATCGTCAGCGGCGGTTACCGGTTGGACCGCAAGGGTTACTTCATCAAACCCACTGTGGTCACCGGCGTTGACCCGGCCACCAGCCGCCTGTACAAGGAGGAGATCTTCGGCCCCGTCGTCACGATCCTGCCGTTCGACGACGACGACGAGGCCGTCGCGATGGCCAACGACACCAGCTACGGGCTGGCCGCCACCGCCTGGACCACCAACCTGGCCCGCGCGCACAACCTGGGCAAGCGGCTCAACGCCGGCATGGTGGGACTGAACTGTCAGCTGACGTTCGACCACAACGTGCCCTTCGGCGGCTACAAACAGTCCGGCATCGGCAAGGAGTTCGGCTACGAGGGCATCGAGGCCTACCTGAAGACCAAGTCGATCTGGGCGGCGCTGTAGAGCCGGCGGGGGCTCGTAATGATCGAGTGGTTCCTGTTCCTGCCACAGAGCAGGCTGGGCATCGACGACATCGTGACGCGGGCACGCACCGCCGAAGCCAGTGGCTTTCACGGGGTGGCGTTCATCGACCACCTGGAAACGCCGATGGCCCCCGACGCCCCGATCTGGGAGGCGATGACGATTGCCACCTGGGTCGCCGCGCACACGCAGCGGCTGCGGATCGGCCATCTGGTGCTCTGCGACGCCTTTCGGCATCCGGCGGTGCTGGCCAAGCAGGCGGTGACGCTGGCCGAAGCCTCCGGAGGACGTTTCGAGCTGGGGCTGGGGTCCGGGTCGATGCCCGACGAGCTGGCCCGGTTCGGGCTCGGTGCGCCCACCGTCGGCCAGCGGGTCAGCGCCCTGGAACAGACCGTGACCGCCCTGCGGCGCTACTGGGCCGGCGGCGCCGACACCCAGCTGCCGGCACCGAGCAATCCGATCCCGCTGCTGCTGGCCGGCCGGGGACCGCGGATGCTGGAACTGGTTGCCCGTCATGCTGATTGGTGGAATCTTCCGGCGACCCACGTCGATCAACTGCCGGACCTGTCGGCCAGGGTCGGCTCGGCGCGGGTGTCGGTGCAGCAGATGGTCGGCTTCATCGGGGACGGTGCCGATGCCGATGCGGTGACCGGTAAGGCGCGACGCCGCTTCAGTCAGCTCGGCCCGGGGCTGGTGTGTGGCCGCGCCGACGAACTGATCGACTACTTCGCCGGCCTGCGCAGTCAAGGCGCGCAGCGGTTTTACGTGTGGTTCGCCGATTTCGCTGCGCCGGAGACGATTGCCGAATTCGGAAAGCGGGTAATTTCGGCACTGGGGGAATGACCGCGTCGCTCAGAAGAAGGGGTCACCCGTGACCGACTTTGCGAACAACGCCCTCTCCCGACGCTCCTTCGTGCGCGGCGCCGCCTGGTCGGTGCCCGCGGTGGCGATTGCGCTGGCTGCGCCGCGCGCCCGGGCGGCGCCGCCCGGCTCGCAGGACTGCGGTGATCCGACTGAGCTGATCGAGAACTGCGTGGTGCAGCTACCCGAAGAGTTCACCTCGACCAGCTTCAGCACCACCGCCGTCGCCGGCGGCACGAACTACTCCATTCTGTTCAGCACCAACATCCGGCCCGGGCCGCCGGTGCCCGCGGCCGCCACCGGCTACCGGATCAACAGCACCGGTCTGACCGGCACTAAACGTGACGGCGTGCCGTTCTCGATCACGCCACACATCGGTGAGCGGGGACCCCGGGTGCTCGGCGCACCGTCGGGGTCGTCGTTGGGTTTCGTCGTCGACGTGCCGTGGACGGCCGGACAGTTGGTGCGCAACTTCGCCTACACCTTCGACGTCGTCTATCTCAACGGGCTGACCGAGATTCAGACCTGCTCGTATGTGACCGCGATGGCGCTGGCCGAGAACGGGATGATCGTCGGTGGCGTCGGCTCGGTGACGTTCTCCCCACCGCGGCTCACCTCCTGCGCCGGGTGAACTCAGCCGGTCGGCACCGGCTGGTCGTCGTCGCGTGGCCCGAACGCACCGAAACCGTCGACCACTGCACTGGGCGGTTCCGGTGACCAATCCCAGCCGGCGATCTGGCGACGCGAGCGCCGGCTGAACACGCCCCGCATCAGCTCGTAGCCGTCGGCGCGCAGCTGGGTCACGGATTCTCCTGAGCCGCTACGCCATTGCTGGCCCAGCTCGTCGATGATCACCAGTGTCGCGGTGTCACCCAACCGCCTGCCGGGAAAACGGGCCATCACCTCCAGTAACGGCTGCCAGTGCGCACGGTCGGTGCGCGGCAGGCCCAGCGCCTCGTGCAGGTCGGCTTCGTGGCAGATCGCATCGGCGGCCAGGTTTGGGCCGGTGTGCTGCTTGGGCAGGCTCGCTTCGACCGCCGGGGCCGCGCGTTCCCACTCGGCGAGCAACTCCTCGACCGGGTGATCGCGCCGTTCGGCGACGTGCCGCGCGGTCCAGGAATCGCCCGGTGCGCCGTCAAGCCGGCCGGCTAAGACATCGGCGGCACCACCGACCAGATGGGCCAGCACGTCGTGCACCGTCCAGCCGGGCGTGGCCGGAACCGGGGTACGTAGCTGGTGGTCGCCGAGGCCGGCAGCCAAATTCCCGATCCGGTCGCGAGCGGCGCGGTAGATCGCGTCAAGCATGGGAGCCTCCCGCAGTTGGTATCGGAGTCAGTGTGCCCAAACGCGTTCCAGTGGGTGCCGGGCGGGTGGTGTGCTGGGCGCCCGGCAGGTTCGCGCGCAGGATCCGCCACAGCAGCACCGGGTCGCGTAGCCGCGCGGGCGGGTCGACGAGGTTGCGGACCCGAAGGAAGCGTTCGGTGACCGCGATGTCGCGGGTGGCGGCGGTGGCCACCGCGGCGGCGAACCACCCGCGCAGTCGGTGGCGGATCGGGTGCGGGCGACCCGGCGATGAACCGTTGGCGGCGTTCGCGGCCCAGATCGGTGCGACCTGGCGGGCCGCCGCCCGAAAGAATCGCTGCGGCAGGTCTGAACCGCGTTCGCGCAGGCAGTCGCGCAGCGCGAGCGCCTCGAGCGCGGCCACCGTCATGCCCTGCCCGTAGATCGGATTGAGCCGGCACAGTGCATCGCCGATCACCACCAGTCCGGCGGGGAAGCGCGGCATCCGGTCGTAGCGGTGCCACAGTGCCCCGGTGTCGCGCGAGACCGCGATGTCGCCCACCGGGGTGGCGTCGCGCAGTCCGGCCATGACGACCGGCGGAAGAAGTTGCTTGGCTGCAGCCAGCATGGCGGTGAAATCGGCTGGGGGAGCGCCGTAGTCGCCGTGGCGGGCGATGGCCAGCATCCAGGTGTCCTGCTCATAGGCCATCAGCAGCAGCATCGGGGCGGCCCGGCCTTGGTTGATGAAGACCATCTTGTCGGTGATCCGTCCGGGCGCAACCTGCAGCAACTGGCTGGAATAGCCCCAGGCCGGCCGGAGTCGCTGCTCGGGCACGCTGCCGAACCCGTGCTCGGTCACGAATTCGGCGGTGTGGGCAGCCCGCCCCGTCGCATCGATAAGGAGATCGGCGTGCTGAATCTGCGTCAGTCTGTTGCGCCGATTCCTGATCCGCACCCCGGTGACGACTCCACGCTCATGCACCGGCTCGAGCGCGTCGTGGTCGTCGAGAAACGCGACGTTGCCGAGTTTGTCGACGCGCTCTCGCACGTGAAACTCCACGAACGGCCTGCTGGCGCTGTAGACGGCCAGGGCCCGGGGGTCGGCGAGCCTGCCGGTCCGGTTCAGCTCGTGACGGCCGATGCGGGCATAGCGCCCGGACAGGTCGGCGTGGTCGATGACCACCGCGCCGGCGGCAGCGAGGTCATCGAGGATGCCCGGGAACAGCTCGCCGAGGACACCGGTCCCGCGGGACAGGAAGCTGTGCAAGTGCCGTCCCTGCGGTACTCCCTTGCGGTGGGACGGGTGATCGGGCAGCCGATCACGGTCTACCACCGTGACGGAGTCGTAGAACTCCGATGCCACCCGCGCCGCCAGTAGCCCGGCCATCCCGGCTCCCAGCACGACGGCCGACGCCCTCGATTCGCTCAACGTAAGCCCCTCTCCGCGACCAAGGGACCCACGATACACACAAATTAAGAAAAATAAGAGTATCTTGGCGTAACAGTAAGATTCTTAGCTCGCCGGGAGCGGGGCTGCGGGGCCGAACGTGAAGCTGCCTTCACCTTCGGCGCCGGGAGTGAAGGCAGCTTCACGTTCGGCGGGGGTGTCGGTCTCGGCGGGGGCGGTGGACGGCCGCCGGTGCACGTTGATCGGCCACCAGAACCACCGGCCGAGCAGTGCCGCGACCGACGGGGTGATCAGGCTGCGGACGATGAAGGTGTCGAACAGCAGGCCCAGCCCGATGGTGGTGCCGATCTGGCCGACCGAACGCAGGTCACTGGCGATCATCGCGATCATGGTGAACGCGAACACCATGCCCGCCGCCGTGACCACCTTGCCGGTAGCGCCCATCGCGCGGATCAGCCCGGTCTTCAAGCCCGCCTTGGACCCCGAGCCGATCTCCTCCTTCATCCGCGAGACCACCAGCAGGTTGTAGTCCGAGCCCACCGCCAGCAGCACGATCACGCTCATCGCGATCACCAGCCACTGCAGCTCGATGCCGAACACGTACTGCCACAACAGCACCGACAGTCCGAATGAGGAGGCCAGTGACAACACCACGGTGCCCACGATCACGATGGACGCGACCAGCGCCCGGGTGATCAGCAGCATCACCACGAAGATCAAGATGATCGCGGCGATGGCGGCGATGAGCAGGTCATAGTGTGCGCCGGTCTGGATGTCGGAGTAGGTGGCGGCGGTGCCGCCCAGGTAGAACTTCGCCTTGGCCAGCGGGGTGCCCTTGACGGCCTCCTTGGCGGCTGACAGTTCGGCGTCGACGTGCGCGATGCCGTCGACCGTCGCCGGATCGGTGTCGTGGGTGATCAGGATGCGGGCGGCCTGGCCGTCCGGTGACATCATCAGCTCCATCCCGCGCTGAAAGTCGGGGCTGTCGAAGGCTTCCGGTGGCAGGTAGAACATGTCGTCGTTTTTGGCGTCGTCGAAGACCTGTCCCATCACCGCGGCGGTGTCGGTCATCTGCTCGAGCTGGGTCACCACCTGGCCGAAGCTGCTGTGCATGGTCAGCATCAGGTCGCGCATGTTGGTCGCGATGGCGATCATCGGCGGGATCTGGTCGGCGATCGCCGGGGTGATCCCGTCGACCCGGTCCAGTTGATCGGCCAGCGCTTGGGTGTTCTCCGCCAGCTTGTCGAAGCCGTCGGTGGCGTCGAACATCGACCGGAACGCGTTACACACGCCGATGTTGAAACAGTGCGGCTCCCAATAGAAATAGTTGCGGAGCGGTCGGACCTCGTCGTCGAAGTCGGCGATATGGTCGCGGACTTCGGCCATAGTGCTCTGCATGTCGTGGGTGGCCTGGTCGGTGCCGTGGGTGGCGTCGGACAGCTGCACGGTCAGGCCGTGTAGCCGATCCAGCACCGCGACCATTGCGGAGAGTTGATCGGCCATGGTTTCGGTGTCGTCGAGGCGGGCGTGCAAGAACTGCAGATTCTCGCGCATCGTGACGCCCTGCGCGCTGATTTGGAACGGCACCGACCCGTGTTCCATCGGCGGGCCGAGCGGCCGGGTGATGGACTGCACCCGCTCGATGCCGGGAACCCGGAAGATGTTGCGGGCGATACGATCCAGCACCAGCATGTCGCGCGGGTTGCGCATGTCGTGATCGGACTCGACCATCAGCATGTCCGGGTTCATCCGCGCCGAGCTGAAGTGTTTCTCCGCTGCGGCGTAGCCGATATTCGACGGCACGTCAGCAGGGATGTAGTGCCGGTTGTCGTAGCTGGTCTTGTAACCCGGCAGCACCAGGACGCCCACGGCGGCAACGGCGCTGGCGGCGGCCAAGATCGGCAGTGGCCAGCGCACCACGGCCGTCCCCACCTTGCGCCAGCCGCCGGTCCGGGTGGCCCGCTTCGGGTCCAGCAGCCCGAATCGGCTGCTGACCGCGAGCACCGCCGGTGCGAAGGTCAGCCCCATCGCCAGGATGGTGAACATCCCCAGCGCGCACGGCACCGCCAAGGTGTTGAAGTAGTTGAGCCGGGTGAAGTGCAGGCACAGCATCGCACCGGCGATGGTCAACCCGGAACCCAGGATGACGTGGCTGACGCTGGATAGCGTTGTGCGTTGGGCGGTTTCGGGATCCTCGCCGGCGCTGCGGGCCTCGTGGTAGCGCCCGATCAGGAAGATCCAGTAGTCGGTTCCGGCCGCGATGGCCAGCGCGGTCAGGATGCTGACCACGAAGGTCGAGATCGCGAAGACGTGGGCGTTGCTCAGCACCGCGATCAGCCCACGGGCCACGCTCATCTCGGTGACCACGACCAGCAGCCCGATCACGGTGGTGGCGATTGAGCGGTAGACCACCAGCAGCATCACCGCGATGACAGCCAGGGTTATCCCGGTCATCTTCACCATGGAAGCGTCGCCCGCCTCGTTGGTGTCGGCGACCAGGGCGGCCTGACCGGTGACGTAGGCGCGCAGGCCGACCGGGGGCGCGGAGTGCTCCACGATGTCGCGCACCGCGTCGACCGACTCGACGCCCTGGGCGGAGCCCTGGTTGCCCGCGAGGTGCACCTGCACGTAGGCGGCCCGGCCGTCCTCACTCTGCGACCCCGCCGAGGTGACCCGGTCGCCCCAGAAATCCTGCACGTGCTCGACGTGTGCGGTGTCGGCCTGCAGGCTCGCCACCAGCCGTTCGTAGTAGCGGTGGGCGTCGTCACGCAGTTCGGTGTCGCCTTCCAGCACGATCATCAGCACCGAATCGGAACTGAACTCGCCGAACTTCTCCCCGCTGTGTTTCATGGCGATCACCGACGGCGCATCCTGCGGCGAGAGTGAGACGGCGTTTTCGGCGCCGACGATCTCCAGCTGCGGTACCAGCAGGTTGGTCGCGGCGGCCGCGGCGAGCCAGAACAGGATGATCGGGACGGCCAGGACACGGATCAGCCGCGGAAACAGCGGCGGCTTGACCGCGGAGGACCCGGTGCTGTGCTGGCCGCTCATGCGGCCTTGACCACACAGAACGTCGCCGCGCTGTGGCCATCGGCCTGCTGCTCATCGCGGAGTTCGCCGTTGACGGTGATCCGGCAACCCAGCTCGTGGCTGTCGCCCTGGGCCATCACGTTGGCGAACACGCTCGGCTGCGTGGTGGTCAACGTCACCGACCACGGCAGGGAGTCAAACCTCGCCTCCTGGGCCTGTGCGCGTTGGTCGACGTAGCTGACCATCCCCGCGGTGCCCGCGGGGCCGTAGATCTCGTAGGTGACGTACTTCGGGACGGTGGACACGATCTCACCGCCCGCGCCGGCGGCGGTCGCCGACTGGCCGGCGCCGAAGACGCCGTGGAACCGGTAGATGACCAGCGCGCCCACGGCCGCGACCGGGACGATCACCAGCACGATCCACAGCCGTTCAAGGAGCCTATGCAGTGCGCTCATGGCCGCTAACCTTACGACCATAAGGAAACACATGTAAAGTTAGTTGTGGCGGCTCACACCAGCACTCTCGGGTGTTGTTCAGCACGCCGGCGCGGCATAGCTAACGGTCGTTAGGATGAAGGCGTGCCCAGTCCCACTCGGCGGCGTAATTTGCGAGGTCACGGCGGGTTGCTGCGCGAGGAGATCCTGGCAGCGGCCACCCGGGTGATCGACAGCGCCGACAGCGAAGGCGAGGTCTCGCTGCGGCGCATCGCCCGGGAGGCCGGCATCGCGGCGCCGTCGGTCTACGCCCACTTCGAAGACCGCGACCGGGTCCTCGAGGCCGTCGCCGAAGCGAGCTGGGTCCAGGTCTCCGAGGAGATCGCAGACCACGTGCAGGCGGCCACCGATCCCCGGGAGCGCCTGCTGATCGGCTGCCGGGTCTATGTGTCCTTCGCCCAACGCCATCCGTTGCGCTATGCCCTGATGACCCAGGACGGTCATGCGCCGCCGGCCGCGCGCCAGGCGCTCGCAGTGGTCACCCGCGGGCTGCTGGCCTGCCGGGGACAAGTGCCGGGTTCCCCGTGCGGCGGTTCCGGCGTCGGCTCTCCTTCGTCGGGCCTCGCTGAACCGCGGGGTTCGTCGTACGGCGGTTCCAGCGTCGGCTCTCCTTCGTCGAGCCTCGCTGAACCGCCGGGTTCCTCCTACGGCGGTTCCAGCGTCGGCTCTCCTTCGTCGAGCCTCGCTGAACCGCCGGAAGCCGGTTCGGATCCGGACTCCGACCGGATCGCCGCCGCGCTGTCGGTGGCATTGCACGGCGTGGCGATGCTGCACCGCAGCGACGCGCCGAATCTGTGGCTCAGTGACTTCAGCACCGACGAGGTGATCCGGACCCTGGTCGATGCCGCGACCTTGTTGCTGGCCCGCGCCTGAGCCCATCACCGGCGCCGACGTGCGCCAACGGCGGCGGGGTCCGCCCCCGCGTCCGCTGTCCTATGTGATCGCTGCCACACGAATCGGCAGGATCGCTCACAGGTTCTTCCCGGCTACCTTCCAGCTGGTAACCGTAACTTCATCTCCTTGTTACATGCATGACCAAATAGCGCCAAACGCGGAGGCCGGATGACATGGAATTTGGAGCGATCCCGCCGGAGGTCCATTCCGGCCTGATGTACTCGGGCGCCGGGCCTGGACCGCTGTTGGCCGCCGCGGCCGCGTGGCAGGCGCTCGCTGGCGAGTTGCACACGGCGGCTGCGGCCTATCGATCGGTGATCGCCGACCTGGCCGGTATCTGGCACGGGCCGTCCGCGATGGCGATGGCCGCGGCCGCCACCCCGTATGCGGAATGGATCAGTGTCACCGCGTCTCGCGTCGAGCACGCCGCTGCCCAGGTCTCGTCGGCGGCCGCGGCATACGAGGCGGCATTCGCGGCACACGTTCCGCCGCCGGTGATCGAGGCCAACCGCAGTCTGTTGCTGACTCTGGTCGCGACCAACCTGCTGGGCCAGAACACCCCGGCGATCGCGGCCACCGAGGCCCTATACGCGGAGATGTGGGCACAGGACGCCGCCGCCATGTACGGCTACGCGGGTTCCGCGGCGGCCGCCACGCAGCTCAGCGTGTTCGACCCGGCGCCGGAAGCCGCCGACCTGGCCTCTGATTCGACCCAGCTGGTCGCCGCGGCCGAGGCGGCCGGGGCCCGGACCGCCTCGGCCGCCCCGTCGAAGGTTTCGCAGCTGCTGTCGGCGGTGCCCAGAACACTGAGTGACCTCACCTCGTCCCCGGCGCAAGCCGCGCCATCACTCGGCGACGTGGGTTCGGGCCTCGGGGATCTCGCCAAGTTCCTGGGTGACCTGGCGGGGCCGTATTCGCCGCTTGGACATCTGGCAAACCTCGGCAGCGGGTGGTTGATCGCCGGGCAGCTGGTCGGCTTGGCCCAGAACCCGCCCGGGGTGGCCAGCCTGCTCAGCGGTCCGGCTCCGATCACCGGTGCCCTGGGGCCGCTGTCGGGTGGCTACATCTCCTCCCAGCTGCCACTCTCGGCGCTGGGCTCGGCGGGTAGTGCCACCGTGGCGGCCAGCACCGGACAGGCGAGTTTGGTCGGGTCGCTGTCGGTACCGGCGAGCTGGTCCACCGCGGCTCCGGCCGGCAAGGCACTGCCGGCGGTACTGTCGGGCAGCTCGGTCAGTTCCAGTGCCTCGGCGTTCGCCGTCGAGGGC
>Ga0164242_10008321_pt1 | contig 11254 bp, 8 predicted proteins | sample OricomgcompostMG_FD_108783 | JGI IMG/M metagenome (GOLD analysis project Ga0164242, IMG submission 108783) | Miracle-Growth compost microbial communities from Emeryville, California, USA - Original compost - Miracle growth compost (MG) ...
GGGTACGGGCGCTCGGTTTTGAAAGCGGCAAACGAATGGGCGCGGATGCGGGTGCGCGAGCGGCGTGCGGATCCGGCGCGCGAGCGGCGTGCGGATGCGGCGCGCGGGTGCGCGAGCGGCGTGGCGATGCGGCGCGCGAGTGCACGGTGCGTCGGCGTCGGCGTCGGCGTCGGCGTTGACGATGGCGCGGTGGCGGCGAGCGGAAGGGCGGTGCGTGCGGTGCGTCCTCGGGTGCGTGCGTGAGGCGCGGAAGCGGGGGTGCGCGTGCACCGGACGCGGGATGCGCAGGCGGACACTCGGGGGCCGCGCGCCGCATTGAGTACGTGGTCGCTGACGAGGACCAGTTGCGCGGAGAGCCCGCGAAGTCCACGCGGTAACCATCTCGCCCAGGACTGGAAGCGGGGGATGCGCAGCCGGGACATCCCTCGAGCAGCGTGACCGCAATCGCCGCTCGCCGGACGTCCTCGGTTCTCTGAGCAACGGGTGGAGGTGGGCCGATAACGCAGAGACGGGCCGATAGCGCAGAGGATCTCGCGAAATCGTCTGCGCTATCGACCCACCTCCGTCCGCGCGGCACCGAAGCGCGGCGGCACCGAGGTGCCGAGCCGCGGGCGCGCGAGCCGCGTGCCGCGCGGGGTCAGCCCTTTCGGCCCTGGGTGGCGATGCCCTGGATGAAGTACCGCTGGCCGAAGGCGAAGATGATGAGCATCGGCAGGGTCACGATCAGCGCGGCCGTCATGACGTACTGGTAGTCGCCCTCGCCGCCGGTCTGCGGGTTGTAGAGGCTCATCGCGTACGAGATGCCGAGCGGCACCGTGTACTGCTTCGCGCCGCCGAAGTTCAGGTAGATGAGCGGGTTCTGCAGGTTGTTCCAGCTGGCCTGGAACTCGAAGATGAACACGATGATGAACGACGGGATCGACAGCGGGAGGGCGATCCGCCGGAAGAGGCCGAAGTAGCTGCATCCGTCGATGCGCGCGGCCTCGAACAGCTCACGCGGCAGCCCCAGGAAGAACTGGCGCTGCAGGAAGATGTAGAACGCCGAGCCGAACAGATTCGCTCCCCACAGCGGCACGGTCGTCCCGAGCAGATGCAGGTCCTTCCAGATCAGGTACGTCGGGATCATGGTGACGGCGCCCGGCAGCATCATCGTGCCGAGCACGAGACCGAACAGGGCGTTGCGGAAGGGGAACCGGAAGTACGCGAAGCCGAAGGCGACGAGAGAGCTCGAGATCGTCACGAGCCCCGCGGCGAGCAGCGCGATATAGACGCTATTGCCGAGCCAGTGCAGCAGCGGCAGGTGCTGCCACACGGTGACGTAGTTCGAGAAGTTGAAGGTCTGCGGGATCAGGCGGTTGTCGAAGACCGTTCCGCGCGTCTTGAAGGATGCCGCCAGCAGCCACACCAGCGGGTAGAGGAACGCGATCGAGAACGCGATCAGCGTGAGCCAGAGGACGATCTTGCCGATCAGCCAGCCGGGTCCCCGCCGCTTGCGGCGCGGAGTGAGAGCGCCGGCGGGGCGCATGTCCGTGCGGGACTCCGCGATCTGCTGCGGCACAGAGGTGATGGCCATCAGTTGGAGTCTCCTTCGTAGTAGACGAAGCGGTTGCCGTACTTCACCTGGATGACCGTGATGATCATGATGATGACGAACATGAGCCAGCCCATCGCCGCGGCGAAGCCGAGGTTGAACTGCTGGAAGGCCTGCTGGAACAGGTAGACCGCGATGAACAGTGCCGCGTCGGGCGCGGGGATCGAGCTGCTCGGCGAGTTGTAGAACAGCAGGTAGACCTGGTCGAAGATCTGCAGAGCGGCGATCGTCGCGGTGACGACGCAGAAGAACATCGCGTTCGAGATCATCGGCAGCGTGACGCGGAAGAAGCGGCGGAACGGCCCTGCGCCGTCGATCTCGGCGGCCTCGTAGAGGTCCGTCGGCACGTTCTTGAGCGCGGCGAGGAAGATCAGCATCGTGCCGCTCACCGCCCACATGGCCATGAGCACGATGGAGGGCTTCACCCAGTTCGGGTCGATCAGCCACTGGGGGCCGGGGATGCCGAAGAAGCCGAGGAACTTGTCAATGGCGCCCTCATTGCCGTTGAGCAGCAGCAGGAAGACCGAGGCCGCTGCGACCGACGGGGTCATGACCGGCAGATAGAAGATGACGCGGAAGATGCCGGCGCTGCGCTGCAGGCGGTTGAGCAGCATCGCGAGGAAGAGCGCGAAGCACACCGTCAGCGGCACGGCCATCACCGCGTAGTACAGCGTGTTGCCCAGAGACATCATGACCTTGGGGTCCGAGAACAGCTGCTGGTAGTTGGCGATGCCGACCGGTGATGCCGTGTTGGTGGAGAGGTCGTAGTTCGTGAACGAGATCACAAGGCTGTAGATCATCGCGCCGAGCGTGAAGACGAGGAATCCCACGATCCATGGCGAGATGAACAGGTAGCCGGCGAGCGCCTCGCGCCGCTGCATCTTGGTCATCCGTGTGCGGCGTGAGCGATCACGCCCGAATATGCCACGCGCCGCGCGCTGCGGCGGTGCCTGGTCGACTAGTCCCATCGGGTTCCCTTCAGCGACGACACTGACTGCTGAATTGCGTGATGTGACATCGTTACCACACCTTGTCGAGAACACTAGGTCAGTCCGGGCGGATTCCGCAATCGCTTGCGCCCCCTGCGCGCTCCATGCTCCAAGGTGGTCGGATACTAGGTGCGAGCGCAGGGAGCGGGGCGGATGCCGGGGGATCGTGCCGAATCCGCAGCCCGCTGGAGAGGATTTTCGTGGTGACCGTCGCTGACGAGGAAGACGGCGAGCCGAAGCGGCAGAATCTGCAGCTGCGACGCGCCACCATCAAGGACGTCGCCCGCGCGGCCGGTGTCTCGCAGTCGACCGCGGCGCGCGCGCTGAGCGGCGAAGGCTACGTCGCCGAGGCGGTCCAGCAACGGGTTCGCGCCGCGGCGGACGAGCTCGGCTACGTGCGCCACGCCATGGCGAGCAGCCTGCGCCGGCAGTCCAGCCGCTCGATCGGGGTGCTCGTCTCGGACCTGCGGAACGCGTTCTATGCCGACCTGGCGGCGGGCGTCGGCCGCCGGGCCCGCGAGCACGGCTACACGATGGTGCTCGTGGACGACCGCGGCTCGGTCGACGAGGAGCGCGAGGCGCTCGCCGTCTTCGTCGCGATGCGGGTCGCGGGCGTCATCCTGACCCCGCTCTCCGCGGCGGCGGTCGACTACCTGACCCGCCAGCGCACGCCCTTCGTCGAGGCCGACCGCACGTTCTCGGCCGGGGCCTCCGACGCGGTCGTCATCGACAACGTCGAGGCGTCGCGGCGCATGGCCGACCACCTGATCTCGCTGGGGCACCGCCGCATCGCCCTCTTCATCGACGAGACCGACTGGACGACCGGTGCCGACCGGTTCCGCGGCTATCAGGAATCCCTCGCCCAGTCCGCGCTCGAAGTGGACGAGTCCCTGATCATCCCGTCCGGCTGGGACGCGGGCGGCTCTCGGCGGGCCGCGGTCGACGCCCTCTCGCGACGGGATCGGCCGACCGCGATCTTCGCGGCCAACAACGTCATCGCAGAAGGGGTCTGGCGCGGCATCCAGGATCTCGGCCTGCGGGTGCCGGAGGACGTCTCGCTCGTCGCCTTCGACGACGCGCCGTGGATGAGCATGGTGACCCCGGGCGTGACCGCAGTCGCCCAGGACACGGTCGCCCTCGGGGCGGCCGCGATGGACCGCATGCTCGAGCGCATCCACGAGCCGGAATCCGCGCCGCAGACCCTGGTGCTGCCGGCGGAGATGCTGCCGCGCGGCTCGACGCTCGCACCGCTCTCGCTGCGCCGCTGACGCGCGGCCGGAGGTTGCAGCGCCCCCCGTTCGGGCGCATGCGATTGACCCGGCGCAACGATGTGGGTACGTTCTCACATGATGTCTCTGCTCCTCGCCGTCGACGGCGGCAATTCGAAGACCGAAGCCGTCGTGTTCACGGACACCGGCGACGTGGTCGCCGAACTGCGTGGCGATGGCTCTGGCGGCGGCCCCGAGCACGTGTCCACGGTGCTCGCCGGTCTCATCGACGAGGGCATCAGGAACGAGATCACGGGCGCCGCGCTGGCACTGGCCGGCGTCGACTTCGCCGATGACGAGGAAGCCTTCACGACTGCCGCATCCGCGCTGCTGCCGGCCGCGCGCGTCGTCGTCGAGAACGACGCCGCCGCGCTGCTCGACCTGCGTGAGCACCCCGGTGCGCGCGTCGTCGCGGTCGTGGTCAGCGGCGCGGGCCTCAATGCGGTTGCGCGCGGTCCGATGGGTCTCGCGACGGTGCCGGCGATCGGCTGGCCCTCCGGCGACTTCGGGGGCGGGGACGAGGTGGCGCGCCGCGCGATCGCCGCGGCCTACCGCTCGGCCGACGGCCGTGGGCCCGCCACGGTGCTCGAGTGGGTTGTCCTTGACGCGACGGGTGCGCCGGACCACCGCAGCCTCGCCCGGCTGATCCGCCGCGACCTGCTGCCCGGCGAGGTCTTCGCATCGCTCAGCTCCATCGTGGCGCGCTGCGCCGCGGACGGGGACCGGGTCGCGGCGCAGCTGATCGCGGATGCCGCCGATGAGGCGATCGGGCTGCTGCGCACGGTCGTCGCCGAGGCCGCGGGAGTGCGGCGCGGCGAGACGATCGACGGCCGCGTCGAGGTCGAGGTCGCGGGCGGGATGTTCCGCGACGAGAGCTTCCGCAGCCGGGTGGAATCGGCCATCGCACAACAGGGGTGGACCGTGGAGCACGCGCATGGCCGGCCGGTCACCGGCGCGATCCGTCTCGCGTGCCGCGAGCACCTCGCGGACCCGCGCGAGGCAGAAGAGCTTGCCGAGCGGGTGCTCGGCGCATTGGACAGCGCACGGACAGAAAGGACGGCATCCGCATGAAGATCGCCGTGATCGGAGCAGGATCGACCTACACGCCGGAGCTCGCCTCCGGCTTGTGGAACGAGCGGGATCGACTCGCCGTCGACGAGCTGTGGCTCATGGACCCGAACGTCGAACGCCTGGAGATCGTCGCGGGCATGGTGAAGCGGATGCTGGCCAAGCAGGGCGCCCGCATCGCGGTGACCGCCACGTCAGACCGGGCGGCCGCGATCAGCGGGGCCGACATCGTGCTGATCCAGCTGCGCGTCGGCGGCCAGGCCGCGCGCCTCCGGGACGAGACCTTCCCCCTCGCCTGTGGCTGCATCGGGCAGGAGACCACGGGCGCCGGCGGCCTCGCGAAGGCCCTACGGACCGTGCCCGTCGTGCTCGACATCGCCGACGACGTGCGCCGCCTGGCGGCACCGGGCGCCTGGATCGTCGACTTCACCAACCCCGTCGGCATCGTCACGCGCGCCCTGCTCGACCACGGGCACCGCGCGGTCGGCCTGTGCAACGTGTCCATCGGCGTGCAGCGGTGGATCGCCAAGGACAACGGCGTGGATCCGTCGCGCGTCGAGGTCGACCCGGTGGGCCTCAACCACCTGTCGTGGTTCCGCCAGCTGCGCGTCGACGGCGTCGACGTGCTGCCCGGCATGATCGCGCAGGACGCCGACGACCTCGGCAACCGCTCCGGCACCTCGGGGGCGCTGGTGCGCGAGCTCGGCGTCCTGCCGTCGTACTACCTGCACTACTACTACGAGCACGATCGGGTGGTCGAGACGATGCGGAACGAGCAGCCGCGCGCCGCGCTCGTCGCCGGCGTCGAGGAGGAGCTGCTGCGCCTCTACCGCGACCCGGCCGTCGACACGAAGCCCGCGCTGCTCGAGCAGCGCGGCGGCGCCTTCTACAGCGAGGCGGCCGCGGCCCTGGTGGCATCCCTCGTCGATGACACAGGCGATGCCCAGGTCGTCAACGTGCGCAACAACGGCACCATCGCCGGGCTCGCGGACGACGACGTGATCGAGACGCTGTGCCGCGTGGGCGCGGACGGCCCCGTCCCGCTACCGCAGGCGCCGGTCGCGCCCGAGCTGCTCGGACTCATCCAGCACGTGAGCGCGTACGAGCGGCTCGCCGTGCGCGCGGCCATCGAGGGCGACCGCGGCCTGGTGCGCAAGGCGCTGCTCGCGCACCCGCTGATCGGCCAGTGGGGCCAGGTCGAGGAGCTCGAGGCGGCGATCATGCAGACGAGCGCCGACTACCTTCCGCAGTTCGGTGCGGCACTGTGAGCGCCGGCCGACTTTCGATCACGGCGGATGCCGCGGCGACCGTCGTCACCGGCGAGCGGTATCGCCTGACGATCCCGGCCGGGTCGGCCGACGCCTACCTCGCCGACGTGGAAGGCACCGTGTGGACGCGCCTGCTGCTCGCGGCATCCGTCGACCGCGTCGACGCCGTCGATGAGCGCTTCGGCCGCGTCGAGATCGCGACACGCGACGCCGGTGACTTCGTCGAGCTGACCGCCACCCAGTCCTCGACCGCATGGCAGGTGGAGCGGACGGTGCTCGAGTGCCGGCCCGGCGACGTGCGGGTGCGCGTCGAGGTCGAGGGCGCCGGCCGCATCGCCGATGTGACGCTGCTCGGCGCGCGGGCGATCCTCCCGTCCGGCGCCGCGGGCGTCTTCCGCTCGTCGATCGGATTCCGCACCGTGTTCCTGCCGACCCCGACCCGCCCCGTCGCGTTCCTGCGGCCGTCGTCCGCGCCCGCGCAGCTCGGCGTCGTGGGCGATGCCGACCCGGGCCGCCTCAACGCGATCTTCTCGCCGCCGCCGCTGTGCTTCGCCTTCGGGCGCGCGGACGACCTGACGACCGAGGCGGTGCTGGCTGAGGCATCCGTCGCGCCCGACGAGCCCGAGCAGTGGCTCGCCGCGCACATCGCCGCACCCGTCGAGGAGTGCGGATTCACCACGCTCGGCTACGAGCCCCTCGACGGCGGGTACCTGCTCCGGCTGCGCTACGAGGGCCACACCGCGGCCCGTGACCGCTGGGTCTCGCCCGAGATCGTGCTGCACCCGGTCGCCCGTCCCCTCGACGCGATCACGGGACTGCGCGACGACCTGGTCGCACGCGGCTGGGCAGCGGGGGCGCCCGGGGCACCCGGGGACTCCGAGGCGCCGAGCGATGCGGCGGATGCCGGCCCCGCGTGGTGGCGCGAGCCGCTGTTCTGCGGCTGGGGCGCTCAGTGCGCCGCGGCGATCGCCGACTGGCCGGACCCGGCCGAGGCGGCGACGGCGCGCGGCTGGGACCCCTGGCTCAACCCGGTGCGGCCGCCGAGCCTGCCGACCTCCGCGCTGTCGAGCAGCGCGCGCTACGACCGGTGGCTCGAGCTGCTGGAGGAGAACGGGCTGGAACCCGGCACCGTCGTGATCGACGACCGCTGGCAGCAGAACTACGGGCTGAACGACGTCGACGAGAGCCAGTGGCCCGACCTCAAAGGGTGGATCGCGCAGCAGCATGCGCGCGGCCGTCGCGTTCTGCTGTGGTTCAAGGCGTGGGCGCCGGACGGGCTGCCGGCCGAGCTGTGCATCCGCACGGCGGCGGGCGAGCCGATCTGCGCCGACCCCGGCAATCCGGAGTACCGCGCGCTGCTCGCCGAGCAGGTGCGGTGGATGCTCGGCCCGGACGGCCTCGACGCCGACGGGTTCAAGGTCGACTTCACGCAGCGCGGCCCCTCCGGCGCGTCGCTGCAGGGCTCGCCCGCGACCGAGGAGGGGCACTGGGGCGTCGCGGCGCTGCACACGCTGCTGCGGACCCTGCACGACGCGGCGAAGGCGGCGAAGCCCGAGGCGATGATCATCGCCCACGCGATGCACCCCGCCTTCTGCGACGTCGAGGACGTCCTGCGCCTCAACGACATGCAGGAGCGCGACGAGAGCGGCCGGCTCGTGCCGATCGCACTGCAGGCGAGGGTGCGCGCGGCGATCGCGGCGGCGGCCCTGCCGCGGCATCCGATCGACACCGATCAGTGGCCCATGCCGAACCACACCGAGTGGGCAGCCTATGTCGACGTGCAGCCCGAGCTCGGCATCCCGGCCCTCTACTACGTCGAGTCGATCGACAACTCCGGCGAGTCGATCACGGCAGGCGACCTCGAGCGGGTGGCACGATCCTGGCGGGAGTACCGTGCCCGCGCCCACTGACGTGATCACCGGGCCAGGAGCGGGGAAAGGCGACGCAATGGTCATCCACGACGAGGTGGCGCCGGGCGTGCACCGCGTGCAGGACACCTGCAACGTGTACCTGATCGAGAACGCCACGGGCCCCGAGCGCACGGCGATCGCGATCGACTTCGGCTCGGGTCTCGCGCTCGACATCCTTGACGAGCTCGGGATCACCCGCATCACCGACGTCCTCATGACGCATCATCACCGCGATCAGGGGCAGGGTCTGCCGCGCGCGGTCGCCGCCGGCATCCCGGTGTGGGTGCCGCCGGTCGAGCAGGATCTGTTCGCCCGGGTCGACGAGATGTGGGCGACGCGCACCCTGGTGAACGACTACAACCTGCGCCAGGACCGGTTCTCGATCCTCGACCCGATCCCCGTCGCGGGGACGTCGCCCGAGTACCGCACACAGGACTTCGGCGGCGTCGCCGTCACGACGATTCCGACCCCGGGCCACACCATGGGCTCGGTCACCTATCTCGTCGAGCGCGCGGGGAGCCGTATCGCCTTCACCGGCGACCTGATCTTCGCGCCGGGGAAGGTGTGGAGCCTTGCGGCGACGCAGTGGTCGTACACCGAGAACGAGGGCCCCGCCATGACGGTGCTGAGCTGCCTGCTGCTGGGTGCGGAGAATCCGCAGCTGCTGCTGCCGTCGCACGGCGAGCCGATGGCGGATGCCGCGGGCGCGCTCACCCTGCTGGGGGAGCGCATGCAGGCCTATGTGGACTCGCGCCGGCCCTCGCCGTGGGACCTCGCCGAGATGCTCGACGACCCGTTCGTGTCGATCACCGAGCACCTGCTGCTCAACTGGACCGCGAACTCATGCAGCTACGTGCTGCTGTCGGGGACCGGCGAGGCGCTGCTCATCGACTACGGCTACGACATGTCGACGGGGTGGCCGGCCGGCACGGATCGCGCCTCGCGCCGGCCGTGGCTCGCCTCGCTGCCCGCACTGCGGCGGCGGTACGGCGTCACTCGCATCGAGGTGGTGCTCGGAACGCACTACCACGACGACCACGTCGCCGGCTTCAACCTGCTGCGCGACGTCGAGGGCACCGAGGTGTGGCTTCCCGAGCACGTCGCCGACGTCATGGAGTCGCCGATGCGGACCGACCTGCCCTGCCAGTGGTTCGACCCGATCCCGGCCGACCGCCGCCTCGAACTCGGCGGCACGGTGGAGTGGCGCGGCATCTCGATCACCACCCACGACCTTCCGGGCCACACCCTCTATGCCGCGGCCTTCGAGTTCGAGGTCGACGGGGTGCGCGTGCTCGCCACCGGGGATCAGCAGACCGGCCTCGGCGTGCCCGGCGTCGAGCGCGAGATCCTCAACTACCAGTACCGCAACCGGTTCCGCCGCGACGACTACATCCAGAGCGCGGCGCTCTACCGCCGTGTGGCGCCCGGTCTGATGATCAGCGGGCACTGGCGAGGGCGCTGGGTGGATGACGCCTACCTCACCATGCTCGAGGAGGAGGGGCGCGAGCTCGCCGAGCTGCATCGCGAGCTGCTGCCCCTGGAGGGCGCCTCGCCCGATGGAGGAATCGCCTCCCTCGAGCCGTTCTTCACGCAGGCGCGGCCCGGAGAGCGGTTGCGCTACACCGTGCGGGTGCGCAGCCCCCTGGGCGAGGCATCCGTCGCCCGGGTGAAACTCGAGGCGCCCGCCGGATGGCTCGTCGAGCCCGGCGTGATCGCGATCGACGCGCCCGGCGGCGGAGGCGATGCATGGACCGAGTGCACCTTCGAGGTCGTCGCGGGCGAGCGGCCCGCGCGGCGCCAGCGACTCGCGGCGGATGTGGCCTTCGATGGCCGGCCCTTCGGCCAGCAGGCCGAGGCGCTGATCGACGTGGTAAACGGCTGACAACGATCCCATATCGAAGAGATCGGCTCATCTTCAGATGAGTTGACGCCATCCAAACTACCGGCTTAGGATTTTGTGGGAACGATGTCATATCGCACTGGGCACAGCGGCCCGAGCGTGCATCGACGCATGACTGGGGAGGACCGCATGGCAGACGGCGCGAAGCCTGTCCTTGCTCTCGACATCGGTGGAACGAAGCTGGCGGTCGCCGTCGTGACTCCCGATGGCGCACTGCACGGCTACCGGGTCGAGCCGACCCGTCGCGAGGAGGGACCGGCGGTCATCATCCCCCGGCTCTTCGAGATGGGGCACGCGGCGATCGCGTCCGCCGCCGAAGAGGGCCTCGGCTCGGTCGGGGCCGTCGGCATCTCGTGCGGCGGGCCGCTCGACGCAGCGGCCGGCGTGCTCGTGAATCCGCTGCACCTGCCCGGCTGGATCGACATCCCCATCGTCCAGATGGCGGCAGAGGCCTTCGGACTGCCCGCGGTTCTCGAGAACGACGCAACGGCCGGCGCGCTCGCCGAGTACCGCTTCGGCGCGGGCCGCGGCACGGCGACCGAGCTGTATCTGACGGTCTCCACCGGCATCGGCGGCGGCGCGATCGTCGACGGGCGGCTGCACCGCGGTGCGGCCGGGAACGGCGGCGAGTTCGGCCACATCATGGTGCGACCCGGCGGCCGGACCTGCCTGTGCGGTCGACTCGGATGCCTCGAGGCCTATGCCTCGGGGACGTCGATCGCCGCCCGCGCGGCCGAGGCGCTCGAGGCAGACGACCGCGCATCGGTGCTGCGCGAGATCGCGCGCCCGACGGCCGCGGACGTCGCGCACGGCTTCGAGACGGGGGATGCCCTCGCCACCGAGCTGTGGACCGAGACCACCGACGTGCTGGCGAGCGCCATCACCGACCTCATCAACGTCTTCGAACCGGACGTCGTGATCCTGGGCGGCGGTGTGACCCGCTCGGGCGCGGCGCTGCTCGACCCGGTGCGCAGCTCGGCGCTGTACAGCGCGATGCGTCCCGCCGCCGCGAAGGTCGACATCGTGCTCGCCGAGCTCGGCGACACGGTGTGCGTCGTCGGCGCGGCCGCGCTGGCGTTCGACGCACTGGGCGAGGCGGCGCATGTCTGAGAGCAGGGAAGCAATGTCAGAGACCGACTGGATGTCGCAGCAGCTGCACGACCACCTGGAGGTCGTCGCCGCGAGCGAGAGCCTCATCGCGGAGGCCCGCGTCGTCGGGGAGCTGCTCTGCGAGCGGTTCGCCTCGCGCGGCATCCTCTA
>Ga0164242_10008322_pt1 | contig 11254 bp, 5 predicted proteins | sample OricomgcompostMG_FD_108783 | JGI IMG/M metagenome (GOLD analysis project Ga0164242, IMG submission 108783) | Miracle-Growth compost microbial communities from Emeryville, California, USA - Original compost - Miracle growth compost (MG) ...
CGACCTCATTACATTCTCCGACGATGAGGACGGATCTGACGTCACAAAGGTCTCACTCCGCCTCAGCGAGGATGAAGCACACACTCTTGCCGAACTGCTCGGCGGCACCCAGATCACCGAGTCTTTGACCGCTCTCGACCAGATCCCAGGCCTGAGCATCGACTGGTTCACGGTCGATTACGAGGACTACATCGCCGGCCAGCAACTCGGCCGTCCAGCCGACCGCGGAATCGTGGGCCTCACCGTCGTGGCCGTCGTGCGCGGCGAATCCGCGAACCCTGCGCCGTCGCCAGACTTCAAGGTTTTCCCCGGCGATACCCTCGTGGTTGCCGGATCGCCTGAGAAGGTCGCAAAGGCCTTCACATTCTTCCGCTCAGGCGAGTTGCCGAGCGCAGCATCGTCGGTCACGATCGACTCTCCGCCCGGTAGTTAAGCATGCATCTCGGTGACGACCTCATAGTCCTCGGCTTGCTCCTGCTCGTCGCATACGTGCTCGGGCGCCTCGCCAGGCTGGTGAGTCTCCCCGCGATCCCCATCTATATGCTGGTCGGTCTCTTGGCCAGCAGCCATCAGGGCTGGTTCCCACTCAACTTCGAACCCGACTACATCGAACTCATCGCTGTCTTCGGTTTGATCCTGCTGCTGTTCAGTCTCGGGCTCGAGTTCGATCAAGACGAGTTCTTTGGCAGCGCAGGCAAACTGCTGGTGTCGGGCGGTCTCTACATTCTGATGAACATGGGCCTCGGATTCGCGTTCGGCATGGCCGTCGGCTGGGGCACGCGTGAAGCACTGGTGATCGCCGGTATGACGGGAACCTCGTCTAGCGCGATCATCACGAAGCTGTTGATCGAGCTGCGACGTCTCGCCAACAACGAGACGCCGATGATCCTTGGTGTCACCGTCGTCGGCGACATTTTCATCGCGATCTACCTGGCGATCGTCTCCGTCGTGCTCAGCGGCAAGACCGAGATCTGGCCGATCATCCTGCAACTCTCCATTGCGTTCCTGTTCCTGATCGTGATGTTCTCGCTCGCGCGCTGGGGCGGCCGGGTGGTCTCGCGGCTGGTCCGCACGAAAGACGACGAGCTGTTCACGATCCTGTTCTTCGGCTTGGCAGTCCTCTTCGCAGGCATCGGCGAAATCATCGGGGTCACGGATGCGATCGGCGCGTTCCTGATCGGCCTCGTGCTCGGCGCAAGCCGGTACCGCAACAAGATCGAGCGGGTCGCCGTGCCGTTGCGGGACGTGTTCGCCGCGTTCTTCTTCGTGAACTTCGGCCTTGCCCTGAACGTCGCCGACTTTCCACAAGTGATCGGTGTGGTGCTCCTCGCCGTCGTGATGACGTTCGTGTTGAACATCGCGTCCGGCCTGCTCATCGGTCGGCTGCACGGCTTCCGAATACCAGAGGGCGTGAACGCCGCTGCCATCCTCGTCAACCGCGGCGAGTTCACCCTGATTCTCGCGACACTCTCGGTCGGCGCGGGGCTGGACTCCCGGCTTACGCCGTTCGCGGGGCTTTACGTGCTGATCATGGCCGTGCTCGGACCCTTGTTCGCAGCCAACTCTGAGCGTCTTGGTGCTCTACTGGTGCGAGGGAAGCGCGTCGTGGTATCCGCTTCACCGAGCGCCCGCAATCCGATTCTCGACGAAGAAGCTGCGCTGGTGGATGCTGCAACCTCCGGCGAAAGCGGCGAGACGGATGAGGACACCAGGCACGCGATCGACCGCGTGATCGAGCAGGCGATGCTGCACACGGATCCACGCCACAACGACGCGAAGCAGACGAACACGAAACGAAAGCATGACTGAGATCCAAACACGGAACGTGCCGCAGGCGACGACACTGTTCCGCACGATGCTGCGCCCGCGCTGGATCGGCGCACTGGTGTTCGCATTGGCGATCGCTGCTGCATTCGCCGCACTCGGGCAGTGGCAGCTGGCGCGCGCAATCGATTCGGGAACAGTTGTTCAGCGTCCAACCGAGACGACGGTGCCGCTGACGAAAGCGGCGACCCCGAACGGCCCGGTGCGAACGGCATCCGTCGGTCAGCTCGTGACATTCACCGGCGCATTCGATCCCAAGGACTATCACCTGATCGCCGACCGGCTGAATCACGGGGCGACCGGGTGGTGGGTCGTCGCCCACGTCACGCTTGCCGAACCGGATGCCGCAGGCAAAAAGGTGGAACTGGCAGTGGCGCGCGGCTGGGCGCATACCAAATCGCAAGCGGATGCCGCCATCGCCCAGCTCTCTGCACAGCGTGCGTCGAACCAGAGCGTTACCGGGCGCCTGATTCCGAGCGAATCACCGACGGCGCCAACGCCCGGCGCGGATCCGCGGGTCATGACGGACATGTCGACGGCCGCATTGTTCAACCTCTGGCGGGGCGTCGACGACTCAGACGTGTACTCAGGTTACGTGGTCGAGCATGGCACACCGCCGGCCGGACTCACCGCGATCTACTCACCACCGCCAAGCGAAGAAGTCACCATCGACTGGTTGAACGTGTTTTATGCAGCAGAGTGGGCGATCTTCGCCGGGTTCGCCGTCTTCCTGTGGTATCGCGTGGTACGGGATGCCTGGGAGCGCGAGAACGAAGACGCAGCGGCCGCCTCGTCACCGAATTCCTGACGGGTGCCGAGAACGTAGACTGAAAGCATGCCAAGCACTCCACAATCGGACGAAGGCGGATCGCTGCTTGCCCGCACCATCGCCCAGCTTTCTTCCGCGTCAAGCGCTCGGCCGCGCGCTGTAGACATCCCCAAGATCCCAGGGGCGCTGAGGCTGTATCGGGTCACCGCATACATCACCGGAATCATGCTGCTGCTGCTCGTGGCGGAGATGATCGTCAAATACGGGATGGGCTACTCGCTGTACGCGTTCAGCGGGTACGGGCCGCTCGCCTTCGTGCCGTACGACCCGACCGGCCGCATTACACCGCCAAGCGGGATCGACCTGTCCACCGGCATCCTCATCGCCCACGGCTGGCTGTACGTGCTGTACCTCTTCGCGGACTTCCGCCTCTGGTCGCTCATGCGCATGTCGTTCACGAAGTTCGTGCAGATCGCCCTCGGCGGCGTCATCCCGTTCATGTCATTCATCGTGGAGCATCTGATCACCAAGCAGGTGAAGAGCTACCTCGCGTCGCGCGAGGCGACAGAACAGCTGGCAGCATCAACCGTCCACGCATCCAACAACGCGGAGGCATCCCATTAGCGACAACGTCCTCGTCAGAGAGAACGCAGACGGACAACCCGAGGCGGCAGGTGCGCGGCCAGTACTCGTCGTCGATTTCGGTGCGCAATATGCGCAACTGATCGCACGCAGGGTGCGCGAAGCATCCGTGTATTCCGAAATCGTTCCGCACACCGTCACGGCAGCCGAGGTTGCGGCGAAGAACCCGGTCGGCATCATTCTCTCTGGTGGACCGTCGAGTGTGTACGAAGACGGGGCGCCGAGTTTCGACCCGGCCATTTTCGATTTGGGTGTTCCAACGCTCGGTATCTGCTACGGGTTCCAGATGATGGCTACGGCGCTCGGCGGCGAGGTCGCACACACCGGGCAGCGGGAATACGGGTCGACGGACGTTCATGTCAGCGACGATGGTGTTCTTCTCGCCGGCCAGCCGACCGAGCAGACAGCATGGATGAGTCACGGCGATTCTGTTGCGAAAGCCCCCGAGGGTTTCGCGGTGCTCGCTTCGACATCATCGACACCAGTTGCCGCGTTCGCGAACGATGCGAAGAAGCTCTATGGCGTGCAATGGCACCCAGAAGTGAAGCACTCGGCGTTCGGCCAGGCCGTGCTCGAAAATTTCCTGCATCGGGCGGCGGGCATCCCAGCCGACTGGAACAGCGAGAACGTCATCGAGACCCAAGTCGAGGCGATTCGCAGGCAGGTCGGAGGCGGCAAGGTCATCTGCGGACTCTCCGGCGGCGTCGATTCTGCCGTTGCCGCTGCGCTTGTGCACAAGGCTGTCGGCGACCAGCTCGTCTGCGTGTTCGTCGATCACGGACTGCTGCGGCAGGATGAGCGCCGCCAGGTCGAGGAAGACTACGTCGCTGCCACGGGCATCCGCCTTGTAACCGTCGACGCTGTCGACCAGTTCGTCGGGGCGCTCGCCGGGGTCAGCGACCCTGAGGAGAAGCGCAAGATCATCGGGCGCGAGTTCATTCGCACGTTCGAGCAGGCGCAGGCCGACCTGATCGCCGAGGCTGCGTCCGATGGTGATCCGATCCGATTCCTGGTGCAGGGCACGCTCTATCCGGATGTCGTCGAGTCAGGCGGCGGTTCGGGCACCGCGAACATCAAGAGTCACCACAACGTGGGCGGCCTGCCTGAGGATCTCCAGTTCGAACTCGTCGAACCGCTCCGCACGCTGTTCAAGGATGAGGTGCGTGCGATCGGCCGTGAGCTCGGGTTGCCAGAGGTGATCGTTGGCCGCCAGCCGTTCCCGGGCCCAGGCCTCGGCATCCGGATCGTCGGCGAGGTGACGGCCGAACGGCTCGAACTGCTGCGCAAAGCGGATGCGATTGCTCGCGCCGAGCTGACCGCTGCTGGCCTCGACGGCGAGATCTGGCAGTGCCCCGTCGTGCTGCTTGCTGACGTGCGCTCCGTTGGGGTGCAGGGCGACGGCCGCACATACGGGCATCCGATTGTGCTGCGGCCCGTCTCGAGCGAGGATGCGATGACCGCGGACTGGACGCGGTTGCCATACGATCTGCTGGCGAAGATCTCGAATCGCATCACGAACGAAGTCGACGGTGTCAACCGCGTTGTGCTCGACGTCACGTCGAAGCCGCCAGGCACCATCGAGTGGGAGTAGCCTGCGGTTGTTTCAGTCTGCCGTGTTGACGCGCGCTCTGCCGAGCAGGCCGTGCTCGTGCGCTCGCACCAGCGCCTGCTCCCGTGACCGCGCGCCCAGCTTCTGATACAGGCTGCGCATCTGCGTTTTCACTGTGTTGTACGAGACGAAGAGATCGTCGGCCATCTGCCTCATGTTCATCCCGAGGCCGATGCGATCCAAAATCAACCTCTCGCGTTCGGTGAGATCGACGATCGCCAATCGTCCCGGATAGACCGACCCCGCGCCGGATGCCTGTGCTGCTGCGAGTATTTTCATTGCAACGGGGTCGTGTTCGGCAAGGGCTGCCAACCTTTTTCCTCCCGTCGCGAACGCGTATGCCGAGCCAGCGGTCTGCGCAACGTCGAGAGCATGTCCGAGCGATTCTGTGGCCGCCCGCCCGTGACCGGCTTCCCATTGTGCGATGGCGCGAATCACCAGGAGCTCTGCGCGCACGGTCATCGAGGCGGCCTCGTCTACTCCGTTGCTCGTAGCGTCAAGGGCGGCCTCGTGACCGTCTGCAAGGAGCGCGAACCGTGCGCGCGCGGAGAAGAGCGCAGGGTGTTGAGGTGCACGTTCGAGCAGGTCTCGCGCTCTGTTGCCAAATCCGAGTGCCATCAGAAGATCGGCTTCGACCGCAGAGAGCAGTGCGTGCGCTGTTGCCCCCTCGTGTATCCAATCCGCGCGGTGTATGCGTTCTTCCTGGATGCTCACAAGTGCGCCGTGGCGATCACCCCAGATCAACGAGTGGCGGGCCCGTGCATAAACGATGTATGGGTTCAACAGCGATTCATGAGCGGCGGGACCGGACGGAAGGAGCACACTCGCGATCTGCCCCAAAGCGCGCTCCCTGTCGAGCCGTTCGATTGCGATGATGGCCGAGGCGACAGTGACCGACTGCGCGATCGTGCCCGCTAACCATCCGGATGGTTCAGCGGTCGCGTCATATCGAAGCAACCACGATTCCGCGCTCTTGACATCTCCGGTCAGCGCGTGGATCAAGGCGATCTTGCCTGCGGCATCCCGATTGATGTATGGCGTCGACACTTCTCCGGATCGGTCGTATGCCACCCGCAGATCGTGCAGCGCGCGTGGCAGGTCGTCGCCCACCAACCGCGTGATGCCGCTTTGAAGCAGAACGCCAGGTGCGACGGGAACGATCTGAGCGGTCTGGTGCTCGCGTCCGACGGCGAAGATGGTTGCAATCGCATCGGCGTACAAGCCGGCCTGATGGAATCGGCCGCGGCTGCGCAGTGCGAGCATGATGGCTTCCATAGTCCGCAGCGCCACCAGCGCCCCGTCGGAGCGGGCGATACGGGCGATCTCCTTATTGTCGCCGGGGCCAGGCCCGATCATCGAAAGGAACAGGTCGTCGGCTTGCGAATGCCGATGAAGCACCAAATCGCGCACGGCCAGTGCGCATAGATGTCCGGTGAGACGATCGACAGGGAGTGTCGAGAAGGCGCTGCGCAATTCTTCCTTGTGCCATGCAATCAGTTGCGGCCACATGTGCTCGATGACATGCACGAGCACCGCAGGATCCTGGGAAAGCCTGGCATGTTCCAGCGCCTCATCGGCGTGGTCATGCCGCTCGACATACCAGGTGGCCAGTTTGCCGTGCACTTCACGTTCGTCGGCCGGGTCACGCCGGATGAACTCGTCGCGCAGAGCGGTGCGGGCGGCGGCCGGCCACTCGTACACCGGCCCAGCGGCGGTGTTTGTGACGGCGAGAACACCCTCGGATTCGAGACGGCGAAGCCGTTCGGGAGCAGTGGAGTCGCCGCTGATGAAGACAGCGAGCTGGTCGGTAATCGTCCCAGGAATCGACGTCGTCAACATGAAGCGAAGCCATTCGTGTCCGTCGAACTGTGGAATCACGCGATTGGTCAAATAGTCGTGGGCGACCTGAGCAGCGGCTGCAGGGACGTCGTGTGGGGTGAGAGCTCCCCGATGCACCTGCGCGATCAGGGCGCGGGTCGGTTCGGGCCAACCGCGTGTCGCGTTCGTGATGACCGTCGCCATCTCGTCGGTCAGTGGACAGCCGAAGAGGTTGGCCAACTGAGTGGTCTCGTCTTGGTTGAACGCGAGGTCGGCGGCGCCAATGAACATCGGATTCACGTCGGACCATCGAATGGAGGTGAATGGATGGGCTCGACGAAGTGTGACGAGTGCCCGCAGAGAACGCCTGCGCAGAACCAGATCGTGGAGTTCCTCCTCAACGTCGGTGGATTCAGTGACCGAATCGAAACCATCGATGACAATTGTGAGAACGGATTCGCGTTTGTGGAGGGCTGACGAAATGCGCTGATAGGGGATTGATTCATCGTCGGACATTGGGATGCCGCTCTCAAGGAAAGCAGTGACCATGTCCGACCAGAATGAATTCGCGTCGCTACGCTTGGCATCGAACCACACGATGTCGCCGGTCGCGCCCCCTGTGTCTCGAGCCCAGACCGCCGCGAGGGTCGTTTTGCCGAACCCGGCCGGAGCCTGCACGATCGCAAGAGTTCCGAACGACGATAATCGTGCATTCAAATGGGTACGTTCGACAACGTGGTCGGGGATACGTGGAAGCGCCCACCCTGCGCGAGCGGACGCGGAATCGCCGACCGCTGGCGGATGGTGAGACACGTCGCCGCTGACGCGATGATTGACGATCATTGCGAATCCCCTGATGCGCTGGCAGCAAAGACAGTGAAACGGCCCCACCGGCATAGGCGTCAGGGCCCTCTGCGAGCCTAGCGCCGCGGTGGCATGCAATTCATGTCAACTTTCGGTGGCCCATGGTGAGGACTTGGTGAAATTGCTTTGCGTTGTTCGTGGCGCTTTTCTGCACTCAACCCAGTGAAACCGCGGCGACCAGCCGGGCACACACGGCGGCGATGTCCTCGCGACGCCCTGGTGATGCCCTGGTGAAATGTCTGTGAATTCGTTGTGTTTGCTGTGAAATGATCGCTAGCTTTTGCAGGGCAGTGGCCTGCAACGTGGCTCATATGTGTGCCACACGCAGCAGGGGGACTAGGGGAGAACACAGTGTCATCACGTCGTTCGGGTCGACTACATCACCAAGGCACGCTCATGTTCGCTTCGCCATGGCACTCCGGTGTCGGCCGAAGCGTTGCGCTCGCAGCGATCATCGCGCTGGTGTTTGCAATGCTCGCCATGATTGCGCCAACTGCGCGTGCTGTCGCGGCGCCAGAGCACGCGGCTGCAGGGGCTCGCGTTGCAGCAGCGCCAGCGGCGGTAGACGATCCGCTCGCATGGGAGTGCGACGCATTCGGATACCTGTTCCAGACGGCGACCGCGGATTCGCCAGATCACACCGTGACTAAAGTCGACCTCGCGACCGGACAATACACGCCGGCCGGTAACACGGCCGATCAAGTGAATGCCGTCGGGTACAACACCCTGGACAATTTCATCTACGGCTGGGACTTCGCGACGAATACGCTCGTCAAGGTCAACAATGACCTCACCCTGACGGACTTGGGGGACCCGGCAGGAGTGCCTGCCGGCAGCTACAACACCGGGGCATTCGACGACGCGGGACACCTCTGGATCACCAATAACAACCTGGATGGCGGACCGAACTGGCCGTGGGCAGAAGTCGATTTCGCTCCGGGCTCGCCCACGTATGGCACGGTCTTGGCGCACGGCACGTTCGCCGATCGGGACCTCATCCCGTCGGATTGGGTTTTCATCGGTGGCAAGTTCTACGGCACCCGCGGCGTCGATGTCGGGACCAACCGGATCGCACATCTGACAGTGTTCGACCCGTCGAATCACTCGTTGACCGACGGCGGAGCCCTGACCGGCGAAGACTGGGCGGGTGGCGCTGGGGCCATCTACACAGACGGAACCTACATGTACGGATCTGACAACGGATCGGGATACATCTACCGAATCGACCCGGTAACACTCGTCGTCAATCAGCTTCCTAAGGGTCCGAGTGCGAAAGGCAACGACGGGGCACGCTGTGCAACGGCACCCATACCGACGATCACCGTGACGAAGACGGTGCCGGCACGTATCACCGCGGACGACCAGTTCACCGTCGGGTTGAACAATGCCGGCGGCGACCAGTTGACGTCCGCCACGACCTCTGGCGCGAACACATCCGCGGCGACGACGAACTGGCCGGTCAGCCAGGGCGCTACGTACACGATCACCGATGCGATGGCACCGGGGGCGCCAGATGATTTCGCCAAGTACACGCCATCGATTGCATGCACAGACGGCGATGGCAACGCCGTCGCGACAGGAGGCAGTGCGCCGAACTGGACGATCGACGTGGCAGACGCGATCAACTATTCCTGCACCGTCACCAACACGATAACGCCGACGGGTGAGCTGTTGATCGAGAAGACCTCGGATGCGACGGCCGACTCGAGGATCGGCGACACGGTGAAATACACGGTGACGGCCAAGAACACCGGTACCGGCGACTACACCGTTGACGATCCGGCGATCGTGAAAGATTCCCTGACGGGAGCCCTCGACGACGCGACATATGCCGGCGACGCCAGCGCATCCATCGGCGGCAGCGACGCAGGACCGGTGGCGCTGACCGGCGACCAGCTGTCATGGACGGGCCCACTGGCATCCGGTCAGACGGTGACGATCACATACTCTGTGACGCTGAAAGCCGGCGGCGATGGTGACGTGTCCAACGTTGCGTGGGGCCCATACACACCGAACGGTGACGTGCCGACCTGTGACCCGCGGAACGCCGACGGCACCGACCAGGCGACGGGTGTGCCGTGTGGCAGGGTCGACTTCACCATTCCGACCGTCACGATCGACAAGAAGGCGAGCACAACAGAGCTGCCGACCAGCGGTGGAACCGTTGACTACACGGTCACTGTCACGAACAACAGCGACGGCGACTTCACCGCGGACGCTCCGGCAACCGCGTCCGATGATCTGTCGAACGTGTTGGATGACGCCAGCTACAACGATGATGCGGCGGCGTCGGTCGGCACCGTCACATTCGACCAGAGCGGTCACAAGCTGAACTGGTCGGGAGTGCTCGTCGCAGGTGAATCCGCGACGATCACGTACTCGGTCACGTACGATGCGAACAAGTCCGGCGGTGACCACCAGCTGTTGAACGTCGTGTGCGCTCCCGACAACCTCGTGCAGGCCGGGGACAACCCGTGCCGCTCGGTGCCGATTCCGGGCGCAGCGCTGCAGCAGCGGAAGTCGGTCGATCCGGCATCCGGCACAGCCGTTTCGCCCGGCCAGAACGTGACGTACACGTTGACGTTCGAGAACACCGGACAGGCCGATGCGACAGTCAATACGGTCGACGACCTCTCCGGCGTGTTGGATGACGCAACGATGGCAGGCAACCCGATATCCTCGAACCCGTCGCTGGTGGCAACGTTGACCGGCGACCAGTTGGCGATCACGGGTACCGTTCCGGCGGGCGAGACGTACACGGTCGCATACACGGTGACGGTGAACGCGTTCGCCGATCAAGGCGACCACGATTTGAACAACGTTCTCGGCGGAGACACATGCGCTGCCGGCGATACGACCTGTCGAACCGACAACCCGGTCAAGCACCTGACGGTGACCAAGATTGCTGTTCCGGAGCAGGGCGCGAACACGGGCGACACCGTGATGTACACCGTTACGGCCACCGATGATGGCGCGGGCGACTACACCGCCGCCGATCCCGCGGTGGTGAACGATGACCTCACCGGAGTGCTCGATGACGCAACGTTTGATCAGCTGTCGGCATCTGCGACGTCAGGCGTTCTCTCATACGCGGCACCCAACCTCGGTTGGAGTGGTGCGCTTGCGTCCGGTGACTCGGTCACCATCACATACTCCGTGACAGTGACAAACGCGGGTGACCACGATCTGGTCAACGCAGCTGGTGTGGTGTGTGTGGATCCGGTGTTGTGCGATCCGCCCATCGTGATCAACGAGCAGTTACCGCACGTGGTTCCCGCCAAGTCGTCTGACCCTGCGTCCGGGACTGGGGTCCAGGCCGGAGAAGTGGTGACATACACGCTGTCGTGGACGAACGACGGTCAGGCTGCAGGTGTCGTTGACTCGACCGATGATCTGTCGAACGTGCTGGACGATGCGGATGTGACATCCGAGCCGGTGAGTTCGGATGCCGCGGTGACGGCCACGCGCACCGGTGACAGCATCCGCATCGTCGGCGACATCGCGGCCGGCGCGACGGTGACGGTCACGTATCAGGTGACGGTGAAGCCGAATGGACAGCACGGGGACGACGATCTCGGCAATGTGCTGACGCCGGACATCCCGCAGCTGTGCGACGACGGCCAGGCATGTCCACCGCCCATCACCGATCACCCGGTCGGCGACCTGGACGACTGGAAGTCGGTTGACCCGGCATCCGGCACGACGGTGCAGCCAGGAGCCGAGCTCAC
>Ga0164242_10008323_pt1 | contig 11254 bp, 7 predicted proteins | sample OricomgcompostMG_FD_108783 | JGI IMG/M metagenome (GOLD analysis project Ga0164242, IMG submission 108783) | Miracle-Growth compost microbial communities from Emeryville, California, USA - Original compost - Miracle growth compost (MG) ...
GGGCTGAGGTCGAGCGCCGCTGGGGCGAGCTGAACCTCGAGCCGGGCTGGGTCGAGCAGCGCGAGAAGCGGCGGGTGCGGAAGATGGCGCAGGGCCTGCACGACTACCTCGCCGAGTTCGAGGCCTCCGGCGCCGCGCTGCTGGAAGCTGAGGGGCGGTTCCGGCTGCAGGTCGGCCAGACCGTGCTCAACGGCGCGATCGACCGCGTCGAGCGCCGCCCCGACGGAACGGTCGTCATCGTCGACCTGAAGACCGGCAGGCGGCATCCCTCGGGGCCCGAGGTGCCCGGGCATGCGCAGCTGAACGCGTATCAGCTCGCCTACCGCGACGGCGCGCTTCCCGACCAGGGGCCGCTCGGGGGCGCGAAGCTCGTCTTCATCGCGCCCGAGACGACGACGTCGAAGAAGAACTTCCGCGAGGTGCCGCAGCCCGCGAAGGACGAGGCCGGCTTCGAGGCGTTCCGCCTGCGCGTGCAGGAAGCCGGCCGGGGCATGGCCGGCGCCGAGTTCGTCGGCGTGCGCGCGGACGACGGCCGGGACACCTACGACTACCGCATCCACCTCGTTCCCGAGGTGTCGGAGGCAGACGAATGAGCATCGATTTCAGCGGCTGGAAGCACGACGCCGAGGCGGTCGCGCGCATGCTCGGCCAGGCGTACTCGCCGACCGCCCAGCAGCGCGCCGTCATCGAGGCGGGCGCCGAGCCCGCCCTCGTGGTCGCGGGCGCCGGCAGCGGCAAGACCGAGACGATGTCGGCACGCGTCGTGTGGCTGCTCGCCAACGGGCTCGTCACGCCCGGCGAGGTGCTCGGCCTGACGTTCACACGGAAAGCCGCGGGCGAGCTCTCCGCCCGCATCCGCGGGCAGATCGACAAGCTCCGCGCCTCCGGCAACCTGCCCGGCTCGCACGACCCGCTCGACGCCCCGACGGTGTCGACCTACAACTCCTTCGCGAACGCCCTGTTCCGCGAGAACGCGCTCGCGATCGGCCGCGAGGCCGACGGCGTGCTGCTCGGCGAGGCCGCGGCCTGGCGCCTCGCGCGCACGATCGTCGGCCGCAGCGAGGACCCGCGCCTGCTCGAGTCCGAGCACTCGCTCGACAAGCTGACGACGGCCGTGCTCGACCTCGCGCACGCGCTGAGCGACAACGACGTGCAGGAGCCCGGCGGCGTGCTGCGCCTCGCCGAGGAGTTCCAGGCGATCCTCGAGCTGCCGTCGGGCAGCAGCCGCAGCGGCGCGCTGAAGGACGCGGTCGACTCGGTCGCCCTCGTCCGGGACCTGCCCCTGCTCGTCGACCTCGCCGTCGAGTTCGCCGCCGAGAAGAGGCGCCGCGGCCTCATCGAGTACAGCGACCAGGTCGCCTTCGCGCTGCAGGCGGTCAAGCGCCGCGGCGACGACCTCGCCGCCGAGTACCGCAGCCGCTACAAGGTCGTGCTGCTCGACGAGTACCAGGACACGTCGTTCATCCAGACCGACCTGCTGTCCGGGCTGTTCCGCGGCCACCCGGTGATGGCCGTCGGCGACCCGAACCAGTCGATCTACGGCTGGCGCGGCGCGAGCGCCGACAACCTCGACGACTTCTCGCGCGCGTTCACCGGCCGGGCCGGCGTCGCACCGACCTACCCGCTGACGACGAGCTGGCGCAACCCGACGAGCGTGCTCGACGCCGCCAACCTGATCGCGGCGCCGCTCAACGCGAAGGCGCGGGTCGACGTGCAGCAGCTCGGCCCCCGCACCGATGCGCCCACGGGCGCCGTCGAGGTGAGCTACGCCCAGACGATCGTCGACGAGGCGACCGCGGTCGCGCAGTGGTTCAAGCGCGGGTTCGAGGGTGCGGAGGCCGCGCCGACGGCGGCGCTGCTGATGCGCTCGTGGAGCCGCACCGACGTCTTCACGCGGGCGCTGCGCGAGGCCGGCATCCGCTACCACGTCCTCGGCCTCGGCGGCCTGCTCGAGCAGCCCGCCGTCGTCGACCTCGTCTGCGCCCTCCGGGTCCTCGTCGACCCCGACGCCGGCAGCGAGCTGCTGCGCCTCCTGGCGGGCGCCCGCTGGCGGCTGGGGGTCCGCGACATCCAGGCGCTGCGCTCGCTCGCGAGCTGGCTCGAGAAGCGCGACTTCCGCCAGCAGCTGCTCGACGGCGAGGTGCGCCAGCAGCTGCGCGGCTCCGTCGCCGACGACGAGGGCGCGTCGATCGTCGAGGCGCTCGACTTCATCGGCACCGCCCGCCCCGAGCACGGTGCGCTGCAGGACTTCTCGCCGGAGGGCCTCGACCGCCTCCGCCGGGCCGCGAAGCAGTTCGAGGCGCTGCGCGGCCGCCTCGGGCTCGAGCTGCTGGACCTCGTCACGCTCGTCGTGCAGGAGCTGAACCTCGACATCGAGGTGCGCGCCAACGAATCGGCGAGCGGCGGCCAGGCCGGGCTCGACGCGTTCCTGGCGCTCGCCGCGGGCTTCACGGCGACCGACGACACGGGCGCCGGGGTGCGCGCGTTCCTCGACTGGCTCTACGAGGCCGAGGGCCGCGAGCGCTTCAGCCCGCGCACCGAGGCGCCCGAGCCGGGCTCGGTGCAGGTGCTGACCATCCACGGCTCGAAGGGCCTCGAATGGGACCTCGTCGCCGTGCCGCGCCTGGTCGAGGACGAGCTGCCCGGCTCCTACCGCGACGGCAACGGCTGGGTGCGTTTCGGGCAGCTGCCGTACGACTTCCGCGGTGATCGCAACGCCCTGCCGGTGCTCGGCTGGCGGAACGCGACGACCCACAAGGAGTTCGTCGCCGAGCTCGGCGAGTTCAAGGGCCGGCTGCGCGAGCGCCACCTCGACGAGGAACGCCGCCTCGCCTACGTCGCGGTGACGCGCGCGCGCGAGCGCCTGCTGCTCTCCGGCTCATACTGGGGCGGTCAGACCAAGCCGCGCACGCCGAGCACCTATCTCACCGAGCTGCGCGACCAGGGGCTGATCGCTGCGGATGCCGTGCCGCCGCTCGAATCCGACGAGAACCCCCTCGAGGCGCAGCTCGCCGACCCGGTGATCTGGCCGAAGAACCCCCTGCGCGGCCGCGAATCCGCGGTGCGCGCCGCGGCCGACGCCGTGCGCCACCGCCTCGAGCTGGGCCCCGGCGACCCCGCGCGCGACACGGGCGCCTGGCGCGACGAGCTCGAGCTGCTGCTGCGCGAGCTCGACGAGAGGCGCCGCGGCGCGGACCGCACGGCCCCGCCGCCCGTGCGCATCCCGGCGTCCAAGTACAAGGACTTCGTCAGCGACCCCGAAGCCACCCTCGCGAGCCTGCGCCGCCCGATGCCCGAGCGCCCCTACAAGGCGACCCGCATCGGCACGCTGTTCCACGCGTGGGTCGAGCAGCGCGCGGGCGTGGTCGGCCAGGCAGAGGTCATCGACGCCGACGAGTTCGAGCGCGACGACCTCGTGCCCGAGAACGAGGCGGATGCGGTGCGCCTCGCCGACCTGCGCGCGACGTTCGAGCGCTCCAAGTGGGCCGGGCTCAAGCCGCTCGAGGTCGAGATCGAGATCCACGCGCCGCTCGCCGGCCACGTGTTCGTCTGCAAGCTCGACGCCGTGTACCCGCTGCCCGACGGCCGCGTCGAGATCGTCGACTGGAAGACGGGCAAGGCCCCGAAGGACGACGAGGACCTCGAGCGGAAACAGTTCCAGCTCGCGCTGTACCGCCACGCCTACGCGACGTGGAAGGGCATCGAGCCCGCGTCGATCGACGCGGTGTTCTACTTCGTGGCCGACGACGAGGTCATCCGCCCCGAGCGCATCTACTCGTCCGAGGAGCTCGCCGAGCGCTGGCTCTAGACGTTCGCGCCCGTGTCGGCGTCCTCGACGACGGGGGTCAGCCCCTCGGCGTGAGCGCCGCCACCCGGTGTCGAGGCGAGCAGCGCCTCGACCTGGGCGGCGTCGAGCACGGGCCCGGTCGCCTGGTCGAGCCGGTCGACCCCGCCCTGGTGCACGCGCTCGACGAGCATGTCGAGCATGTGCTCGGCGTCGGCGATGATCTCGGCGTCGTGCATCTCGTGGCCGTGCAGCAGCCAGCGCGCGAGGTCGAGCTCGGCGTGCAGCAGCGCGCGGTGCTGCAGGCGCGGGTCGCCGGCCGACTGGCGGCCCATCTCGTACCAGTGGAAGACCGCGTCGCCGGAATCCGGCACGGCGCCCATGACCCAGGCGAGGTCGCGTGCGGGGTCGCCGATGGAGAGCGCCGACCAGCCGATCACGGCGCGCACGGTCTCGTCGTCGACGAGCAGCGAGTCGGCCGACAGGGCGCCGTTGATGACGGTCGGCAGGAACCGCCAGAGCGCCTGGTCGGTCGCCGCGGTGTACCAGCGGTTGCGGAGGGCGGCGGGCAGCGAGCCGGTGGCCTGGGCGCGGTCGATGATCGTCATGACCGCGCGCTGGGCGTCCTCGGCGCTCTGCTGCGGCAGCCCCGCGTCGAGCACGAAGGCGGTCGGCAGCGAGTGGATCGCGGCGACGGCCTGGCCCGCTGCGGCGGCGACCTCTCCGTAGACGAGGTCGAGCGCGAGGGGGGAGCCCTCGAGGAAGTCGTAGACGACGGCGCGGGTGCCGTCATAGGGGGCCTGGCCCTGCACCGCCGGCACCTCGAACGGCAGCCGCGAGCGCACGCCGCCCGTCATGGCGCCGAGCGCGATCAGGTCGGCGGCCTGCTCGGTCTCGGCGGCCTGGGTGCGCGGCACGCGGATGATCAGCTCGTGGCCGTCGCGCGTCGTGATCACCGCCGAGTCGTAGTCGCCGTGTTCCCCCGTGGTGTGCTCGCGGGTGGCGGCGACCTCCAGGCCGGGAACCGCCGCCGTGGACAGCGCGGCTAGAGTGAATGGGGTTCTGGCCATGACCCTCAGGGTAGGGCCCGGGGGTATGAGAGGCACGGATGACACGTCGCACGGCGCTCGAGCCGCTCACCGGTCTCGTGGTCGATCGCGACGGTGCGCGGCGCAGCCGCCCCGAGCTGTTCGACGAGCTGCTCGCCGATGAGGGGACGCGCCTGCTGGCGCTGTGGAACGGGCGTGCGCTGATGGCGGATGCCGAGGCATCCGCACTCGATCTGATCGGCCCCGACCGCCAGACCTCCGCGCTCGTGCGCGTCTATCTCGGCCGTGTGATCGAGACCGGGACGCCCGTCATCGCGGTGTCCTTGACGGATGCCGCAGCCGCCGAGCTCGAGCCCGACGAGTCGCTGTGGGCCACGCTCCGCACCGCAGGCACCACGCTCGGCGAGGTCGACTACGCCCTGTTCGCCGAGGCCGTCGCGATCGTGAACTGGCACGAGTCGCACACGCACTGCCCGCGCTGCGGCACCCCGACGGTCGTCGAGCAGGGCGGCTGGGTGCGCCGCTGCTTCGTCGACAACCGGGAGGTCTTCCCCCGCACCGACCCGGCGATCATCGTGCGCGTCATCGACGACGCCGACCGCATCCTGCTCGGCAGCAACGCCATGTGGGAGGCGAACCGCTGGTCGATCCTCGCGGGCTTCGTCGAGCCGGGGGAGTCGTTCGAGGCGGCCGTGCTGCGCGAGGTGCAGGAGGAGGCGGGCGTCGAGTGCACCGAGCCCCGCTACCTGGGCTCGCAGCCGTGGCCGTTCCCGGCCTCCGCGATGATCGGCTTCGAGGCGCGCGCGACGCAGGCCGGCGAGGTCGCCCTGCGCCCCGACGGCGAGGAGATCCTGGCGCTGCGCTGGTTCAGCCGCGAGGACATCTGGGCCGAGCGCGAGGACCTGAAGCTGCCCTCGCCGTCATCCATCGCCCACGCGATCGTGACCGAGTGGTACGGCGGCCCGCTGACGGAAGCGCCGCCGGCACGATGACCCCGGACGAGCTGCTGAACGGCCTCGACGCCGAGCAGCGGGTCGCCGCCGAGTCCCTCATCGGGCCCGTCTGCATCCTGGCGGGCGCGGGCACCGGCAAGACCCGGGCGATCACGCACCGCATCGCGTACGGCGTCGCGACGGGCGCCTACGACCCGAAGCGCGTCATGGCGCTGACCTTCACCAACCGCGCCGCCGCCGAGCTGCGGGGCCGGCTGCGCGGGCTCGGCGCCGGGGGAGTGCAGGCGCGCACCTTCCACTCGGCGGCGCTCGCACAGCTCAACCACTTCTGGCCGCTCGTCGTGGGCGGCCGCACGCCCGAGCTCGCCCCGGGCAAGGCCCGCATCCTCGGCCACGCGGCGCAGGCGCTCAAGCTCAAGCTCGACACCGCGACGCTGCGCGACACCGCGTCCGAGATCGAGTTCCGCAAGGTCAGCGGCCTCAGTGTCGACGCCTACGGCAAGGCCGGCCGCCCCGTGCCGAACGGGCTCACCGCCGACCAGCTCGCCTACCTGATGGACATGTACGAGACGCTCAAGGACGAGCGCAAGCTGATCGACTTCGAGGACGTGCTGCTCGCGACCGCGGGCATGATCGAGATCGAGCCGTCGGTCGCGATGCACGTGCGCGAGCAGTACCGCTTCTTCGTCGTCGACGAGTACCAGGACGTCTCACCCCTGCAGCAGCGGCTGCTCGAGCTCTGGCTCGGCGACCGCCGCGAGCTGTGCGTCGTCGGCGACGCGAGCCAGACGATCTACTCCTTCGCGGGCGCGTCGAGCTCGTACCTGCTCGATTTCGGGCGGCGGTGGGATGACGCGACCGTGGTGCGCCTCGAGCAGAACTACCGCTCGACGCCGCCGGTGGTCGCCGCCGCGAACGAGCTGATGCGCGGCCGCCAGGGCGCGCTCACGTTGCACTCCGCGCATGAGGCGGGCGGTGCGGATGCCCCGGCGCCGGCGCTCGCCGGGTACCGCGGCGACGTCGCGGAGGCCGTCGGCGTGGCATCCGCGATCGCCGCATCGATCGCCGCGGGCACCCCTCCGGAGTCGATCGCCGTGCTCTACCGCGTCAACGCGCAGGCCGCGGCCCTCGAGCAGGCGCTCGAGCAGGCCGCCGTGCCGTACCGGGTGCACGGTGCGAAGCGCTTCTTCGACCTGCCCGAGGTGAAGCAGGCGGTGCTCGCGCTGCGCGCGGCCTCGGTCACGGTGAGCGGCGAGCCGCTGTTCAAGTCGGTGTCCGACGTGCTGCGCTCGCTCGGCTGGACCCAGTCGCCGCCGGAGCAGGGCGGCTCGGTGCGCGACAAGTGGGAGAGCCTGAATGCGCTGATGACACTCGCCGACCAGACGGCGCCCGGCACCTCGTTCCGCCGCTTCACCGACGAGCTGCTCGAGCGCCAGGCGAGCCAGCACGAGCCGACGCTGCGCGCCGTGACGCTCGCGACGCTGCACTCGGCGAAGGGCCTCGAGTGGGACGAGGTGCACATCATCGGACTGTCCGAGGGGCTCGTCCCGATCTCGTACGCCACCACGTTCGAGCAGGTGGACGAGGAGCGGCGCCTGCTCTACGTCGGCATCACGCGTGCGCGGCGGCGCCTGCGGCTGAGCTGGAGCGAGGCCGGAAACGGTCGAGCGGGAGCACGTCAGCCGTCGCGGTTCCTGGCAGAGCTCGGCAGCCGCATCGAGCGTCCGGGGCGTGCCTGACGCGCGTCTCTGCACGCGGGTCGTCGGCACGCAGCTCGAGCGTGTGATCGACGAGCTCGCGCGAGCCGTCGAGGAGGTGCGCGAGCAGCTCGCGCGCGATGCGCAGCGTCGCGGATGCCGCGAAGCCGGCGCTCTCGGCCGGCGCCCGCTTGTCGGCCAGCTGCGCGGCGACGATCGGCCACGCCTCGTCGGCGTCGCGCCGCTCGAGGTCGAGGCAGGACAGGCAGGGGCCCACGCCCGGTTCGACGAACGGCCCGATGCGCACGCCGCGCTCGCCGAAGACGACGCCGAGGTGGGGGATGTCCCGCCGCAGCCACAGCCCGTGCCGGCGCGGCGCGATGGCGTAGCCGCCGATCAGCACGGCCGCGTCGATGCCCGCGGCCTCGTCGTCGGGGTCGGCGCCGAGCCCGGGGATGCTGTCGACCAGAGCCGCGCCCAGGCTGCGCAGCACGGACGCGAGCGCGCGGGCGGCCGGCCCGTCGCCCTCCACGGCGATCCGCAGCCGGCGCGGGTCGCGCGGGTCGGGTGCGCCTGGTGCCGCGGCGGAGGCCGCCGCCTCGGGCAGCAGGGCCGGCCGTACGGCGTCGAGCAGGGCGGCGGCGAAGCGCTCGCCGACGCCGGCGGTCTCGGCGATCACGGGCAGCGCCGACTCGGGAGTGCCGACGGCGAGGGCCGCGAGCAGCCTCTCGATCGCCGACGCCGCGCCCTCGAAGACGCACACGACGGGGTCGATGCCGAGCTGCACGACGTCCGGTGCGCGCCAGACGACGGGCACGGCGGGGTCGAGGCGGAGGATCACCGCCCCAGCATGCCCCGCGCGGCATCCGCACGCGGGATTCTCTCCACAGCCGGGCGGCCTCTTCCGCAGGGTCGTCCTTTGTGGCACCGTGACATCGACGCAACACGGAGGAGCGGACGATGCAGACCACGACGGAACGCGCTCAGACCCCGACGCGGCCTGGGCTGCCCGAGCTCCCCGGGCGCGCCGTCCTCGCCGACGTCCAGCGGCTGATCGCCGTCGCGGTCGTGTCCTCGCTCGGCTACAACTTCCTGCTGATCGCGACCAAGGGCGGCAGCATCGGTGCGACTGCGCACGACGGGGCACGCAGCGTCATGCTCACGCTGCACCCGAGCTTCTTCGTGTTCATCGCGATCGCGGCGGTGTTCTTCGGCTCGGTCGCACGGGTGCGCCGCGAGGCCGTCGACGGCGTGCACGCCCACCGGATCCTGCGCCGGGCCGCCTGGGCGATCGTGATCATCGCCGCCGGCTCGCTCGTGATCGCCTACGCCTGGTTCTTCTCGACGCCGCTCGCGGGGTGGCCGCACCCGGGGGTCTGGTTCGCGCCGTTCCCGTTCGGCACCGTGAACGTCGAGCTCGGCGGCTGACCCGCCCGAGGCCGACGCGGCGCCCGCCGGGCCCGCGCCGTCAGCCCTCCGTGGGCCGGTCGCCCGAGTCGTCGTTGAGCAGGTCCTCGAGGGCCTGGTCGAAGGCATCCGCCTCGGGGTCGGCCGGCAGCTCGCCGCGCAGGCGGGCGATGAGGCGCTGCGGGTCGTCGATGTCCTCGGAGGCCGGCTGCAGGTCGGGGTGCGACCACAGCTCGTCGCGCTTCGCGGCGCCGACCGCGTCGGTCACCTGCTGCCACATCGCGGCGGCCTCGCGCAGGCGGCGCGGGCGCAGCTCCAAGCCGACCAGGGTGGCGAAGGCGGACTCGGCGGGCCCGCCGGCGGCACGGCGGCGGCGGACCGTCTCGGCGACGGCATCCGCACGCGGCAGCCGCGTCGTCGCCGCGAGGGTGACGACGTCGACCCAGCCCTCGATGAGGGCGAGCTGCGTCTCGAGGCGGGCCAGCGCGGCCTCCTGCGCCTCGGTCTTCGGCGGGATGAGCGCGCCCGACGCGAGCGCGTCGCGCAGCTCGTCGGGGTTCGCCGGGTCGAAGCCGGCGGCGAGGTCCTCCATGCGCTCGGTGTCGATGCTGATGCCGCGCGCGAACTCGGTGATCGCGGTGATGACCTGCAGGCGCAGCCACTTCGCGTGGCGGAACAGCCGGGCGTGGGCGAGCTCGCGCACGGCGAGGTAGAGGGCGACCTGATCGTCGGCGATGTCGAGGCCCTCGCCGAACGCCGACACGTTCTGCGGCAGCAGGGCGGCCTGGCCGTCGTCGAGCAGCGGGATGCCGATGTCCCCGCCGGAGACGACCTCGGTGGAGAGCTGGCCGACGACCTGCCCGAGCTGCATCGCGAACAGGGTGCCGCCGACGGCGCGCACCATCTGGCCGGCGTTCGCGAGCATGCCGCGCAGCTCCTCGGGCGCCTGCTCGTTCATGACGCGGGTCAGCGAGTCGGCGATCGACTCGGCGACGGGCGCGGCGAGCTGCGTCCACAGCGGCATGGTGCGCTTGACCCATTCGCCGCGCGAGAGCAGCGAAGGCGGCGACACGAGCGCGCCGACCGCGGTCGCCTCGTCGAGCCACAGCGCCGCGACGTGGAAGGCCTGTTCGAGTGCGGATGTCTGGCCCGGCGTCGTCTCGACGGAGCCGCTCATCGCGAGCTGCCGCCCCTGCTGCAGCGCGAGGTCCCAGTTGATCGATCCGTCGGCGTTGCCGCGCAGCGCGCCCTGCAGCTGGGTGATCAGCGCCTGGATGCTCGCGGGGTCGTTCGGCAGGCCCGCGGCGCCGGCGAGCTTCGCCGGGTCGAGCTCGGCGTTGCCCGAGAGCATGTTCTGCAGCATCTCGCGCAGCTGCTCTTCCGGGGTCTTGTCCTCGTCCGACATCTGCGCCTTTCATCAGCCGACATAACCCACGCTTGTACTATCAGCGCGTCGTCCCACGCTAACCCGGAGATACTCACGATGACCTTCTACGAGCAGCAGCCCGACAACGCTGTGCGCGAACGGATGCCGCGCGGCAAGCGCATCGGCTGGGGGCTGCTCGTGGCATCCGTCGTCGCCCTGCTGATCCTGGGCTTCGCGCCGAGCCCCTACGTGATCGAGCGCCCGGGCCCCGTGTTCAACACGATCGGCGTGGACACCGCGGCGGGCCAGCCCGCCGACCCGAAGGCGAAGCCGGTGCTGAACATCCCGGGGCGCACGACGTACCCGACGAGCGGCGCGCTCTTCCTGCTGACGGTCAACGTCGTCGGCAACCCGCAGCAGCTGCCCAACTGGTTCCAGGTCGCGACGGCGTGGTTCAAGCCGTCGCAGTCGGTCGTCCCGGTGGAGGCCGAGTTCCCGCGCGGGCAGACGGCCGATCAGGCGAACCAGCAGAACGCCATCCAGATGTCCACCTCGCAGCAGGATGCGACGGCGGCCGCTCTGACGCAGCTCGGGTACGACATCGACCAGCACGTGGTCGTCGCCGCGGTCCAGGCGGGCTCGCCCGCCGACGGCGTCCTCGAGGCCGGCGACCGGATCACGAAGGTCGACGGCGCGGCGATCGAGTCGGTCGCGCAACTGCGCACCGGCGTGCAGCACGACGACGGGCGCGCCGTCACGATCACGATCGAGCGCGGCGGTGCGGCGAAGGACGTCCGGATCACGCCGGTCGAGTCGGACGGCGCGTGGATCCTCGGCGTCAGCGCGGGGGAGCAGTACGGCACGCTCCCCGTCGACGTGCAGTTCCAGCTCGCCAACATCGGCGGCCCGAGCGCCGGCCAGATGTTCGCGCTCGGCATCATCGACAAGCTCACGCCGGGCTACCTGAACGGCGGCAAGAAGGTCGCGGGCACCGGCAC
>Ga0164242_10008324_pt1 | contig 11253 bp, 4 predicted proteins | sample OricomgcompostMG_FD_108783 | JGI IMG/M metagenome (GOLD analysis project Ga0164242, IMG submission 108783) | Miracle-Growth compost microbial communities from Emeryville, California, USA - Original compost - Miracle growth compost (MG) ...
CAGGCAACTACCTTGACGACACCAAAGAAGCCCGTCAGAAGGAGATTATCCTGGCCTGCGCCGACAAGCGAAAATATTTGAGGGGCATCTGACGACTTTGTTAATGAAAACAATTTGCCTGGTCGAAGAAATATGTATTTTAGAGACTTACAGTACGCCATGGAAGTATTGCCGGTGAGTTGTACGCCTGCCCGCTATTAGAAACACATTATCTATAATGTTTTAGGGACGGGGCCCTACCAATCTGAAGCGCAACAATGAGGAATACGCGGTATCTGTTGATGGGCTCGAGCAGCTCCCTCCAGGTAACGTTTGACTTGATGCGGTTCTCCTCCTCGATGCTGTTGACTATCTCCACAAACCTAGAGTCCAAAGTTAGACCTTACTGGCCTCTCAAAGATTTTAGAGTCGGAAAAGAAAAATGAAGCAAAAAGGGGCAAGGGATCGTGTCATACTCATCCTGGACCGAAGGACTGTCACCTCCCCTAACCCATATGAGCGAAGCCAGAGCCTCCTCACGCCGTCCCTTCTTCGCCAGCCACCTCGTGCTCTCTTTGGTCAGTAGCATGCCAAGTCCAAGGATAGCGCCCGGCACAAGCTGGAGGCCAACAGGGATTTGCCAATGGGCGCTGCTCTCCTCAGAGACGTGCAGGTCAACCGCGTAGTCGATCCAGTACGAGGTCATGACACCCAGGGTGAAGAAGAATTGGAACATGCTACCGAGCATGCCGCGGATGCTTTTAGGGGCCATCTCGGCCGAGTACATGGGAACGATGACAGTGGCCATGCCGACCCCGATGCCGCTGATGACTCGGGCAACGTAGAAGACCGCGAGCGAGTGCGTGTTGATGACCTGAAGGACAGCGCCGAGATTGAAGATGGCCGAGGCGAGGACAAGGGACCAGCGGCGGCCGAACTTGGCCGTGAAGGGCCAGATGAAGAAACAGGAGAAGAAGGCTGTGTAGCGGAGTGTCAGTATGCTCCGTATAGAACGAAGGACGCCAGACGCCAGTGCAAGTTTTCCGGGTGAGTTTTAATCTAAAAGGGGAACTCTCCAAACTGGCGATGCAGTGAAGTAGGGAACTCTCGCCGACGACTTACCTCCAGCTTGGAGTAAGCTCGTTGAGTTGGACCCTACGGTAGACTTCTGGGCTGCTCCATAGCGAAAGTCTCGCTGAAAACTCTTGAATGTAAGGATACCGCCGATGATTCCGGTGTCGTACGCGAACAAGAAGGATCCGACGCAGCAAAGAGCTACTAGGTAGGTTGCTCGGAACGTTCCCAGAGCCTTCGACATTTCGCCGCACGTTGAATGCAGTGCCGCACTGCAGCTAGTAGAACGTGTAGGAAAGCACGGGTCACTGTTATATTGAGGGTACTGGTACAGAATCGGAGTATGATATTGTAATGGCTGAAGTTATTTGCGCGTGAGAGCGTGTCGAGCTAGAAGAGGAGGAGCTTGAGAGATCCGGCGAGACACAACCCGACCCGGGGCTTCTCCCTCGCCTTTTTGAAGTCTTCTTCATCCCTCTGGCGGTTTCTTTCTTTGTAGCCGACCATTGGTGCTCATGTCGGTCCACCCTACTCAGAATTTCAGACTCGGGGGTTGGGGCCGGGGTTGGCCCCTTGGAGGTGAGCACGCAAGGCTGTCGCCATTGCGGAGCTTCCTCAGCTCAGGGGTCAGCACCGAGGTGAGCTAGTCCCGATCAAGAAATCCCGGCCGGGCGACTAGTACCCACCAAAGAACCGAAGTCCGAAAGCCCCGGACTCGGTAGTCGGGAGCTAATGTAGGTCGCTTAGTAGTTACGGATCCGTTCCTTGAGACTAAACCTTGCCAACAAAAGATTTGGCTTGGTTCGGACGGCATTGCTACACTTGGAGAGGGGTCATTCGGTTGAAAGTTCGGGGCGATCTTATCTCTTCGAGTGGCTCAATCCCCTTCATCTCAAGATTGTCGCACCACTCATGGAGCAATCGCACCGCGTCTTGCGGCCGTGGTGGGGGGATGCTTCGGAGGCTGTTGACAGATAAAGCCGACGGTTCAAGTCCAAGCCCGGGGCTAAGAACGTAGACGGACTAGGCATCTGAGTCTCTCTTTGTCAACCATTTTATGCTATCGAGGTCCGCCGTCATCTTCACAACAACCTTTTACTTCGTCGGTCGTTTTCGATATCGACGCTGCCTCGCCATAGCACGACTAACAACACCCCCTGAAAGCCCACCTCTAGTGCTGTCAAGTGGGTTTCGTCAAAATGGCATCGAGACCTAACATCCTGTTTATTATGGCGGACGACCATGCGTCCAAGGCCATCAGCTGTTACGGAGCAGGCATCAACCACACGCCCAATCTCGACAGGCTGGCAAACGAGGGAATGAAGCTTAACCACTGCTACGTTACCAATTCGATTTGTACCCCTTCACGGGCGGCCATCCTTACCGGAACGCATAACCATGTCAACGGGGTCATGACACTCGATAACCACATCAATAAGCATTTCCCTAACGTGGCAAAGCATCTTCGAGCCGATGGCTACCGTACAGCCATGGTGGGTAAGTGGCATCTAGGGGAGGGCGTGGATCACGAACCCTCGGGCTTCGACTACTGGTCGGTGTTGCCCGGGCAGGGCGACTACTGGGATCCGGAGTTCATCGAGATGAACCGGGAATCGCCGTCCGGGCCTTCGGCTAGGAAGGCAGAGGAAGGCTACGTGACGGATATCATCACGGACAAGTGCCTGGACTTTATCAGTGAAACCGAGGGGTCTGGCAAACCTTTTTTCGTCATGTGTCACCACAAGGCGCCGCACCGGTCATGGGAATGCGACGAGAAGCACAAACACCTCTACGCCGACAAGCCAATCCGCGTTCCCGAGACTTACAACGACGACTATAAGAACCGCGCCAAGGCAGCGCGAGTGGCCAAGATGCGAGTGGCCGAGGACCTCACGTACCAAGACTTGGGCCTCGCACAGCCTGACGGCGGGAACCGCGTAGGGGCGCGAGTCACCCTGGACTGGGGGCCGGCACCTCGCAAGGTGCCTACAGACGCCAGCCTGAAGCTCATTGATAAGGATGACGGCACCGTGTTCACGTTCGCGTCCGAGGCCGAGCTCTCCGCGTTCAAATTCCAGCGCTATATGCAGCGGTATCTACGAGTGGTCCAGTCGGTCGACGACAACGTCGGCCGCATGCTGGACTACCTCGACCAACGTCCAGAACTCGCTCAGAACACGCTCGTAATCTACACTTCAGACCAAGGCTTCTTTCTAGGCGAGCATGGCTGGTTCGACAAGCGATTTATGTACGAGGAGTCATTTCAGATGCCGTTCCTCGCGCGGTATCCCGCCGAGATTGCCCCAGGAACTGTATGCAACGATATTGCCTGCAATGTAGACTTCGCTCCTACGTTCCTGGATCTCGCGGGGCTGAAAATCCCGAGCTACATGCAAGGGTTCTCGATGAGGCCCCTCCTGCGAGGCCAGACGCCTGCGGACTGGCAGCAAGTGGCCTATCATCGATATTGGATGCACAACGACGTCATCCACCAAGCATACGCACACTATGGCGTGCGCGACCATCGCTACAAGCTCATCTACTGGTATAACGAGGCTCTCGGAGTAGCGGGAGCGAGACCCGGGAGGGCCGACGATCCTACTCGAGAAGAAGAGAAGGAATGGGAACTATTCGACTGTCGAGAGGACCCTCTGGAGTTGTTTAACGTTTACGAGGATCCCAAGTACCAGGATGTAGTGAGGCATATGACGAAGCTCCTTGAGGACAAGATGGAGCAGATAGGCGACGACCCCGTACATCTGCGGTTAACGGGCGTCAACGGAAGCATCCCTAACGGCGTCAAGTTTAGCGAGCAGAACGGCGTCAAACCAGAAGCCATCACAAATGACAACGGTAAGCCACTGAGGACTTCGTGATGAGGTTAGTAACAATGGGAAGAATATGGAAGCAATTCATGGAAGCACGAAAGGAGGCACATAAGGTTACCTACCTAGTACCTACGGGGTATTAGGTAGATAAGTGAGATCCATGAGTGGCTGCGAATATAACATTGGGATCCAGGATCCAGGACTCAGTCATAGTTTTTGCACATGCTAGCTGCCATGCACATGATGCCAAACCTGATTCCTAGCTCACTGATGTTTCCCTCTGTATGTGTACGACGGACGGATGCGTGCTGTTCTCGTTGTAGTGATGTGACCTTACCCACGCTTCTCGGGTATACTTTCGAGGGGGAAGCGCTAGTAATAGACGCGGGTTGGATCCCCACTAAGCAACGTAGGCATGCCCCGACTGGGGCGATTTAGCTTACCTATTTGGGTAAGCTAGGGCAGACGAGATGCATCATGGCGAGTTGGGGCCGCTGCATGTATACGAATTATCTCGGGAGTCGTTCTGTGTCCTTGATGCATGCTAGGTCCGCCCTACTTACATACATACTTAAATTACGCTCTCAGTCCCAACGAACCATCTCCCACCCCCACTCCCACTCCTACAAACTACCCAGGTACCTGCATTGATTCAACGTCTGCCAGTCTGACGGAAGCAAACATACTCAAACGAAGGTGGGCGTCTGCTACCGTAAGTCGGTCTCATGGATTGGCAGTATCATGTCGGTTGCTTCAAGTTAGCCGTCCGCACTTGCTCCCAGTGCAGGTGGCGCAAGGTAAAAAGACCCTACGTTCTCCTCTACACGTAGTATCGTGTCGTACGTAGGAAACCGGGACTGACTCTAAATTCTCTGTCCACCCAAGCTCCGCTGTGACAAGCGCCGAAGCACATGTTCCAATTGTGAGCGGATGGGCCTGTCGTGTTCCTTCTCGGCGCCCGCCGCTATGCCGGACGTCCCGGTAGAGGACGATACTTCGCTGCCAATGCACTTGGGCAAGCCGCGACGACTTCGAGGGTCCCTCGCATGCGTCGCTTGTCGAAATAAGAAGATCAAATGCTCCGCAACGTTGCCTTCTTGCAGTAGCTGTCGCCAACACGCTCGCACATGTGTCTACCCAACCCCAAAACAACGTTTCCGGAGCCAGGACAGAGCGCATCCGAACGAGCCGCAGGTATTCAATGTTGATAAACAGGGCCCCTTCAACCCTACAACGGAGCCGGAACCGGAGCTGGACACGGCGTCGGCGGTCTCTTCACCTTCACTCCCGTCTCACTCACGATCGCCCCGGCGCCTACCTCCGTCGCCGCTCTCGTGTCAAACACCGAATCGACAATGTCACGCACCTTCTCAGTTTGGCAGCCCCGAGGCGGCTCGGGAGTTCCCGCACGAGATTTTACCAAGGCTCGTCGACGTCTTCTTTGACTGTATTTACCCCATGCCCTCATATTCCTTCCTCCATCCGCAGAGTACAAAGAGGCGCTGTCACAATGGCCTCATCCAAGACGAGCTAATATCAGCCGTCTGTGCCATCACTTCCCTATACTTGGGCGAGGCGGACGGCGTCACTCTGAGCGAGGACACCGCCTCTTCCTGGATCCAAGCTGCAGAGCAAAGCATCTGGCAGCACCTCGAGTGTCCAAGCATCCCGCGGCTCCAGACCTTGCTTCTGGTGATTCATTATCGCATGGAGACTGGTCGCTTCGAGAGGGCGTTCATGCTCATGGCCACCGCTGCCCGCTACGCCGCAGCCATGCACCTGAATCATGAGCGGCCTGGTCTCGATCCGGTTGCCCGAGAGGTCCGCCGTCGTATCCTCTGGTCACTAAAGATTCTCGAGCGGTACTTCTCCACCGGTCTGGCCGAATTCGACTTGTTCCCCCTTGAAGCCATCTACATCGACTTTCCGCATTCCGAGGAGGCTTTCATATTAGGGTCTCAACGGGGAGATGAACAGGAGCAACAACAAACTGGGGATCCCCATCCCAAGAGCAGGGGGAGAGGTAATGAGGAGAGCGGCGCCTACAGGCTCCTCGTCCGGCTAGAGTCCGTCAGAGCGGGCATCATGAAGATGGCTAGGAGCATTGCTCTCATCGACAAGGAGCTGCCTTCTCTCAGCGATCTCATCCGCCATCATGATCAGGCCCTAGCCACCCTCGAGTCACCTGCCTCTTTGTTAGGCGGCGACATAGTGACCGAAAACAAGGCAATTAGAGTGACTGACCCAAAATCCAATCCCAACCCCAGGCCGAACCGAGACCGATGGCTCTCTCGACGTGTGCTCGCTCACATCTCGTGGCACCACGCGCATTGCGATCTCTATCGTATTCTACTTCCGGGCTACCCCGACGCGGCACCTGCCCCGGTTCTGAAAGCCATAAACGAGGCTGCTCTAGCTGCTGCCGAGGAACAGTGTTTGCACCATGCCATGCGCATCCTCAAAATCATCACAACTCTCAACGAGAATAGCACCCGTCAGCATCTGCTCGAGTTCGACACTGCCATCTGCGCCTATCATGCCGCGCAAATCTTTCTATTCATCTCGCACTCCGGAAAGGGCGTCGACCGGCCGACTCCAGCGTACGCCGCCAGTCGTGTCGACTTGTGCCTCGCGGCACTGAAGCGCTTTTTCCCGTCTTCTGCACTGGTGGCCCCGATCATCCAAGAGCTTGGCAGGTCGTTAAGCTTGTTTTCAGAACAACAGCAGAAACGGCGTCACGCCCCTCGGCCTCACCACGTCCGGCCGCCGGGCGATCAACGGAGACTATCGTTATATGAGTCACCCGCCTCTCCTGGACCGCTTCCCTCTCCCGCGAGAGAACATATGCAGCAGCAGCGGCACGACGGTGATGGTCATGCCCGTAAGAAGCAGCTCTCTGATGCCGCCCAGACACGCCAGCGTTTGGCAATCCATAGCCTGCTCCGGAGGGCCGACTTTTCTGGTGATGAGGAGGAAGCTGAGGAGAGGACAACAACGGATCCAATACCATCACCACGTGGTGGCCTCCAGCACCAACAACCCCAGATTCAACGGCAGGACAGCCTTGCAGCTACTTCGTCAATGTCACCTAGGGGGGTCCCCATTTTAACAGATCTTGCTATGCCATTAACGTCCCACGGCCAATCTGAGTTTCGAGAGATCCTGGGTGGTCTAAGCACAGATGACATACGCGGAACCAACGTCTCAGCGGAAGCCAGCGGCGTAGCACATCCGAATTATGACCTGGGATCGATGAATGAGTTGGACTTCACTAACAGTCCTTCCACTGTGTCCTTCCAAGATATTGGTCTCACGCTAGGACTGGGGCCACAGGACTGGGACTGGCTCCTGATTCGGAGGGAAAGCCCCCCAGAATCTCAGGGGGCACGCTAACCGCCTAGAAATGGCGATTCTATATGATGGCTTACGGCCTTGATGACTTATTCGGGGATTGAGAAATCCAAGAGAATTTTGTAACTTTCAATATTGAAATCTTGAATCATTTTACGCATGCTACGAGGGCGGCGTTCCGAAAGGGGGGTTTGCTTCCAAGCATGGTCTTGATGAAGCATGGAATATTTTACTATCCTGACTACTTAGTTCCTGTAATGGCCAAAATTCTTATGCATATATGAAAACTGCCTTGGGGGAACGAATGGAGGCAAGCAAAATCCGGAGATATTCACAATTGGAGTCGTCTGACATGGCCTGAAGACACCTCTCAGGCCACCCTAGGGGTGGCTCGCCTGAGCTTCGGGATGGTGACATTCAGAACTGTCAGGTCCTCCCCCCTAGAACTACTTCCAACCCAGAATGAGTACTCGCCGACGTCAACATTCCATTCGCCGTCAACGAAGTAGCCGAGCTCCTGAACGGGTACCTCAAGGCCGACCCGCTCCGACTCCCCGGGAGCAAGCTCAACTTTCGCAAACCGGATCAGCTTCATGACAGGGAACTCGATGACGGTGTAGTCCGGTCGGTAATACAACTGCACAACCTCTTTGCCAGCCATGCCACCCGTGTTGGTTAACGTCACCGAAACCGACACCCGACGTGAGCGGTCTCCTCCGCAGCTCCGCAGCGAAACCTCCGCCTCCGACATGCGGAAGGTCGTGTAGCTCATACCGAAGCCGAAAGCAAGCGGCGCCTTGCGAGCAAGCTGCGGCCAGTGCCAGTCATACTCCAGCGCGCTGCCGAAGCCGCCGACGTCGTCCGACGGCAGGAAGTCATACGCCACGGGGAAGGCGCCGTTGTGCTGCGGAATGGTGACGGTGAGCTTCCCGCTGGGGTTGACGTCGCCGAGCAGCGTCTCCACGACGGCGGCTCCCGTGTATTCCCCGGCCAGCCAGGCGTGGAAGACGGCGCGGCAGCGCGACAGGGTGGAGTCGTTCAGCACGAACACCTGGCCCGCGTTCATGACGAGGACGACCGGCACGCCCGTGTCGAGCACCGCATCCAGGAGCTGCTGCTGTTTTCCTGGGAACCCGAGGTCCGCGTGCGCGTAGCCCTCAGTATCGGTGCGCTCGTTGTTGATGAACTTGGGGTCGAAATTACCGTAGCCCGAGCCGAGGACGACAACGGCCAGGCCTGCGGCCTTCGCTGCCTCGACGGCCTCGGAGATGGCCTGTTCGTCGGCAGATCCGTCGTCGTAGGACGGTAGGACGGTGCTGGTGCCCTTGGCGTATATGACGTTGTCTGCGCCTAGGTCCTTCTCGAAGCTGAGGCGGATCGAGTCACCGTAGCGGCGGTCGGAGGGGTCGGCCGGGGCGTAGTTCCCGGCGTTGATGATGTCCGCGTACGGACCAATAACGGCGACCTTGCCGCGGTCCCCGATCTCGTTACGGTCAAGCGGGAGGAGGCCATCGTTCTTGAGCATGACGAGTGACTCGCGGGTGACGTTGCGATTGAGCTCTAGATGACGTTCGTTGCGAAGCGTCGCCTTCATGTTTTCAAAGGACGGAAGCGGGCGGTCGAACATGCCAGTAGCAAACTTGATCTCGAGGAACGCCCGAACCGACTCGTCTACAAGCGATACAACGTCCGAGTCAGCTTCGTACTGCGGGTCCCTGAGGTCAGAGAACAAGCCCTGCCCGCCAGGGTGGAGCTCATGTTCTAGGCCGGCAGTCAGGGCCTTGACGGCGGCGTCCTCACGGGAAGAGGCCACCCTGGATTCCATGAAGAGATATTCAATGGCATTGGCGTCAGACATGATAAGGCCTTTGAAACCGAGTGTACCTCGGAGAACATCTTGAAGGAGGTGCCTGTTGATCGATGAGGGAACTCCGTCCACGGTCGAGTACGATGCCATGAGTGACAGTGGCTGGGCTTCTTTAATAGCCTTCCGGTATGGTGGCGCGAGGTCGTTTAGAATGTGATTGATCCCGCCGTACATGCTCGCGCGGTTGACACCACCGCTGCCGGCGCCGTAGACAAAGTGTTTAATGGTGGTGGCCATTCTGACCCAGCCGTTCTCGTCTCTCTCTTGCATCGTCTTGATGTAGCGTGTGGCGAACTCCCCTACTAGGTAGCTATCTTCGCCGTACATCTCGCCGTTGCGCCCGTTTCTGGGGTCTGCAATGATATCGACTTCGGGTGATAGCACCCAGTTCACTCCCATGGCCACGTTTTCGTCACGCATAGCTACGGCTACCTGTTCGTACAACGGAAGGTTCCAGGATGACGCCATCGATATGGTTCCTGGGAACAATGTGCCACCGGAGAACCATAGTCCGTTGACTGAGTCTGCTATGATGATGTATGGGATGCCGAGGCGGGAGTCATTCAGCTGCTCGGCGCGTAGGTCATTCATAAGGGGCAGCAGATCATCAGCCCAGTTCAGTTGTGAGCCATAACCTAGATCATTTGCATTTAATACGTTAGCTAGCCGACCTCTAGAGCCCTGGAGGGCCGTAAATATGAGGGGATAAAGAAGAGAAAACCCCGAAGCGATGAAGCGAAGGTCTTTCGTAGCACCAGGTCCCTCAACATAACTGATCCATGGAACCAGTTAATAGGAAGTACCAAGACAAGGGTACTAACCAACTTGGCCGTTTTGAGTAGCCCGCGTCGTCTCATATGCCGTCCTGTTGAAGGTTGGTCTCCCATCAGCGGTGCCGAATGCTCTTCGGACACCGCCCAGCTGGCCGACCTTTTCTTCCCATGTCATGCGCCCGAGGAGATCCGCCGCACGCTCTGTAGGGGAGAGAGTCGTGTCCAGGTAGGGAGCTGCATCACGGCTAGTGACGGCCGCTGTGGCATTCGTTACTTGTTGCAAGACGACCAGTCCGGCAAACACCGCGCGATTCATCGCGACCATCTCAACTTAGATGCCTCAGAGGAACATGGAAAAGGGGCGAATGGATAGAGAGGGGGGAAAGAGTCAAATTTCGACTAAGCTCGGAAAAAGCTGGTTCAGCAGCTTTACAAGGCTCTTGTATGAAGTGTTATATGGCTCCTAACGCAACCGCGGGCAGGAGAGGTGACCATTAGGCTTATAGAACTTCCATGTTAGACGAGACCTTTTGTACCGCGCATACGGGGACTTTCCACTCCGGTCCATCTCGTCACGACAGTCGAAGAGGTGGCTCCGCGCCACCCATCCTCAGATTTGCATCTCTAGGTTGTCTTTGATCTACCGAGTGCGCTAGTCGTGACTCCGAAGTCACCACCAAGCCCCTGCTCCAACGTTCGGCGCCGCCCTGGGTGTCGGCCGGGTTTTCTCGAACGGGCATGGTCAGAATGTTAGTTGTAGGACCTGCAGAAAGTGGACTTTTAGCACGCAGGAAGAAGCGGGTTTTGCGGTCCCACGGAGATGATTGCTTTGCTAGCGTCTCTACCGACAACTGGCTTGGCAATGTCGTGATCCATTCGGTCGTTGGAATCGGAACTGTTTTTGAGCTGGTTGGAAATCTTGCGGCGTGACTAGTTCACCTTCAGATCCAGATGTGAAATGGTTTTCTTTGCTGGAAAGTTGATCCGTCCGGAGTGGACCGAAATTCTGCTATGGAGGCACATCCTTGGGCAAGTATACGAACCAGCAACCTACTCTCTATAACATATGTAGCGACGGTGAAGACTCCTTCTCGAACTCGAAGCGATGACGATGTGACCGTTAGGTAGCAGACAGGAAGGAGGACCAGCCAAAGAAGGGTAGCTTTGTGTAGCTGGATATGTTTGCTCTGGAAAGACCCGGTTCTAGTGACGGACTCGTGGTCTCTAGAGCGGCTGTCATGGAACTGCCAATGTTCCGAGAAAGAGAGAGAGAGAGAGAGTCCTACGAAGGGAAACGTGAAAGCGTAAAAATAATTTCGATGCGGCTACTGTGACAATAATGCAACGATAAACATCTGGTTGAAGCCATATCCAAAGGCAA
>Ga0164242_10008325_pt1 | contig 11252 bp, 12 predicted proteins | sample OricomgcompostMG_FD_108783 | JGI IMG/M metagenome (GOLD analysis project Ga0164242, IMG submission 108783) | Miracle-Growth compost microbial communities from Emeryville, California, USA - Original compost - Miracle growth compost (MG) ...
CGACTACTACTCACACATGAACCCGACAAGACCAAGAACAACGCCCTACGAAAACTCCGCAACCTCGGCTACACCGTCACCCTCACCCCAGCAGCCGCATAACCCACCACCGACTTTCGCGTCAGGCGAGAGTCGAGCGAGCTTGCTCGCGGTGCCGAACCGATTGAGCCCGTGAGTGGCAACGCCGCGATAGAGGCGACTCGCGCGCTCAGCGCCGGTGGAAATGGATCGGCGGCTCCTCGTAGGGAGACCACGCCTCGCGTTCCCGCTCGTTGATGCGGCGGGGACGGCCGGACTCCCGATCGACAAGTACCAGCGTCGTGGCGGCTCGCGCGTACTGCACGGAGGGTTCGACCCCGGCCGGCGACCAGACCTCGTAACAGAGTTCCATGCTGGCGCCACCGAGCCTCGCAACCCACAACTGCACGTTCAACGGCTGCCGCTGGTATGGGATGGGCACCAAGTACTCGATCTCCTGCCGAGCCAGCAGGCTGAGCGTGTCGGCACCCGGCCTGCTGTCGAGCACCGCGGTGGACGCGCCGAACGCTTCGCCGGCGTCGACCTCCGCACCCTGCTCGTCGGGAGTCCAGAACGCGAGGATGCGCGCCTCTTCGAGCAGGCGCAGCATCTCCGCGTTGTTCACGTGACCGTAGGCATCCAGATCGCTCCAGCGCAGCCGGATCGGCACGTTCAGGCGCACGGTCAGTCCCGCCTGTTCGGGTCGAGCCTCAACCCGACTCGATCGGCTCGGCAATGCGAGCGAGCTCTCATTGCTCTCTCCTCAGTCGCGGGTCAGCTTGCGGTAGGCGGAGCGGTGCGGCTTCGCGGCGTCGGGGCCGAGACGCTCAATCTTGTTCTGCTCGTACGCCTCGAAGTTTCCCTCGAACCAGTACCAGTCGGCTGGGTTCTCGTCGGTGCCCTCGTACGCCAGGATGTGCGTCGCGATGCGGTCGAGGAACCACCGGTCGTGCGTGATCACGACTGCGCAGCCCGGGAACTCGAGCAGCGCGTTCTCGAGGCTCGACAGCGTCTCGACGTCGAGGTCGTTCGTGGGCTCGTCCAGCAGCAGGAGGTTGCCGCCCTGCTTGAGCGTGAGGGCCAGATTGAGACGGTTCCGCTCACCGCCGGAGAGTACTCCTGCCTTCTTCTGCTGATCAGGTCCCTTGAATCCGAAGGTGGAGACATAGGCGCGGCTCGGCACCTCGGTCTTGCCCACCTGGATGTAGTCGAGGCCGTCGGAGACGACCTCCCAGAGCGACTTGTTCGGGTCGATGCCGCCTCGGGACTGGTCGACGTAGGAGATCTCGACGGTCTCGCCGATCTTGAGGTCTCCGCCATCCAACGGCTCGAGTCCGACGATGGTCTTGAACAGCGTCGTCTTGCCGACACCGTTCGGGCCGATCACGCCGACGATGCCGTTGCGCGGGAGGGTGAAGCTGAGTCCGTCGATGAGCTGACGCTCACCGAATCCCTTCTGCAGGTTCTTCGCATCGATCACGACCTGACCGAGACGCGGCCCCGGCGGAATCTGGATCTCCTCGAAGTCGAGTTTGCGCGTACGCTCCGCCTCGGCGGCCATCTCCTCATACCTGGCCAGACGCGCCTTCGACTTGGCCTGGCGCCCCTTCGAGTTGCTGCGCACCCAATCAAGCTCATCGGCGAGGCGTTTGGCGAGCTTGGCATCCTTCTTGCCCTGTACCTGCAGGCGCTCGCGCTTCTTCTCGAGATAGGTGGAGTAGTTGCCTTCGTATGGGTAGAGGTGACCGCGGTCGACCTCGGCGATCCATTCCGCCACGTGGTCGAGGAAGTACCGGTCGTGGGTGACGGCGAGCACGGCGCCGTGGTACTGCTTCAGGTGCTGCTCGAGCCAGAGAACGCTCTCGGCGTCGAGGTGGTTGGTGGGCTCGTCCAGCAACAAGAGGTCGGGCTTCTGGAGCAGCAGTTTGCAGAGCGCGACTCGGCGTTTCTCACCTCCGGAGAGAACGGACACCGGTGCATCCGACGGTGGGCAGCGCAGCGCGTCCATCGCCTGCTCGAGCTGGGAATCGAGGTCCCAGGCATCCGCGGCGTCGATCTGCTCCTGAAGCGTGCCCATCTCGGCCAGCAGTGCATCGAAGTCGGCGTCCGGATCGGCCATGGCCGCGGAGATCTCGTTGAACCGGTCGACCTTGGCCTTGATCTCACCGACGCCCTCTTGCACGTTCTCGAGCACGGTCTTGGACTCGTCGAGTTCGGGCTCCTGCATGAGGATGCCGACGCTGTAGCCCGGCGTCAGCTTGGCCTCGCCGTTGGAGGGGATGTCGAGCCCCGCCATGATCTTCAGGATCGTGGACTTACCCGCTCCGTTCGGGCCGACCACACCGATCTTCGCGCCCGGCAGGAATGCCATGGTGACGTCGTCGAGGATGAGCTTGTCGCCCACCGCCTTTCGGGCGCGGACCATCGAGTAGATATATTCGGCCATGCGCTCCAGTCTATGGGCGGGCGCCCGGTGCCTCGCCCGGCCGGCAATCCGTCAGACAGCGAATAGCGCAGCCCCCTCACTGGATGGGAACGGTGTCGCCGATCAGGCACTTTCCGGTGCCCAGCACGGGCGCCACGGTGCTGTGGTACCCGCCGATATCGTCGCCGAACTGCCCGATCAGGCATCCGCCGTTGATGAGAACGGAGAACTGAACCGAACCCGGCGTGAGGTTCACGGTGGTCTTGTCCGCCGTCATCTGCATGTTCGCCTTCACGAAGCCGGCGGCCGCGAGACCGTCGACGAACTGCTGCGCCGTCGGATTCTTGTCCACCGCGATCGTGCGATTGTTCACGTAGTCGAAGAACGCGAGGTTCTGCTTCGCCGTGCCCTTCGGGTTCAATGCCGGTAGCGCGCTCGAGGTCGGCGTCGGTGCCGATGATGTCGTCGAGACGGATGCCGTCGGAGTGCGTGCCGGTCCCGCCGGCTGAGCGGTGCATCCAGCGAGTGTCAAGACGACTCCAAGGCCGAGCGCGACGGATACCGCGGCGAACGCTCGCGATGCCCCCCGCGGCGTCCAGCCACCAGCCACCGATCCGACTCCCCTCCCGCACGTGCACCCGTGCGAAGCGCAGGCGCGCGAGAAGTCTAGGGTGCCCAGATCAGTGGTGCACAACCAGACATACACGGCCCGCACATGCACAGCCCAGAGATGCATGGCCCACACCTGAACGACCCAGCGCGGCCCACGTTAGAACTGCCCGGTTAGAGATGCACAGATCAGAACGGCGGCTCCGCATCGGCGAACTCGAGTTCCGCCTGCACCGCCTCGGCATCGTTCCCTGAACCGTGCGCGACGTAGTCTGCGCCGCTTGTCGGCGCTTCTGCTTCTGCCGATCCGTGCGCTCCTCCCGGCAACGCCCAGCCGTCGGAGTCCACGACAGGCTGATCGGCCGGCGCCTGAGAGCCACCGACTGCTGCACCGCCTTCTTGGCTGGAAGAACCACCGGCGGTCTTCGTGAACGAACTCGTTCCGAACGCCAGGTCGTGCCCGATGCCCTCCGCCACGATCTCCACGGCGGTTCCGTGTTTGTCTTCCTTCTCCCAGCTGCTTACGCGCAGCCGGCCGGTGACGACGACCCGGTCGCCCTTCACGAGCGACTTGGCGGAGTTCTCCGCCAGCCATCGGAACGCCACGATGGTGTACCAGTTCGTCTCGCCGTTCTCCCAGCTACTGGCCTCGCGGTTGTACTTGCGCTGCGTCGAGGCGAGCCGGAAGGTCAGCCGTGCCAGGCCGTTGCCCACGATGTTGAGCGTCGGCTCCGTTCCCACGTGGCCGATCGCAGTGATGGTGTCAGGCATCTTCGCGCCTCCTCTTTCGGTGTTCTTCGAGTGGATGCGGCCGCGATGCGCTGGCCGCATGTCCACAGTGCGCGTACCGAAGCCGGCATCGGGGCGTCGTGGCGCGAACGGTGGGAACGCTGCACGACACGCAGCCTGTGGACGGAGAGGAACGAACCAATCGGGCGGACTCAATAGCATTCAGGAATGCCTTACGTTCCCGCAGACCACCGCTATGACTCGATGACGTACCGCCGCACCGGCCGAAGCGGCCTCGACCTTCCCGCCGTCTCGCTCGGCTTCTGGCACAACTTCGGCGACACGAGGCCGATCGACACCCAGCGCGCCATCGTGCGACGCGCGTTCGACCTCGGCATCACGCACTTCGATCTCGCCAACAACTACGGGCCGCCCGCGGGGTCGGCCGAACGGAATGTCGGACGCATCCTCGCCGAGGACTTCGCCGCATACCGCGACGAGATCGTGGTCTCGACGAAGGCCGGCTACCACATGCACCCCGGGCCGTACGGCGAGTGGGGTTCCCGCAAGTACATGCTCGCTTCGCTGGATGCCTCGCTGAAGCGCCTCGGGCTCGACTATGTCGACATCTACTACTCGCACCGCCCCGACCCCGACACGCCGATCGAGGAGACCATGGGGGCGCTCGCCACCGCCGTGCGGCAGGGCAAGGCGCTCTACGTCGGGGTGTCGAACTACAGCCCCGAGCAGACCCGGGCGGCCGCCGCGGCCCTCGAGGCGGAGGGCGTTCGCCTGCTGATACACCAGCCCAGCTACTCGATATTCAATCGTCATGTCGAGAACGGTCTTCTTGACGTGCTGACCGAGCTGGGCATCGGCTCGATCGTGTTCTCGCCGCTGCAGCAGGGTCTCCTCACCGACCGCTACCTGACAGGCGAGGTTCCGGATGACTCCCGAGCGGCGACCAGCGTCTTCCTACGTCCCGAGAACATCACCGTCGAGTACCTCGACCGTGCCCGTGCGTTGAACGAGATAGCCGCGGGGCGCGGGCAGTCGCTGGCGCAACTGGCGCTCACCTGGGTGCTCCGCCATCCGCAGGTGACGAGCGCGCTGATCGGCGCGTCCAGCGTCGTTCAGCTGGAGCAGAACGTGGCAGCCGTGCACGCCGCGCCGTTGACGCCGGACGAGATCGCCGCCATCGAGCCGTTCGCCGTGGACGGCACGGGTCGCCGATAGATCCGGCACTGGCCCAGTCGCCGACGCCCGGCACGCCTTCCACGAGATCGTTTGCGGCGCAGGTAATCTGCGCAACATGCAGTGGTGGAATGACTTCTGGGGGTGGCTCACGTCACAGGACGCGCAGCCGGTGATCTTCACCGCGGTCGTGCTCCTCGTGTCCATCGTCGTTGCCGGGTTGTTGTCGGCGTGGATCGCTCGTGGAGCGATCAGGGGTGTGCTCTCGCGTGCCGAACGCGAGCAGAAGGCCGCCGCCGTCGCTGCCCTCGTGGATGCCGCAGTGGAGGCATCCGTCTGGAATTCGCTGACTCCGGCCGAGCAGGTGCTCTCGGACCGCTCCGTTGGGCAGGCCGACATCCTGGTGCGGCTACTGCCGCTCAAGGGCGCGGCCGCTGCAGCCGACTGGGCTGCCCATCAGCTCGCAGAGCTGAAGCGCAACTCGGCAACCTACGGCTACAACCTGGAGCCGGCGATCATCGAGTTCCGCGACCGCCTCGTCGAGTGGCAGAACAAGCCAAGGCGTGCCCGCAGATTGTTCCTCGAAGACCTGGAGCGCTGGAGGTTCGAGCGCACAGCGACCGACGAAACGGCATATGCGGACCAGGATGCCTGGGTTGCGCGGCAGCACCACGAGCGGAACGCGCCGCCCTCCGACCCCGCGCCGACGGCCTTGCTGCAGTCCACCGCACGGGCGGGGTCGGACACTGCGGCTGATGACGCCCCCGGCGGCACCGCAGCGCTCGACGACTACGACACCGTCGCGACCCCGGTCGGGGCCTACGCGTCGCGCAAACCCACCGGTCTTCAGGAGGACTGAATCGCCAAGTCTGATTGCCCGGCCGCAATCGAGGAGTGAGGGCCGCCACGTTGTGTGGCGGCCCTCACCGCATCCAGCGACTGGGATGCGCTAGTCCGGGGCCCGGGTAACACTCCGACGCAACTACTCCTCGAAGACCGGTGTGCGCCACCACGCGTCGAACGGCGACGCCGGTACGTGGCGCTTGTGCTCCGTGGCGAGATACTTGGCCTCGATCGCCTCGGCGACCGCATCCGGAACATCCTGACCCTGCAGGTATGCGTCGATGTCGCGGTAGCTGATGCCGAGGTTGTCTTCGTCGGTCTGCCCGGGAGTGTCGTCGAGCAGATCCGCGGTCGGCGACTTCTCGTAGAGCCTTGCCGGTGCACCGAAGTACTCCAGGAGCTGTCGTCCCTGGCTCTTCGTGAGTCCGGTGAGCGGAGTGAGGTCTACGCCCCCGTCGCCGTACTTCGTGAAGAAGCCCGTCACCGCCTCGGCGGCGTGATCGGTTCCGACCACGAGCAGCGCGCGCTGGCCGGCGATCGCGTACTGGGCGACCATACGCATCCGTGCCTTGACGTTCCCTTTCGTGAAGTCGAGGATGCGCTCCTGCAGAGCATCCCCGAACTCGTCCGCGACTCCGTCCACTCCGCGCTGCACGTTGAATGTGACGACCTGCTGGGGTGCGATGAAGTCCAGCGCGAGCCGGGCATCCGCCTCGTCGGCCTGTACGGCGTACGGCAGCCGCACGGCGACGAATTCGGCGTCGACTCCGGCTTCCCGCAACCGCTCGGTGGCGAGCTGGCAAAGCTTTCCGGCGAGCGTCGAGTCTTGTCCGCCACTGATGCCGAGCACGTACCCGCGGGCGTGCGAACTCCGCGCATAGTCGACCAGGAAGGCGACACGAGCTTCCGCCTCGGCGGCCGGATCGATCGATGACTTGACATTGAGTTCGCGGATGATCTCCGCCTGAAGTTCGCGCATACGTTGAACTTTAGGACGAGCATGTTTCAGGCAGGCAACGGGTGGACAGCGCGTTCAGCGATGTGCCGACGCGTCGATCTGAACCGGGTATCCGGCCGTCAGTACCGCGAGCGTGGCCGGCGGAGTGATCACTGTCGCCCTTCCCGAGCGGGGACGGGTGATCGGTGGACCGTAGCCGTCCGGCGACCATTCCACGAGAGCATCGCCGAGCACGAGCCTCGGAGTGTCCCGTTCGAGAACGAAGGCGCCGTCAGGCAATCCGACGTAGGGCCTTTCGTGCAGCCGCCGACGATGCGTGCGCGGGTACAGCCGCTCGGCGTGGAGTCGCGCGTTCACGGTACCTGCGGACGGCCGCGGGCCGCCGAGCGCATCAGTCCACGCATCCAGGTAGGAGCCGTAGGAGCCACGGCGGCACTCGGCGCACGGGCGGTGGCCGGCGGCGAAGCCAACGGCCTCGTCGTGGAAGAACAGGAACGTGTAGTGATGCGGCGCCCACTGCGGCTGCCTGATGCCGCGGAACTCGAGCTCGCAGATCAACCAGAGGTCGCCGGAGTGGAACCGCACGATCTCGTGTCCCTCATGGATCTTGCCGCGATTGCCCGTCCACCTACCCCGGAGCGACGTCGCAACGATGTCGCCGAGCGGCGTCACCCGATTTCGTTCCGGCATGCGCGCCTCCTGGCGGTGATGACGATGATCGCAGCCACAGCCGTGGAGCTTCGAAGCTGATCGGCGCCCGTGGTACTCACTCTGAGCCTCCAGGGCCGGCTGCTGCAGCAGCCGTCGATTCGAGACCACTCCGCGTGCGTGCGGCCGGGCGCCTGGGGGGAAGCAGGTTGAAGCGCAGCGGCGTCTCCTTCCCGAGCACGAAGACTTCGAAGGCATGCTTGAAGAAGGCCTCCACCGGAGTAATGCCCTGCAGCACGAGGTCGATGTGAAAATGCACCCACAACTGCAGCCAGCAGGCGTCATGGGCCCAGATGAAGGAATGCACGATGCTGTTCCGGCTCAGCTGCCTCTGCGCGGCCCTGTGCATCTGCTGCTTCGAACGCTCCTTCCGCACGGCGAGGTGGTAGACGGCCAGGTCAGCGGCGTTGGTGGCACGCATCGGACCGAACGTCGTCCACAGTGCGGTTGAGGAGGCGAGCACAGGGAAGTCCGGAACTATGAAGTGGTTGTACAGCTTGGCGTTCGGGTCAAGGGTGACGGCCGTCCCGTCTTTCGTCAATCGCAGAGTGTCGATTCCGGTGCTGTTGCCGGTGGCCCAGATGACGACGTCGGCCGGCAAAGAGGTGCCGTCCTCGAAGACGAGCTGGTCGTCCTGAAAGCGCACCGGGTTGCCGATCGTGTAGGGGACATTGCTCAGCTCTCGGCGCTGTGTAGGGCAAAGGAGCCCACCGTGGAAGCGCGTGAAATCGGTATGTGGATGCCCGACCGCGTGCAGGTAACCCGAAGACCAGTGCAGGATGGCCCCGAAGCGCCGCGAGACCCCGGTGAACAGCACCGTCGCAAGATACGTGAGGCCACGCAACTTGTTCATTGGTGACGCGTTGTGAAGCAAGGCTTCGTACTTGTAGAACAGGTACGGCCGACGCATCACCCACGTGAAGTTGTCATATCCACCGCGCCGGAGACCCAGCGCGACATCACAGGCCGCTTTACCGGCGCCGACGACCACGACCTTCTTGTTGTCGCGCACGATCTCGTTGAATTCCGCATCGGAATACGCCACCGTATGCAACTGCCATCCGCGAAACTCCGCCGCGCCCGGCAGCTCGGGAATCGAACCGACGGCCGCCATGGATGCCCAGATCACAAGGTCATAAGGGCCAGCGGACCGTGCTTCGCCGGTTCCGCTATCGGTGATCGTCAACGTTGCGGTGTGGTTCGCGGACGAGTAATCCACCGACTGGACTGTGCTGTTGAGCTGGCACCGCGACTTCAGATCTCGTGCGTCGGCGAAGCGATGGATATAGCGCTCCACCTCTTCGGCCATCACCTTCCCTCGCTGCACGTCAGGGTCTTCGCTATACGGAAACCCGTCGAACGAGGTGACGGTCATGCTGCCGTGGATCTGAAGGCCGTGGTAACGCAGGTGCGGGCTCCACGTGCCACCGATGTCGCCGAAACGCTCGAATACGTCGACTTTCTCAACTCCGATCTCACCAAAGCGCTGAAGGCACTGCAGGCCGCTCCATCCGGCACCGATGATGGCAATACGAAGATCGGCCGGCGAGCGGCGATAGCGCAGCGACCTGCGCCACAGCCGGCGGCCGACGATCGCAGCGACGAGAAGCGGGGACAGCGCCAGCACGATCGCGTAGAAGACCACGCTCGTTGCGGCCACGAGCACCCAGCCGGCCGGTGCCCACCACGGCCAGCGCTCGACCGGCGTACCGATCTCCGAGAACGGCGTGACCTGCCTCGGTACATCGAAGTGCGGCTCCGCGTGATCCGGCACGCCACTCATGGTTCCCATGGCCGGATGTTACTGCTCTGGCAGCCCCACCGTGCTCATCCGTGAACCGAGCACCCATCGTCGTACAGCGAACGCCGTCCCTCAGCGCGGGTTCGCGTCCTCGACGGTTGAAAAGTGGGCCATGACGACGGGCGAATCCTGGGCCTCGCTATTCCCGTCAGAGCCCGGGATTGTGCGCGACCTCCCATCTGAATCCGTCAGGGTCGGCGAAATAGCCGGAGTAACCGCCCCAATCACGTTTCACCGGAGGCGCCGGAATGCTCGCCCCGGCAGCCTTCGCCTCATCGAGCACGGCGTCGACCTCTGCCTCACTGCCCACATTGTGCGCGAGGCTGAACGGCATAGCTCCAGGCGCACGCCCGATCGGACCGAGTTCGCCAACTGCCTTGTCTTCCTGCCAAAGGGACAGAAGCACACCCGGGGCAAGCCGCACCATGACGACCTCTTCGGGAGCTTCGAACTCGACCTGCCAGCCCAGTCCTTCGATGTAGAACCTGCGACTTGCGGCCAAGTCGCGAACGACGAGCGAAAGGAGAGTGAGGCGCGGTTCCATACCCCCAGCGTGATCCGGGTACATAGACCTTGTCCAGCGCCTGAACCAAGTCGGACGGTTTTGCTCGCTCACGGTCGTTTCAGAGCTCGAGGGGCGGCAGCGCGTCTGGTTCTGGAGGCGGGCCATCGGCGAGGATTGCGTCGACCATGTGCATGGCTCGCCACGAGATAGTCGCCGGGATAGAACTCGTCGTAGAGCGTCTCGGCCTCATCCCGCGTGGTCGGTCCGCCACAGACCCATGAGCAGCCGGATGTCCCGGGTGTCCGGCTCACCGCGACGAAGACATCGAACCAGCGGAACCGTGCACGTACGGGACCAGGTTGCGAACTGCTCGGAGAGCAGTGCGAGCCTTCACTGATAATCTCCCACCTCGTAACCGGGAGGCCGAAGTATGGGAACCAGTATCGGAAGCTTGGTCGCCGTGTTCGCCACGCTGTTCGTGGTCGCGATCGTGGTAGTCGTCGTCGCCCGTCGCAGGCGATAGAGCAGCCGAAACAAACGCGGCCGAGTCGCTCATTGCCTAGAAGCTCTCAGTGGACGGATTCTGGCACCGGAACCCGGGGACGATCCTCTTGCTGTCTCCTAGATCAGGCGCTGCCGTATCAGTGCTTGACTGTCGACTGTGACGCCTCGACCTCAGCTTGAAATGTTGTGGGAGGCCGTCGACTCGAATGAAGCGTTGACGACCCGATTCGGGTTCGTGGACTCGAACGACGCGACTTCTTGGCTCGGTGACACGCTCCGGCACGCCTGGGGTCTATCCCTCCAGAGTTGCGATCGCCTTGTGATCAGCGCGGACAAGCTCCTGGCCTGGCTAACCATCGACGGAAGAGGCTTGATCGCCAAATGCGCCATCAACCCCGCGCTGTTCACCCGGCTAGCCGAAGTCGACGCGCTCATCACCTGGCTCGACGGCGAAGGCATCCCGGTCGCTGCTCCCCTGCCCGCGTCCGACGGACGCTTGCGCGTTGACCGTGACCGTTACTCGATGAGCCTCTATCCACTCGTGGACGGGGAACTGCTTGATGTGAACGACGAGAACCAAGTCGCGGCCGCCGGCCGCATGCTCGCGACGCTACATCGCGTGCTGTCCGCCTACCCAAAGCCCTTCGCTGGCGTGCACGCTCCGGAGGGACAGCAGTTGGTGCACGGCGACTTCCGATCCGCCAACGTGCTTTACAACGGCGGTGTCACCGCGGTCCTTGACTTCGACGAGGCGACACATCGCAGCCGAGCCGAGGAACTGGGGCGGTCGGCGGTTCTGCTCGGCACCCGTTATCACAAATGGCAACCGCTCCCGCCAGCGGTGCGAGCAAAGTTCGTCACCGCATACAGCGACACCTGCCCGCTGACGGATGCCGAGTGGGATGAGTACGCCCGCGTCGTCGCCGGGGTCTCGGCGCACTTCGGATGGGCCTGAAGC
>Ga0164242_10008326_pt1 | contig 11250 bp, 10 predicted proteins | sample OricomgcompostMG_FD_108783 | JGI IMG/M metagenome (GOLD analysis project Ga0164242, IMG submission 108783) | Miracle-Growth compost microbial communities from Emeryville, California, USA - Original compost - Miracle growth compost (MG) ...
GACAAGAGCGACGCCGTCCAGCGCACCGGCAAGCACGCCGCCACCCCGAAGCGGATGGACGTCCAGGGCCTGCGTGCCATCGCGGTGCTGCTCGTCATCGCCTCGCACCTCGGCATCAGCGCACTCGGCGGCGGGTTCGTCGGCGTCGACATCTTCTTCGTGATCTCGGGCTTCATGATCATGACCCAGATGCTGCGCGAGAACCGGCTCAGGGGGTCGATCTCGCTCAAGGCGTTCTACGCCCGCCGCGCGCTGCGCATCCTGCCGGCGGCGCTCGTCACGACGCTCGGGATCCTGGCCTACGGCGCCTACACCGGCTCGCCGCTGCTCATGCGCGAGATCGCCGCGGACGCGCGCTGGTCGACGCTCTTCGGCGAGAACCTCCACCTCATCCGGGTGGCGACGGACTACTTCGCCGACCAGACCGCCTCGCCGTTCCAGCACTTCTGGTCGCTGTCGGTGGAGGAGCAGTTCTACCTGCTCTGGCCGGTGATCGGGATCCTGCTGCTGCGCGCCACCTCGCACAGGCAGCTGACGCGCATCCTCCTCGCGGGCCTCGTGCTGGGCGTCGTCGTCGCCACCGCCATGACGCACAGCAACCCGTCGGGCGCCTACTTCAACCTGGCCTGCCGGGCGTACGAGCTGGGCATCGGCATCGTCGTCGCCTACATGGCGATCCGCTGGGAGTACCGCCCGGCGTGGTTCGTGCGCCTCGCCGGCCTCGCGGGCGGCGTGCTGGGTCTCGCTCTCGTGGGCTACTCGGCGGTCCGGATGTCCGAGGACGGCTTCCCGAGCTGGCACGGGCTCATCCCGACGGTCGGCGCCGCGCTGATCATCGCGGCCGGGGTGACGCGGCAGACGGGCGTCAACCTGCTGCTCGGCTGGCGTCCGCTCGCCTGGATCGGCGACATCTCCTACAGCCTCTACCTGTGGCACTGGCCGGTGATCGTCTTCGGCGGCGAGCGCATCCCGGCGTCGTGGGCCTGGTACGAGCGCGACGCGCTGCTGGCCGGCGTCTCGTTCGCCCTGGCGACGGCGTCGTACTACCTGATCGAGCGGCCGTTCCTGCGCCGCAGCCGCACGACCTTCCGGGGCTGGCGCCCGATGGTGCTGTGGCCGGTGGCCGTCGTCGCGACGTTCTCGGTGGCGCTGGGGTCCATCGCGGTCAGCGACCTGATCTTCAAGCACCGTGCCGCGAATGCCGCCACCTGGTACGCCGGCCACGCCGCCCTGTGCGACGGCATCAGCGTCGCCGACGACGAGACGGCGCTGGGGCAGCTGAGGAACGAGCTCGCCTGTGCCCAGAAGCTCCACCAGAACGGCGCTCCCTTGCCGGCCGATCTCGACCCGTCGAAGCTCGACGCCGACGACTGGCTCCAGGACGCCTGCTGGGACGTCTCCCACCCCGGCGAGAGGCCGTGCCTCGACCCGGCGCACCCGTCGTTCACGATCGTCACCTACGGCGACTCGCACATGGGCGACTGGATGCCGGCGATCTACGACCTCGCGAAGCGCTGGAACGCGAAGCTGGTGCCGTTCGTGATGCCGGGCTGCACGCCCTACGACATCACCGGCTCGCGGAACTGGAACGACGACGTCCTGCCGCAGGACTGCGTCGCGTTCAAGCAGAAGGCGCCGGCCGAGATCGCCGCGCTCCACCCGGACCTCCTGATCGTCGGCGGCATCGCCGACCTCGGCATGCCCTACGGCAACTCCCCGTACGGCGCCTCGTTCCGCGACGCGTTCACCTCCGCGGTGCCGAAGCTCGCGAGCCTCGCGCCGCAGGTGGTCATCCTCGGCGACACCGTGCAGCGCCGGCTCGACGGCGGCCAGGGCGACGCCTGGAACACCGCGGACTGCATCTCGCAGCCGGGCGTCGACATGGCGTCGTGCGACTACGACCTGCCGTACGCCCAGCACCAGACGACCGCCGAGATGGGCGAGATCGCCGCGGCGTCGAACGTGCCGGTGGTCGACACGCTGCCGTTGCTCTGTCTCGACGACTGGTGCCCGGCGGTGGTCGGCTCGCGCGCCGTGCTCTCGGACGACGACCACGTGTCGGAGGCCTGGTCACGGCATGTCGAGGACGCCCTCGGCGAGCTGCTGAAGCCCTACCTGCCGACGACGAGCTCGCCCTAGCCCTCGCTGGCGCGACGCAGCAGCGTCTCGAAGTCGGTGGGGTTCTCGAACTCGTCCTCGACCGTCTTGCGGGCGGGCTCGGGTGCCGCCGCGTGGCTGCCCGCGACCATCGTGGCCAGCTCGCCCGCGGCGCGGTCGACGCGCTTCTGCAGGTCGCCGTCGACGGTGCTGCCGAAGTCCTCGCTCGCCGCGAAGACGCCGGTGGGCATGACCACGGCGTGCAGGTAGGAGAAGAGCGGGCGCAGCGCGTGGTCGAGCACGAGGCTGTGCCGCGCGGTGCCGGCCGTGGCCGCGACGACGACCGGCTTGCCGTCCAGGACGCCGAGCTCGAGCACGTCGAAGAACGTCTTGAACAGCCCGCTGTAGGAGGCCGAGAAGACCGGCGTGACGACGACGAGCCCGTCGGCGCGGTGCACCTTCTCGATGGCCGCGGCGAGCTCGCCGCTGGGGAAGCCGGTCAGGAGGTGGTCGGCCAGCGCGTGGGCCAGCGGCCGGAGCTCGACGAACTCCACCTCCGCCTCCACGCCCCGGGCCTCGACCGCCCGCTGCGCGGCATCGCCCAGCAGGTCGGCCAGCAGGCGGGTCGACGACGGGACGCTGAGCCCCGCCGTCACCACCACGATCCTCTTCACAGCTCGCCCTCGATCACGGCGGCCACCTCGGGGTCGTCCAGGTCGCGGTCGCTGGTGCCGGTGGCGGTGTCGCCTGCCGCGTAGACCGTCGAGTCGTGGGCGCCGCCGGCCTTCTCGACCAGCGTGGCGTGGGTCGGCGCGTCCGGCACGCCCGGCTTGCGCACCTTGGCGAACTCCTCGCGCAGGGTCGGCAGGATCTCGCCGAGCAGGTCGAGCTGCTCGAGCACCATCTTCAGCGGCAGGCCGGCGTGGTCCATGAGGAAGAGCTGGCGCTGGTAGTCGCCGACGTAGTCGCGGAAGCTCAGCGTGCGCTCGATGACCTGCTGCGGGCTGCCCACCGTCAGCGGCGTCGCCTCGGTGAAGTCCTCCAGCGACGGGCCGTGGCCGTAGACCGGCGCGTTGTCGAAGTACGGCCGGAAGATGCGCACGGCGTCCTGGCTGTTCTTGTTCATGAAGACCTGCCCGCCGAGGCCGACGACGGCCTGCTCCTCGGTGCCGTGGCCGTAGTGCGCGAACCGCTTGCGGTACAGCGCCACCATCTGCCGGGTGTGGCTGGCCGGCCAGAAGATGTGATTGTGGAAGAAGCCGTCGCCGTAGTACGCCGCCTGCTCGGCGATCTCGGGGCTGCGGATCGAGCCGTGCCAGACGAACGGCGCGACGCCGTCGAGCGGCCGCGGGGTCGAGGTGAAGCCCTGCAGCGGCGTGCGGAAGCGGCCCTGCCAGTCCACGACGTCCTCGGTCCAGAGGCGGTGCAGCAGCGCGTAGTTCTCGATGGCGAGGTTGATGCCCTGGCGGATGTCCTTGCCGAACCACGGGTAGACCGGGCCGGTGTTGCCGCGGCCCATCATGAGGTCGACGCGGCCGTCGGTGAGGTGCTGCAGCTTGGCGTAGTTCTCGGCGATGAGCACCGGGTCGGTGGTCGTGATGAGCGTCGTGCTGGTGCTCAGCAGGATGTTCTTCGTCTGGGCGCCGATGTAGGCCAGCGTCGTCGTCGGCGCGGACGCGATGAACGGCGGGTTGTGGTGCTCGCCCGTGGCGAAGACGTCGAGGCCGATCTCCTCGGCCTTGAGCGCGATCGCGACCGTGTCCTTGATCCGCTGGTGTTCCGTCGGCGTCTGGCCCGTCGTCGGGTCGGTGGTGACGTCGCCGACGGTGAAGATGCCGAACTGCATTCCGGTCATGACCGCTCCTTCGTGAGTAGCTCAAGGCTAGTTGAATCTTGAACTATCTGTCACAACCGACGGGCGTGCGCCGGTATTCCTGGTCCGCTCAGCTGGTCCAGTCCAGCCTTCCACGGGCCCGGTCGCGCGCCTAGCGTCCGGTCGTGCTCCTCAGTGCCCTCTTCGTCGCCGCCGCAAGCTGCGGCAGCACCGTGGGCTCCGACGGCTCGGGCACCGACGTCACGACCGTGTGCACCACCTCGCCGGGCGCGCTGCACCACGACCTCTCGGTGCCCGGCCACGAGTGGCGCCTCTCGCCGCACTGCGCCATCGGTGGCAGCGTCGTCTGCGCGGGCGGCGCGGTGTGCGGCGACACCGACCCGCCCGGCACGGTCTACGACGTCTTCGAGGACGGCGAGCTCGTCAGCGAGGTGTGCCTCACGCCGGCCGAGCACCTCGCCATCGACCAGCCGTGGCCGGGCGACGTCGAGGACGCCGTCGCCCACCAGGACTGGCCGGCACCGGTGCTGAGGATCCAGCCGGTCGGCGGCCGCACGCTGGTCAACCTGCCGACGAACTTCTACACGCGCTCGACGTCGAGCCATGTCGCCACCGTGGTGCTGCTCGGCTACACGACCACGATCACGCTCACGCCGGTCTCGTACACGTGGCACTACGGCGACGGCGCCGAGCGGACGACCGTCTCGGCCGGCGACGCCTACCCGGCGATGCCGCTCACCCATACGTACGAGACCTCCGGCCGGACGGTGCAGCCGTCGGTCGACGAGACGTTCCGGGTCAGCTACGCGTTCGCCGGCGGAGGCGGCACGCTCGACAACCCGGTGACGGAGAGGGGTGGCCGCCAGGGGCTCACGATCCTGACGGCCACCCCGCATCTCATGCCCTGGGACTAGGGTTTCGCCCGTGCGTGAACGGGTCCTGGTGAGCGCACACCGCGCGCCCGAGTTCGGCCTCGTCGACGCCTTCGGGCTGCCGGCCGACTACGTCGAGTTCGACGTCCGGCGCTGGCCGGGCGGCGGCTATCTGATCTCCCACGATCTGCCCGTCGCGGGCTCCGAGATCCTCACCTACGACGAGCTGCTCGAGACCCTCGCCGGCCAGGACGTCGGCGCGCACGTCGACCTCAAGATGCGCTCCCCTGCCGGCCTCTACGACGCCCTCGGCTCGTGCTACGAGGTCGAGGTGGTGCGGCGCTGCCTCGAGGTGGTGCCGGCCGACTGCGTCGTCGTCACCACGGGCTCCGAGCGCGCCGCCCGCGCGCTGCGCGACTGGGCCGACCTGGAGGCCCCCGAGGTGCTGGTCGGGCTCTCCATCGGCGGTGACGTCCGCGGCCATTCGCCGTGGCGGCAGGTGAAGGTGCGGCTCTCGGAGCTCTTCCCGGGCGCCCGGCTGCGTCGCGCGCGGGCCGACGTCGTCGCGGCGCACTACTGGCTGGCCCGGCTCACCGTCGCGCGGTGGGCGCGGCGCCACGGCGTGCGGCTCCTCGTCTGGACCGTCGACGACACCCGTCTGCTGCACCACTGGCTCAAGCCGGGCCGTGCGTGGATGGTCACCACGAATCGCCCCGACGTGGCGGTGGCGATCCAGCGGCAGGAAGCGGCCGCGTCCTGAGACACTGGTCTCATGGCCGTGACCGACCCTTCCGCCGACCCCGCCTTCGTCGAGGACGTCCTCGGCCTGCCGTTCCTCGCGGAGACGATGGAGCTCGACGACGACTTCGAGGGCCCGGTCGTCGCGACGCTGGTCAAGCGCCCGAGCGAGCACGGCGCGACCACCCGGGCGGTGCTCTACGTGCACGGCTTCTCCGACTACTTCTTCCAGACCGAGCTCGCCGACTGGTGGGCCAACCGGGGCTTCGACTTCTACGCCCTCGACCTGCGCAAGTACGGCCGCTCGCTGCGCGCGCACCAGTCGCCCGCCTTCGTCACCGACCTCCACCAGCACTTCGAGGACGTCGACGCCGCCTGGCAGCGCATCACCCGGCGCGACGGCCACACGCAGGTCGTGATCATGGCGCACTCGACCGGTGGTCTGGTCACCTCGCTGTGGGCCGACGCACGGCGTCCGCCACACCTGGCTGGCATGGTGCTGAACTCCCCCTGGCTGGAGTTCCAGGGCAGCGCCGCGGTGCGGGTGATCGGCACGCAGGTGGTCAAGGCCGTGGGCAAGCGGGCGCCGAAGCGCGAGATCGGCCGCGACGTCAGTGGCTTCTACGCGCGCTCGCTGCACCGCAACCACGAGGGCGAGTGGGTCTTCGACCTGGACTGGAAGCCGGTCGGCTCGATGACGGTCTACACCGGCTGGTTCCGCGCGATCCGGATGGGCCAGGCCCGGGTGCACCGGGGGCTCGACGTCCCGTGCCCGATCCTCGTCCTCTCGTCGACGGCCAGCAGTCGCCCGCTCCGGATGACCGAGGAGGTGCACACCACCGACATCGTGCTCGACGTCGAGCAGATCCGCCGGTGGAGCACCGCGCTCGGCAAGCACGTCACCTACGTGGCCGTGCCCGAGGCGGTGCACGACGTCATCCTCTCGCGGCCGCCGGTGCGCGCCCGCGCCTACGACGAGATCGAGCGCTGGGTCACGGCCTACGCCGCCCCTACCGATCCGGTCTGAGCCGGATGCGGATGAAGTACGGCCGGTAGCGCGTCGGGTCCTGGTCGATCAGGGCGAGGTCGCTGCTGTTGCGGCTGATCGAGACGACCATGGTGCCCGGCTCGGGCAGCACGTCGGGGTGCGCCAGCGGCATGTAGCGCAGCGTGGTGCCGTCGGCCGACGACGGGATGTGCGCCAGCGACGGCCCGGCCGTGAACGGACCCTCGGGCGTCGGCGCGCTCCACACCACGAGGTCGCTGCCCAGGAAGTCGTCGCGCTTGCTGATCGCGTACCACGTGCCGTCCTGCTCGACGACCGAGAGCGTCTGCGAGACGCCGCCGACGGCCGGGATGAGCGTGGCCGCCTTCGACGCGTCCTTCTGCCAGCGCTGGCCGTCCCAGAACTGCCACCTGCTCATGTCGGTGACGTCGTCGATGCGCATCCGCGCCACCGAGAGCGCCCAGCCGAAGACGAGCGGCTTCTCGGGGTTGGACGTGCCGTAGAGGTAGAGCCAGCCGCCGTGCATGGCGCCGGCGGCACCCCACGTCGGCCGCTTGCGTGACGGGTCGTCAGGCTCGAGGTCGACGACCTTGAGCAGCTGGGGCGTGGCGCCGCGGTCGACGCGGAACAGCGCGATCGACGGGCCGAGGTTCTCGAAGTCCGACTCCGACGGGCCGGTCGTCTTCACCCGCTGCGCCATGACGCCGACGAGGTCGTAGGAGCCGCGGTTGACCGCCGCGATCGACATCGGCCAGTAGCCGACGCCGTCGGCCCGGTCGGGGATGACGGCACCGTGGTCGGGCTCCTCGACCAGTCCGGCGCAGCCCGAGGAGAAGACCAGCATCGAGTTGCGGACGAACCGCGGGCCCGGGTAGCTCGCGCCGCGCAGGGTGTCGCCGAACACGTACAGCGAGCGGCCGTCCTGCAGCGTCGTGCTGGCGCCGACGTCGCCGCCGCGGAACCCGGGGTTGGTGCGGTAGTCACCGACCACCTTGTTCAGCTGGGCGAGGTTCGTGGGCTCGGTGAAGGGCAGGCAGGTCGTCGTCGCGAGCGTCGGGGTCTCGGCGGCGGGCTCGCCGCTGGTGCTCGCCCAGATGACGACGAGCACGACGAGCAGGAAGATCGCGCCGCCGATGACGGCCTGCCGCGGCCGGGACGTCCGCAGCGACGGGTGGACGTCATAGCGCACGGACGTCCGCTTCCGCCGCCTGCTCGCCCGAGCCCAGCAGGGTCAGGACGCCGCCGGCCACAGCCCAGATGCCGAGCGCCAGGCAGGCCTTGCCCAGCCCGGCATCGAGGAAGTAGACGATGCCGCGGATGCCCGAGGTGCCCGCTCCAGGCGGCAGCCAGGGGCCCACGTTCGCCCAGAACGCCGGCAGCATCGGGGTCGGGTAGGCGCCGCCCGCACTCGGGTTGCCGATCACGACGAAGAGGATGACCGCGACGCCCACGCCCGCGATGCCGAGCCAGGTCTGGAGCGCGAGCGTGGCGGCGCCGGTCGCGAAGAGCAGCAGCGCGCCGAAGGCCGCGACCGCGAGCACATGACTGTCGAGGGCGCCGATGACCGGACCGGCCATCAGCGCGCCGCCGAGGCCGCCCAGCACCGAGTAGGCCGCCAGCCCACCGAGCCGCCACAGCGCACGGTGCCGCGTCGGCGCGCGGCCACCCATCGTCACGCCCAGCACGGCCGCGGCCAGGTAGCCGCCGACGACCCACCCGATGGCGAGGTAGAACGCGCTCAGCCCACGGGCGTCGCCCCCCAGCGGCGGCCGCACGTCGGTGACGTCGATCCCGCGGCCCACGTTCGCGGCGTAGTCCTGCATGACCGTGCTCACCGCCTCGGCCAGCGCCGCGCCCTCCGCCGAGGCGACCTTCAGCTGGTAGGTCGGCCCGGTGCCCACCTCGAGCCAGGCGTCGATGTCGGCATGGTCGACGAGCCGTTGCGCGTCGGCCCGGCTGGCCTCGACGGTCGGCTCGAGCGGATGGCCGGGCAGCTCGTCGAGCGCCTGCGCCACCTCGAGGGCGGCCGTCTGGTCGACGCCGCCGACCGGCACCACGGCCACCGGCACGTTGCGCGGCCGGGGCTGGTGGAACGCGCCGATGTAGCTGCCGATGAACGCGAGCTGCAGCAGCAGGACGCCGAGCAACAGCAGCGCCGGACGCCGGGTGAACGCGGGCGGGACGAGCACGGGCGTCGCGGACGGCACGCGCCCAGTATCCGCGGTCGCCCGCGGAGCCTCCTACTCGGCGTCGGGCTTCAGGGTGCCGAGGCCCTTGAGCGCATCGCCGAGCTCGCTGGGAACGACCCAGACCTTGCTGGCCGGGCCCTCCGCGAGCCGCGGGATCATCTGGAGGTACTGGTAGGCCAGCACCTTCTGGTCGGGGTCGGCGTCGTGCACGGCCTGGAAGACCGTCGCGATCGCCTGCGCCTCGCCCTCCGCGCGGAGGATCGCCGACTGCCGCTCGCCCTCGGCGTTGAGGATGGCGGCCTGCTTGGTGCCCTCGGCCGTGAGGATCGCCGACTGGCGGTTGCCCTCGGCGGTGAGGATCATGGCGCGCTTGTCGCGGTCGGCGCGCATCTGCTTCTCCATGGCGTCCTTGATGGACAGCGGCGGGTCGATCGTCTTGACCTCGACGCGCTTGACCTTGATGCCCCAGTGGCCGGTGGCCTCGTCGAGGACGGCCGCCAGGCCGTTGTTGATCTGCTCGCGGCTGGTCAGCGCGGCCTCGAGGTCCATGCCGCCCACGATGTTGCGCAGCGTCGTCATCGTGAGCTGCTCGACGGCCTGGATGTAGTTGGCGATCTCGTACGTCGCGGCCACCGGGTCGTTGACCTGGAAGTAGATGACGGTGTCGATCGCGATGGTGAGGTTGTCCTCGGTGATGACCGGCTGGGGCGGGAACGCCACCACCTGCTCGCGCAGGTCGAGGACGTACCGGACGCGGTCGACGAACGGGACGATCACGTTCAGCCCCGCGGACAGCACGCCGTGGTACTTGCCGAACCGCTCGACGATGCCGGCGCGCGCCTGCGGGATGATCCGCACCGCCCGCGCCAGCACCACGAAGACGAAGATGACGACGAGGACGGCGATCACGATCTCGATCACCGTGCCGGTGTCACTGCCGCTGCGGGTGTCGGTGGTGGCGGGGATGCTGATGTCCAGGGGAAGGGGCACGGGTTGCCTCTCAGAGCTCGACGACGTCGCTGCGCCGTGCGGATGGGTGGACGTACGCCGTGGCGCCGCGGATCTCGAGCACCACCACGGGCGTGCCGGGCTCGATGACCGTATCGGGGTCGAACGGCTTCGCGCTCCAGTTCTCCCCGTCGATCCTGATGCGACCCGGCTCGAGCGTGGTGAGGCGGTCGGTCGTGACCGACTCGACGCCGATCAGCCGGGTGACGCCGAACCGCCGGTCCGGGCCGCGGTGCAGCCGCCGGGTGAGGCTCGGCCGCACGAGGCCCAGCAGCGCGAGCGCCACGACGGCGAACACCGCGATCTGGACGATGAGCGCCCCGGTGACGATCGCGGCCACCATGCCGCCGAGGGCGGCCACGGCGAGCATCAGCAGCACGAGGTCGAGGCTCGCGAGCTCCGCGACGGCCAGGACGAACGCCGCCACCAGCCACGTGACCCACAGATGGTCGCCGAACCAGCTCATGGGCCCGACTGTAGACCTCGGCTAGCGCCGGCGGGTGCGCCTGCGGGCCCAGTAGCGGCCGTCGCGCTGCTCCAGCGTCAGCGGCATCCCGAAGGTCGCCGAGAGGTTCGCCTCGTTGAGCTCGGACTCCAGCAGGCCTGCCGTCACCACCTGGCCCTTGCGCAGCATCAGCACGTGGCTGAAGCCCGGCGGGATCTCCTCGACGTGGTGCGAGACGAGCACCGTCGCGGGCGAGTCGGCGTCGTAGGCGAGCGACGACAGCGTCGAGACGAGGTCCTCGCGGCCCCCGAGGTCGAGGCCGGCTGCCGGCTCGTCGAGCAGGAGCAACTCGGGGTCGACCATGAGCGCGCGGGCGATCTGGACGCGCTTGCGCTCGCCCTCGCTCAGCGTGCCGAAGGTGCGGTCGGCGAGGTGGACGATGCCGATCTCGGTGAGCAGCTGGTCGGCGCGCGCGTCGTCGACGTCGTCGTAGGTCTCCCGCCAGCGGCCCAGGACGCCGTACGCCGCCGAGATGACGACGTCGCGGACGCTCTCGCTGCGCGGGATGCGGTCGGCCAGCGCGGCGCTCGTGAGCCCGATGCGCGGCCGCAGCTCGAAGACGTCGACCTTGCCGAGCCTCGATCCGAGCACCTCGACGACGCCCGAGCTGGGGTGCATCTGGGTCGACGCGAGCTGCATGAGCGTGGTCTTGCCGGCGCCGTTCGGGCCGAGCACGACCCAGCGTTCGTCCTCCTCCACCACCCAGTCGACGCTGTCCAGCAGGACGCTGTGCCCCCGTCGAACGGACACGCCGGCGAACGACAGAACCGCGGACATGCGGCCACCCTACCGAGCGCCTCTGCGCTTTCCGGGACCTGGCGCGTCGCCGCTGGGCGGCGGCTGGCTCCTCCCTGCGGGCGCTGAACCGCAAGCGAGCTCGCTCGCGCGGCTCGGCCCTTCGGTCGTCGCCTACAGTCGCTCGGCGTGAGTCCGATGAGCCGCCCGGGGGCGCCCGCGTCCGCGCTGCCCGAGGCGCTCCGGCTGGCCTGGTGGGGCACGGC
>Ga0164242_10008327_pt1 | contig 11250 bp, 12 predicted proteins | sample OricomgcompostMG_FD_108783 | JGI IMG/M metagenome (GOLD analysis project Ga0164242, IMG submission 108783) | Miracle-Growth compost microbial communities from Emeryville, California, USA - Original compost - Miracle growth compost (MG) ...
ACCGGCGTGACCGCCACGACGCCGTCGGCGCGGTGCACCGTGTCGATGGCCGCCTTCAGCTCGGCACTGGGGAACCCGGTCAGCAGGTGGTCGGTCAGCGCGTGCGCCAGGCCGCGCAGCTCGATCACCTCCACCTCGACCTCCCGGCCGCGGGACTCGACGGCGTGCTCGACCGCCTCGCCGAGCATGTCGGCCAGCAGCCGGGTCGAGGACGGGTTGCTCAGCCCCGCGGAGACGACGGCGATCCGGATCGGGGTGCTCCCCGCGGGGTCCCCGTTCGGACCGGAGCGGAGCGAGGATCCGTTCGGAGCGCTCACAGCTCCCCCTCGAGCACCTTGGCGACCTCGGGGTCGTCCAGGTCGCGGTCGGAGGTGCCGGTGGCGGCGTCGCCCTCGGCGTAGACCGTGGTGTCACGAGCACCGCCGGCGGCGGCGACCAGGGCGGCGTGGGTGGGCGCGTCCGGGGTTCCCGGCTTGCGCAGCTTCGCGAACTCCTCGCGCAGCGTCGGCAGGATCTCGCCGTACAGGTCCAGCTGCTCCAGCACCGTCTTGAGCGGCAGGCCGGCGTGGTCGAGGAGGAACAGCTGCCGCTGGTAGTCCCCGACGTACTCGCGGAAGGACAGCGTCCGCTCGATCACCTGCTGCGGCGAGCCGACGGTCAACGGCGTCGCGGCCATGAAGTCCTCCAGCGACGGGCCGTGGCCGTAGACCGGGGCGTTGTCGAAGTAGGGCCGGAACTCGTTGATCGCGTCCTGGCTGTTCTTGCGCATGAAGAACTGGCCGCCGAGGCCCACGATCGCCGTCTCCGGGGCGCCGTGGCCGTAGTGCTCCCAGCGCTGCCGGTAGAGCCGTACCATCTGCTGGGTGTGGCTGGCGGGCCAGAAGATGTGGTTGTGGAAGAACCCGTCGCCGTAGTACGCCGCCTGCTCGGCGATCTCGGGGCTGCGGATCGAGCCGTGCCACACGAACGGTGCGACGCCGTCCAGCGGCCGCGGCGTGGAGGTGTAGCCCTGCAACGGCGTGCGGAAGCGACCCTCCCAGTCGACGACATCCTCGCTCCACAGCCGGCGCAACAGCGCGTAGTTCTCGATGGCCAGGTTGATGCCCTGCCGGATGTCCTTGCCGAACCACGGGTAGACCGGGCCGGTGTTGCCGCGGCCCATCATCAGGTCGACGCGGCCGTCGACCAGGTGCTGCAGCTTGGCGTAGTCCTCGGCGATCAGCACCGGGTCGGTGGTAGTGATCAGGGTGGTGGACGTGGACAGGATGATGTTCTCGGTCTGCGCCCCGATGTAGGCCAGCGTGGCCGTCGGGTTCGACGCGATGAACGGCGGGTTGTGGTGCTCACCGGTGGCGAAGACATCGAGGCCGATCTCCTCGGCCTTCTTGGCGATCGCGACGGTGGCCTTGATCCGCTCGTGCTCGGTCGGGGTCGTGCCCGTGGTCGGGTCGGTGGTCACGTCACCGACGGTGAAGATGCCGAACTGCATGCCCATCGTGATCTCCGTTCTCTCGTGTGCTCACGATAGTTGAATAATTAACTATCCGCCACAACCACCGTCCCCTCCACCGTATTCCGGCGTGTCGCGAGCCGGCTTGTGCCCGGCCACGCCGCTTTGTCACGCTTCCCTGGTGTCCCGCCCCGTTCTGATCAGTGCCCATCGCTGCGGCGCCGGCGACGACCCTCGGGGCGAGAACGGGCTGCATGCGCTGGAGCACTCGGTCGCGCTCGGCGTCGACTACGTGGAGTTCGACGTGCGCCCACAGGCCGATGGTCGCCTCGTCGTGACCCACGACGCGCCGGGGGACGGCGTGGAACTGATCGGCTACGAGAGCCTGCTCGAGCGTCTGGCCGGCCGAGCCGGCGCCCACGTCGACCTCAAGACCGCCGGCATCGAGATCGAGGCGGTGGCCACGGCCCTGGACCACCTGCCTGCCGAGCTGATCCTGGTGACGACCGGCTCGGTCGAGGGTGCGCACCGGCTGCGCGCCTGGGCGGACGCGCACGCGCCCGCGGTGAGGGTGGGCCTGTCCACCGGTACGTCGCTGAGCGGGCTCGGCCCGGTGGCGGCCGCCCGCTCGCTGCGTCGGCAGCTCTTCCCCTGGCGCCGCTATGCCGCCGCCGGCGCCGACGCGATGTGCGCCCACCACGCGCTCGCCGCGGCCACGCTGGCGCGGCTCGCCCGGCAGCACGGGCTCGACCTGCTGGTCTGGACCGTCGACGATCCCCGACTGTTGCGCTGGTGGCTGGCGCCCGGCCGGGCGTGGATGGTCACCACCAACCATCCCGCCCGCGCCCTGGACCTGCGCCGGGCATCCGGGCCCGCGGGCTGACAGACTGCCGCCGTGAACACCGACGTGCTGGGTGCGCCGTACACCGCCGAGACCATCCCGCTGCCCGACGACCACGAGGGCGAGGTCGTCGCCACCCTCGTCCGCCGCCCGGCCGGGGAGCCGACCCGACGCGCCGTCATCCACGTGCACGGGTTCGCGGACTACTTCTTCCAGACCGAGTACGCGGAATGGTGGAACGCTCGCGGCTACGACTTCTACGCCGTGGACCTGCCGAAGTACGGCCGCTCGATGCTGCCGCACCAGACCCCCAACTACACCACCGACCTGGAGGGCTACTTCCCCGTCCTCGACGAGGTCTGGCGCCGGGTGCGCGCCGAGCACGACGAGGTCGTCGTCACCGGCCACTCCACCGGCGGACTGACCACGCCGCTGTGGGCGGACGCGCGGCGACCCGACGGCCTGATCGGCATGTTCTTGAACTCGCCGTGGTTCGACCTCCAGGGCCCGGCGGTGATGCGCACGGTGGTCAGCCCGGTGGTCAAGCGCCTGGGCCGGCTCCAGCCGATGCGGGCCATCCCGCGCAGCGTCAGCGGCTTCTACACCCGCTCACTGCACCGCGATCACGAGGGCGAGTGGGACTTCAACCTGCTGTGGAAGCCGGTCGAGTCCTTCACCGTGTACGCCGGCTGGCTGCGCGCGGTCCGGGTCGCGCAGGCCCGCCTGCACGCCGGGCTGGCGGTGCCGTGTCCGGTACTGGTGCTCTCCTCGGGCGCCAGCGGCCACCCGCGGCAGATGGACGCCACCGTGCACGGCACCGACATCGTGCTCGACGTACCCCAGATCCGGCAGTGGGCCACCGCCGTGGGACCCCACGTCACCTACGTGGCCATCGACGGCGCCCTGCACGACGTCGTCCTCTCCCGCCCCGACGTCCGGGCCCGGGCCTACGCCGAGCTCGACCGCTGGCTCACCGCCTACGTCGAGTAGTCACTTTCGGCCCGTCGAGAGGTCACTTTCGGCCCGTCGAGGCGTCACTTTCGGCCGCCAGTGGCGGCCCGTCGAAGCGCTCCCGGGTGACGAACTCCTCCACCCGCTGCCGGCGCAGCCGGGTGGGCTGGTGCCGGGGCCGGCCCAGTGGCACCACGCAGGCCAGCGCGTAGCCGGCCGGGGCGCCGACCAGCTCCAGCACCTCGGGCTCGCGGGCCACAGCCATGGTGGTGATCGTGCCGCCGTACCCCTCCGCGCGAGCGGCCAGCAGGACGTTCCACACCAGCGGGTAGACCGACGCGCCGCCGACCAGGCCGATCCGGTCGAGGTCCTGGTCGGTGGCGGCGAGCGCACCCAGGTCGACCAGCACCACCAGGACGACCGCCGCGGTATGCAGCGGCTCGACGAACGCCGCCGGCACCGGCGTGGCGGCGATCTGCTCGGCGTCCACCCCGGCGGGCGCAAGCGGGTTCCACGGCGTCTCCCCCGCCCGCGCCTGCGCCAGGTAGCGCCGGGTGCCGGGCTCGCTCAGCTCGGCCAGCCGGCGCCGGGTTCCCGGGTCGCGGACGACCACGACATGGGCGCCCTGCCGGTTGCCGCCGCTGGGTGCGAACCGGGCGGTGTCCAGGATCCGGTGCAGCACCTCGTCGGGCAGCGGGTCGGCGGTGAACTCGCGGATCGCGGCCGTGGTCCGGATGGCGTCGTCCAGGTCCATCGAGCCTCAGGACTCGCCCGCGGTCGGCTCCGCGCCCGGCGTCGGCGGCGCCTCCATGCCCTGCGCCTCGGCGATCGCCTGCTTGACCGCCTCGTCGGCGGCGCTGGCGGCCTGCCCCAGGTCCGGCACGGCGGGCTCGCTCGGCCCCATGTCGACCCGCTTGAGCGGCCCGGCGGGCTGCTGCGGGATGCCCTTCAGGTCGTTCAACGTCGAGCCGAGACCCTCGAGCGCGCGTCCGATCTCGCTGGGCACGATCCAGAGCTTGTTCGCGTCGCCCTCGGCGATCTTCGGCATCATCTGCAGGTACTGGTACGCCAGCAGCGACTGGTCCGGCTGACCGTCGTGGATCGCCTGGAAGACGGTCTGGATCGCCTGTCCCTCGCCCTGGGCGCGCAGGATGGCTGCCTCCCGGTCGGCTTGCGCCGCCAGGATCTTGGCCTCGCGCTCGCCCTCGGCGTTGAGGATCGCGGACTGCTTGTTGCCCTCCGCGGTCAGGATCGCCGACTGCCGCTCGCCCTCGGCGGTCAAGATCACGGCGCGCTTGTCGCGGTCGGCGCGCATCTGCTTCTCCATCGCGTCCTTGATGGACGGCGGCGGGTCGATGCCCTTGATCTCCACCCGGCTGACCTTGATGCCCCAGCGTCCGGTCGCCTCGTCGAGCACGGCGGAGAGGCCGGAGTTGATCTGCTCGCGGCTGGTCAGCGTCGCCTCGAGGTCCATGCCGCCGACGATGTTGCGCAGCGTGGTCATGGTGAGCTGCTCGACGGCCTGGATGTAGTTGGCGATCTCATACGTCGCGGCGATCGGGTCGTTGACCTGGAAGTAGATCACCGTGTCGATGGAGACCGTCAGGTTGTCCTCGGTGATGACCGGCTGCGGTGGGAAGCTGACCACCTGCTCGCGCATGTCGATCAGGTAGCGCACCTTGTCCACGAACGGCACCACGACGTTGAGCCCCGGGGAGAGAGTGTCCTTGTACTTCCCGAACCGCTCCACGACGCCCGCGCGGGCCTGCGGGATGATCCGCACGGACTTGGCCAGCGTCGTCACCACGAACAGCAAGATGATCACGAGGACGACGAGCAGGGCAGTGGCCATGGTGGGCTCCTAGTTCTCCAGACGACCGATCGGATACACGTACGCCGTCGCGCCTCGAACCTGCAGCACCTCGACCGGCGTCCCGGGCTCGATGACGGTGGTGTCGTCGTACGGCTCGGCGCGCCAGTCCTGGCCGTCGATCTTGATCCGGCCCGGCTCCAGCGCCGAGATCCGGCCGGCGGTGACCGTGCGCAGCCCGATCAGCCGCTGCGGCCCGATCCGCAGCTCGGGGCCGCCGTGCAGCCGGTGCACCAGGTTGGGCCGGACCAGGCCGAGCATCGCGAGCGCGACCACGGCGGCGACGAGGATCTGGGCGATCACGTTGTCGGTGGCCAGCGCCACCACCATTCCGCCCACCGCGCCGGCGGCGAGCATCAGCAGGACGAGGTCCAGGCTCGCCATCTCGGCGACGGCCAAGACGAAGGCCCCACCCAGCCAGGCGACCCATAGATGGTCACCGATCCAGTGCATGAGGCGAATCTAGCGCGGTTCGCCGCACCACCGCGGCGAGACGGTGATCAGACCGCGCGGCGGGTACGGCGACGGGCCGCATAGCGACCGTCGGCGTGGTCCAGGGCCAGCGGCATCCCGAACGTCGCCGACAGGTTCGCCTCGGTCAGCTCCTGCTCGAGCAGGCCCGCCGCGACCACCGAGCCGCGGCGCAGCATCAGCACGTGGGTGAAGCCCGGGGGAATCTCCTCGACGTGGTGGCTGACCAGCACGGTGGCCGGCGAGTCGGGGTCGTAGGCCAGCGTCGAGAGCGTCGAGACCAGGTCCTCGCGGCCACCCAGGTCGAGCCCGGCGGCGGGCTCGTCCAGCAGCAGCAGCTCCGGGTCGACCATCAGCGCGCGGGCGATCTGGACGCGCTTGCGCTCGCCCTCGCTCAGCGTGCCGAACGTGCGGTCGGCCAGATGGTTGATCCCCACCTCGACCAGCAGCGACGAGGCGCGCTCGTGGTCGACCTCGTCGTACTGCTCCTTCCAGCGGCCGTAGACGCCGTAGGACGCGGTCACGATCACGTCCCGGACCACCTCGTCACGTGGGATCCGGTCGACCAGGCCGGCGCTGCTGACACCGATGCGCGACCTGATCTCGCTCAGGTCGACCTTGCCCATCCGGGCGCCGAGCACGTCGACGGTGCCGGAGGTGGGGTGCATCTGGGCCGCGGCCAGCTGCAGCAGCGTGGTCTTCCCGGCGCCGTTCGGGCCGAGGACCACCCAGCGCTCGTCCTCCTCGACCAGCCAGCTGACCCGGTCCAGCAGGAGACTGGATCCTCGGCGCACGGTGACATCGACGAGATCGAGGACGGCGGCCATGGCCGTCACCTTATCGACTAGCCTTCGGGGCCGTGGTGCCCTCCCCCAGCCCGCTGCCCGCCTCGCTGCGCCTGGCGTGGTGGGGTACCGCCTGGCTGCGCGGCGAGGTGGTCGCCGACCTCATGCTCGACGCGGTGATCGACGCCGATGCCACGCATACCGTCACCGGCCTGGCCGCGCTCGGCCTCGGCGGCGACGACGCGGCACAGACGCTGATCGGCGGCCTGGGTCGACTGCGGGCCGAGGGCGCAACCCTGATCGGCGCGGCGTACCCTGTCGCGGGCGACGCGGTCGGCCTCGGCGGGCCGGCGGCGTTCAACCATGCCGCGCTCGACGCCCGCGAGGCCGTGGTCACCGACGCCGGGATCGGGCTCGTCCCGGTGCGGGTCGGAGCGGTGCTGACCTGGCAGGGGTACGCCGCCCACCGACGGCAGCTGCCCGACGTCGGCGAGGCCGACCGGGGGCTGCGCACCGCGCTGCTCGAGACCGCCCAGGCGCTCGCCGACCTCGACGTCGCCCGTTGGCGTCCCGACGTCGCCGACCGGCTGATGAACCTGCGCCATCGCGGCCCGCTGTCCGCGCCGCCGGGCGTGCCGACGCGCTGCGTGGACCTCGCCGCCCGCGGTCTGCAGGCCGCCGAGATCGTCGACCTGGCCAGCGCGGACGACGGCGCCGCGATCTCGGCCGGCGAGATCCGGGCCCGTCAGGACGCATTGGTGCCGCTGGCCCGCGCCGCCCGCCGAGCGCTGACGGCGGCGGGCTCCCCGGAGGTCTGGCCGCCGGTGTAGAGCGGTCTACAGATAGCCTCTCCCTGCGATGGCTCCTGCACCCGACACCCTGCTCATCACGCTCACCGGCCGCGACCGGCCGGGCGTGACCTCCTCGACGCTCGCCACCCTCGCTCTCGCCGGCGTGGACGTGGTCGACCTCGAGCAGATCGTGCTGCGCGGCCGGCTGGTTCTCGGCCTGCTGGTCACCGCACCCGCCGACCCGGACGCCCTGCGCACCGCGATCGTGGAGACCGCGCACGCGCTGGAGATGTCGGTGGAGATCGAGTCGGGCAGCGGCGACACTCCGCGCCGACCGCGCCAGCGCGCCCACGTCACCGTGCTCGGGCTGCCGCTCAAGGCGGCCGCGATGGCGGCGGTGACGCGTCGGATCGCGGCGGCCGGCGGCAACATCGACCGGATCCGACGACTGGCCCGCTATCCGGTCACGGCGTTCGACCTGCACGTCTCGGGCGCCGACCCGGATGCGCTGCGGACGGCGCTCGCCGTGGAGGCGGCGGCCCAGGGTGTCGACATCGGCGTACAGCCGGAGAACCTGCTGCGCCGAGGCATGCGGCTGATCGTCATGGACGTCGACTCCACGCTCATCGATGGCGAGGTGATCGAGATGATCGCCGCGCACGCCGGCTGCGAGGCCGAGGTGGCAGCGGTGACCGAGGCGGCCATGCGCGGCGAGCTGGACTTCGAGGAGTCGCTGCGGGCGCGGGTGAAGCTACTCAAGGGGGTGCCTGCCTCGGCCCTGGACCAGGTCTACGAGTCGCTGCACCTCAACCCGGGGGCACGGACGATGGTGCGCACGCTGCGCCGGCTGGGCTACCGGTTCGCGATCGTCTCGGGCGGGTTCTCCCAGATCACCGACCGGCTCGCCGCGGACCTCGGCATCCACTTCGCACGCGCCAACGAGCTGGAGATCGTCGACGGCGTGCTCACCGGCGAGGTGGTGGGCGAGGTGGTCGACCGGGCCGGGAAGGCCCGCGCGCTGCGCGAGTTCGCCGCCGAGCTGGGCCTGACCGAGGCCTCGACCGTCGCGATCGGCGACGGCGCCAACGACCTCGACATGCTGGCCGCGGCCGGACTGGGCGTGGCCTACAACGCCAAGCCGGCGGTGCGCTCGGCCGCTCACACCGCCGTCAACGTGCCCTACCTCGACACGATCATGTACCTGCTCGGCATCACCCGTGAGGAGATCGAGGCCGCGGACGCCGAGGCCGGGATCGTCACGCCCGCTCCCCCGGTCTGACCGGCTAGCCCCGACCGACGTGGAACCCGGTGACCATGGCGGCGCCCTCCTCGAGGTCGGTCCAGTCACCGTCGTAGGAGAACACCGCCACCCCGGCGGTCGGGAAGCCCATCGCCATCGCGTTGCCCGCGTCCTCGTCGCCGGCGCCGTCGTCGAGCAACTGGGCCAGATTGCCGATGGTCGGGTTGTGCCCGATGACCAGCAGGGTCGTGATGCCGTCCTCGGTCTCGCGGATCAGGTCCAGCGCGGTGTCGGTGCCGGCCGCGAAGAGCCCGTCGTCGTACACCGCGAGGTCCAGCTCCCACCCGGCGGCGAGGGCGATGTCCTCCCACGTCTCGGTGGTGCGCGCGGCCGCGGAGACCAGCGCGTACTCGGGCTCGACGCCCTGCTCGGCCAACCACACGCCGGCCTCGGCGGCGTCGGCGTGGCCGCGTTCGGTCAGCCGCCGCTCGAAGTCCGTCGGGGCCGAGGCCTCGGCCTTGGCGTGCCGCACCAACACCAGCGTCCGGATGGTCATGACCTCAGCCTAGGGCCGTCGCGTCGCTCGGGCGCCGCGCCACGGCCACCAAGGTGACCAGCGCGCCGGCGACGGCATAGCCGGCGACGACCACCAGCTCCACGCCGATGCCGTGACCGGCGAAGTAGACGATCCGTCGTACGGCGTCGGTGCCGGCGCCGTTGGGCAGCCACGGGCCCACCCCGCGCCACAGCGCCGGCAGCAGCTGCCACTGATAGGCACCACCCGCGCTCGGGTTGCCGAGCACCACGAACAGCAACACCGTCAGCCCGATGCCGAGCGTGCCGAAGAGCACCTGGAACGCCATCGTCACCGTCGCCGCGGAGAGCACCAGCAGCGTGCCGAGCCCGGCCAGCGCCCAGAAGTGCCCGGTCAGCGCGCCGATCAGCGGCCCGACCACCAACGCGCCGCCGAGGCCGCTCAGGATCGCATAGGGGACTGCGGCACCGAGTCGGATCACCGCGCGGCGCAGGTTGGCCGGGCGGGCACCCTTCGCCACGCCGAGCAGCGAGGCGACCAGGTAGCCGCCGACCAGCCAGCCGATCACCAGGTAGAAGCCGGACAGGCCGCGACCGTCACCGGACTGCAGCGGCACCAGGTCGGTGGTGGCGTAGGTCCGGTGCTGCTGCCCCTCGAGAGCGTCGGCCACCTGCTGCACCGCCGTCACCAGTGACGCGCCAGCGCCGGAGGCGACCAGCAGCTCGTCGTGGGTCGAGGTCGGATCGACGACCAGCGCCGCGGCCAGATCGTCGCCTGCGATCTGCCGGGTGGCGGTGGCCCGGTCGGCCAGCGCACGGGCATCGACCGGGCTGCCGGCCAGGCCGTTGAGCCGGCCGGCGAGCTGACCCGCCTGCTGGGCGCTGCCCGGCACCACGACGCCGACCGAGATGGAGTGCGCCTTCTGGTGGTGGAAGGCGCCGACGTACGACGCCACGAACGCCAACTGGACCAGCAGCACCCCTGTCACGAGCAGCGCGGTGCGGATCGAGACCGCATCTTTGAGCTCGGCCAGGAAACCGTCGGGACCCGTCATGGGCTCACCCTAGGGGCAGCCGCGACGCCTGTGCAGCGGCGCTCAGGCCCCCATCGCGTGGAAGCCGCCGTCGACGTGAACGATCTCACCCGTGGTGGCCGGGAAGAAGTCGCTCAGCAGCGCGCAGATGGCCTTCGCGGTGGGGATCTGGTCGGTGTTGTCCCAGCCCAGCGGCGACTTGGACGCCCACATCGAGTCCAGCTCCTCGAAGCCGGGGATCGCCTTGGCGGCCAGCGTCTTGAGCGGGCCGGCCGAGACCAGGTTGACCCGGATGCCCTCGGGGCCCAGATCTCGCGCCAGGTAGCGCGCCGTCGACTCCAGACCGGCCTTGGCGACGCCCATCCAGTCGTAGGCGGGCCAGGCCACCGTCGCGTCGAACGTCAGCCCGACCACCGACGTGGGCGTGGCCAGCACCGGGCGCAGCGCCTGGGTGAGGCTCATCAGCGAGTACGCCGACACCCGCACCGCCTGCGCCACGTCCTCCCACGGCCCGGTGAGGAACTTGCCGCCGAGCAGCGTCTCCGGGTTGCCGTAGGCGATCGAGTGCACCACGCCGTCGAGCCCATCGACGTGCTCCCGAACCGCGTCGGCGAGACCGGCCAGGTGCTCCTCGTTGGTCACGTCCAGGTCGAGCACGGGGGGCTCGACCGGCAGCCGCTTGGCGATCCGCTTGGTGATCGACAGCGCCCGACCGAAGTTGGAGATGAGCACCGTCGCGCCCTGCTCCTGTGCCACCTTCGCCGCCGCGAACCCGATGGAGGTGTCCATCGTGACCCCGGCGACCAGGATCCGCTTTCCGTCCAGCAAGCCCATGTCAGTGCCCCATTCCGAGTCCACCGTCAACCGGGATGACCGCCCCGGTGACGTATCCGGCGCCGGCCAGCCACACCACGGCGTCCGCCACCTCGGCGGGCTGCGCGTAGCGCCCCAGCGGCACCTGCGTCTTGATCGCGTCCTTCTGCGCGTCGGTGAGCACGTCGGTCATGTCGGTCTCGACGAAGCCCGGTGCCACGACGTTCGCGGTGATGCCGCGCGAGCCCAGCTCGCGGGCCAGCGACCGGGCCAGCCCGACCAGCCCGGCCTTCGAGGCGGCGTAGTTGACCTGACCCGCGCTGCCGAGCAGCCCAACCACCGAGGAGACGAAGATCAGCCGGCCGCGGCGCAGCCGCAGCATGCCCTTGGCGGCCCGCTTGGCCAGCCGGTAGGAACCGGTCAGGTTGGTGTCGAGCACCGCCGACCAGTCGTCCTCCGACATCCGCAGC
>Ga0164242_10008328_pt1 | contig 11249 bp, 11 predicted proteins | sample OricomgcompostMG_FD_108783 | JGI IMG/M metagenome (GOLD analysis project Ga0164242, IMG submission 108783) | Miracle-Growth compost microbial communities from Emeryville, California, USA - Original compost - Miracle growth compost (MG) ...
ACCTTCCGGTTGATTGGTTCGCAGGTGCTGGGACACCACATGACGACGGGGTAATCGGCTAACGTCTCCAGCGCAATACGCGGATGGGCGAGCAACGGAGAACGGAACGGGACCATCACCGCTAGATCATCTTGCCACAGCACATCGGACTGGACGGAATCATCTTGCGCTGGGCACAGCGTAAGTCCGGCATCGAAACGGCCCGTCGCCACTCCCTCGACCAAGTCCCCCGGCGTCACTTCCGACAGCGCAATCGGCGTTGCTGGCTCTTCTGCACGCTGAAGAGCTAGTAATCTAGACAGCGAGGCTACGTGCGTTTCGCAAGCCACGGCAAGCCGTAGTGCTTGCGGGGGAACGGGATCGGGCATCGTTCAACGGCCTCGATATAAGAGGGTTCGTCGACAGCATTCTAAAGGAAATGAGTTAAATTTAACGTGGTTTAAATTAGTGTAACCGTGGACGCTTTATGTGTAATGCAAAAGCGCCCCATCCGCCGCGGCCGCCCCGCCGGCACCACTACCCACGACTCCGAGCTCGCCGTCGCGTTCGGTGCCGCTGTGCGCGAGCTGCGAACAGAAGACGGAGTCGCCCAGGAAGCGCTGGCGCACTTGGCGGGCATCGAGCGGTCCCACATGGGCAAGATCGAACGAGGTCAGCACATGCCTACGTTGGCCTTGATCTTCAAGATCGCCTTGGCCCTCGGGAAATCTCCTGCTGCCGTGATGGACGTCACCGAACGGCACTGGCGCGCTCAGTCAGAGGCCGAATGACCTACAGCGTGCCAGCCATGATTGGTTGACCATCCGCCTTCCTAGTTCTGCACCCTTCCACTACGTCAACCCACCTTCTGGCGAGACACTTGCAGGGACAGGTAAGGATTATCCGGTGGCATCGCAGCAAACAGTTGTCCGGCATCCTCCAGCAGATAGCCGTGCAACCGCCGGGACTTGCGCGGTCCTGTAACCTCGCAGGTCCAAATGTTCAAGCCGTTCGGCTGCTTGCGGTGTGCACCCAACTTTTCGAAGCGTCTCTGCGTCCATTGCCAAGCCTCCAGCTTGTCTTGCTTGGCTATTGCCGCGACGTGGGGGTGTTCCTGCGCATAGCGCTGGAACACCCCAGGACTGACCAGGTAGGCCGCGCCGGCAACCGTGTGTACCAGTGCTTTGGCGTCGTTGATGATTAACTTCCGCGTCTCAATACCCTGCCGCAGCCAGGCCAGAAAGTGTGTGCCGGAGGGCTCTGACCGACAATCCGGTAATGACACCGTGCCTTCAGTTTCAATGGGTACGGGTTCGGTCATTGGCGTCGGTTCCGCGACGCCCGCGCCGGCGCCGTTATCCACAGCAGTCGTGGATGAGGGGACTGCGGGTATAGGTGGCTGATCCAGCAGATCGAGCAAGGCGCTCACATCATCGTTCTCGGCGGCGGTGGTTGCTGCACTCTCGGAAGTCGATGCGGCAGCCGCAACGGGCACGGCCACGGATACTGTTAATCTTTCGTTCCCGGAAATATCAGGACTCTCCTGCTCGACCTGGATGCTGCCGGTAAAAGGCGCGGGACGTTCGGCGGCTTCCCAGATCATGGCGGGAGATAATTTCAGGAATGTGAAGCTGTGCGACCAACGGTTGTCGCTGGTGACGGTGGCCTTCCAGATCGCCTTGCCGTCCGGTGTAGCCAGGGCGATACCGTGGTCCTGCAGAACGTTGAACACAGCCGTGTTGCTGGATGGAATGCCGTCGATGCCTTGGGACAGCAGGTGCGCGCGTAGCTTGTCGGAGACCGTCTTGCTCACCAGCCACAAGGCATCCTCGGTGAGCCATCCATCGGAGGCTTCCGGCTGGTTCAGCTTCAACTGCTCCTTGAGCAGGTAACGCAACCCGTCGAGCAGCTTGCGTTGCAGGGCATGTCTGGGCGCGGTCATGGCGCGCGCCGGATCGCCGCCCAGTTCCTGGGCCACGGAGGCGCGGTCGGCTTGCACGACCAGTTCGCCTAGCACGCCGGCGTGCTCATACTGCCCGGCCAGGACGTAGAGCAGCGGCCCCCAGAGCGCTGGGTAGCCGCTGAGCCAGTCCAAGAGTGGGCTATCAAGCAGTTGGCGGTAGAGCAATCCTGTCGCGGCGCTGTGCAGGCGGTACTCGCGATCGTCGCGGTAGCGGAAGCGGTACGGCTGTTGCAACGGGCCGTGCCACGGATGCCAGATCGAACCGTCGGCCAGCTCGACGTGCAGATCGACGGCGATCTTGCCGATGTCGTGGAGCAGCGCGGCGTAGGCGACGGCAGCAGTCCAGGCTTCGGACTGCGCCGCCTGGTCCTCGGGGCTGGCGCCGATCGGCAGCAGATGGGACTGCCGCAGCTTCAGGCTGTAGGCGACGATCTCCAGGCCATGATCCAGCATGCCGCCCGGATAGGCATGGTGATGCGTTTCGGACGCAGGAAAGGCCTGGACCAACTCGGCGTAGCGCTCCAAGGGCGTGCGGTACAGGGTGGCGAATTGCCTGCGCGAGAGCGACGTGCGTTGCCAGATATGTTCCAGCAGCTTCTGCCGGCGCGAGGTCGCCAGCAGCGATGCTGCCGACTCCGGCTGCACCAGCCCTTTCGGGAGGTCGATGGCGGGTGCTGGCGACGGAGCGGCAGCGACCGGGGACCGTTTTCGCTGGAACAGGGAGAGCATGGAGGTGTCCTGGTGGCGGGCCGACCGGGAGGCCTTTTGGCCTTTTCGAGGTAGGGCCTTTCCCCTTGCCCCCATTCCCTTGCCCTTTCGGCCCTTTGGCCCTTAGCAGCTTTTGGGTATAGGGCGACGGACATGGATCGTCCACCACCAATGCGGGTTGCAGCGGAGCCGGATTGATGCGGGAAGGCGGGCTGTTCCCGCCCTACGATGGGCCGATTCTTGGACCCGGAGGACGTAATGAGACCTCAGATTGACTATGTAAGGATATTTCCTTACAATGCAGGCATTGCTTTCAGGAGAACCGCCATGCATGCCATTCATGAAGTCGCCACGCTGACCTCTAAGGGCCAGATCACGCTGCCCAAATCCATCCGGCAGGCGCTGGGTGTCGATACCGGCGGCAAGATTGCGTTCGATCTGCGTGGCGGCGAAGTCGTCGTTACTCGTGCTGATGCCGAACACGAAGACCCCGCCATAGGTGCATTCCTGAACCTGCTTGCCCGTGACATCGAAGCCGGCCGGAACATTCGTGGCCTGCCCGAGGAGCTGGCTCGCACGATGCTGGAGCATGCAGGTCACAAGGTGACCCTGGGCGACGATTTCGATGAGGACGTGGAAATCTGATGCAACGGCATGGCTGGACATTGCTGTTCCACGACAACCTGATCGAGCAGTTGATGAAGCTGCGCGCGGCCGTGCTGCGTGCGCAGGAGAACGACCCGGAGGGCTTCGAGTCCAACACCAACGTCAAGTTCTTCCGGGCTTTGGTCCAGTTGATGCAAGACGTGGTGCCGGGCGATCCGGCGCGCGACGAATATCGTCAGGGCAACACCATGGGTTCGACCTATCGCCATTGGCGGCGGGCCAAACTCGGAAGGCGGTATCGGTTGTTCTTCCGGTATGACTCGAAAGCGAAGGTCATCGTGTTCGCCTGGGTCAACGACGAACAGACCCTGCGTTCATCGGGCAGCAAGTCCGACCCGTATGCGGTGTTCGAGAAGATGCTCGGACGCGGAAACCCACCGGACGACTGGAACGCATTGGTGCAGGCAAGCAAGAAAGATTGGAGCAAACTGGAATAGGCATTCCTCGTGTAGCAGGTGACGGCCATGAACACGAAAACCCACCGTAGCAATGCAGAGCGATTCGGCCACTGGCTGGGTGGGGTGTGGCGTGGCTATACGTATCGTGAGCGCCAAGCCATGGCTTGGTTGGTGGCTCAAGGTGTACCTGCCGGCGGTGCCACTGCTTTGCTGTGGGTCGTTAAGCTCTGCGTTCTGGCTATCTTGTTCTATGCCGCTTTCTGGCTGGCGCTAATGTTTCTCTTTGTGATCGTAGCGGCTTGGATAACGGGCAATACCTCCATGGCCCACGAAGGAGAATGGCGTAACGGGCAGGAGGGCCACGGGTACTACGAAAACGACGTTCGCACGGATTATGGTCGAGTGTTTGAAGAAGACGATCGATAACGACGGCGCCCTCTCTGGTTGCTATCGTCGAAAGATCAGAGTCCCAATTCGCTCAACCCTGGGTGATTATCCGGCCGACGTCCCGCTCGCCAGTGAAACCTGCGTTCGTGTTCGGTGATGGGCTGGTCGTTGATACTGGCATGGCGCTGGACCATCAGGCCCCGGTCATCGAACAGCCAGTTTTCGTTGCCGTGGCTGCGGTACCAGTGGCCGGAGTCGTCGTGCCATTCGTAGACAAAGCGCACGGCGATGCGATGGCTGTCGAACGCCCAAAGCTCCTTGATTAGACGGTAGTCCAGCTCGCGGTTCCATTTGCGCGCCAAAAACGCTTTCACCGAATCGCGGCCATCGACGAACTCGGCACGGTTGCGCCAATGCGTGTCTACGGCATACACCAGAGACACGCGCTCTGGATCGCGGCTGTTCCAGGCATCTTCAGCCAGCCGGACTTTTTGGGTGGCGGTTTCCGCTGTGAAGGGGGGGATCGGGGGACGGGTTTCCAAGTTAGCCTCCATTGCATGAGGAGTTACGGGTTATCGCTGATATGTAGATCACGGCCGTTGCCCATGGGCATGACGTCATCCGGGATCTCTGCTTCGGGATGACTCGAAAGCACGGGAACGCTTCAATATCGGTTCGTTTGCCGTTACTTGTTTCGGGCGCCTCACGGGCCGCACGTACAGCACCAGGCTGTGGTCCTCGATCACGTAACCGTGGCTGGCGGCGATCTCGCGCTGCAGTTTCTCAATCTCCTCGCTGACGAACTCGACGACCTTACCGCTGTCCACATCGATCATGTGGTCGTGGTGCCGGCCACGATCGAGTTCGTAGACCGCCTGTCCTGCCTCGAAGTTGTGCTTGATGAGAATGCCGGCCGCTTCGAACTGGGTCAGTACGCGATAGACCGTCGCCAGGCCGATGTCTTCCTGATGAGTGAGCAACTTCTTGTAGAGATCCTCAGCGGTGAGGTGCCGGACGTCATCCTCTTCGAAGATCTGCAGGATACGCATACGCGGGTGGGTGACTTTCAGGCCGGCACGGCGCAGTTCGCGAGACTCTTGCTTCATGGCCGACGCTCCTGACACTTGGGCTTGCCTGTCTCCCTTGCAAGATTGCGGGCTCGCGAGTCGTGCACGGTTGCATGGTCTCCGATCCAGCGGAAAAGGCGGTCCTGATCCTTCGGCGCCAAGATGGTCGAGAGCTTCCGATAAGCGTTGGCCAGCGCACGAAATTCATCCGCCAACTGGTCGTGTACTGGCATAGCCCGCGCGACGCGCAACACTTCTCGGGTTTTGGGCGCGAAACCCAGGGAGGTGGCCATGCCATGGGCTTTAACGTATTCGTGTGCCAAGTCAATCACCACGGTCCTCGTGCGTCTCACGCCGAACGCCTTGAGTTGTTGCACCATGTCCGAATGTGCGCACTGTTTGGCAGTGTGGGAGAGCTGCGCAAGAACCGCGATCCATTGGGTATGAGCTGAAACTGAATCAACGCTGGATGAGCTGGAAGCACCGCTGGGCCCACCTGAATGGGGACTGTCCATAGGGGTTTGCTGGTCGGACAAGCTGGCAGCCAGTAAGGGCAGCTTTCCGCTGGCAATGCCGTCAAAGATTTCCTGCTTCATCTCTATGCCCCATGGTCTTGATGGGTGCAGGTTGGTTCGTCCTTTCCCTCAGGCCGAACGATGGTCATCCGTTAGGATGACCATCGCCAAGCCGTGATAGGCAATGGGAGAAACCTTCGTTTGGCATAGACGGTTCCCAGTCTCCAGGCAGAGAGTGGGACAAACTCACACCAGATCGAAGCGGTCGAGGTTCATGACCTTGGTCCAGGCCGCTACGAAGTCGCGCACGAAGCTTTCCCTGCCGTCGGCACTGGCGTAGACCTCGGCCAATGCACGCAGCACCGAGTTGGCGCCGAACACCAGGTCCACCCGGGTGCCGGTGTACTTCACCGCGCCGCTCTTGCGATCACGGCCCTCGTACAGCTCGCCGGCCGGTTTCCACTCGGTGGCCATGTCCAGCAGATTGACGAAGAAGTCGTTGCTGAGCACGCCGGGCCGGTCGGTAAACACGCCATGCTTGCCGCCGTCATAGTTGGCGCCCAGCACGCGCAGGCCGCCGACCAGCGCGGTCATCTCCGGTGCGGTCAGGGTGAGCTGTTGAGCCTTGTCCACCAGCAAGTGTTCGGCAGGGAGATCCGACTTCGCCTTGAGGTAGTTGCGGAAGCCGTCGGCGAAGGGCTCCAGGTAGCGGAAGGACTCGACGTCGGTCTGCTCGGTGCCGGCGTCGACGCGGCCCGGCGAGAACGGCACTTCGACGTCGATGCCGGCCGCCTTCGCCGCCATCTCAATGCCCACGCCGCCAGCCAGCACGATCACGTCGGCCAGCGAAACCTTGCCGGAAGCTTTCTGGATTTCCTCCAGCTTCGGCAGCGCCTTCACTGCCAGCGCATTGACCGTCCAGTCCTTCTGCGGCGCGAGTCGGATGCGGGCGCCATTCGCGCCGCCACGCTTGTCGCCGCCACGAAAGGTCGAGGCCGAGGCCCACGCGATCGAAACCAATTGCGACACGGTCAGGCCGGAGGCGGCGATCTTCGCCTTGATGTCGGCGATATCGGTGGCGCTCGGCTGATGCGGCGTGGCCTTGGGCAGCGGATCTTGCCAAATCAACTCTTCCTTGGGGACTTCAGGGCCGAGGTAGCGCGATTTCGGACCGAGATCACGGTGGGTCAGCTTGAACCACGCGCGCGCGTAGGCGTCCGCGAAGGCCTGCGGGTCATCGCGGAAGCGACGCGAGATCTTCCCGTAGGCTGGGTCGAAACGCAGCGACAAGTCGGTGGTGAGCATGGTCGGCCGGCGCTTGGGCGAATCCGGTGATGGCCCGGGTATGATCGCATCGGCTCCTTTGGCCACCCATTGGTGGGCGCCGGCCGGGCTCTTCTCCAGCTCCCAATCGAAGTCGAACAGGAACTTGAAGAAGTCGTTGCTCCACTGCGCCGGTGTGCTGGTCCAAGTGACTTCCAGGCCGGAGCCGATGGTGTCCTTGCCTTTGCCACTGCCGAACTTGCTCGTCCAACCCAAGCCTTGTTCTTCCAGCGATGCAGCCTCCGGGGCAACTCCGACGTTGTCGGCAGGACCTGCGCCGTGGGTCTTGCCCAGGGTGTGGCCACCGGCGATCAGCGCCACGGTCTCCTCGTCGTTCATCGCCATGCGCGCGAAGGTCTCGCGGATGTCGTGCGCGGCGGCGACCGGGTCGGGATTGCCGTCCGGGCCTTCCGGATTCACGTAGATCAGGCCCATTTGCACGGCGGCCAGCGGGTCGTCGAGCTTGCGTTCGTCGGGCTTGCCGTGCGAGTAGCGACTGTTAGGCGTGTTGCTCAGGGCCAGCCATTCAGTCTCGTTGCCCCAGGACACGTCGAGGTCGGGCTCCCACACGTCCTCGCGGCCTGCGGCGAAGCCGAAGGTGCGGAAGCCGGCGGACTCCAGCGCCACGTTGCCGGCGAGAATGATCAAGTCGGCCCAGGAGATCTTCTGACCGTATTTTTGCTTGACCGGCCACAGCAGGCGGCGTGCTTTGTCGAGGTTCACGTTGTCCGGCCACGAATTAAGGGGCGCGAAGCGCTGCTGGCCGCGCCCGGCGCCGCCTCGGCCGTCGCCGACGCGGTAGGTGCCGGCGCTGTGCCAAGCCATGCGGATCATCAGGCCGGCGTAGCTGCCGGAATCGGCCGGCCACCAGTCCTGCGAGTCGGTCATTAGGGCCAACAGGTCCTTCTTCAGTGCGGCGTAGTCGAGTTTCTTGAACTCGTCGCGGTAGTTGAATTGCTTGCCAAGGGGAGTGGACTTTTCCGAGTGCTGGCTCAGTAGTTCGAGTCGGAGCTGGTTGGGCCACCAGTCTTTATTGGTAGTACCGGTGAGATGAAACGGGCATTTCGCTTCGGCTGACATGCAGCGTCTCCTTTATACGAGTTATGGCGACAGAGGTTTGGCTAGCAAACCGAAGCTTTATTCCGAGAGGCGATAGGCGCAAGACTTTTATTTCTATAGTCTCGATAGCACACATCAATCGTCAAAGCCGATGGGTTCTATCAATGATTCGATTTGACGTATCGACTTCGTCTATTGGATGGCCATTGCGGAGTGACCAATCCGGCAAACGTGTGCGTGCTTGGCGCGCACGGAGTTCTGATGGGCTTGGGGATCGAAGTGACAGACGAGCACGCGCGCTCTGCTGGCTAGGCTGCTACTTCACAGCTTTCGTAATTGCTCCGGAGCCGGAGCGTCCGGCGTTCTTTGCGTCAACCGTGGCGTCGTTCAAACCACGCAGTGCGTTGCCAACGTTGGCACCTGCCCAGCCGAGCGCAGCAACCCAAAAACCGGGTAAGACAATGAACATCGTCGCCATGACGAAGTTCAGCAGCATGTCGCCGAACGTGTTGTTCAGGCCGATCAGCGGATCGAAGTTCGTCTGTGGCCGTCCGGCGCCGAATCCCCAACCGTACAACGCATCCAGAATGGTCGAATCCAGCCAGCGGGCCAGTTGGAACCAGAAGTCCACGAAGAACAGCGCGAACTCGACGCAGCTCACCGTCACCACCGCTTTCAGCTCGTAGGTGCCGAACAGCAGCACCAGCGGAATGCAGATGACCAGCGCCATCTTGAGGAACGAGAGGACCATCGGGAGCGCCTGACGCACCACGTCCATCGCCGGAAAGAAGCCGAGCGAACCCACGGTCAGTCCGACGTCGCTGGCGCCACGGGTGACCCCATTGGGCAGCGTCATGCCGATCTGGCCACCGTAGTCGGTATAGACGGCGCCCTGGTTCATCTTCTGCTGCTGCGGCGAAACGATGGTCCGGATCACCGAGTCGTCCACCTGGGTTTGCGACAGAAAACCGGCCCACTTGCCGATGCGCGACAGCAAGTCGGGATCGACCTGAGCCAGCAAACGGCTGCGCAGTCCCTGGCTGCCATCCGACCACCACTGCCGACACGTCGGATACCCGCCACCGTTGTCCACCTGAGCCAGTCCTGCGTCGCGCGTGGCGTCGTAGGGCCAGGCCGTGCGTGGCGTGCTGGAATGGTAGGTGTCGTAGAAGCCGGCTGTGTTGAGGAAGTAGTTCGAGCCGATCCAGGTGACATCGTTCATCTGGTCGTCGGTGAGCGTGGGACGGTTCATGAAGAGCTTGGCGCGTGCCGGCCCGTAGCAATCGTGCGTGAAATCCGCGACCTCCTGCGCGAGTAATGGATCGTTGATGCGGGTGGCATCCACGTCCATGCGGATCTGCTGCAGGTCGGTTCCGCAGGGGATAGCCGCCACCGCCGCGCTGGTAATGGCTTTCGAGATCGCGTGCATGAAGAACCACCAGACGGGCACCAGCGCGCTCTGATTGTTCAGCGCCGTGTACGACGTCGCCCAGCCGGTATCCGCAGGCTGCGCGACGCTGACCTGGCACTGCTGGGAGCGGGTTGTGTCGAACTGGATGGTGGAGAGGCTGACCGGAATAAACGGGATGCCTGCGAACACGATGATAATGATCGCGACGAATATCCGTTGCTCGATGCGCATCGAGGACAGCACGCCCTTGTTGCCCTCGTCGGCGCCCTCGGCCCGTGCGCGCAACCACTCGTGGAGCACGATGGCGAGAAACGGCAGCGCAAACATGCCGCTGGCCACCAGGATGTTCCAGATGCCGTTGTTGATGATCCAGCCCACCAGGGTCAGGTAATACTCCAGGTAATCGGTCGTGTAGAGCGTCATGGCCTCTTCCTTCTCCTAGCCGTGTTGCAGCCACGCGCTGCCTTCCATGAGCACGATGGCGGTCACGGCGGCCACCTCGATGCGCAGGAAGCGCCGGCGCGTCTCGGTAGCGGGTTCACGGCGCAGCACGCGCTGACGCATCCACCACCAGCCCCAGGCCGTGAGCGCATACAGGCACAGGCGCCAGACTAGGAAAACGCCCGTGTGCCTGCGCAACCAGTGCTCCCAGCCGTCGATGCTGCCAACGATGCGGATGCCTGCCAGGTTCACGATCGCCGCCGCACCGACGACAACCAGGCCCCACAGCAGTGCCACGCCGACGCGGCGATTAAAGAGCCAGGCACACCGCCACCACGGTTGCCGCATCATGGCGTGCCGCTCTTCGGTTTCTGGATCTGGTCGAGCCGATCCGGCGTGGTGTCGCCCTGGAAGATGGCGCGCGAACTGTCAGAGCGCGCGGCGTGCCGTTCGATCAGCATCATGGCTGAATCGCCGGCCAGTTCCCGCCGCAGCTCCAGCTCCGTTTTCAGGTTGTTGATCTCCTGTTCCAGCGTCGTGTTCTCGGCATCGACGGCTTTCACCGCAAGATCATTGGCCGCAACATTCGGTTCCTTCGAGCCCGTGAGTAGCGTGCGTTGCAACAGCAGCGCCTTCTCCAGCACGCTGGAAAGCGCGACTTCCGAAGCGAGGCGCTGGCCCAGCACGTCCTGGTCAGGTTCGTCACGCAGGGCTTCGATCACGCCGCGCGTAATCGGCAAGGCGTCACTGCCTGCCGCGTCCAGATTGGCCGGCGTCGTCGGCTTCGCACCCGTGACCAGGTCCTGCAACGCCTTCAGCTTGGTGTCGTACTCTTCCTGGATCAGTGGCGTCAGGCCCACGCCAGGCGTGGTCTGTGTCTTCGTGCAGCTATCGCACGTCTGTTGCTCACGCTCGCCCAGCACGCGTGTCGCCCAATCGGACGCGGCCTGTGGCGACGACCAGGTTTCGCAGGTCAGCCGGTTGCCGCAGGTCGTGGGGTCGATCGCCGAGGTGTCCGTGACGCTGCGACCATTGAGCAGGTTGTAGCCGGCGCGCGTCACGTCGCTGACAATCTTGATCGAACGCTGGCCGCTGCCGCCGGCGTTGCTGCCACCGACCCAGGGCACACCGTTGTTGCCCTTGCTGGTCTCGGCCTGCTCGATGGCGGAAACCGCATCGCCGCTTGCCACCGACTGCTTGAGCGCCATGCCTTCGGCAAGCTGGTCCCAACTCGCCTGACCGCCTGCCATGTCCGCCATGCGGTTGGCGATGGCGCGGCAGGTCATCTTGCTGCGGTCGAAATCGAGCCGCCCTTGCAGGATGCCATTGGTC
>Ga0164242_10008329_pt1 | contig 11249 bp, 7 predicted proteins | sample OricomgcompostMG_FD_108783 | JGI IMG/M metagenome (GOLD analysis project Ga0164242, IMG submission 108783) | Miracle-Growth compost microbial communities from Emeryville, California, USA - Original compost - Miracle growth compost (MG) ...
AAATCTCTCGCGGAATATACCCTGAGGAACTCATAAATATTTCAGAAGCGAGATGGGACAACGCCTGAGAGACAGTTGGCCTAGGTTGTGTGACTTTCATTATCTTTAATGAAGACCAACGACCGAAGGTATGTCGATCCAGCGACTCGGTGGAATTCAAAAAATCATCTTGAACGACAATTGAATTGAGCGAGGTCCCCCTTGCTGGTAGAGGGAACCAGTGGGGCCGAAGCTTTGATTGAGCATTTTCGTCGAGCGTCCAAACAAAGTGTCGCTCAGAGATGGATCGATGTATCCGAAGTTTGGATGGTTAAGGACATTAAAGGTCTCTGCTTGTAGCTGTATCTTGAGGCGATCGAAGATAGGCATCTCTCTGCGAATCGCGATGTTAGCTTGAATCGCATTGAAGCCGCGAACCATATTTCGGGGTGCATTGCCTGGGGCTGCCCCATCAGGGAGCATGAAGGCTGGATTGGCAGCATTCGGCCCACCATTGATCATCCGGCCACCCGGATATTCTGGTCCATGTAAATAGAGAGGACGATTAGGTATCAGGTCTACGCCGTTGTAGTACCTTGCTCCGATCACTGGATCTGAAAACAAGTTCCCCAGAAGCGAGACAGGGTAGGCCGACCGCGCGATAAGGCGTCCGTCCACGCCCCAGTTCCCAAGGAAATATTTCAACCAGGTATTGCTTGGCTTTGGCACATCCCAGGAAATCGCTCCCTCCAGATTGTGGCGCACATCCAAGTCGGAGTTTCCATAGGTCAAGGGATAAGGCGGGTCTGACGACCCATAATCGAGCGTGTGTGCCCACGTATAAGACACGAGTGCCTGTATGCCGTGCGAGATGGATCGCTGGAACTTAGTCTGGAGGGATTGATAGTTCGACGTCATCCCCGGCGGAAAAAAAGCAATGTCGCCGAAATTTGGATTGAGAGCACCGATGGTCTTTCTCTGTTCCTGCAACAGACGAGCGCCGTGAGCGCCGACATAGGAAATCGTAAAAACCTGATTTCTGCCGAGTGCCTTCTCCAAAGCAATATCCCATTGAAGGCTGTATGGAAGCTGAAGGTGCGATGGAAATGCGAACACGGTCGAGTTTGCGGAAGGGGATGTAGGCACAGCCGAAAAATCGAGTTGTGTTGCTGTGACCGGCAGCGGCACATTGTTGAAATATTTCGTCGCAGAGAAACCCGCAGCAGTGAAGGCCTGAAGGGCGGCCCGATCTCCTGTGTCGAAGAAAACTCCTCCGCCAATGCGCATAACCATCTCCCGATCGGGCTTTGAATGGATCATCCATGCTGCCCCGAAGCGAGGGGCGAAGTTAGACCATCCCGTCCGCCAAAGCGGTGTTCCTCTGGGCGCAAGGGTTAAGGTAGCTGGATTAGCCACATCTCCGATCGCGGTATATGCGTCCCTCCCATCTGTCCCGGTAGGCGGTGGATTCACCTCCCAACGCAGGCCGAGCGATAGGGTAAGGGACTGGGTTGCTCTCCACTCATCCTGAGCAAAGACTGAAAACTGGTTGAGAGTTGGGCTTGCCGGTTCGCTCTTCGTGACTGCGATGTCTGACGCAATCTCATTCAGCATCGCTTGTCGGGTGAAGAAATCCGCTTGAACAGACAAAACAGCGGGTTTGAAGTTTGAATCGATGTGCCGTTGGTCAATCCCAAATTTCAAGAAATGATTGACGATCTGAATACTGAAGGTGTCTCTGAGATTCCATTGATCGAGAGAACCAGTGGCATTCTCTGTATTGATTGCACTGTCGCCGACGCCTGCGATGTGAATAAAAACGTTCGCTCGTGTCGAATTTTGGTTGCCCGGAAGGCCCATTTGTCGATTGAATTGCGAGGTCAGATAATCTGAGGAGTCGCCATAGGGATTTATTGTTGTTGTAATGCTTGATCTAGTTCCGATCAGTCCAAGACGGAAGTCGTTATTCATCGTGGGCGTGAGTTGAGTTGTCGCGCCAAGAGTGAACGTCTGGGTACGTACCTGTGTATTTGTTAGTGATGCGAGCTGGATGGTCTTGCTATAGCTTGGGGTATTGCCGTATCTGAAGAAGGTGGAAAATCTTGGAGAGAAGTTATGATCCAACCGGACATTCGTAGAATTTAAAAGAGCTGGGAGCGAATCACCGATAGGATCGTTTATGAAACTGAGGCCACTCGGCTTGCCTGTGGCATCGTTGCTCTCTCCCAGATTGCCAGGATAAGGGAAATCGTCGAAGACGGATTCTGGGCGTTGTGCGGATTGACGAAGCGCATCTGAGGGAGCGTACTCATAGGTCGGAGGTGTCGGTTGCGTCAATAGCAGACCTTCGTGTGCAAGGAACAAAAAAGTCTTATCGTGGCCATAGTTCCTCCCCGGCAATTTGATAGGCATTCCGAAAGTACCCCCGAAGTTGTTTTGACTGAAGTATCGATATAATCCCTGCGGTGAAATAACAGGGGTAAACCAGTCAGCGGAATCAAAAGCGCTGCCCCGCCAATAGGTATAGAGACTTCCATGGATGACATTCGTTGCGGAGCGAGTCAGAAAGGGGAATTGCCCGCCAGGGGTCCGGCCATACTCCGCGGAATAGGTTGAACTCAGGACGCGGAACTCCTGAAGCGCATCGACCGAAACCAGACTCTGTGTTGTGCCGAGGGCTGTCGTGCCCCCTGTTGAGCCGCTGCTTGCGACTTCTCCATGATTATTCGAAAGCCCCGAGTTTATATTTGCGGAGACTCCATCGACGTAGAACGCATTGGATTCCGGTTGTTGTCCATTGACACTAAAATCTCCCTGTGTACCGCTGGAACCCACGCCCGCCGCTTGGGGGCTTTGCGTGACGATCCCTGGCGTCATGGAGATCAGATCCTGAAAACTTCTTCCATTGAGAGGAATCGTTTCCACGAATCTTCGGTCAACAACGGTGCTGACCGAGGCGTCAGTGCTGTTTAGCGTAAGGCCGCTGGCATCGACATTCACAGACTCAGAGACAGAACCCACCTTCAAGCAGATAAGCAGGTTCTTGGTATCACCTATGTTAAGATTGATCCCATTGAGTTGTGCCGTGGCGAAACCTGGACGCTCGATCCGCAGCATGTACGCTCCGGGAAGCACTCCAGGCAGGATAAACCTGCCGTCGCCACTGGTTTTAGAATGATTCTCCGTTCCTGTCTGGGTATTAAGGAGACTCACATTCGCGTCTGCAATGGCGGCAGCGGACGAGTCCTGCACGAGACCGATGACATTGGCGGTGCTGACCTGAGCAAAAATAGGAACGCCTATCCATAGAGAGACGAAGAAGAGCTTCACGCAGAGGATTATTTTCCCGGAGACTGTGGTCGTTTTCTTCACCGTTATTGCTTGAGGATTCCTTTTTTTGTCTCGATACGGTTAAGGATTGACGACGGCTGCCTTTTCCGAAGCCTTCAACTTTGCGGCAAAGCGGGAAAGCTCCTCCGTCTGACGCCTAGGGATGGCATTTATGCTCGCCGTCAGCAGGAATTCTGGAGTCGACTGTCCCGGCACCAGTGAGCTAGAAGTAAGCAGCTTGCCAACGTCCTCGTTCAATTCCTGCGTGTGGCGCCAAACCTGGTTGGCAGCCTTTTTGAGTTGTGCCGAAGTCTCTATCTGGATCGATTCCCCCGTCGGCTCAGGCAGTCCACTGGCTTGCGGCAGGACCGCAGCTAACTGTTTCTGGAGTTGCTGAAGCTGTTCTGTCAAATCAGAGGAGTGGTTGACTACCATCTCGGTCCATTGCTGTTGCGAAATAAGACCAATCGAATTAAGTTCTGTCATCGAAAGTGCGTTACCAAGTCGATCCAACGCGTACGCATTCTGAAGCGAACGTTGAGCGTGTTGGAGCGCGGTATGGGAAAACTGCTCGACCGCGGAATTCACGCGATCTCCAGAAAGGCCTTTCGCTTCAAAATATTTGCGGAGAATCGCATCCAGGATCGGCTTACCCTGATTTATATCGTAGACATTCGTACTCTCGGGGATTCCCGGAGACACGCGCGAGGCTTGTGTTTGCATCTCATGTGACGAGATAAGTCTGATGTCGAGTAGATCGTGATCTTTCAATATTTCAAGATGCGAGACAATCTCCCGCTTTAATGTACTGTCTGCGACAGTCCCTGAAATAAGGATGTGCCCTTCCGGCGTTCTCATCACTTCAATTGGTTCTCCGATATCAGCCCCAAGATGGTTGAGTTGATACAGCACGGCAACCTGTAACTCAGCCAACTGCACATCGGTTCCAGCCACCCCTGACATCTCCTCTGAATTAGCGGAAGAGCGCCGGTCTTGCATAGCTTGAGACTCGACATTCTCCGGATCAAAGATCGCATCCGGAATAGCGGAGGACGGCTTGCGTTCAAAAGAAGTCTGGATGAATCGAACTTCGTGTATCCCGAACCCAGTTCGGACACGCAGAGTTTGTCGAATCGGCAAAAGATGACGGTCGAGCACGAGAGTCGCCGATATGAGATGGGGGTGGCCTTTTATGGGTTCGACAGTCGTCAGTTCATAGCTACCATCTAGGACGGCAAGTAGCGTCTTTTTCCCATTTAGCGCTCTGAAAGCGGGCGCAGAGAGATCCTGGTCCCATAATTCGTTCATTGAAATTGGGCGATGCGAGTGGGAAAGATGCCTCTCTGTTTTCTTGAGAGGCGAACTGTGCTCGCCACCTTTGTTTCGCCATGTAGCTGCAATCAATTGCTGTCGTGAATTATAGAGACGTCGCACATATCTGCTGCCGTCGCCATCCTTCCATAGATCAATAGTGTCTTGCTGCAGGATTTGCCCGTCGCCAGCAACCTCCTCTAGACGGATCACCTGATGCTCTGTCTGTCCCTGTAGATTCGCCGTCTCGATCTTGGCAGACTGATTCAAGATCATCTCAGCATTCATCGGCACATTTGCATGGCGATAGGCAAAGTACCCTAGACCGCCAACGATGATGGCTAGAGTGAGTGCCCACGCCATGGCGGAAGACGGGATCGTAATACGCAGGTAGCGCAGGAGGTCTGCGTATATCCCCGGACGCTTCCGATTCTGCTGCTCGTCAGTGAAAACGACTGAAGGGCCGGATATTGGAGCCAGATCCCGAGCGGAATCTTCTATCTCCTCATCGACTGCATCGATTGCCAATGCAGGATCAAAGTAGGAAACCCGACTGTCCAGCCCCAATCCGTCGAAGGTAAGATTCAATTCCAACCAGCGAGAGTCGCTGAGTGGTACGCGTTGTGTCATTCCATGCGGCCCGTCTGGCGGAGGCTCCCCAAGAGAAAGTAAAGCAAGACGGACGTCCTGTTCGCTGAACACTTCTACGAACTGCTCTCTCTGTGGGGCTTCGACCCGCGCAGACAGGGTGCTGTGTTGCGATTGCACGTCGTGGGACGCCACGATCTTCCCGTTGACGGCGATCGAGAGAGTTTGAGGACGATGTTCATGGATACGGCTCCAGCGTCTCCGGACCGATTGCAACATCGCCATCTCGTCTTTTCTGATTGGCGAAGGGATATTGCTGGTCTTCTCGGAAGACGAATCGGTGCCGTCCAAGGCTTCTCGATCCTTTAATGTCGGTCGGCGGAAGTGATCATCGATGAGACCCAGGCAGCGCTCACAGCTTACGATGTGGGCGAGAAGTGAACAAGGAATCGGGCTGGGTATCAGAGAGTGGTAATGTGCGAGCAACGTCTCTTCAGGCAGGCAGCTTCCGGCCCGCGCATTCAGTACCATGACACGCAATTCTTGAAAGAGATTCACAGGAGACGACAAGCTCCAGGACAAAGGAGGCCTGGGTGGGGAGTCGCGATCGAGTATGCGGAGCTTGCCAGACTGATCGAGGTAAGACTTGACCTCGGTCCGAGCGGTTTTGAGCTTGTTGTAGATTGCCGACATTGGAAGACGTGCCAGTTCTGCAATCTCGCGGCGAGAGTATCCGTGAAAGAAGTGGAAGATAAAGTAGCTAGCACTCTTTGAGCGCTCTTTTCGCCAAACGGTATAACTACAGATGCGTCGCAGATCATTTTGTCTTTGCAGTGGATCTCCGACCCAGTTCGCGGCAATTGCGAAGTCAAACGAGTCAAAGTCCGCAATACTGACGAAGTGGAGCGCTTCGCGGGAGGCCTTTGCGAGCCGTGAGAGGTAAATGTGCCGGAGGCAGGTATAGAGATAGCCGTCGAGGTTCGCAACCTCGCTCAGGTTCGGCTGGGTGAGTGTGAAATAGAGACAGAATTCCTGGACAAGGTCTTGAGCATAGCTCGTATCGCCACGAGTCAGCACAGCTCCCCACTTCAGGAGCTGAGTGTAATAGGTGACAAGCACCTCCTCGGCCTGGACTGCCGGTGCGGATTCACGCTGTTTGAGCTTGAGTTGCTCCATTTACTCCTAAAGAGTGGGTGAGGTAGTCCAATCTACCCTGCACTTCAAATTAAAGTTTAGAGCACTTTGCCCGCCCGGCGATACACACTAACCATACCGATGGACGGTGCAAGTGATTCACCAACAGCAATTTGCCTATCAAGCTCGACACTTTGGAAAGGCGAGATGTCAAACGGTGCTCATCCATTCTTATGCCTGGAAGATTTGCCTGATGGGCCAGGGTAGATTCGCGCGAAGGTCTGCTCTTTAGGGGTGAACGTCCTTACGGAGGCACCCTTTAATGACGCAGGAAAACCCAAATAGCCAAGCCTCTAAGCTCATTCATGTTCACGTTTGCGTCAACTGCAACTCGCTTTTTCGGAGAGAAACTTTCGAGGGGAGAGCATTGACATCAGGTATTTTTCATTGCTCGGCGTGCGGATTTGAAGGGCCACTGAATATGGAAATGCGCACAGTGCAGGAGCTTTCAAACGAGCCTAAAATGATCAATAGGCGAGTAAGCCGATAAGAGGCGATTGACGTTGAATCTTCTCGGCAAGTTTGGAGATCACGTGCTTCACTGCGCTAGTGGCAGTTTTCTTTGAGCGTTTTGCCCAACGCTGTTGAGTTTCCGCCCCGCCGCCTTAACAAACTCGTTCACCAACCGAGACCTGCTATCTGAACGCATCGCAAGATTCGTAACCAGCCGCAGGCGATTTTCGGCCAAGGGACGCGTTGTGATTCCGTCGCGTGCAATTCTCCATGCCGCATTTGGCGGAAGAAATGCAAGTCCTTTATGTTCCAGTAGCAATTCAGGAACTTCCTCTGGAGTCATGACGTGATGAATGTCTGAAGCGCACACATCTTGATCCGAAGCAACTAGCTGGATTAGGTCGTAAAGATAAGCGTTTGCATGTCGTCCAAGCAAAATCCAGTTCCGATTGTGCAGGTCTTCTATGTGAAGCTCACGATGGACTGCCAGTTCATCGTCGAGCAACATGGCGATATAGAAGGGATTGTCCGCTAGTTGCAAAACACTGAGCTTCGGATTGTCGGGTACTCCCGTCGTTAAGGCAAGATCGAGCCCTCCCGCAATTACCTGATGGGCCAGTTCGTTGGAATAATTACTCCAGAGCTTCACCCGCATACCGGGAAAGAGCGGCAGACGAATGGAGAGCAGTGTCGAGATCAGGAAGGGATCCGTGTAGGCCGATTTTCCGACGTTGAGAATTTCGTCGGCTCCATTAGAAACAGCTTTCGCAGCTATGACCGCTCGTTCTATGTGCAAGACTGCCTCTCGCGCTTCCTCAACAAATGCGCGTCCGGCAGCCGTTAAGTCGACGATCTGGCGGTTACGCTCAAATAGCCGGAAACCGAGCTGTCCTTCCAGCTCGAAAATCTGTTTACTGAGAGCGGGTTGGGTGAGGTGTAGCCGTTCCGCAGCCCTTGAGAAGTTCAGGTCCTCGGCGAGGGCAATCGCTGCTTGCAGCAATCTGATCTCTGGCAATGCCATGAGCATCCTCCAATACAGGGATTCTGGGAAGGACAACAAGGACACCGTGAACCATCAAGCAAGACCAAAGTCAATCGCTATAGATGCGTTGGTTGAGCGGTGCGACTCAGAAAAATAGCGTCACAAATGACGCCATCATTCCCCTCAGGAATAACGCTCTCCCCAAAAGTTATTGGACTAATCACGCGATGCTCATCATGATTTGGCCAGTACCGTCACGTTTGACATGACGTTTGCTGAGTTGTTAATCGGGATCAAAACAAGATCAACCATTGGAGACAATATGCCACTAACAGGATCAGCTCAGGCTGTTGGTTTTGAGAATGGAGGAACCCCTCACTCTACCTCGACGCCTACCAACACACTCGGTCGCAAGCTGCCTCAGCGAGCAATTACCCTAACGCCATTTTCAAGCGATCCACTCCTTACTGCCGATGACGTCGCCCACCGGTTGAACGTCAGCAAGGACTGGGTGTGGGACCATTCCTCACGCAAGCGTCCCCACCTGCCTGTCATCCGCATGGGCGATGGAACTCTTCGATATCGAGCAAGCGGCATTGAGGACTTTATCAGAGAACGGGAACGAATTTCTGCACTGCGCTCCGGACACCGGTAAAATGAAGAAGCCCACTGTTTTCCGCCACAGAAACCGAGAACTCAATGGGTAGATCGCACCAGTCTGGGTGGATCATGCTGCGCGGCAAGCAGTGGTACGGCTACTACCGCAAGCAGGTGATTGATCCCGAAACCGAAACTGTCCGAGTCAGCAAAGTTCCTGTTCGACTCGGCCTCAAATCGCAGATGACGAAGGCCGCAGCGCGTGATGCTCTGCGGGATGAGATCGCCAAGCAGACGGGCCAGATTACGAATGGCAGAATCCTGAAGGACGGAACTGTCACTTTTGAATGGTTCGTTCGCAAGCGCTACTTTCCGCTACGTGAGGGAGACTGGCGGACTGAGACGGCGAAGGAGAAGAAGGCGCAAATCGAAATCGACCTGATCGCCAAATTCGGATCAGAGAGTATCGAGTCGCTGGAAAAATTTGCGCTGCAAACGCACCTGAACGATCTAGCCCTGCGTTATTCGCAGGACCGAGTGAAACAGGCGCACTCCTATCTCAAGTCCATCTTCGACGAAGCCATCGAGCAGGAGTTCCTGGTCAAAGACCCGACCCGAAAGGTGAAGATTCCCAAGAATCTGCGGCCCAAGGACAAACGGATTCTTACCTGGGAGCAACTGCGAGCCGTGCTGGAGAAAGCTACGCGGCGAGATCGGCTTCTGTTGATGCTGGATATGACCGATGCCCTTCGTCCGAGCGAGTTGTTTGCATTGCGCTGGCGTTCCTTCGACGACGTGAATACGCTGTCGATCACCGAAACCGTCTACCGGAGGCAGATCAGGCCCTTTGGGAAGACTCCAGGAAGCATGACCAAGGTTCACCTGCCCGATGGTTTGGCAGAAGAACTCAGGCAATGGAAACTGGAGTGCAAGAAGACATCGTGCAAGACGCTTTCCTGCCAGAACCCGGTTCACAGGAAGGCTTCTCCCGATGACTTTATCTTCCAGAATGCCGATGGTGGATTCATGGACACGGCGAACTACCGCACTCGCGTCCTCCAACCGATTGCGGACGACTTGGAGATTCCCAAGCTGAACTTCCAGATCCTCCGGCGGACCATCGCCACGAGGGCACAGAAGCTGGGATCGGTGAAGGATATCCAGTCACACCTGCGGCACTCGCGGGCTGACACGACGGCCAACGAGTACATGCAGGAGCTGCCGGAAAGCGTGCAGCAAATGGTAGGAACGGTCTATAAGCTGCTCACCACAGCGACGCCGTCGCAGCAGATCATGTAGGTTTGCGGCGGGAAGAACCGGCAGAGTTGGAGGCAATTGTCTCCGTTTTGCCACCAAATGCCTCCAAATGGGTTTGGGAGGTTCTTGTAAGTTGTTGATTTTATGGTGGGCACAGCAGGATTCGAACCTACGACTTCCACCGTGTGAAGGTGGGTCTCAAATTCTTATTCAGGATGAGGGTTGCTATTTTGATGGTCACTTGGACCAAGCCATGCGTCCGGACTTTGTGGGGTGTCACGCTCCTTGACTAATAGGAGAGGAACTCACATGGCATACGTTAGAAGCAAAATGCGAAGCATGGGGATGAAGGGCAAAAAACACAAAGGACCGGTACGTGAGGTGATAGCCGTGATCCGCTTTGGAACCAGTCTGTTCGATCACGATCGTGTTCTCTATGCCTGCGGCCATGAGGGCTACCGGAGTATAGGTGCAATCAGGGGCCGGTGTGCGTTCTGCGGAGAGATATCAAGAATTGAAAATGGATAAAGATTTCCACCAATTACCTCCGGCTATTCTACCCGCCGGCCTGATCGTTAGAGGATCTGCAATGATCTTGCTCAATAGGTTCTCCGAAGTTCCACGCGGGGAACCAGATGTACGCGATAAGGAACGAGGCTGTAAACGCAAGTAGTCTGAGATGATCTGAGAGAGCAAATGCAACTCCGCAGAACAGAGTCAACATCATCACTTTTCTACGCCTTCTCTGTGTATGCTTCATCGGTATCCCCTTACACATTATTGACAGCGAAGGAAGAATACATCAATTATCAAGCACGAAGATTCTCTCGTCGCAGGAAAACTTGTCATATTCAAGCAGAGCACACAGTTCTGCGCATCCAGATTGAACTGTGCTTAGCAAACTCTTGTCATCATTGGGATCCTCCGCCAGGAAGTGCAGGGGATTTTGCTTATGTTTCACTAAGATTAGAAGAGCTGGGGTTCCTTGCTCTTTTGCTTTTTCAGCTTCTCAATCTTTGGCGGAGTTGCGAGTGCTCCTGCCGCCGTTAGGGTCTCGCGAGACAGCAGAGGCCCCGCGCAAATGCGTTCAAGCAAGTCCGCCTGAACTGGTTCAATCTCGACGAGAAGTGTGAGCACGTTTAAGACGTTCAGCAGTTCGGTTGTGTATTCAGGGAGCCAGTGATCAGGCTGGATGTTGTTGAGTGTTGAAGGTGGCCGTCGGTCGCCAATCACCGGCCGCTCGCGGTGACGCTTGCGGTAGCTAAACCATTGTGTAAGGACATGTTTTCCTGAAACCTCATAGGCCCAGACAGAGGATGAGACATTATCGATGAACCCGTCGCCAACGATGAGGCGGTTTTTATCGGCGTCATAGTTGATGGTGTCGGGGAACTTTTCGGGTTTACTGGAAATACGGCCCGCCAGCGTAACGGTTGGAGGTTTGACTGGCACTCGGGGCGGACCCGAGGGACGGCCAGCGGCGACGTCTGCCATACGCTCGCCAAAAGTATGGAGCCAGAGAATACGGCGGCCGATCTCAGCAGCTTCGAGAAAGAGT
>Ga0164242_10008330_pt1 | contig 11247 bp, 7 predicted proteins | sample OricomgcompostMG_FD_108783 | JGI IMG/M metagenome (GOLD analysis project Ga0164242, IMG submission 108783) | Miracle-Growth compost microbial communities from Emeryville, California, USA - Original compost - Miracle growth compost (MG) ...
GACGAGTTCGAGAGCGCTCTGTCAATGGCGCTTCCCGCCCACGACGACCTCATCGTGGAGGAGTTCGCCGAGGGGGTCGAGTACGGGGTGGATGCCGCCGTCGTCTCCGGCACGCTCCAGGTGATCCTGCTGCGCGAGAAGGTCAACACGCCGTTGCCCCACCGCCAGGCGGTCGCGTACTACTCGCTGCCGACGGAACATCGGATGCACGCCGCCGCGTCGACGACGCTCGCGACCGCGGTCGAGGCTTTGGGCATCACCGATGGCTTGCTGCACGCCGATCTGATCGAGCACAACGGCGGCGCGTTCGTCGTCGAGCTGTCCGTCCGCCCCTCGGGCCATCACCTGCACGACCTGTTCACCCCGCTTGCTTCCGGGGTCGACCCGATCCGCGAGTTCCTCCTCGGTGTGCGTGAGGGGGCGGATGCCTCGCGGTTCGTGCCCACGAAGCGCGAGGCGCTTCTGATGCGCTTCTTCGACTTCGATCACGGCACGGTGAAATCGGCGCCCGACGCGTCGGCACTAACGCGGCTGGCCGATGTGGTCGAGTTCGAACAGCACCTGGTCGGCTGCACGATGCAGCCGGTGACGAACGGCCCGGAGCTCATGAGGCGCGGGTTCTTCATCGTCCGCGGCACCGATCGTGCCGACCTCGACCGACAGGCTGACGCCGTGTTGGCAGCTTTCACATTCGAAGGAGCCTGAGCCATGGATGCGAAGTACCTCATTCCCGTCATCGGTTTCGACGACGTCGTGTTGACGCGAGGTGACGGCAGCGCGGTCTTCGATGGCGACGGTCGTCGGTTGGTCGACCTCACATCCGGTCAGTTCTGCACCGTGCTCGGGAACAACAACACCGAGGTGCAGGGCGAGATCGCCCGACGTACCGCGTCGCTCGTCAACACGAGCACCGCCCTGATCAGTGAAGAGGTGCTCGCTGCGGCGGAACGCATCCACCGCATCAGCGGCGAGATGCGAGCGTCGAGCATCATTCTGAGCACCGGCGCCGAGGTCATCGAGTTCTGCCTGCGGTACGCGAAGTACATGCAGGGCAAGCCGGGCGTCATCTGCTTCGAGAACGGCTACCACGGGCTCACCCTCGGCGCCCAGAGCGTCACGATGGGCGGCACTTACGCTGTGCCCCGGGTCTCCCCGGTGTACCCGATTCCCGCCCCGGACGCCGACTGGTCGGAAGAGGATCTCACGGCATCGCTCACCGCTCTTGAACAGCTCATGCAGGCTTCGGGGGACGTCGCCGCGATGCTGATCGAGCCGATCGTGTCGGTCGGCGGCATGGTCTTCCCGCCGGCTTCGTGGCTCGCAGCGGCGCGCTCGCTGTGCGACAAATACGGGATCCTGCTCGTGCTCGACGAGTGCCAGACCGGCTTCGGGCGCACCGGCGACTGGTTCGCCTACCAGACCTTGGGGATCGTCCCGGACATGGTCGCGGTGGCAAAGGCGATCGGGCTCGGCTACCCCGTGGCCGTCGCGATGTTCCGCGACACATTGATCGCGCGCGGCGGCCGCCTGCCTGCCCACTACAGCTCCCACCAGAACGACCCCTTCGGCGCCGCTGTGGTCAACACCGCGATCGATTACATCGAGCGCCACGGGGTGCTCGAGAACGTCCGGAAGATGGGCGCGTTGTTCCTCGACGCACTTCGCCAGGCGGCAGCTTCGAGCCCGCATCTGGTGAACCCGCGTGGATGCGGGCTCATGCTGGGCGTGGACCTCTCGATCCCGGGAATCACCGACTATCGGCCTGTGTACGCGACCCTCGTCAGCCGTCTGCTTGAGCGCGGCGTGATCATCCAAGGCACGAGCGGCGGCTCGGTGCTCCGCTTCCTCCCCGACTACCTCATCAGTGAGGACGACGTCACGGAGTCTCTGCGCAAAGTCGCAGAGGTGGTCAACGAGACCGCCACGTCGCTCCTGCAGGTCAGGTGACGATGGGACTGCGCGACCTTTCTATCGCCCGCCGCGGGCGGATCGCGGCTTCTTCATTTGCTCCATCGAGCCATTCCTTCGCGAATGCCGGCGAATATCGCGAATTCCTCGCCTCGCGGTACGCGTCCGACTCTGGGATACGCTCGCTCACCGTCTCGGTCGTCATACCGTCGTACAACGGGGATCCGCGTCGGCTGCTGTCCACCGTGCAATCGGTCCTCGCGTCGACCCACTCTGCGCTCGAAGTGATTGTCGTCGACGACGGCTCCGACACACCGGTTGCTGATTGGCTCCCCCAGGCTGAACCCGACGAGCGCCTGATTGTTCACCATCAAGAAAATGCCGGGCAGAGCGCGGCGCGGAACACGGGCATCGATAGAGCCACAGGCGAGTTCGTCTTCTTCGCTGACGACGATGACCACATCTATCCGAATGCGATTGCATTGCTCGTCGCGCATGCAGAGACCTTCAAGGCGGACCTGGTCGTGGGCACCCGCTGCCTCGTTGATGAGCACGGCCGAATACTCAACATCAGCCTCGAGTACCTGCCCGGCAGTACATACCGGGTCTACCACGGCCACACCGACTATCCGTTCACCGACCAGATGATCCACGGGCGGCTCATCCGAAGGCAGTTCTTGATTGAGTCGGGGATCCGCTTCACGAGAGGTCACTACGAGGACCGCCTGTTCGCGACGCAGCTGTATCTGGCGACTGCGGCCCATTTCACGAATATCCCTACTTACCAGTGGACTCAGTACACGAGCCGCGCGACGTCGTCGTCCGTAATGTCCGTCGCGCGCCTCCACGACAAGATGCGCTCACTCGAAGCGTGCTGGGAACTCATGCCGCACCATCTACGGCCCCGCTTCATGCGCGAGGTGCTCGCGCTCGACCTCACGCGGTTCTTGAACGCGTGGCCCATCGGGGACCACGAGTACCGCCGCACGCTTCTCGACGAAGTGGGCCGGTTCCTGCGCGCCCGCGCTCCGTACATGGCTGCATTGCGGCGGGGAAGCATTCACCAACTCGCTAACGCGATCGAAAAGAGCGACTGGAACGCAATGTGGGACCTGTACCCCAGCCCTCTCAGGAAGCACAAGGAGAGCCAGGTGCACGGTCATCCTGGCGCCGAGACCGGCGTTCCGATGGACGACTACTTCTGCCACACGCACTACCACGTGTTGTACTCGCTGCTTCTGGCCTTCCACAGAAAGCGACCGGCACAGATCTTCCTTTACACCGGGTATCAGGAGTTCTCCCCGGAGTACCTGAAGGCGCTTCGTTCGGTCCCGTGGGTGCACGAAGTTATCCCCTACACAATGGGCAACATCGTGTCCGAGATTGAATCTCGCCTCGACTCTGACCCGGCAACCGTCGACATCTGGCTGCCGCACATCATGCGGAAGCAGTTCGCTCGACTCCTCGAGGCAATCGGCGACGACGACCAGTGCTTTGCCTTCAATGACTCTCTCCCCTCGTGGTATGTGATTGAGAGCACCTTTCCCGCAATCACCCGTGTCGAGGACGCCTTCGGCTCAATGAGCCGCGAGCTTCGGATTCACCACACTTATGGAAAGTGGGACGTAGTGCTGGATCGGCTCGGTGACGCGTTTCCTCCGACGATCTACGGATCGCCGAAAATCACAGAGATCGTCGTCGGCGTGGAACCAGAGCAGGTACCGGAGGACCTCGCCGCGGTAGTTCAAGTGTTCGATCCGATCGACGCGATGAACGAACATGGCGAGACCCTGCGCGAGTTCTTTGCGCGCGCCTACACCGGGTCATCGACTCGATTTACGCCTTCGACCGTACTGCTCTACACGCAGCCCCTCGCGCACATCGGCCACTGCTCCCGATTCGAACAGCTTGAGATGTATCGGGGCATCATTTCGAAGTACGGCGCCAAAGACTGCGTCATCAAGCCCCATCCCGCGGACACCGTAGACTACCGTTCCCTTGGCGTCCCCGTGATGGACCGGAGCATGCCTGCCGAGGCTCTCAATCTGATGGCCGAGGGAGCGGATATCGAGCTGGCCCTGAGCTTCTCGTCCTCCGCTGTGGGTACCACGCAGTTCGCGCGCCGCCGGTTACGCCTTTTCGGTGACGACCTGACGGACCCCGCCGATATCCGCGCGGCGATATTGAGTTTCATTCCGAATCATGGACGACTCCGGTTCCGTCTCGCCGAATCGGCTTGGACCGCCAAGAATTCAGCCAAACGAGCGACAGATGTAGGACGGGACAAGCTCCGCTACGCAACGCGCAATCCGCGGGCGCTCCTCGGCTGGCCGATGTGGAAGCTGCGCAGTCTGCTCGACGTCGGACGCCGAAGGCTCCCCCTCTAGCTCCGCGAACGCGCCGCTCGGAGGGCGCCCAATCGAAGGAAGGCGCAGAACCGTGACCTGGTGATCGGGGGGGACGAGGTCAGAGCGGCGCGGCTACCGGCCTCGGGACCTGCCCACCAACAGCTCCCATGAGCTGACGATGCGCTGGGCTCCCAAGCCGTCGACGGCCGCGAGGCCGGCGGCGGCCCAGCTATCGCCACACAGCAGATCGGCGACGTGTGACGCCAGCGCCGCGCTCGCGCGCCGCGGGTCGGCGCGGAGCTCATCGATCGTGCCGATTCCGCGGGCGATCCCGCGGCGCAGCATCGCCTCGTATCCGATCAACTGATTGTCGACGACCGGGATGACGACCGCGGGCACGCCAATGCAGGCGAGCTCCCATGCGGTCGTGCTGGCAGCGCTCACGACCAGATGAGCCGCCGCCGCCCTATCGGGAAAATCAGCCGATGGCTCTACGAGCTCAACGTTCCCGCCGGCGGCGGACCGGATTTCGGCCCAACGAGCGGCAGGGGCGACCACCGTGACGCTGCGCACGCCAGCTGTCCGGGCGCACACCGCAGACACCGCCCCAGCCGAACCCGTGGCGTCCGATCCGCCGAGCACGACGAGAACATCAGCCCCGGCAGATGTGGGCGCAATGCGGGTGTCGGCGCGCTGTCGCCGCGCGCGGCGGATCTCGTCGCGCATCGGCGCGAACTCGATGCCCCTGAGCAGTACGCTGCTGCCGTCTGCCGGCCTATCGGCGACCTCGGCGTCGATCGTCGAGTCGATTGCGATGTCGGCGGGGCGACGGCCGAACGGACCGTCCTCCATCGACGAGAGCACCGCGCCGGTGGCGCGGACCGCTGCGAGGGCATCCGCTTCTTCGATGTAGTCGTCGACGTGTACGACGTCCGCCTCGTAACGCGTCACGAGTTCACGGCGATCCTCCGGCACCGGCACGACCTCCAGCCCTGCTTCGGTCACGAGGCCGCGGCCGAACCCTGAGGTCACGGTGCCGGCGATCACCGCCAACCATCCCGCCTGCCGGGCGGCGTTCGCGACCGATACCCCGCGGACCAGATGGCCGAGACCGCCCTCCTGGGTGCCGTCGCAGCGAATGACGACCGTCTTCATCCCTCGTCCAGCTTCTTCTGCTGGACATCCGAGTTCAGCGCGACCACGTCTGGGTGGGCACGTAGGAAGGCGACCACATCAGCCCACGCGGGCGGTGCGTCGCCGAGTTCAGCCACGATGTTCTCGATGACCGATGCGTCCTGCGGAGTGTCGAGGGTGACCCTGAGGTCGTTGGCGGGGGGCGAGACCACGATCCCCATCGTGCGGAACCGCCGCTCACTTGCGTACAGGTACGACGTGACGTGCGTCCTGTGGTAGCCGCGCGCTTCTGCGTCGGCGATGGCGAGCGCAGAAGCGGACGCGATCTCGACATCGAGACCGCGTGGAAGTGTCCGCACCAGCGTCGATGACACCCAGTCCAGTGTCGGATCGGCGCGCCACAGCGCGACAATCTTGGAGACGAGCGACGGGTCCACGAGCGGGCAGTCAGCGGTCAGTCGGACGATCGCGTCCGCCCCCGTCTCGGCCCTGGCCAGCATGAAGCGCGACAGCACGTCATCCTCGCTGCCGCGCACCACCCGGACCCCGAGCTCGACGCCGAGGCGCGCGACCGCGTCGTCGCCCGGCGCCGTCGACGTTGCAATGACCACCTCGTCGACACCCACGGCCGCGCGGGCCGCACGTACCATCCACTCCAGCACTGGCCTGCCGCCGAGCGAGCGGAGCACCTTCCCGGGAAGTCGGGTCGACCCCGTTCGTGCCTGGATGACGGCTGCCACGTGCGCTTCAGTCACCATGAAATAATGGCACGTGCTGTCGGCGCGGCCCGCTGACGGTGACTCCACTCGGACCACAAACGGAAGAGAGCTGAATGTCGCTCCTCAACGGTGCATCCATCCTGATCACGGGTGGTACCGGATCCTTCGGCAAGGCCTTTCTCCGTGAGGTTCTCGACAATCACAACCCCCGCCGCGTCGTGGTGTTCTCACGCGATGAGCTCAAGCAGTACGAGGTCCGCAACCTCTTCAACAACGATCCACGGCTGCGCTGGTTCATCGGCGACATCCGCGACGAGCGCCGTCTTGCACGCGCTCTCCACGGCGTGGACTACGTCGTCCATGCGGCCGCGCTCAAGCAGGTCGACACGGCCGAATACAACCCGTTCGAGTTCGTGAAGACCAACGTTCTGGGCAGCCAGAACGTCATCGAGGCGTCGATCGACGCCGGGGTCAAGAAGGTCGTCGCGCTCTCGACCGACAAGGCCTCAAGCCCCATCAACCTGTATGGCGCGACGAAGCTGACCGCCGACAAGCTGTTCATCACGGGCAACCACTATGCGGCCGCCTACCCCACGCGCTTCTCCGTCGTGCGCTATGGCAACGTCATGGGCTCACGCGGCTCCGTCATCCCGTTCTTCCGCAAGCTCGGCGACGAGGGCAAGCCGTTGCCCATCACCGACCTGCGGTGCACTCGCTTCTTCATCACGCTGCCCCAGGCCGTGCAGATGGTGATCGACACCTTCGACCTGATGCAGGGCGGCGAGCTGCTGGTTCCGCGCATTCCCTCGATGAAGGTCACCGACCTCGCGCACGCGGTCGTCCCGGGCGCTGAACTCGTCGATGTCGGTCTGCGCCCCGGTGAGAAGCTGCACGAGGAGATGATCAGCCCCGAGGAAGGGCGCCGCGCGGTCGTTATCCGTGACGGCAAGTACTTCATCATCCAACCCGACCTGGCGACGTGGGGCTACCGCACCCCCGAGGGCGCCACCCCGGTCGACCCCGACTTCTCGTACCGCTCGAACACGAACGACCAGTGGTACACGCAGGAGCAGATCGCCGAGATCATCAAGGGCGGCATCTGAGATGGCGATGCTGCCATACGGCCGCCAGTCCATCAATGAGGACGACGTCGCCGCCGCCGTCGGCGCCCTCACCAGCGACTGGCTGACCACGGGACCCAAGGTCGATGAGTTCGAGGCTGCGGTCGCCGCCCGCGCCGGGGTCCCTCACGCCGTCTCCGTCACCTCGGGCACCGCGGCCCTGCACGTGGCCTACGCCGCCGCCGGCATCCAGCCCGGCGATGAAGTCGTGACGACGCCATTGACCTTCGTGGCCACGGCGGCCGGCGCCGCGCTGCACGGCGCGAAGATCGTTTTCGCCGACGTCGATCCGCTGACCGGGAACCTGGACCCGGAGGCGGCCGAGGCAGCCATGACCGAGCGCACCAGGGTTGTGGCCGCTGTCGACTACGCCGGCGTGCCGGTCGACGCGCCCGCGTTCCGCGCCCTGGCGCAGCGCAAGGGCCTGCTCTTCCTCGAGGACGCCGCGCACTCGATCGGGTCGAAGCTCGACGGCGTTCCGGTCGGAGCGCTGGCGGACGTCACGACGTACTCGTTCTTCCCCACGAAGAATCTCACCACGGCCGAGGGCGGCGCCGTCGTCACGAAGTCCGAGGAGCTCGCGACCAAGGCGCGCCTGTTCAAGAATCACGGCCTCGTGCGCGACAAGGCATTGCAGCGCTACCCCGACGAGGGCCCATGGCACCAGGAGGTCCACTCCTTCGGCCTGAACTACCGCCTCCCCGACGTCCTTGCTGCGCTCGGCATCTCGCAGCTCGCGCGGCTCGATCAGTTCGTCGCGCGCCGCGCCGAGATCAAGGCCCGCTACGACGCCGCGTTCGCGGAACTCGACGAACTCCAGACGCCGTTCGCGCCAAAGGGCGCCGAGCCCGCGTACCACCTCTACCCCCTCCGGGTTCCCGCCGATCGCCGCCGGGCGATCTTCGAATCGCTGCGCGCGCAAGGCATCGGCGTGCAGGTGAACTACATCCCCGCCTATTGGCATCCGGTCTTCGAAGACCTCGGCTACAAACGCGGAATGTGCCCCGTCGCCGAGGACTACTACGCCCGCGAGATCTCGCTGCCCATGTTCCCCGGCCTCACCGACGGCGACGTCGACCGGGTCATTGAGTCCGTGCGCCACGCAGTCACCGGTTAGCGGTCGGCGGACAAAGCTCCGGAAGCGACTGCGTCCCGCTGCCGCACATTCATGGACATCCAGAATCACTACTACGGCCACAGCGCGGCCTTAGCGCTGTATGCTCGGCTGCGCTCCATCCGCCACATCAACGGGCTCCTGCAGCACGGTTGGACGATAGATTCGCCCTCGCTCGTGCACTTCGCAGATTTCGCCCGGCTTCCGCGTGGTGCGCGCCGACTGGTCTGGAGCCACAGCGCCCGCGGATGGGACGCGGCCAGCGACCCCTTCCCCACGACGGCCATCGGCGCGCCGTTTCTGTATCTGAGCGCGCTCGCGGCGCCGAGCCAGAGGGAACGGAGCGATCGCGCGGTCGCCTTCCCCGTGCACGACACCCGGCTTGTCAAGATCGAGAACGACGACGACGCGTTCGCCCGGGAACTCGCCGAGCGCGAAGGGCCGACTGTCATCTGCCTCCACCCTGAGGACCTCGACCGGCCGGACAAGCGCCGCGTCTGGACGCGATACGGGCACACCGTGGTTAGCGCAGGATCCCGCCGCGACCCGCTGTTCCTCGGCCGCATCCTCAATCTCGTCCGCACAGCTCGACGCGTGGTCTCCAACCTCCTGTCGACCGCCGTCATCTACGCCGCGGCGGAGGGCACCGACACCGCGATCTATGGGCCCGAAGTGTCCGTGGGCTCTCTCGGTACGTGGGGCGCTCGACGTACCAGGGAACTGTGGCCGGAGTTCCACGACGAAGACGTTCGCACGGAGGTCCGGCGAGCCATCGCCCTCGCGGAACTGGGAAGCGCTCATCTGCTCGACCCCACCGGGTTGCGGGAGGTACTGGGCTGGAACCGCCGCTCGCTCAAGCCGTTCACGAGCTACTGGGCAGGCGCCCCGATTCGGAAGGCAGGCGCAGTCCTCGGCTTGGTCGAGCGCCCCCAGGGCGCCCGAGACGCCGGATCCGGCGCGTCGCCATCGAGCTTTCTGCGCCACCCGATGAGCCACCTCCCTGCGAGGCTCCCGGCGCTGCCAAGCCTTGGACAGATGCTGTCCGAACCGCTGACGCCGACCGAGCTCCCGTGATGTGAGCCAAGCCTCGTGTGGCCCCGCGCCCGGCATTCGTGCGCATGATTTCCCACCCGACCTAAACCCTGGTCTACGAACCCCGAACGTGGGGATATGACGGCGCTCGCCCACTGATTAGCGTGAGCCGACGGCACACGGATGCCGCAGAAAGGCTCACCATGCCACAGTCCTCCCGGCGCCGCGTCGCCGCCCGAGCCGGGGTCTTCACCGCGGCTGTGTCCCTCGCTGCAGGCGGCCTGCTCGCCGCGGCTCCCGCCTCGGCGGAAACGCCGGCAGCGCCGACGTCGCCGAGCGGCATCGCCGGTGTGCGGGCCGCCGCGGCGAGCGCCTTCGGCCAGCTCCCGCACGAGGTTCCGGCGCCGGGCTCGGCGCAGCCCCTGCAGCCGCTCCTCCGGCAGGCGCGGGCTGCGGCAGCCTCGGCCGCGGCGGCCCCCACGGCGGCTGCCACGGCCGCGGCATCCACCTCGCCCACGCTCTACGGCAGCGACGGCCACTTCCCCGACCTCACCGAGGCCGGGGGGCACGTCTGGTTCACGCAGGCCACGAGCACGGGGCACTACCAGCTGCACCGCATCGAGTCGGCCGGCGTCACGACGACGTTCTCACTGCCCAACGATCTCTCGCAGCCCGCGCTGTTCGCCGGCCCCGACGGGAACCTGTGGGCGTGGAGCGACGACCTGAGCTCGTCCTACGGCTCGGGCACCCTCGCGCGCATCGACGCCGACGGCACCGTCACGCCGGTCGCGACCGACGTCACGGGCCAGTTCGGGGGCGGCACGAGCACGAGCAGCGCGCTGTGGCTCGTCGTGGGCGACTCCGCCCTCGTCATCAGGGCCGACGGCGTGCCGCACAGCTATGTTCTGCCGCGAAACTTCGTCGTCAGTGCCGGCGCGGCGTCCGCGAACGGGGACCTCTGGCTCGTCGGCGAGGACGGCGAAAGCGTCGTCCGAGTCACGCCTGACGGCACCGTGAGCGCGCCGATCACCGTCACGCCCCAGCTTGACGGCAGCAGCATCGGCTCGATCGAGGCGACGCCGGACGGAGCCGCATGGCTCTCCACCATCAACGGCTCGGTCGCGGTCGTCACCCCGACTCTCACGGCCAGTACGGTCGTGCGCCACATCGAGACCAGCGCGTGGGCCGGCGACGCCATCGCCCTCGCGGTCGGCCCCGACCCGTCATCGATCTGGGTGCTGCGCACGCATGACGCGGATGCCAACACGAGCGAGATCATCCATGTGAACGAGGCCGGCACGCGCGATGTCGACGTGACCGACCCGTACGACTTCTCCGGCGGGTACGGCGGCCCCGACGACGAGGGCGTGTTCGCGGATTCCGCGGGCAGGCTGTGGTTCGGCGAAAGCTCGTGGACGAGCGACGACGTCCGCGTCCGCATGGCGTCCTTCACGGGCGGGAAGATCACCCGCTACGCCGCGGACGAGGGCTACGACTTCTACTACGACGGGTTCCACGAGACCTCCGACGGGCGCGTGTGGGCGTTTCGCACCGGTGCGCCCACCTCGGGAAGCGTCGACGTGTTCGACCCGACGGCGCACACCGTCGCCCAGTACCCCGTGAAGACGGGTTACTTCCCGATCCTGATGGTCTTCGACGCTGCCGGCGCGCCCTGGCTCAGCTACGTGCGCATCGCCTCCGCGGACGCGTCGGACTACTCCACCTACTGGGGCTCCGCGCCCACGACCGCCGTGCAGCGCGTCGCCGGCGCCGACCGCTACGCGACCTCCGTCGCGTTCTCGAAGAGCGCCTTCCCGAGCGGCGCGAGCGTCGTCTACCTCGCCTCCGGCGAGAACTTCCCCGACGGGCTC
>Ga0164242_10008331_pt1 | contig 11247 bp, 11 predicted proteins | sample OricomgcompostMG_FD_108783 | JGI IMG/M metagenome (GOLD analysis project Ga0164242, IMG submission 108783) | Miracle-Growth compost microbial communities from Emeryville, California, USA - Original compost - Miracle growth compost (MG) ...
AGACGTTTTGAGGAGTGTCACATATGGCTGCCGTGTGCGATATCTGCGGAAAGGGCCCCGGCTTCGGCAAGTCGGTGTCGCACTCGCACCGTCGGACCAGCCGCCGGTGGGACCCGAACATTCAGACCGTGCACGCCGCCCGTCCCGGCGGCAACAAGCAGCGCCTGAACGCCTGCACCTCGTGCATCAAGGCCGGCAAGGTCGTGCGCGGCTAAATAGTCGCGCGGTTGTGTCATTGCAGCCCTGAGAACGCCGACGGGCTTTACCGGCGGGCGCCGGGCGCCATATCGAGTCGGCGTCGGTAGGAATGCGTGAGGACGTTTCGGTGGTCTAGGGAAGCCGCCAGTCGATCGGCTCGGCGCCCAGCTGGGTCAGCAGCTCGTTGGCGCGGCTGAACGGCCGCGAACCGAAGAACCCCCGCGACGCCGACAGCGGCGAGGGGTGCGGTGACTCGATCGCGACACACTTGTCGGCCAGCATCGGCTTCAGCGTCCCCGCGTCGCGCCCCCACAGAATCGCCACCATCGGCTGCTCACGGGCTACCAGCGCGCGGATCGCGCACTCGGTGACCGCCTCCCACCCCTTGCCGCGGTGTGACGCCGGATTGCCTGGCCGCACCGTGAGCACCCTGTTGAGCAGCAGCACACCGCGCTGCGCCCACGCGGAAAGATCGCCGTTGGCGGGCCTGGGGTAGCCGAGGTCGGCGGTGTACTCGGTGAAGATGTTCTCCAGGCTGCGCGGCAGCGGCCGCACCTGCGGAGCCACCGAGAAACTCAGTCCCACCGCGTGCCCGGGTGTCGGATAGGGATCCTGCCCGACGATCAGCACCCGCACGGCGTCGAACGGAAAGGTGAAGGCTCGCAACACATTGGGCCCGTCCGGAAGGTAGCCGCGCCCGGCTGCGATCTCTTCACGCAGGAACTTGCCCATCAAGGCCACCTGCTCGGTCACCGGCGCCAGGGCCGCGGCCCAACCGCTCTCGACGAGTTCAGGAAGTGGACGCGCGCTCATGGTGTCTCAACGTAACGGGGCGCCGGAACCGTATGACTGCCAGCCCGCATCCCCCTCCCACGGCGCCCCGTCGACCAGCACCCGGGCCGGTCCGTCGAGCACCTGCCCGATCACCCGCCAGCCGGCCGGAACCGCGCCGGGAAACGCCGCGACCAGCGCATGGTCCTCTCCCCCGCCCAGCACCCATGACCACGCCTCGGCGCCAACCGCAGTGGCGACCGGTGCCAGCGCCTGCTGATCGGCGGCCAGCGCCGCGGTGAACACCTCGATCGTCACCTGCGATGCGGTGGCCACATGGCCCAGGTCGGCCAGCAGACCGTCGGAGACGTCGGTCATGGCCTGCGCGCCGGCGTCAGCGGCCACCACGCCCTGCCCGTAGGGCGGCTCCGGGACGAGGTGGCGGCGGCGCAGCGCCTCGAAATCGGCCACACCGTCGCGCAACAGCCGAAAGCCCGCCGCCGACCGGCCCAGCTCGCCGGCCACCGCTACCGTCGCGCCGGGCCGCGCCCCGGACCGCAGCACCGGCGCGCGGCCGGCCAGATCGCCGAGGACCGTCACCGACACGATCCAGGAATCGGCCTCGACCAGGTCACCGCCGACCACCCCAGCACCGAACCGCCCAGCTTCGGCCCACATGCCGTCCGCCACGGCGGCGGCATCGGCGGCCCGCGTGGCCGCGGGGGCGCCGAATGCCACGACGAACGCGGTGGGGCGGGCGCCCATCGCCTCGATGTCGGCGGCATTCTGCGCGATCGCCTTGCGCCCGATGTCGTGCGGAGCCGACCAGTCCAGCCGGAAATGCCGGCCTTCCACCAGCATGTCGGTGGAGACGACGGTCCGGCCATCGGCGCACCGCACCACCGCCGCGTCGTCGCCGGGGCCCACTTCGGTCGCACTGGGCTGACGGCGACCGGCCACCAGCCGGTCGATCATGGGAAACTCTCCAAGCTGACCCAGCGTGGGCTCGCTACCGCGCACAGCCACCGAGTCTAGGGGCGACCGAAAGGACGGGGCCATGACCGACGCCGACGGGCCGCCGCGGTTCGCGCTGATCGCCGCCCTGGTCGTCGCCGTCGCCGCGGTGAGCGCCGCGCTGGCGGTGGCGGCCGCCCACCGGCCGGGCGGGCAACCGGCTGAACCGATCCGGCTTGCGGTGGTGCCGGCCCCGCACGCCGGCGACGCGGCCTGCCACGCCGTGCTCGACGCGCTGCCCGAGCAGCTGGGCGACTATCGGCGCGCCGAGATCGCCCCACCGGCACCCGAAGGCGCGGCGGCCTGGACAGCCGGCGCCGAGGAGACGGTGGTGCTGCGCTGCGGACTGGACCGGCCGGCCGACTTCGTGGTCGGCTCGCCCATCCAGGTGGTCGATCGCGTGCAGTGGTTCGAGGTCCGCGAAGGAGAACGCGCCACCTGGTATGCCGTCGATCGCAAGGTCTATCTGGCGCTGACCCTGCCCCGCGGTTCCGGGCCCGCGCCGATTCAGGAGCTGTCCGATCTGATCGCCGAGAATCTGGACGCAGTGCCGATCCGGCCGGGTCCGGCACGTTAGCCGCCACCTTAAACCGCGGCCGATAAGGTAGCTCGGGTGCCAGGTTCTGAGCCGGTCTACCGTCCCGGTTACGCGCCGGACAATGTCGCGGTCGGTTACCGAGGCCTGGGCACGCGCCGTCGAATTCTGGAGTGCGCCGGGCGCCTTTTCGTCGCGCGCGGCTACCACGGCACGTCGATCGATGCGATCGCCGAAGAAGTGGGCAGTTCCCGCGCCGCCATCTACCAGTACTTCCACAGCAAAGACGACATCTTCGGCGAGCTCTACCGCCAATGCGAACCGGACGTACTCGCCCACGGCCGGCGCCTCGGGCGGCTCGCACCCGACGCCGACGGCCTGCGCAACCTGCATCAGTGGCTGCTGGAGTGGGCCGACATGTACGACAGGTACGCGATGGTGTTTTTGGAGCTACCCGGAATCGGCCCGGTCGAGGGAAGCCCCCAAATCGACGCCGGGCGAATCTCCGTTGAGTACGCAGCGACGATCAGCGCCAAACTGCACGACGCGGGAGTCTGCGGCATTGAACCCGACGACGCGGCCGATGTGCTGATCCGAATAGTGCACATGGTCAATCTGTATCGCTTTCGCGCCATGTTCGGCCTGTGCTCCAGCACGCGTACCTCGGCGTCGCTCGCCATCGCCCTGCAGCTGCTGCTCTTCCCCGAGACACCCGACGAGGTATTGGAAACAGTGGCGGCACCCCCGATGCCGGACGCCGGTCCCCGCACGGCGCCCGAAGTGACTGACGCCGTTGTAGCGCAGGCAGATCCGGGCGCCGGGCCGCCGGTGCGCCAAGAGATTCTGGTGGCCGCCTCGGCGCTGTTCTTCGCTCACGGCTACCACTCAACCTCCATGCGTGACATCGCCGCGGCGGCAGATACCAGCCGGGCCACGCTGTATCGCTACTTCAGCACCAAGGTGGCCATCCTCGCCGAACTCAGCGACCAAGCCATCGCCAAGGGCCGGTCACTCGCCGACGAGCTTCGCGCACTCGCCCACACCGGCATCGGCGCGGAGTCGCTTCAGGATTGGCTGACACGGTTCGTCACCTTCCAGCGTGCCTACGCGGGAGTCACCCGCACTTGGTACGACGGCACCTTGGCGCAGCAGTTGCCCGTCGACAGGTACCGAGCCGGCAATGAGAGCTTCCATAGGGCCACAGTGACTTTGGTCGAGCGTGTCCAACTGCCGGCTGGCCTGGACATGACAGTGTCCGCTGCGGTTTTCCTTGCGGTGCTGGGCAGGCTGACCGACCTTTCGTTGTCGCATCACCCGGAGCGCAACGACGCCGACACCGCGGCCCTGATGATGACCGTGCTGCGCCGCACCCTGCTGCGCGCCGCTTTCACGCCTCCAGGGTGAGAGGCAGGCAGTCCAGGCCGACGTTGCCGCTGGGCCAGCGCACCCGCGGCGTCGCGCCGGGTGTGATGTGGTAGCGCGGGATGCGTTTATGCCACTCCCGGTAGATGATCTGCATCTCCAGCCGGGCCAGGTGCGCGCCCAAGCAGCGGTGCGGGCCCAGGCCAAAACTGGTATGGCGGTTGGTGCTGCGGTGGAAGTCGATGGTCTGCGGGTCGGGAAAGTCGGCCTCATCGCGGTTGGCTACCGCCAGATAGCTGCTGATCATGGTGCCGGCCGGCCAGGTCGTGGTTCCCAGCGTGGCGGTCGCCGTGGTCACCCGCGGGACGAACGGGGACGGCGGATCCAACCGCAGCAGCTCCTCGGTTGCGGCGGCGATCAGCGACGGATCGTCGACGAGTTCTTGGCGCTTGTCGGCGTTTTCCGCCAACCGTTGCATTCCAAAACCCAACGCGTCTTTGACGGTGTCCACACCGGCCAGCACCAGCAGGAAGCACACGCCGATCACGTCATCGTCGGTCAACGCGTCCGGGCCGGACAGCTTCAGCAGCCGGGTGAGCACGTCGTCGCTGTTGCCGAGTCGGACACGACGCTGCCGCACCAACCCCGCGAGGCAGTCGAACAGTTGGCCGCGGCCTGCAGCCCGTTGCGGGCGGCTTCGGCGTCGGATGTCACCGACGCCGACGGAGCGGCCCGCCCAAGGACTCCATCCTTCCATTCGACGAACTGGTGGCGCATGTCTGACGGAAGCCCGACGACGGTGAAGAAGGCGTCAGCGGCGAAGACTGCGGCAACCTCGGCGATAAAGTCGCAGTGGCCGCGTTCGGCGATCGGTTCGATGAGGCCGGCGGCGCGCCGGCGCAACTCGGGTTCGTGCGGTGTGATCATGCGTGGACTGAACAACGGCTGCAGGATGCGCCGATAGCGCGTCTGCTCCGGCGGGTCGAGGGCCAGCGGTACCAGCGGCACCGGGCAGCTCAACACGCCGAACGCCGTCTTCGACGAGAACATCACCGGGTCCTTCAGCACCTCTTCGACCAGCGCGCGGCCGGTAACGGCATAGCCGTCGTCGACCACAGCCAGAGGGCACCGGCCGACGAGTTCCCATGCGGCATCACGGGACTCGGCCACCGGCAGGTCCGCCGCGGCAAACGTAGGAGTGGTGCCGATGGTCAGAACCAGGTGCCCGGGTCGAAGATGTCGAAGGCCGCGCCGGCGTCAGAGATCCCGGCGGCGGCGTCGCCCGGGTCCAGAGCGGCGACGGCGTCGAACATGCTCGACAGGTCGAGGTTGCCGAACGGCGTCACCAGCATGTCGTGGATGCTGGCCGCGGCGTCGCCGTCCTCGTTCGGAAGGGCCCAGTACACGTTCTCGAAGCCGCCGCCGAAGTCGATGACGCTGTAGACCGTGCCCAACTCCGGCAGGTCAGAGGCGTAGGCGGCGACCGCACCGTTGATGACATCGGCGACCGCCTGCGGGTCGATGACGGAGCCGTAGAGACCGCCCCAGAACAGTGGGCCGATGAGATCCATATCGGTGAGCTGGCCGGTACCGAGGACGAAGGAGTTGAACGTGTTGCCATAGTTTTCCAGCACAGTGACCAGGTCGGCGGCGGTGAAGCCCAGGCTCGTGAAGTCGATGTCGCTGTTTTCCAGCGCGGCGACCAGGTCGCCGGCGGGCAGGTCGTACCCGTCGACCGTGAGCGTCGTGGTGTCGACGAGACCGAGCAGGCTCGCGGTCTCCACCGCGGTGACCACCGATCCGAGATCGCCGCTGTCGCCGTACGCCTCGAGGGCCTGGTTGGCGAAGTGCGTTGCGCCCCCGAGCGTCCCGCCGCCGATCTGCAGCAACGGCGCGATCCCCGACGTCTCGTTGATCGGGTCGAACCCGGCGCTGCCGGGGTCGAAGGTGACACCGCCGATCGTGAACGCGTTGTCGCTGAGTCCGCTGGCTTCAGCCGCGACGCCAAGACCCGCCAGGGCGGCCCCGGGGTCCATTAGGGCAATGGCGTCGTAACCGGTCGGAAGCTCGAAATTGCCCCACGGCGTCACCACCTTGTCGGTGATGGTGGCCGCGGCGGTGCCGTCGGCGTTCGGGGTGGCGATGTAGACGTTGGCGAAGCCCGAACCGAAGTCGGTGACGCTGTATACCGTGCCGTCAGTTGGCAGCGCGGCCGAGCCGGCACCGTCGGCCGGCGCACCGTCGATGACGGTGAGCTGGGTGCTCTCGATGCCCAACAGGTTCTGGACGTTCACCGCGGTGGTGACCGACCCGATGCCGGACCCGCTGTTGTCATAGACGGTGAAGTCCTGAGTTGCCAGATGCAGGCTGGTGCCGCCGCCGACGACTTGGCCGCCGCCGATCTCCATCAGCGGCGCCACCGCGAAGAGCGGGAATACCGGGGCGAACCCTTCGCCGCCCGGGTCGAAAGTGATGCCGCCGAGGGTGAATGCGTCGTCACCGATGTCTGCGTTGTGAGTGGTGGCGTCCAAGTCCGCGAAGGCGGCTCCCGGATCCATGGCGGCCACGGCATCAAACGTCGTCGGGATGTCGAGATTTCCGAAGGGTGTCACCAGGGTGTCGGTGATGCTCGCAACACCGGTGCCGTCGGCATTGGGAACGGCTGCATAGACATTCGCCCACCCCGAGCCGAAATTGGTGATGCTGAAGACGGTCCCGGCATCTGGCAGGGCCGAGGTGTCGATACCGTTCAATACCGCGGCGATGTCGGCGTCGGTGATGCCGGCGCCGTTGAGGTCGATGTTCGTGCCCAGGAGAGCGATAAGGACGTCGTCGCTGCTGATATCGCCGGTGCCGTATGGGATTTGGGAGCCGAAGGCGGGGGTGGCTGCCAAGGCGTTCGCCAGGTCGCTGACACTGATCCCCGCACCGGCGAAGTCGAGGCCACTGCCGGTGAGGGCAGCCTGGATATCTGCGACCGGCGGCGTGACGGTCTGGACGGTGAACTGCGCGCTGTCAATGCCCAGCAGGTCCGAGGCGTTCACCGAGGCGTGTGCCATGCCCAATTCGGCACCGCTGCCGTCGTATACCACGAGGTCTTGTGTCCCCGCCGCGCTGCCATCGGAACTCAGGAGTGAGCTGAAGCCGATCTTGAGCAATGGGGCGATACCGACAAACGGGTTCACCGGCTCGTACCCGTCACTGCCGGGGTCGAAGGTGAGGCCGCCGACGGTAAAGGCGTTGCCGCTGAGTTCAGCGGTGTCACCGACGGTGTCGGCGGTTGCAGCGGCCGCCTGCAAAACTGCCGCGGTCAGCAGTCCTCCGGCTGTGGCGGCGGCCAACGGGATGTAGCGAAACGTACGGGCGGCTAGCTGCACTGCTCTCTCCTTACCGAGAAGTCAGGAACGCACCCACGCGAACTTACTTGAGAGTAGGGCTACCGACAAGACTCTGCGTCAGAAATTTGAGACACGTCGTCAGAATCGCGTTGTGCTGGCAAAACGTCATCGAGCACAGCCGGTCAAGGCAGAATCGCCGCGCTCACTCAGGTTCCGACCGACCCAGCTGATGCGAAAGCTGTGTCAAAGATCAGTGTGGGATGTGATAGGCCCGCGTGCCGTCAGCGCAGCCCCACCCCGCGGGCCAGCGCGGTGTCGACCATCGTCGCCAGCAGTGTCGGGTAGTCGACGCCGCTGGCCGCCCACATTCGCGGATACATCGAAATCGTGGTGAATCCGGGCATGGTGTTGATCTCGTTGATCACCGGACCGTTGTCGGTGTGGAAGAAGTCCACCCGGGCCAGGCCCTGGCAGTCCAGCGCGGCGAAGGCGCGAATTGCCAACTGCCGCACCGTATCCGCGACGTCGTCGTCAATCTTGGCGGGCACGTCGAGTTCCGCGGCGTCGTCGAGGTACTTGGTGGCGAAGTCGTAGAAGGGGTCGTCGTAGTCGGCAGAGCCGCGCACCACCCGGATCTCCCCCACCGTGCTGGCGGCCACTGTGCCGTCGGGGAATTCCAGCACCCCGCACTCGAGTTCGCGCCCGACGATGGCGGCCTCGATGATGACCTTGGGATCGTGGCGGCGCGCCTCGGCGATGGCCGCGGGAAGCTCGTCGTACGACGTCACCCGACTGACCCCGATCGACGACCCGCCGCGCGCCGGTTTGACGAACACCGGCAACCCCAACCGCTCCCGGTCCTCGATCGACGGCGTCGCCTGGTTGGCCCGCAGCACCGCGTACGGCCCGATCGGCAGGCCCTCAGCCGCCAGCAGCTTCTTGGTGAACTCCTTGTCCATGCCGGCGGCGCTGGCCAGCACCCCGGCGCCGACGTAGGGCACCCCGGCCAGCTCGAGCAGCCCCTGCACCGTGCCGTCCTCGCCGTAGGGGCCGTGCAGCACCGGAAACACCACGTCGACCGACTGCAGCAGCGCCGTGGGCGCCGCCGGGGATGACAAGGCGACCAGTTGGCCGGCCCGCTGCGGGTCGGCGGGCAGGGTCAGTTCGGCACCGGAGGCCTTGCTCACCGCAGGCAGCTGGCGGCCGCTGATCACCCAACTATCCGGGTCGCCGTCGGTGAGCACCCAGGAACCCTCCGGGGTGATCCCGACGGCAACGACCTCGAAACGCTGCGGATCGAGATTGCGCAGGATGCTTCCCGCCGACACGCACGAGATCGCGTGCTCGCTGCTGCGGCCGCCGAACACGACGGCCACCCGGGTGCGTTCGTGGGAATTCACACGCCAGAGGGTACCGGGCGGTCCGGCCCGGGCCGCTCACTCCGGTTTGGTGCGACGTCCCAACAGCAACGCCACCGCCTCGTTGACCGACAAGCCGGTGTGGCAGACCCGATGCACGGCGTCGGTCAGCGGCATCTCCACGTCGTAGCTCGAGGCCAGCGCCAGCACCGACTGACACGACGTGACACCCTCGACGACGTGACCGTCGGTGGTGCTGGGCAGTCCTTGGGACCCCGGTAGCGGCGGCATCGCCTCGCCCCGGCCGAGCCGCTCACCGAACGACCGGTTGCGCGACTGCGGTGAGGTGCAGGTCGCCACCAGGTCACCCACCCCGGCCAGACCGGCCAGCGTGGCGCCCTTGGCCCCGAGCGCGACGCCCAGCCGGATGATCTCGGCCAGTCCCCGGGTGATGATCGCCGCCGCGGTGTTCTCGCCCAGGCCCACCCCGGCCGCCATGCCGCACGCCAGGGCGATGACGTTCTTGCAGGCGCCGCCGATCTCGGTGCCGATCACGTCGGCGTTGGTGTAGGGGCGGAAGTAGCCGGTGTTGAGCATGCGCTGCAGCGCCACCGCCCGACCGGAGTCGGTGCAGGCGACCACCGTTGCGGCGGGCTGTTCGGCGGCGATCTCCGCCGCCAGGTTGGGCCCGGAGATCACGGCGACCTGTCCGGGGTCGACGCCGGTTACCGCGGCGATCACCTGGCTCATCCGCATCAGCGTGCCCAGTTCGATGCCCTTGGCGACACTGACCAGGGTGGCGCCGTCGGCCAGCTGCGCCGTCCAGGCCTCCAGGTTGGTCCGCATGGTCTGCGCCGGCACGGCCAGCACCACCGTGGTCAACCCCGTCAGTGCCTCGGCCGGGTCGGTGGTGGCGCGTACCCCGTCCGGCACCGTGACGCCGGGCAGATAATCGGGGTTGCAGCGGGTCTCGTTGATCTGAGCGGCGACATCGGATCGGCGCGCCCACAGCCTGACCTGGCTACCGGCGTCGGCGAGCACCTTGGCCAGCGCGGTGCCCCAGGCTCCCGCTCCCATCACCGCGACCGTGCCCTCAGCGCCCTCGGTGCCGCTCACCTCACACCACCTCCCTTAGGCGCATCACCCTAACCCGGTACCGACGCTGGCAGGATGTCGGTTGTGAACTCCATGGCCGAGGAAGCCGGTATCGGCCTGATCATCGCCGTCAAACGGCTCACCGTCGCCAAGACCCGGCTGGCGCCGGCCTTTCCCGCACCGCTGCGCGAGGCCGTGGTGCTGGCCATGCTGGTCGACACCATCACCGCGGCGTCGGCCGCCCAGGGGCTGGAGCACATCACCGTGGTCACCCCCGACGAGGCCGCCGCCGCGGCAGCGGCCGAGCTGGGCGCTGACGTGCTGGAGGATCCGACCCCGACCGGCCACGGTGACCCGCTGAACAACGCCCTCGCCGCCGCCGAACGGGCGGTGGCTGGATCGGTGCCGAATATCGTTGCCCTGCAAGGTGATCTGCCGGCACTGCAGTCCTACGAACTCGACGAGGCGATCGCCGCCGCCCGCGCCTACCGGCGCAGCTTCGTGGCCGACCGGCACGGGATGGGCACCGCGGCGCTGTTCGCGTTCGGCAGCCCGCTGGACCCGCGATTCGGTCGGGATTCCTCGGCGCGGCATCGGCAGTCCGGCGCATTGGAGCTGACCGGAGCGTGGCCCGGCCTGCGCTGTGACATCGACACACCCGAGGACCTGGCGGTGGCACGGCGTCTGGGGGTCGGCCCGGCGACCACGCGTGCGCTCGCGCAATCGGCGATCGGTGGCAGCACCACCCATTGATGAGTAATGATTTCGGAGTGGATGAAATCGAGGTCGGCCAACTGACCGAGGCGCGCGGCGACGAGACCGACTGGCGCCCGAATGACGCCACCCCGACCGCGCCACCGGCCGCCACCGCGGCGCCGCTGACCGAGGACGGCGATGAACTGCCCGCGCACCGCTACCTCAACCGGGAGCTGAGCTGGCTGGACTTCAACGCCAGGGTGTTGGCTCTGGCGGCCGACACCTCGCTGCCGCTGTTGGAGCGGGCCAAGTTCCTGGCGATCTTCGCCTCCAATCTCGATGAGTTCTATATGGTCCGGGTCGCCGGTCTCAAGCGCCGCGACGAGATGGGCCTGTCGGTGCGCTCGGCCGACGGCCTGACGCCGCGCGAGCAACTGCGCCGGATCGGTGAGCAGACCCAGCAGATCGCCACCCGCCACGCGCGGGTTTTTCTCGAATCGGTGCGGCCGGCGTTGGCTGACGAAGGCATCCACATCGTCACGTGGGCCGATCTGCAACCGGGCGAACGTGACCAGTTATCGGTGTACTTCCACGAGCAGGTGTTCCCGGTCCTGACGCCGTTGGCGGTCGACCCGGCGCACCCGTTCCCGTTCGTCAGCGGGCTCAGCCTGAATCTGGCGGTGACGGTCAAGCGCCCTGAGGACGGCGGGAATCACTTCGCGCGGGTGAAGGTTCCCGACAACGTCGACCGTTTCGTCGAACTCGATCCCGGCGGCGAGGGGCCCGGTGAGATCCGGTTGCTGCCGATGGAGGAGCTGATCGCGGCATTCCTGCCGGTGCTGTTCCCCGGCATGGAGATCGTCGAGCATCACGCTTTCCG
>Ga0164242_10008332_pt1 | contig 11246 bp, 12 predicted proteins | sample OricomgcompostMG_FD_108783 | JGI IMG/M metagenome (GOLD analysis project Ga0164242, IMG submission 108783) | Miracle-Growth compost microbial communities from Emeryville, California, USA - Original compost - Miracle growth compost (MG) ...
CGACGAGTATGGAAAGCCCAAAACCGGTGCGCTCGGGCGCCCAACTAACGATAAGCTTCATGCCAAGTGGATAGATTCCCGCCAGCGTGATGCCCACCAGGAACCGAAACACTAAGGCTGACGCAATGCCGGTAGAGAGCAAAGCAAAAGCGGCGTTAAGAAGAGCACCCGCCACGGCGCTGACCGCGAACATGTGACTTGCCCGATACCGATCGGCGTACCCACGCAACGACACTGCTAACGTGCCACAAATAAAGCCGAGTTGAACGGCACCAGTTAGCCAGCCTATCCCGGCAGCATTAAGACCCCAGGCCTTCGATAGGCTGCCTGCCACACTATTTGCACTGAACCAGAGCGACGTGCCTAGCAGTTGAGCGACTGAAATGATCGGGATGGATCCGATAGCAACCAGTGTCTCCCGAAACCGGCCGTACAGTGTCATAGCGTGCATTTACTCTCGGACGCCGCATGAGAGCACAAAGATCCTATGGCATCCAGATTTTCACTTCGAGAAAAATTCAGTAGAGTGTCAAGCAGTTGGCTGGCTCTATCGGGCCCAAGCACACTAGCTGCAAGAGTTTCGAACTTGCGGGCAATGCGCGCTGATTGCACAGCCATGTTCTGTTCTGCAATGCCGGCGTTATGCATGTATTCGCAAATGGAGCTATCGCGACAAACCACGACAATCTTGGCTTGCATGGATGGCCAGCCTTCCTGTAATTCAATCGTAATTTTTTCCATCAACTTTAGGACATCGGGGCGGTTGATGCGTTCAGTGTCAAAGGATTGTGAATCAGTGGTGTCCACATCCAATAACGCAAACGCCGTGCAAAGACGAAGACTGAACTGCCCCTGCTGGCCAGACTGAGGATGTTGAATGTTGCAGATGGAGTCGAGGCTACTGTCAACCAGGACACGAACGCTATGGATAGCGTCGGGCGTTACGGCTTTGTGGGCTCGTTTAATCTGGCGCACACACTCCATAGCAGCATGAGTGCCGTAGCACGAGGCATCGTACTTGAAGAGGTTGTCGTACAAATGCAGCATGCCAGGAACTTCTTCCAGTGCCTTAACGCAATTGAAATCAGAACTGTGTGTCACCGCAAACCCACACGCGCATTCCAGGACATCCTGTCGGGTAGAGTAGCCGCTCTCCACCCATAAGGCGGCCTCCAGGCCGTTGCGGGCAGCCAAGCCCGCATGCAGGGGCTTCCCCAAGTTTCCAAACATAGCCTTCACGCCAGAGGCGAGCGTGCCAGCCAGACCCATCGCTTGCGCCGTTTTTTCGGGTGTAAAACCGAGCAAATGAGCACAGGCTACCGCTGCACCAAAACTGCAAATCGTTCCGGTAGCGTGGTAGCCTCGCGCCATATGGTTCGGGTTAACAAGTATGCCGATGCGACAGGCCGTTTCGTAACCGGCGACAAAGGCCGACAGCAACGCCTGTCCCGATTGTCGGCGGCTCTCCGCAAGCGCTAGCAGAGCTGAGAACAGTACAGCAGACGGATGACCCGATATCGCCAAGTTGACGTCGTCGAAATCCAGAGCATGAGAGGTTGTTCCGTTGATGAGTGCGGCGTATGGAGCGGGATACTTCTCCTGATGCCCGATTACGCTCGCCGCGCCATTTCCTCCCAGAGACCGCGTCGCTTGTAGCAGGCGAGTATGTGCGGGATTGTCAAGGGCGGCAAGCGTGACGGCACACCAATCGGTCAGGCATTGGGTCGCAATCGTACACGCCCTTTCTGGAAGAGTATCAGCCTTGTAGCGTAGCGCCCGCTGCGCGAGTTCTAGAGTAATAGGAGGAGCAAGGTTGGCCATCGGCTTGCCTTTGTTGGGTGCGTTTGGTAAGACAGGCTGGACCGTCACATGGCTGCCCAGTCAGGATTTGAGCAATATTGCGTGGGCCGTTGCGCCCGCAGGAGTGCCAGGGTGCGATTGAGCTCATTGGTTGTAACCATCAACCCTTCGTCGAATCCTAGGCCAGGGCGAGTAAACAGTCGCCAGACGCCCAGAGCGACGCCAATGTTCACCGTTGCACGCACAGAAATATCGGTTTCATTGCAGCTTCCGCCCAGATATGGAAGAACACCTTGTTTTTTGCAGATTTGAATGGCGTCGATGATGGTCGTCAACGAACCGTTATCGGGCGCCTTAATCTGAATCGCGTGGGCCGCACCGGCCTTCGCGTAGTTTTCGATTTCCCCAGGGGCGTTTGCCCACTCGTCAGCGACCAACCGACACGGTATTCCCAGCGCGCCCAAGCGTTCACGTAAACGCGCCATGTTGTCGATTGCCTCTGTTGCGGTAGTAGCAAAAAGCGGGTCCTCGAAGTACACCCTATAGGGACTGGTGCGTTCAACAATATCTGCCAGGTAGCGACAGACCCGGTCAAGGTCATTATCGAATAGGCGGCCGAGGGAAGAGTGGAAATCAAAATGCAGGTCGGGCTGATAATCGCGGCTTCCCAGCTTTTCGATGCGTTGCCGTATCCATGAAGAATATTCCGGAAGCTGTTCGCACTGACCACGAGTCTGAATAGCGCTTTGCGGAAACATGTTCACGGCACGAACAATTGCCTTGTCCACATTCAGATGCCATTCCCCACCGCAGGATCCCGCCAAGCCGGGACGCATATAACGGTCGATACCGTACTCGTCCATAAGGACGCTGGCCATCGTGGTGTGTTGGCTAAGTGCCGCGGCAGAAAGAAGCGCCTGCGACACACCATAAGCAACCGGCCGGTTGATGACGTTGCGAAATTCAGGCGCTTCGAGCGCCTGTGCCGCACTTCGAAAGCTGGTGAATGCCTGGCCGACAAACAGCTCTGCAAGAGCGTTTTGCACGGCGGGCATGTCTTCCTGCTTGAGGGGTAAAGGCCGCCCGCCATAGCCCAGGTTCAGGACCGTGACACAGTCACCGTAAGCTATCTGTCCGTCTTCCAGCTCCAGCATGACGCAGTATGCGGTGCTGGGCTCTCGAATGGCGGAGAAGCCGGGCGAGACGGGACGCCCGTTAAAAAAGAAACCATCGGCAGTCGCACCAGTTTGGATGGCAGGTTGATCATTCACCCAAAATCCCCCAACACCCGCCACAAGCTGGACCCTCTTGATTCGAAACTCACTCACTGTTTTCCCCTAGGCATGAGGCAAAGATTATTAAATTCCAAATATAGAATTTAGTTTTCACATAAAATCGCATACAGGCTATCACTAACAAAAGTAATCAGCAACCATCCTTATCTTAGAAATAACGACATGTTCATCGATAATTACTAGATAACAGGAAGTACAGTCGAGACAATTGCGCACAAACATTTTTACTGGTAATCTAGTTCTAAGATAAGAACTTAAATTCTATATATGGAATATTAAAAATATGGAACCAGTCGGAAGAGCCTACGGCAGAGTCGTTGATTTGTTGGAATTGTTTGCCTCAGCGCAGCATGCTCTAACGCTCACCGAGATTTCGAGCGCACTCGAAATTCCGAAAACAAGTGTGTGGCTCATGCTCCAACATCTAATAGAGCGCCGCTTTTTGCGTCTGACCGAAGCTACCAAAAAGTATGAGATCGGCCCGGAATTCATAAGCTTGGCGTTCAAGGTTTCAAGTGCTACGAATAATCTGGCACTGATCGCTCATCCGTTCATGGTGGATGCGTCGCTCGCTACGGGTAACGACGTATACATTGGCGCGTTGCTTGGTGATCAGCTCACCTACGTTGACAAAGTTGAAGGCGTTCAATCGATTCGTATCGAAATTGGTGTGGGAGTCACACGCCCGCTGCACTGCACCGCGGCCGGACTGGTGCACCTGGCTTTTGCATCTGAAACCTTTGTCAACCAAGCGTTGTCCGGTCGTCTCGAGAAACCTACCGCGTCAACTATCACTAATGTCGCCAGTATCCGTAAACAGCTAGTTCGGATCCGTAAACAGGGGTACGCCATTACCAATGGTTCGGCTATCGACGGTGTGAAGTCCATTGCAGTCCCTATTCTCAACTGCGAAGGGAAAATCATCGCGTCCATGTCGGTTTCCGGCCCCAGTTCGACGATGGGCAAAGAGGACACTCACGCGCTGACGGCTTTGAAGGATGCCAAGCGAGGTCTGGAAGAGTTGGTAGCACAACGCAAAAGCCCGGCTTGGGACGTCTGACAATCAGAGAACCGTCTCGGAATGACCAGAATATGTTCCGCTGGCAGGCCGGATAAGTTGCATTACTGCGTGGAATGAGAAGGAGAAATTGGTGAGTCTAATAGCGATTGAGAATGTCAATAAGTACTACGGTGAATTCCAAGCTCTAGCCGATATCAACCTCAGTGTAGAGAAGGGAGAGGTCATTGTTGTTTTGGGTCCCTCCGGGTCTGGGAAAAGCTCATTAATAAGGTGCATCAACGCTCTGGAAGGCATTTCATGCGGACAAATCGTAGTTGACGGAGTGAATGTCCACGCGCGCAAAACCAACCTCGATGAACTGAGAACTGAGATTGGGTTTGTTTTTCAGCAGTTCAACCTATACCCACATATGACCATTGCCGAAAATATCATGCTTGCGCCCATGGAGGTTCGTGGGATGAGCAAGGCCGAGGCGCGCCGGTTGGCCTGTGAGTTATTGCAACGGGTAGGTATTTCAGAACAAGCAGACAAGCACCCGGCGCAGCTATCCGGCGGCCAGCAACAACGTGTTGCGATTGCTAGAGCCCTGGCTATGCGTCCAAAGATCATGCTGTTTGACGAGCCTACTAGTGCGCTCGATGCCGAGATGATACGCGAGGTGCTCGATGTCATGATCGATCTTGCACGAGATGGCATGACCATGGTGGTAGTTACCCATGAATTGGGGTTCGCTCGCAAGGTGGCTGATCGGGTGGTGTTCATGGCGCAGGGAAAAGTAGTTGAGATAGCACCTCCGGAAGATTTTTTTGAACATCCCCGCGACACACGGTCGCAGCGATTTCTTAGTCAAATACTACAAGCCTAAAAGCTATTCACAGGAGACTAACAATGCAACTCAAGAAGATTAGCGTATCGGGGGGTATCTGCGCTTTGGCGTGCATGTCCGCCTTGTTCCTTGGCGCTTGCACTAGAAAAGAAGAGCCCAAGAAGACCGCTCAGACTTCCACCCAGCAGGCACATGACACTCTAGCGAAGATCAAAGAGAAAAAGGTACTAACCGTGGGAGTGAAGGCCGACACGCCGCCTTATGGATTCATCCCGCAAGGAAAAAGTGAGCCGGAAGGTTTTGATATCGACATCGCAAAACAAATTGCCAAACGGATGGGCGTAAAACTCAATATGGTAGTAGTTACCAGCGCGAATCGCATTGCCAATCTAACCACAGGAAAGGTAGACATGCTGGCTTCATCCTTGGTGCATACGCGCGCTCGCGACAAAGTGATTGATTATTCAGTGACATATTTTGCAGATTCCCAAAAGATTTTGGTTCCAGAGGGCTCGTCTATCAAGGATCTAGATGACTTGGCAGGAAAGACAGTCGCCGTCGGCCAAGGTTCGATTCAAGAACAGATGATCAAAAAACTGCAGCCCAAGGCCAAGATACTCAGCTTGGCGAAGTGGTCCGACACATTGCAGGCACTTAGTACACATCAGGCTGAAGCCATATTCAGCGCTGCCGGCGTTTTAGGCCAACTTAAAAAGACTGCCGCCGAAGCAGGTCTCAACCTGAAAATGGTAGGAAAAGACGGATTGGAGCCTATTCCCTACGCCATTGGGGTGCGACAAGGTGATGCAGCGTTGCGCGACGAGGTTGATTTCCTCTTGATGTCGATGGTTGACGACGGGACTTACAAGAAAATTTTCGAGAAATGGTGGGGCGAGATCTACTCGCAGCCTTACAAAGTCGAAGTCTGGCCAAAGTAATTAATTACGTAGCGTAACGGAGGTGCACCGTGAATTCCGGCTTGGACTGGCAGGTTATTTTCGGCCCCGAAGGAAGGCATTTACTTGCCACGGGCTTATGGGTGACGATTCAGTTATCGTTCTACAGCATCGTTTTCTCCACCGTGGTGGGACTACTGATCGCGATGGGTCGAGTGAGTCAGTCAGCCGTATTGACTCCGTTACGCGCCGTTCTGGCGGCTATCACGGAGATATTCCGCAATATTCCGTTGTTGGTACATCTAGCATTCTGGAATTTTGGAATCTTTGGGTTCGCCTGGGTTCAGGCAGCCGTACATCCAGCGACTTCTCTTTATTCCTTGCAATTCCTCGCCTCTATTTGTGCCTTGGTGACGTACCGATGTAGTTACGTAGCGGAAGTGTTCCGAAGCGGCCTGCAGTCGATACCCAAGGGGCAAATGGAGGCAGCTCGGGCTACGGGGCTGTCTTATGGGAAAACCATGCGCCGTGTGGTCCTGCCACAGGTGGCTCGAATAGTGATCCCCCCCCTCGGCAACCAATATGTCGGAGTGACCAAGAACACGTCAGTGGTGCTTGTCATCGGAGTGAAAGATTTGGTATTTCAGGCATATCAGATTGAGTCGGTGACGTTTCAGGTATTTCTCGCCTTTGGCTCAGTAATGGTGATATTTTCAGCCGTTTGCCTGCTGGAGTCAGCGGCGCTGAACTGGTGTGCCAGATGGATGGATAGAAAATGGGGCGGAGCCATACGTCCTGCGGGAAAAAAACAAGTGAGTGCGGTGACAGCCTGAAAGCTGCCCCACGTAGCGAGATACGACCATGCACGCGATTATCGAAAATTTGCCTTATATGTTGGGCGGATTGCCCTACACATTCGGCTTGGCAGTGATTGGAATTTTCTTCAGTTTTTTTGCTGGGGCATTGCTGGCCATCTTGCGTTTGTCAAAAATAAAGTGGTTGCATTATCCGGCAGTGGTGTATATAGAGGTGACTCGTAGCATTCCTCTGATTCTGTTTATATTCTTCGTATACTTCATGATCGCGGGCATGGGCTACAACGTATCCGCCTTCTCGGCCGCAGCAATCGCTACAGTAGTGTTTTACAGTACCTATATTGCGGAAATTGTTCGAGCCGGTATCCAAAGCGTGGATGGAGGGCAGATGGAAGCGGCACGGGCAACGGGTTTGTCTTATGTCAGGGCCATGAAAAAGGTAGTATTGCCGCAAGCCATCCGACGTATGGTGCCAGCGTTAGTGTCAGAGTTCACCATCATCATCAAAGAGTCATCTCTCGCCATGGTGATTGGAGTACCGGAGTTCTTCAATCGTGTTTTTATTACCAACGCCCGCGTCTTGACAGAACCGTTGGCATTGCTTGGCTTTGCCGCGTTAATCTATTTTATTATTTGTTATGTGCTTAGCCTGTTGTCCAGGAGGCTTGAGTTGCGTGTAGACCAGTAACAGCACTGCCTACTATTTTTCCTGCTCCAATCATTCTATTGCCGGACGGCATATGTATTGCCTATCGAAGATTGGGGCATTTCCAGTTGATCATTCCAGCCCCCAATAATGCACGTCCCCGAGCAGCGGTCGGCATCCGAGTTTCAGGAAGCAATCAGTTGGGCAACCAGAGCTGAACCTACACTATTCACGCTATCCATATTTCCCGACCCCCTGCCCACCACCATCGCACCTTCAAGCGCTGACAGCAAAAGCAGTGCCTGCGTATCTGGCGCACCGATGAAAGTCAACTGGCCCCGCCCACGCCCCTGTTCCAGCAAAGCAGCAAGCCATGTGAGGTTCAGCGTAAAGAAATCAGCCACAGCATTTGTGATGCTGTCTGGCAGAGTGGGCGATTCCGCTCCGAGGATGCCACAGGGGCACAGTTTACGGGTCGTACCGTAAGTCGTGGAGAATAGCTCAATGTATGCCCCGAGGCGCCCGGCCGTCGTAGCGGTGCCATGCTGTATCGCTTCCAGCATGTGCTGGAAGCGCTCGGCATAGCGGCGTATGACACGCACGCCAAGATCTTCTTTCTTTGGAAAATGGTGATGAATGCTGGGTTTTCTGATGCCCACGATCTGTGCCAAGTCCTCATACGAAAACCCGTTATAGCCACGCTGCTGGATGAGGCTTTGAGCCGCATCCAGCAGTTGATCGACTCTCGGTACGAGTGGGGCCACTTTGCGATCGGGACGATCCTGGAGCGATGCTGAAAGAGTCATGATTAGAGATTCATTGTACCGATGACATCTTATGCTGGACAGTTGTGCGGCGCCAACATGGGGTCATTCATCGCGCCAGGATATCAACAATGTTACAACAATGAGGCACTGACAGGCACTGGATTAGCGAAGGTGTCATGAAGAGGGGACTGGCAGGGCAATTCACGCACTAATTCCTCCAGTTGCTCGCGTGTCGCCGAATTGCTGTCGAGTTTGACATCGACGCGAATCGCTTTCGCTCCTTTGCGAACATTTGCATCGAGGCCAAGAAACCCGTTAAGGTCAATATCGAAGGCAAGGTTGAGTTGCAGCCCATCAAGTTCAATCTCCCTGCTGGCCGCCATAGAAGCTAATGTCACAGCGTAACACCCAGCCAACGCTTTGAGAGCATATTCCGCCGGACTCACACCAGTATCTCCGCCTAACAGCGAGACTGGTTCGTCGCTGATCAATGTGAATTTTCCCATACGCGACACATCTGCCTCACCGTTCTGGTAGAGAGGCCCAGTCTGCGTTTCCAGTGCTAGCCTCCCTTTTGATTGACTCTTCATAGTGAAGGTCACCTTGCCCAATCCAGGCTCTTTACGTACTGCCTCAATGGTTTCACGGATGGCATTGATATCGGCATGAGGTTTTGTAGCTGTTGCCATGATTGCTCCCTGTTATGAAGGCTGTAGACATTTGTCTACCTACTAGTAGGATTGTACCTGGAAAAAGAAACGTGTATGGCTTAGGCAAACCGGCCCGGATTGTCGGCAACAGAGCTGCGATGCCGTTTTACCTGAGATGTAGGATGATCATGATGGGCCGCCCTACTCAATTAAACTGCACGACTCGAATGAGTCGAGCAAACTGGCCTCGCAACCGCAATCAACAGCAAGAACGACCCACCCCTACCATGAACATCGAGATCGACGACCTCTCCCGCAACGAGATTCACACACTGCTCAATGAACACTTGCAGAGCATGTACGCGCTTTCACCGCCGGAAAGTGTCCATGCGCTGAGTCTCGAAAAACTTCGCAGGCCGGAGATCACCTTCTGGACTGCCTGGGAAGGCCCGCAATTGCTAGGTTGTGGCGCACTCAAGGAGCTCGACAGCAAGCATGGCGAAGTCAAGTCCATGCGTACGCCCAGGGCGCTGCGCCGCAAAGGTGTCGGCCGTGCCATCCTCGCGCACATGATGGAAGTCGCCCGATCAAGAGGCTACGAGCGCTTGAGCCTTGAAACCGGTACACAGGAAGAATTTCGGCCTGCCCACAGGCTTTACGAGAGCTTCGGCTTCACGTACTGCGGCCCTTTTGGCGAATACGTCGAAGACCCCAATAGCGTATTCATGACACTGCATCTGTAAAGCGACGACGCCGGACCAAAGCGTCTGGCTCAGCGGGCGCCCACGCCAAAGATATGATGCACGGTCCCCTCAGGCCCTTGATGCATTGCACAACCTGGGGCAGGTCATTGACCCGTTGGTGGAATCTGCGTCGGGTTATCCTTGTGCTTCTTGAATTTCCAGATCGCCCCCAGGGCCATGCCGATGCCTCCCTTCGTACCGAGGCTCGCAAGATTGCCGATAGGGGGATCATCTTCCCGCTGGCGGCGGATGAGCGACTTCGCGCGACCTCCGAAGTAAAAAGTCACGCCCGCCAGCGCCGCGGCCCTGCCGCCCTCACCCAGATACCCGCGCACGAAGAAGCTTGGCTGATAGGCGCTGTCGGTGGCGGGCGCGAACTCGACGCCCAGGCCGGCAACCGCATTGTCTCCCGCAATGGCCCCCGAAGCGGACAAAGCGAGGTTGTCGTTGGGATACCAGGTGACATACGGGCCTGCGACGAATTGACGTTTCAGGCCATAGCGGTACTCGCCCTGGGAGGTCGAGCGGGTTGCATGGCTGCCGTCGACCAGCCCCATCACACCTCCCAGCGTCACCGAACCAAAGTACCGTTCGGCTTCCACCCCGGCCGAATACAGGTTCAGCCCGCCGAGCGCGTCGAGACGCGCGCCGCCGGCCTCGATGCCGACCATGCCCTTCGAGGGGTCGCGCCAGAATACATGCGCACCGGCACCGTAGAACGCGGAACGATCTTCCCGCGGGCCATTCACGCTACCGCCCGCGAGGTCCAGCTGCATGCCGAACCGGTTCGCAAGAGGAAAGGTCATTGCGCCTTCGAGCCCGCCCCATGGGTTGCCGTTGCCGCCCCCGCCACTCAGCGTCAACTTGCCGCTGGGACCATCCACCGCCGGGAGGGCCTCTTGGGAATGAGCAGGAACGGCAACCAGCAATACCGTCGCGGCCAGGGTGGAAAATGTTGCGGTACGCATAAAGAATGGCCTCCGTCTGCAGGACAGTTGAAAGTACAGGCCGGGATTGCGTTTCCTGAAGGTGCAATCAGCCGTCGCCACGGCGACACGCATGACAGCCCATGCAGCCCGATATTACAAGACGAGCCGCCAAATTGGACCAAATCACCGCCGCCGCGGCCACAGACGGCAGTATTTCTGGCTGCTTTCCAGGTTCGGGCCGGTGCTGCCATCGGCCCGAACCACCTTGAGCCAGCCGTCCGGGTCCGACCTCGTCGACCTGTCCCCGCAGTTATTGTGGACCCAGTGAATCCCGCCCTTGAAGGGAATGCCGCAGGCTTCGAGCCGGTCTCCCACCCGGATGGCATTCAACGGCTCCGGCACTTTCCTGGAATGCGGCTGATAGCCCGAAGCAAAGACGTTGTCTATGGCGACATCGTAGGTATTTCCGTCGCTGCCCTGCAGTTTCAGGTGCGTGTGCGACAGCTCGACGCCCTTCTTGTACATGCCGTGCCTGAATTTCGGCGCGGACACCACCTGGCCGACGAGCAGGGCGCCGCCGGCCGCCCTGCATTCCCGCGCATCCTTGGAAAGCGCGCTGGCGGCCTGGGATGCCGCGGCCAACGAAGCGCCGACAAGGATATGGGCCAGGGCCCAGGCGACGCGGTTCGTGCGCATGCATATGAACGACATGGGTTGTCTCCTTCTGTATTGGGCGTGGCGGATCGTGCCGGGAGCAGACATACTACCGTTTTCACGGCATACTGACTCACCGGACTGAAACCCTGGGGCAATTTCATCATGTTTTCGCACGTATATGTCGGCGTCACCGATTTCGGC
>Ga0164242_10008333_pt1 | contig 11245 bp, 16 predicted proteins | sample OricomgcompostMG_FD_108783 | JGI IMG/M metagenome (GOLD analysis project Ga0164242, IMG submission 108783) | Miracle-Growth compost microbial communities from Emeryville, California, USA - Original compost - Miracle growth compost (MG) ...
CTCGGCATGGGCCTCGCCGCCAGCATGGGCCAGTTCCTCCTGACGGCAGGTACGCCGGGGAAGCGCTTCGTGCTGCCGAATGCGGAGGTGCTGCTGCACAAGGGCTCGGCCGGCATCGGCGGCAGCGCTGCCGACATCGAGGTGCAGGCGGCACGGCTGGGGAGGATGACGCAGCGGATGCTGGCCATCACGGCGGAGCGCACCGGCCAGACCGTCGAGCGAATCGATGCCGATTCCGTGCGCGACAAGTGGTTCACCGCCCAGGAGGCACGCGACTACGGCCTGGCCGACGAGGTGCTGACCGACGTCGTATCGGTCACGCCGGGACGCCGCGGCGCGGCCTTCGGCCTGGCGGGGGTGGGCGCCCGATGAGCAGCTACACCATCCCGTCGGTCGTCGAACGCACCCGCAACGGTGAACGGGCCGTCGACATCTACAGCCGACTGCTCAGCGACCGGATCGTCTACGTCGGCACGCCGATCGACGACGGTGTCGCCAATGTGGTGATCGCACAGTTGCTGCACCTGGAGTCGGAGAGCCCCGACACGCCGATCAACCTCTATCTCAACAGCCCGGGCGGCGATCCCACCGCGATGCTCGCGGTCTACGACACCATGGAGTTCATCGCGGCACCGGTCGCGACGACCTGTGTCGGGCAGGCCCGTGGCGCGGCGGCGGTGCTGCTCGCCGCCGGAGCCGCCGGTCGGCGTACCGTCCTGCCGCGGGCGCGGGTGGTTCTCGAACAGCCCGGCCAGGACGGCACACGGGGCGACGTACCTGACCTACAGGTGGCGGCGAAGGAGATCCTGCGGCTGCGCACCGAGCTGGAGACGATCCTCGCCAAGCACACCGGCCGCAGCGTCGAGCAGGTCGCTCACGACACCGACCGCGATCTGGTGCTGACCGCCGAAGAGGCGGTCAGGTACGGCGTCGCCGACGAGCTGCTCATGAGCAGAAGGCCGCCCGTGCTGGCGTGACGCCTGGATCGGTCAGGCGGCGAGGCAGACCGGGCCGGTGATCTGGCTGGCGGCCAGCTTCCCGGTCACCCGCCCGGTCAGGTCGAGCAGCCGGAGCCCCAGCGAGCCGGCGACGGCGCCGAGGACCTCGGAGCTCGGCTCCTTGCGGCCGCGCTCGATCTCGGAGAGGTATTGCGTCGAGACGCCGGCTGCGTGGGCGACATCGCCGAGGGTCCGATCCTGGGCCAGCCGCTCCTCCCGCAGCGTCATGCCGACGGCCTCACGCCACAGCGGCTCTGGTGTGCCCTCCTCCGGCTGCGAGCGGCGGGGGAACTCGATGACCTGGCCCATAGCGGCACGCTAGGCCGCGCGCTGTCGAGATGCGAGGGCGTTCGCGCCGGGCGAACGTCTGTCACTCTCCGCCACCGGCCAGTGGTGGCTTCCGGCAGCCTGGCCAGCCTTCGGGTCGCCGGAACCCACCACTCAGGCCGCCAAGAGCTCACCAGCCGCGCTCGCGCCACTCCGCCAGGTGCGGTCGCTCGGCGCCGAGGGTGGAGTCGTTGCCGTGACCGGGGTAGAACCAGGTCTCGTCGGGGAGTCGTAAGGTACTAACAACGCCCCCGCCGGAGGACACCATGACCGTAGCGCTGTACACCCGCCTCAGCCCCCGCCCGAACGGCGACTACGAAGGCGTGGACGACCAGATCACTTGGGGCATGGCCTACGCGGCGAAGGCGTGGCCAGGAGAACCGGTCGAGGTGTTCGCCGACCGGGGCAAGTCTGCCGGCCGGGACGACGTGCACCGCGCCGACTTCGCTCGACTGCGCACCTGGGTTCGGGACGGCAAGATCACCCACCTGTGGACGGTCGAGCAGTCGCGCATCACGCGCAGGGAGATCGAGTGGTTCGAGTTCGCGGCCGAGCTGGACGCCGCCGGGATTCCCGAGGTGCACACCAACCGTGACGGACTGGTCCGGGTGGGTGACGAGGTGGCCGGAATCAAGGCGGTGCTGGCCGCCAGCGAGCGGCGCAAGATGCTGCGCCGTCTCCACGACACGCTGTCCGAGAAGGCCGCCAAGGGCGAGCCGCCGGGGGTCCGGCCGTTCGGCTACGTACACGCGCTGATGGAGGACGGCGAGACCAAGACCTACGAGGTTGTGCCGGAGCAGGCCGAGCTGATCCGCTTCGCCGCTGAGAAGGTGCTCGCCGGTTGGTCTCTCGCCTCCATTACCGCAGACCTGACAGGACGCGGGGTTCGCGGCACCCTCGGCGGCAAGCTCACGTCCGGCGCGGTGAAGTCCTGGCTTACTTCGCCGTCGATCGCTGCCCAGCGCGTCCACGCCGGTGAGGTCGTGGGGGAGGGGAATTGGCCGGCGATCCTCGACTTGGCGACGTTCAAGGCAGTCGGCGCCAAGCTCACAGGCCCCCGCAAGGTCACACGTCGCGACGGGCAGGTGTATCCGGTCGGTACGGCTCACCAGGGGATGCCAGGCCGTCGGTACCTGCTGACCGGTGGCCTGGCCGTATGTGGGGTCTGCGGCGCCCCGCTCATCGGCACGCTCAAGCAGTACCGTCGCGGACCCAAGGAGGCCCCCAGGCTCGTCAGGAAGCCGTACCTGCTGTGCCACCCCAAGGTCGGCGGCGGGAAGGCCTGCATCGGGATCATGCTGCCCGAGGTGGAGGCCTATGTGGTCGAGAAATTGTTCGCCCACCTGGACAGCCCGGAGTTCCTGGCGGCCGTGGCCGACGACGACCATGAGGAGGAGCGCGCCCAGCTGGTGAAGGCCCTGACCGGGGTGGACGGGCAGCGCCGGGAGCTGGCAGCGATGTGGGGCCGCCGGGAGCTCAGCACCGCCGAGTGGTCGGCCGCCAAGGAAGCCTTGGCGGAGGAGGAGCGCCAGATGAACGCCGCGCTGGCAGCCGTGCCGGTGACCTCGGCTCCAGTGGACGCGACGGCGCTCCGCGAGGACTGGGAGGAGTTCACCCTGGACGAGAAGCGCGCCATCCTGCGGCAGCACATCGCCAAGGTCACCATCCTCCCCGCCAACAACACTGGTCGCCCTGGCCTAGACACTCGCCGAGTCCGCATCGAGCTGGTGAAACGCCGATAGCCGCAACCGCCACACTGAGCCGCAAGCCCCGTTGCATTCGTGCAACGGGGCTTGCGTCATTCCAGGGCCCCTGCTGGCCTCGGCGGCTCGACCGAGCGTGAGGCCTTCGGCGGCCCGTTGCGCAGGTCCATAACCCCTTGCAGACCAACAAATTGTTGCCGTGCAAGAACCCCTTGCCCACGCCGGGCCAAGGGCCGTTAGGTAGCCGGGAAAGCGGCCGCAAGACCGCTGGAAAGCCCGAAAAGCGCGGGCGCCCGGTTCAACGTCCAAGTAGCCCCGGACGCCCGCCACCAACCATCAGGAAGGCGGCCTCAGAGTATGCCCACTCGCTCTATCTGTCCGTACTGCTCAACCGACGGCCAACCCCCGGCATTGGCACCGGACGCCTGGGTCAATGTCCGCCACGGCGCGTACCGAACAGACAGAAGCCCCGACGCAATCCTCCGCGCTATCTCCACAGGCGAGCTGCCTGCATCTCGCAACAGCCCACGCGGTCACTACCGGATCCGCGTGGCCGACCTGGACGCCTGGCAAGCCGGCGAGCTGCACTGCAAGGACTCGGTGCGATGACCGACGACCAGTACGCCTATCAAGACCCCACGGTCATGGCCTGGACGGCACAGATGTTCCGCACGGCGCGGCGCCGCCGCATGCAGCGCCTGGCGGTGGAGGCCGCCCGCACGGAGCGGGACGGTCAAGGGGATGACGCCGATGACGACGCAGCCTGACAAGCAAAGCCGCCCCCCGGTGTCCCGAGGAGCGGCCAAGACCCCGGCGCCAACCAAGATCAGCACCACGGTATCCGAGTGCACCGACACGCGGCAGCCCCGATGGGTTGAGCACCACGACGGGCGGCCCTGTTCCTGCGGCGCGGTGGCGTGCAGTCGGAAGCGCATGACCTTCGTGAAGGCCTACGTCGGGACGCTGATCCAGCCTGGCCCCGAGGTCGATGGATTCCGCCGTCGTGCGGCCCGGCGCGACGCCCAGCAGCGCCGTCTCCAGGCCTGGGCCGACGCCCAGCGGAAGGGGTCCGCCTCGTGAGCGCGCTCCCTATCCCGATGGGTCAGGCGGAGGCCGTCGCCATCACCGGGCGGATCACCAGCGCCCTGGACACGTACTCGGCGAAGCAGGCCGCCGCCGACCGTGCCGGGGCCGAGGTGGTGGAGCTGGTCGAGCAGGCGAAGGCCGGCAAGGCATGGCGGGTACTCGACTATCCGTCGTGGACGGCCTACGTGACCGATCGCTTCGGCGGTCGCCTGGACCGGCTGCAACGGGCCGACCGCCGGGACCTGGTGGCCAGGCTCGCCGAGCTGGGCATGTCGACCAGGACCATTGGCGAGGTGGTCGGCGTCAACGCCTCGACCGTGAGTCGCGACCTTGCAGCTGTTGCATCTGCAACACCTGACCAGTCGGTGACCGGCGCAGACGGCAAGACCTACGCCAGGCGGCCCATGTTCCTGCCCAGCGGCAAGCCCGACGCCGCCACCACAGAGGACATGGGCCAGTCAGTCCCGCCCGTACGGCACAGGCGGGGGCACGGACACCAGCGGCGGACGGCGCAGGCCGAGGCTCGTGTCAACGACACACTTCGGCATCTATGCCTTGCCGTCGATGCACTCATTGACGCCTGCATCCAGATGGCGCGCGACGGCATGTCCCTGCTGGAAATTGTCGGAGTGCTCACCCAGGAGCGCCAGCGTCTGTGCCAGCGGATCAGGCAAGAGTTCAACGACATGGGGCTGGACCCGCGCGACTTGTCGGCCATCTTGGAGTTGCTCTGTCAGCCCCTCGACGAGGCCACCTCCGTCGTGCTGGAGGCCGCTGATGGCTAGCCCGTTCGTGTGGGTTTACGACGACCCAGTTCGCGGACTCGTCTTGCTCCGTGGCTACCTGGCCCGAGACCTCCTCCAGGCCGCTGGTGTTGCCGACCTGGCCCGCTGGTCCATGGCCGGTCGCGGTCACGTCCTGGCCCGTGCGCACCTGCCCGACGTCCTCGCCCAAGCCGACCACGACGGCATCCCGGTGCGGATCAAGGAGGTGACCGGATGAGCACCCAACGGCTCTGGGCCAGGCACTACCAAGACGAGTGGTGGAGCCGAGCCGGCGACCCGGGACTGCCGTACTGGCTGCGCGTGGCTGCCCTGGCCTACGGCAGCCACCTGGACAACGGGCACGCCTCCTTCAAGCGCGGAGACGTAGCTGTCGTCCTCGGTGAGCCCGGCCAGCCCTACAACCGCGTGGGCCGCGCCATCGAACAAGCCGTAGAGCGGCGCTGGCTGGAGGACGGGTCGTGGTGGGGATGCCTGATCGTGCCCAGACGCGCAATCCGCAAGGGCCCACTGTCGACCCCGAAGCCGTGCCGGCGCTGCGCCCAGCACGTCGCGGACCCGCCACTCAGCGGCGGGTTAGGGGGTCCTTCATCTCCCCCAGATGGCGGCTCCGGCCTTCGGACCAGCCACTCAGTGGCGGGTTCGGAGCGTGCGCCCCTCTATCTGTTCTGTCCCACCCAAGGTGACCCCAAGCGCAAGGAGGCCTGATGGCCCACCGCATCCCCCTGCCGACCCGTGAGGTGATCGGCGACGACAACCTGGACACCCGCCCACGCTGCCCCGTGTGCGGCCAGGCCTACCTCGTGCGCCGCGACGGCGACGAGCGCTACCTGTTCCCGAACCACGAGCCCGCCTGCCCGCACCACCGCGCCACCCAGGAGACGCCATGCCATTGACCGTGAACCTGCGACCCATCGACCTGCAACGCGTCCGCCGCCTCGTCATCGCCTGGCAGCAAGACGACCAGTACGCCGTGCACGCCGTCCTCCAGGAAGCCGAACCCGACACCGAAGGTGCCGCCGGCCTGATCCTTGCCTGACCGCCAGCGTCATCGAGCTGGCCACCTGGGCCGGCCTGGAGGAGGCACTCGCGGCCAGCCTCCACGAGACGCTGCTGGACGACGCGGACCGCGAGGAGGAGTAGATGCCCACGCGTCCACCTCGTCGTTGTCCCCGATGCGGGCAGCCCGTGACAGGTCGCAGGTGTGCGACGTGCTGGCCCTCCTGGGGCACCAGCTCCCGCTCCGGCTACCGGCCGCCCGGCTGGGCCAAGCTCCGCCGCCAGGTGTTCGCCGAACAAGGGCACCTGTGCGCCGTACCCGACTGCTACCAGCCAGCCGCCGAGCTGGACCACATCGTGTCGTTGGCCGAGGGCGGCAGCGACGACATCGACAACCTCCAGGGCCTGTGCACCACACACCACCAGGAGAAGACCAGGGCCGAGGCTGTGCGCGGCCAGCGCCGCCGGCACGGCAACGAGCCCGACGACGCCGCGTAGCGCTGCCTCAGTTGTTGGCAACACGGCAGCGGCCGGGCCGTGTCGGCGATCGCCAACACGGCAGCCCAGCCAGCGCCGCGCCCCGCCAGCCCGGCAGCGCCGCCACACGGCCCACTGCCGGGCGGCTGGCACGCGGGCGGGCCCATCACTCACTCATGAGGACCAGAGCGCCGCAGGCGCCACCCAGGGGTAGGGGCGTCGCCGCCACGACGCCTGGAGGCCAGAAGGCCCGTGCCGGTAGCCGCGTGCGCAACAACCTGAGTTCGCCTCAAAAGTGCAGCTTCCTGCATTGGCAACTTAGTGCCACCTCGATAGCCTGAGGGTGTCCAACTCACCTGGGCGGCACGGTCCGTCCGACGCATCGAGGACCGCGTGGCAACGGCAAGATGCGGCGGGCCAGCCGTGAAGTCCGGGGCGAGGCCAGCGGCTAGGACGCCATAGGCCAAGACGGGGTAGCCACCCCGCCGAGGAGCCCAGGGTCCGGCGCCGCCCGTCGAGCGCGATGAGGAACCCGCACCGAGGCCCAGCGGCCAGCGGTGAGCACTTGCTCCCGTCCGCCAGCTCGCGCCAGCGGGTCCACCAGACGCATGCCCTCCTGGCGCTGGTCCACCGTCGTGGCCCGCCTGTTGAGGGCGCCCACGGACGGGACCATCACCATGGACCTCAAGGCACAGCGCGCCGCCGCACTCAAGGCGGCCCAGACCATCATCGAGAACGCGAAGACCAGCGACCGGGAGCTGACTGACACCGAGGTCGCCCAGGTCGAAGGCAAGTTCGGCGAAATCGAGTCCCTCGACAAGCTGATCTCCAAGGCGGAGAAGTCCGCCAAGATCATCAACGGGCTGAACTCCCTGGGCGGCAACCTCCCGGACGCCTCATGGGATGTCGGCGCAGCCACCAAGGGCGGCGTCTTCAATGACTCTCAGGCCGAGGCCCTGACCCGGGCCTGGTCCACGAAGTCCGCGTTCCGCACGCACGTGAACCTGCCCCGGACGAAGGCAGCGCTGCTGTCGGGGAGCCTGATCCCGCCCACGGGCACGGACGTGGCCCTGGCCCCGGCACCCACGGCCACCGTGTCGCTGCGGGACCTGTTCACCCAGGAGTCCGCACCCGGGCCGACCGTCAGGTACTACGTCATCAGCGGCGGCACCGCCGGGGTCGTGGCCGAGGGCGAGACCAAGCCGGACGCCGGGGTCGTGCAGACCTCCGTGGACGCACCGCTGGTGAAGCTGGCCAGCGTCTTCAAGTACAGCGACGAGCTGAGCATCGACGCGCCGTTCCTGGTCAAGGAGATCAGCGCCGCCGTCGTGCGGGCCGTCCTGGCCGCCGAGAACCAGCAGGTCGTCCAGGCCTGGGCCGGCGCGAACGGGATCCTGACCTACGCGGGCAGCCAGTCCGCGCCCATCGACGCCGTGGCGGCCGCTATCGGCCAGTCGGAGAGCTTCAACGGGGTCTCCCCGGTGACGCTCGCTGCCAACCCCACCGACGTGGCCGGGATGCGCACCGCGAAGGCGACCACGGCGGGGTCGTACTACATCGACCCGACCCAGCCGGGGCCCTCGTCCCTGTTCGGTCTCCAGGTGATGTCCACGCCTGCCGTGCCGGCCGGGACGATGTACCTGCTGACGCCGCAGCTCGGGATCTTTTACACCGACACCCATGGCGGTCAGGGCGGTGTCCGCGTCGAGTCCGGGTTCTCCGGCACCGACTTCGAACAGAACCTCGTCAGCGTGCGTGTGGAGGAGCGCGTGCTGCCGGCCGTCACCCAGCCGAGCTACGTCACGAAGATCGACCTGGCCGCGTAACCCCGGGCCCGGCTCCCAGGTCCCTCAGGCGCGCCCTGGGAGCCAGGACGGCGTGCCGCCGGGGTCTGCGGCACGCCAAACCCTCCAGGCCGGCGATGCTTGCCGCCGGCCAGTGGGGTGGTGAAGGACAGCGCACCCGTCGGTTTCCCTCCTTGGGCGGCGGGTGCGCTGTCGCGCGTCTCGGGCGTCCTAGGCCCGCAGGTAGCGCAGCACACGCGGAGTGGAGGTACCGGCCTGGCGGGCGAACTCCTGGCCCGAGACCTTCCCGACTGTTACAGCCGTAACAGTTGGGCGCTTGCCATGCTCGGCGGCCTGGACACTGCGGGCGACCAGGAGGCCCAGCCGCCAGCTAAGAGCGGCACCAAGAGCCTTGCGGCTGGCTCCAGGCCAGCGCTAGCGTCGGTGGTCCCGGTAGGGCATCCACGACCGCCCAGCGACCGGCCGACGAGGCAAGGCGTGGCATGGCTCCCAGCACGATCAAGGAGTCACGATGAGCATCACGGAATCAACCGTTCGCCGACAGGCCAGCCGCCAGGGTTGGCGCGTCTGGAAGCCTCGCCGCGCTGACCACAAGGCCCACCATGGCGATGTCGTCCTCGTGGACCTAGCCACCAACGGCATCGGCCCCGGCTTCTGCGACCTCGCCACGGCCAAGGCCTGGCTGGACGGACAGTAGGACCGACACAGGGTCGCCCGGGCAGTTCAGCGCTGTCCGGGCACCCGGACGTCGGCGCCATCCTCCAGGTCCAGCAGGCCGGCCTTCCGGAGCGCCCGCACGGGGTCCCGGTCCGCCAGGCGCGCGGGCCACCACCAGGCGCACGGGGTCCAGGTCGATGTCGACAGCGCTGTCCATGGCTACCAGCCCCTCTCGCGCCACTCCTGTAGGTGGGGCCGTTCGGCGGCAAGGGTGGTGTCGTTCCCGTGCCCGGGATACACCCAGGTGGTGTCGGGCACCCGTTCGCCGTTGGGGAGTATTACTTCCGGCCGGGTACCATCGGGGAGCCGCTGGAAGACGCGCTCCTCGACGTCGGTGATCAACTTCTCGAACCGCGCCTCGTCCTTCTGGGTGTTGCCGACCCCACCGGGGAAGAGGCTGTCGCCGGTGAAGAGGTGCGGCGTGCCGTGCGGGTCGGCGTACAGGAGGGCGATCGAGCCGGGGGTGTGGCCACGGAGCGCTATCACCTCGAGGGTCGAGTCGCCGACGTCGATCGTGTCGCCCTGGGCGACGGTGCGGGTGATCGGGACGCCGGTCGCTTCGGTGATGGCGGCGGCGTCGGGCTCACCGGCGACGGTGTCGGCACCGGTCACGGCGATGATGTCGGCGAGCGCGCGGTGATGGTCCCAGTGCTGGTGGGTGGTGACGACCGTGGCGAGGCCGGTGGAGCCGATCAGCGGCAGCAGCGTGGACGCCTCGGCGGCGGCGTCGATGAGGAGCTGCTGTCCGGTCGCATGGTCACGGAGCAGGTAGCAGTTGTTCGACATCTTCTCGTCGACCGCGACCTTCGTGATGGTCAGCTCCTGCAGCTCCCGCACGTCCGCGGCGCCCCCGGGCCTGACTTCGCCGGTGTAACCGTTGCTCATAGTCCCTCGATTCCCGGCAGCTTGCCGCCGTCGCTCGTGACCTCGACGCCTGGGTACGGCGTCCGTCCCGTCAGCCACCATGCCAGCCCGCACGCCGGTCCGGTCACGGTGGGCCCGTTCCCGAGCGTCCAGGACCGCCCCAGGTCCGTGGCCACCAGCGTGGCGCCGACGGTCTGGCGCTGGACGCCGATCTCGACCAGGGCGCGGGCGAAGTCGACCGGCCAGTCGGCAGGGGAGTAGCCGGCGTCAAGGTCGACGTGGTGGATCTCGACCTCGCGCAGCCGCATGGCACCGACCTGCCCGGCGTGGAAGCTGCGATCGCTCCCCGGCGTACGGTGGATCACCGTCTCAACGAGGGAAGGCTCCGTAGCGAGCGTCCCCAGCGCATCGCGGAGGACGGTCGTCGCACCGAACAGCCGGTCCCGGATCTCGGCGTGGCTGGCCGAGGCGAGCTCCTCGATGTCGGCGTCGCGCTGCTCGTCGGACGGGTACATCGTCACCGGTCGCCCCTCGAGGACACCGACGACGGCGCCGGCCAGCCCTTCCGCGTTGAGCGCGAGATGTGCGACGACGTGGGCCCGCGTCCAGCCCGGCAGCAGGCTGGCTCCCGCCCAGGCGTGCTCGCCGAGGGCATCGACGGTGCGGACGAGACGCCGTGAGGCGACGTCGAGGGGATCGGTGACACTGCTGGCGGAGGTGGTCACGGCCTCATCCTGACACCACTGCCCGACGGCAGCGAACGTCGTTTCGCGACCCTGGTAGCATGGCGAACACTTGTTCGACTCAATGTTGACCCAAACTCTTACGAAGGGACCGCGGTGGCGGACCAGCTCATCATCCGGGGTGCGCGCGAGCACAACCTCAAGGACGTCTCCATCGACCTTCCCCGCGATGCGCTGATCGTCTTCACCGGTCTCTCCGGTTCGGGGAAGTCGAGCCTGGCGTTCGACACCATCTTCGCCGAGGGCCAGCGTCGCTACGTCGAGTCGCTCTCCGCCTATGCGCGCCAGTTCCTCGGCCAGATGGACAAGCCCGACGTCGACTTCATCGAGGGCCTCAGCCCGGCGGTGTCGATCGACCAGAAGTCGACCTCGAAGAACCCGCGATCAACCGTCGGCACCATCACCGAGGTCTACGACTACCTCCGCCTTCTCTACGCGCGCGCGGGCCGCGCGCACTGCCCGACCTGCGGCGCCCCCATCGAGCGGCAGACGCCGCAGCAGATCGTCGACCGCGTCCTCGCGATGGAGGAGGGGCGCCGCTTCCAGGTCCTCGCTCCCGTCATCCGCGGCCGCAAGGGCGAGTACGTCGAGCTCTTCTCCCAGCTCCAGCAGCAGGGTTACAGCCGTGCCCGGGTGGACGGCGAGACGCACCAGCTCGATGCCCCGCCCAAGCTGGACAAGCAGAAGAAGCACACCATCGAGGTGGTCGTCGACCGGCTCTCGGTGAAGGCGTCGAGCAAGCGC
>Ga0164242_10008334_pt1 | contig 11244 bp, 12 predicted proteins | sample OricomgcompostMG_FD_108783 | JGI IMG/M metagenome (GOLD analysis project Ga0164242, IMG submission 108783) | Miracle-Growth compost microbial communities from Emeryville, California, USA - Original compost - Miracle growth compost (MG) ...
CCAGGCCGTCTACACCAACGCCGCCTCCTCGGGCGGGCTGGTCACCGACTACCGCGAGTGGCAGATCCCGCTCGGCCGGCGATTCCGAAGCCTCAAGATCTGGTTCGTCATGAGGTCGTACGGTGCCGAGGGCCTGCGGCACCATATCCGCCGGACGACGGGGCTGGGTGAGCTGTTTGCGGAGTTGTTGCGCGGGAGGCCGGACTTGTTCGAGATACTTACTGGCCCGAGCTTTGCGCTGACGGTGTTCAGGATGGTTGGGGCGCAGGAGGCTGAGAAGAACCAGGGGGAGGGTTTGCAGCTGGAGATTCGGAACAAGGTGAGTAAGAAGCTGTATGAGATGGTCAATGCTAGTGGGAAGATGTGGGTTACTAGCACGATGTTGGACGGGAGGTTCGCAATTAGGGTGATGACGGGCGTGAGGACTACTGAGGAGGAGCATATACGGATGGCTTTCCAGATGCTTGTCGACCTTGCAGAGGGAATACAGAAGGAGGACTAGGGAGACTGACATTAGTGGGCTTTTTTGGGGTGTTACACAGAGAATACTGCTCATCGATAAGTTATCCATTAGTTCTCTTCCCGTAACATGGGACTAGAATAAGAGTAAAGAACGAAACTATCCAGATAAAGACCATGGGGATTACGACCGAGGTGATATGGTGAACCTTGGCATGAGTGCTGCGCTGTAGAAGTATCTCAACTAAGTCTAGGTACGCTGTGTGCAAATTCCACCTCGCTTGATGCATCTCTACCAGGCTCAGTATATACATGTACGCTATGCAGGTATCTTCGTTCAATGCCAAACCCCCTCGTCAGCGGAACAGGAGGCCCCCTCCGTTTTCTCGTTCTGTCTAGTCTCAAATCTAAATGCTTGCCCTCCTCGGCGCCATAGTACGACGCAGAGCCTTCTTCGCCTCGGTCTCCTCAATGAGCGGCAAAAGGCCCTTGGCCTTGAGCTGCTGCAGGAACTCCTGCCCGTACGTGTACCCCGCTAGGCAGATCTCGTCGAACTTGCCAAAGTCTAACGTGCCGTAGTCCTCGACGGGCGGTCTCATGTAAATGCAGCCCTCCATGTTCTTTGCTCGCTCTAGCGCGTCCACGCTCGACACGTACGCGAGTCTGGCTTGGATTTCCGCCAACGTGGGCGGGTTCGGGACGGACGAGAATGGGTTCCATCGGTTGAAGAAGGCCCATAGCCCTGAGAGGGTGTCGCCGAAGGCTTGCGGCGTGTCGTCGTCGAGCGAACCGACGTCGATGGAGAAGATAACATCCGCTCCGAGTGATTTCATATGCGATACCGTCAGGTTGTCGATGTACCCTCCGTCCAGGAGCATACTGCCCTCGTCACATAGCGGCGGGAGCAAGCCCGCGAGGGACATGGATGCTCTGACGTATCGCCAGGCGTAACCGCTCGTATGGAACTCTGCTCGGCTCTTGCTGATATTCGTGGTGTTGCAGTAGTATTCGAGCCAGAAGTCCTCGATCTGCGTCTTCCCGAACGTCTTGAATATGCCGCGGTTGAATTCGTGACCCGTCGTGTAAGAAGCCGATGGATAGGTTAGGTCGAGCGCGAATCTCCACATGCTGGCCATTCTCCCGGCAAACTTCTTCGACAAGCCAAAGATTGGCACGACGTCGGCGTGTCTGGCGTACAAGCCGCCAATGAAGGCGCCGATGGAGGTCCCGCCAACGATGTCAATCGGTATGCCTGCTTCTTCCATGGCTCGGATGATCCCTATCTGTGACATACCCCGGGCTCCGCCTCCACCGAGGACGAGGCCCACGGATTTCCCGCAGAGCCTTCTGGCAAGCCGCTGGAAGTCTCCTTTGATAGGAGCGTCTGGCGAATAGTACGAATTATGGCGTAGCTTCCTAGACGTATATTTCTGGATCTCTGCCTGCAAGATTTGCACGCGTTCTTTCAGACTCGGCCCAGAGCGCTTGATGGGCATTGCGTTGGTTCCTAGAGCCATCTCGATGTGATGGTGTCCGCCATTGATCCACATTCTGTTCCGTAGCCACGAGCGAGTCAAGCCAGGGGCGGAATATCGCTCCGAGTGGAGGAGAACCAGGACTTTTCGTGCCGTGGATTTCATGCCTAGCATGAATCGTTCGTACTCCCCAATCTCTGGCGACCCTTCGGCAAGGCCCACGAGCAAGATGCAATCGGCCTGGTTAATACACGTTTGAGTCCACGGCGAGTTTACGTTAGTATCTGACGAGAGTTAGTAGGAATTCTTAGATATCGCCATTGAACGATATCAGAGTGCTTGCTTACCCGCTACGTAAACGACGAGTCCGTATTTCTCTTCTAGGTCAGCCAGGTACTGGGAAAGTTTCAGCTTGCCCATCTTATTGAAGGCGTGCTTCCCGAGGTGATTGAGAATCGCGGACTGGTTGAGAGAGGTTGCCCCATTCGGTGGCCCAACTTGGGCCAAGGCGTTCATAAGCCTATTGCCAAACTCTACCACGGGCACCCCGGCGGTAACCGGCAGCACCGCGACCGTCCTGAGATTAAGCGTTGACGAGCTTTTATTGATCGAGGTTCTGCTTGCGCTTTCCTTCGTGATGGTACTGGAGGGATCGTTGATCAACGTCCTCATCCGGGAAGCGATGATCTTGGATATCTTGATCGTGATGTTCGGATGTTCCTGGGCTAGACTGTTGAACAGGGTACGAGGGAACTTTACCAACTCTGTATCTCGGATGGCATGCAACGTGCCGGACCTGGCGGATTCTGTGAGAACCTCGAGTTCGCCCACGCTCTCTCCTTGGCCAAATTCCGCCTTGACGTTCACACCGCCGTCGGATCGCTCCTCCACGAGTCGAAGTCGCCCATTGAGAACAATATAAATAGCCTCGCTCTCGTCTCTATTGTGGAAGATGACTTGACTAGCGTTGACCTGCAGCCATTCTAAAGCAAAGTCGATATGAAGGATGAGGCGGGGCAGGAGATGTGTAAGCCTCTTGGCCATCGTGAGAAGCACGATTGGATAGCGATCCACGATCCGCTCGATAGATGCGCGAGGCAGAAATCCGACGTACACGTCAGTCTTCGCCACGACGTCGATGAACGACCTGTAGGAAGAAATCGTCCCCACGTACCCTGCTAGCCCCCCGGGCTTGATCAGGGCCACACTTTGACGTCGGAGCGTCTTCTTCTTGCCGTCGGCCGTATTACCCCCTGGGTCGGAAGCTGGGAAGAGTGGGGATGAAGGGGTCCGGAGACCGTCGGCGCCTTCCATTGCTGTGAATGATGATTTGTGCGAAGAATGGAGGATATCGACAGACGACTCCTCTGTCGTCGTGCAAATGTCAAGGAACCCGTCTATGACATAGTAAAGACCAGGGTTGCGTTCCCCTTGCTCAACGAGGACCGACCCTTTGGGGAAGAAGACGATCTCGACCTCGTCTCGCATATCCTGAGCCAGAAGGTGGATGCTTGCCGCCGGATGCGTCGTAAATCCGCTCGAGGTCATTGACTCGGTGTCACCCTCTACGGAGCCGTCTAGCGGATCCATGAAGCCAAAGGCGTTGTTGCTGAAAACAGCCTTCTGCCGCCGCTGGTCGAAAGAAATGAGTTTTGGGGACCCTTGCATTGACTCCGGGTCGCGCGAGGCGCTTCCGCTGCTCGAGAGGCCGATTGCCTTGAACATGCATTCTAGGATGGACTCCCGGAAGATGTTGTCCTCATCGAGAGTCTCCCGCTTGTCGAGCGAAATGTGGGCGTTCCTCTGCGTTGCAAAGGGATTGAAGGCCCTTCTTGCCAGTGGGGAGTCCCCTTCGGCACGACTTATGTCGGCGTGGGAGGAGTAGTTTCCCGACGCCCCAGGAACGTTTGACGGCTTATGGCCACCGGCCCGCGAGAGTTGAATCCCGGCCAGCAAATCCCCTGGGCTCTGAGCGTCGATGGAGCTGCGGTGGTCTCGCGGAGGAGCTATCGTGGAGCTGACAATAGATGCGGTTCGTTGCCTCGAAATCGACTGTAGAGCCGCTTCTTTCCGAAGAGTCGTGTGGGATCTGCGGCGTCGGCCGGCATGGGCGTTGTGAAGCGCGATCCCTTTCCCGACATCCTCTTCCCCGGCCCTTTCCCTCTCGCGTTGGAATTTCTCCTTCAGTCTGTCTAGAGCATCCCCTCTTAAATCGTTAGGGAGCTGACACATGGTATACTTTACCATGTTGCGTTCCGTCTGCAGGACCTCGCCGGTTAGGCCAAGGTAGCTGTGTGCAGTCGCCAATGTAACCCGCTGGAACCTAGAGAGGATTACATGCACAATATGTGCCGTTGCCTTGGGATATATTCTTATGAGACGCCGGAAGGCACTAGCTGGTATTATGGCGATCGTAGTGTCTACCGTGGCGCGGGCAATGATGTCTGGATGCACAGAATTCGTAGGTCTTCTCTTTGGTTCTGTTCCATTGGTACGAGAGTGGAAAGAGGTATCTAGGGCCATTGGTGGTATTGTTGGCAGAGGTGAACCGTTTGCATCCACAGTCGCCGGGCCCGCACCGACGGACCCGAGGTTCTCCGCCGAAGAGCCTAGGTGGGGGGTATTCGGATATGACGCCTGTGAAGTATGCGTCTTCCGGAAGTCTGCACTTAATGGATATCTAGGGTTGTCGGTGTTGTTCATACCGGAGCCAGGCTCTGAGCTGTCCTCGTCTGTGTGGCGAAGCTGAATATCCTCTGTGAAGAGGGACATGATAGAGAACAACGATGACATGGGTGCCCCGTTCCGCACCTCGGTCAGCAACTGATACCGCTGCTGGCCCGGTGCGAAGTTCTCGTCGTCACTAGCGGAGGAACCAGGGAATGGGCTCTGGTGGTTGGCGGGTGCCGGGCGTCGGTCATGGCGCGAAGACTTGACAAATATCTCAACCAGGCCATCTACCACTAAACAGAAGCCTTTCTCCTCTTCGAGATTGAGAGTCTCGCCAGCAATCAGTTTCCTCGTTTGCATACTTCGCGTTAGCTCATGGAAGACTGGCCGTTCTAGATAGCCGAATATCTTAATGGCGCTGAGAAACTCGTCCAGATAGCTTGAAAGGCCAGACTTGGCGCCCTCCTCTTGGGTGTCCGGGAACAAGTCAATGTCGGGTTCCTTTCGTTGCGGCTCAGGAGGGAGGCGGGAGTACATGTTGAGGTAGCGATATCTCACTACCCAACTTATTGCGGATATCATGGCAGCAACAAGGACCATGCTAGAAACGCGTGGTTAGTTGCAACCTTGCGGAGTGAGAGGGTCCACTTACAGGGTAGTGGCATTCATGGTCACGGTCAGGCTCGTAGAGAAGAAGGCGAAGAGGAAGGTGGGGATGGATATCGTGGCCAGTTTAATCACGATATACAACAGCGCTGAGATGATATGGAGGACCCAGAGCATGAGCCTAGCGAAGAGCCCAAGCCATGACGAGGACCCATGTGCCTCCACGACATCGTTTGCTCGTGTCACAGCCGAATGGAGGGCACCCGTAGCAACCCCGGGCATTGCGAGGGCGGTCTTCGAGAGAACCGAGCTTATGGATGAGGTGCTTGATGAATCCATGATGAAGACCAGCTTCTAGTGTTGATGTACTAAGGAGCGGTACAAGATGGCGCGAGAAGGGCGATGTTCTGCACTCATAGCACAGTACCTAGCTCGGTAGGTATGTAGGTAATGTACTAGGTAACTTGGGCCATTTATCAGCTCATGTTGGCTCGCAAGTAGGCGGGAGGTTTAGAGCCGCTACTTGTTGTGAGGAAGCTAGTGTCCTGAGAAGTCGTGATGGCTAGAAATTAAAGAGTTCGGTCGAGCAAGGGAGCTCATGGTAGAAGCTTGCCGTCTGAGTGGAAGCTACCTTAGCATGTGCCACGAGTTCCTTGCTTAGCCGGACCCCACTATTCTGCTCGAAGTGGAGGTGCCGCCACAGCCCACTCTCTCACCAGCCACACCCCACCATCCACCGTTGACGGCGGGCGTTAATTGTTTGACTCTTAGAAAAATATGACCAAAGCTGAAGATAACTTCACCAACGAACAAGAGGCTGCCATCGTCAACCCCTTCGGCGACCCCCAACTCTCGACCGCCCACACCGGCCCTCCAAATCCCGTCTTCTTCAATAACAGTGCATCCGTATTCTGGATCGCCTCATTCCTCCTGTTTTGCCACACCGAACTTGCGTATCGCTTTTACCCCGCCTCGGATAAGGCACCGCCGACAAGATGTCGTTGACAAATTGCCGATTCTACGAGGAGAAGTACCCGGAGGTGGACAGTTTTGTCATGGTGAACGTGAAGCAGGTCAGTACCAGACCGATATTCTAGGGTGTATGGGATCCGGCGGCGACGGCGACGGGCGACGCCCCCTTACTTGAGTCCCGGCGCAGTCATTACTACTGGTCCAGGGACTGAGGGTTCGCACCGACCGAGTGTTCGGTCCCGCGCAGAGAACACCGGGGATCCAAACCTATGTGGATGCCTTCGGGATATAGCTGCTAGTGATACCTTCTTCCCGCCCAAATCCAACGCCGAGCTGGACCGGCCGAAGTAATAAGGAGGCGACGCGCTGGAGCTTCGCCACCGTCCCCCTTTCGTGTGCGCTTGACAAGCTAACCAGTCCTAGATCGCAGACATGGGCGCTTATGTCAAGCTTCTCGAGTACGACAACATTGACGGCATGATTCTCCTCTCCGAGCTGTCAAGACGTCGTATCCGAAGTATCCAGAAGCTTATCCGAGTGGGGCGCAACGAAGTTGTCGTTGTACTGCGAGTAGACAAAGAGAAAGGTCAGCCCAAAAGCTACAAGAAATCTCGACAGCAATACCTAACATAAGGCTAGGTTATATCGATCTTTCGAAGCGCCGTGTCTCCCCGGAAGACATCATCAAGTGCGAGGAACGATACAACAAAAGCAAAATGGTCCACTCGATCATGAGACATGTTGCCGAGAAGACCGTTACCCCAATCGAGGAACTATACGAGACAATCGCATGGCCACTGAACAAGAAATACGGACATTCTATCGACGCGTTCAAAGTCTCTATAACGTGGGTCCAGGCTATATCTGACACATGACAGCTCGGCTAACTCACTCCATCTAGCAACCCTGATGTTTGGAAAGATATCACCTTCACTAGCGATGCGGTAGCAGAGGAGTTGAAATCATACATCGGCAAGAGGTTGACACCGCAGCCGACAAAAGTCCGTGCCGACGTCGAGGTTACATGCTTCAGCTACGAGGGTATTGACGCCATCAAGACCGCCCTTCGGACCGCCGAGGCGCGCAACACGGAGGATGCGCAGGTGAAGGTCAGACTAGTGTCCCCGCCGCTCTACGTCCTCACAAACACCTGCTTGGACAAGAGCGCGGGAATTGCACGACTGGAAGAGGCCATCGTCGACATCCGGACTAGCATCAGCGCCGCAGGGGGCAATCTGATCGTTAAGATGGAGCCGAAAGCAGTCACCGAGTCGGACGATGCAGAGCTGCAGGCCCTCATGGAGAAGCGCGAGAGAGAGAACGCCGAGGTCAGCGGCGACGAGAGCGTCAGCGAAAGCGACGACAACATCCCAGGGGCGGTCTAGACTGGTTGAGAGAGAGACCAGGGGGCAAGAGGGATCGCTGAACAGAAACTGGCCCGTCACCGTGGCGCGCATAGATCAAGCACCGTCATTGTATCTAGTCATGTTATGGAAACGGCGTCTGGGAGAATGAAAAAGTCTCTTGAAAGGAGGGCTGGACGGGGGACGCCCAAGGGAGGGCGGGTGAGCAAAGAATCGCTCGCCCTAGGATGGTAACGGCGGGGTTATGCAGCTAATGAAGCATGTTCAATAACCGCGGGGCTTAGACCCGGAACAAGGATGAATTTTGAACGACCGCATCATGATGCAACGCTAGGCCGAGCTAAATCTTCAAATGAACAAGAAAGTAAACCACCGGCTACTTGCCCGTCAACACCCATGGCCCTTGGCTCACTATGGGCACGAGCAAGGAGCCAGCCGGTATTCCTGCGCCAGTTCTCGGCCTACATGATTGGTCTGGCGACATGGGTTCCGGCAATCATCTGGTTCAACACGAACGTCGCCGAGATCACCGTGATTGACGGCCCGTCTATGTATCCTTTCCTGAACGACGGCATCAACCGATCCCTGCGCCGAGACCTGGTCTTAAACTACAAGCTGTATGCGCAAGATAACCTTGCGCGCGGCATGGTTGTGACGTTCAGGTACGATACGCCACCTTCCGGCGCGAAGAGCAAGCTGCTGACCTTGGGGCTGGAACGATAGGAGCCCGCTCGACCCCGAAAAGACTGCCGTAAAGAGGATCGTCGGCCTCGAAGGCGATATCGTGCAGACTCGACGACCGTACCCGAATGCCTACATCCGAGTTCCGCCGGGCCATGTCTGGGTCGAGGGCGACTCGGCAGACGAACGGAAGACCATGGACAGCAATACATACGGTCCGATATCATCACGCCTTGTAACGGGTCGGATCACACATATACTACTGCCCTGGAACAAAGCCGGTAGAGTGAAATGGTGGGAACATGGAGATCGATCAGGACTTGTGCGAGCGTGACCTCGCTGTTGTAGCTTTGCAGCCGGCGATAAGAAGACCGGGTTTCTCGTAAAGGACCTGGTCCGTGTACATCTATATTCTACGGATCTGTACGGCTTCTGTACTTAATCTCAACCCGCTTTGCAAGATCACCTAGCATGTCTGTCGCCTCCGGTTCATGCTAGTGAGTTACGGAGGCCGTTATCCGAACTAAGCTGTCCTTCGATGTCCCCCGCAGCTCGGAGGATGTCGAGTCGATGGGCTGATCAAAATACGCACGGGCCCGACTGTCGTTAACAAGCTCAATGAATTATGGAAGTTCGTTGTCCTCGCTATTCGTAACGAAGGAAGCTTTAAGGCGTTTCCTATGTAAGATTCTGTCAACTCAATTTATCCAGTAGGCGTCGTAAAAAAAGAGCAGTAACGTGGGGCGTTAGTACCTATTTTCTGCACGGAGCATTCAAGCTGGCAGAAGTTCTTATACCGCGATCTGAGATTCGCGGTTCTGATTCGCGCTAATTTGGAATCTGGATCTCCGAATTGCTCCGAAATGTCCGTCCCCCCGAGTGGAGCTCCAAAAAAATAAAACACCAAACCGGCGGCGCCGAGTCAGTCAGCAGCCTCCCAATCTGCAACTATCTCGACGTCTCCCTCTCGAAAAGCGGCCGCGACTAGAGCTGCGCACACCTCCTTTCTCGATACCTGAAGGGCGATGGTGCTTGGCTCCGGTGCTGGCAGCCCCCTTTCCTCACCACCGAACGGGCCGGGCGACTACAGGAACACCGCGGTTTCTGCCCTGTTTGACGATGGACTTGCATCTCACGAGGGCTTTTTGTCGGACGTCAACACAAGGACGAACTCGACCACTGGCGACATGAGCTTTCAAGATGGAGAGCTGGAACGCCGGCCGCCTTACATTCATGTAATGCCTTGCTCCCACCTTCGTGTACCCCGGGATCTTGCGGGATCTTGCGCTGACCGTTCTGTCTAGTCTATGATTGCGGGAGGGTTGGGTGGAACGAGCGGCGATATGCTCATGCACTCGCTAGATACTGTAAAAACACGGCAACAAGGCGACCCACATATCCCACCGAAATACTCGTCCCTGGGCTCCTCGTACTACAAGATCTTCCGGCAAGAAGGCCTTCGGCGAGGGTTATACGGGGGATGGCTCCCGGCTCTACTAGGTTCCTTTCCTGGAACCGTCCTTTTCTTCGGCACATATGAGTTTAGCAAGCGACATATGTTAGACTACGGCATCCAACCTCACCTGGCGTATCTCGCAAGCGGTAAGTGATGCTCAAGGCCATACAGGCGACGCGGTGAGACTAACTATATGTGCACCAGGCTTCCTCGGAGATCTTGCTGCATCGATTGTATACGTACCCTCCGAAGTTTTGAAAACACGCCTCCAACTCCAAGGGCGTTTCGATAACCCCTTCTTCAAATCGGGATACAACTATCGGGGGACACTTGATGCTACGCGAACCATCGTGAAGCTTGAAGGGCCCTCGGCGCTCTTCTATGGCTACAAGGCGACGCTGTACCGAGATCTCCCGTTTTCTGCGCTCCAGTTCATGTTCTACGAGCAAGGCCAGAGCTGGGCTCGAAGCTGGAAGGATAGTCGGGATATTGGATGGCAATTGGAACTGCTCACGGGCGCCACGGCTGGAGGTCTCGCAGGAACCATGACATGTCCTCTTGACGTTGTCAAAACCCGCCTCCAGACACAGTTAAACCACGATCCCGGAATGTCGCACCACGACCCAGCAATGAGCAAGACCCATGTGGTGGACTTGAAGGAGGTCCACGCAACGCAAGCGACCACGACAACAAAACAGAGCTCGCAAAAGCGACTAATTTCGACGTCTTCTCCATCAACGTACACACCGCGACCAGGTGCGGCCAACCTGCACACTTCTTCAGTATACCAGGGTCTGAAGGTGATATATAGGACGGAGGGAATTGGGGGGTGGTTTAGAGGCGTCGGCCCACGCGCTGTTTGGACGAGCATTCAAAGTGGTTGCATGCTGTTCTTATACCAGACCATCCTACGGCAGCTAGAGGTGCATTTACCCTTGGAGCGGCCGGAGTTGAGAGCATGATTTCGGCTCGTTTGTATCACCAACAGGGGGGCTGGATGTATTATGTACTTTGCACTGTACCAATGTGGCTCAAGCATGGCGTTCAGGACTGGATAGAGGGAATTCACCATAGACGTAGGGATGAAAGAAAGCATCTTCACTTCCACGCTGTTGACCTCCTCGCGGCTGCTTGCTTACAAGAATTGTGACAACTTCATGCAATTACCGAGGTATCCAATTATCGATAAGTGGGCCCACTTCATCATGGATCGAACATCTCGAAATTTAAGAATCAGCCCATGCTTTCCACTCACAAGCCCGCCAACCAACCTCGGACGCAATCCCTCTCCCCTAATGATGCGGCTTCGAAATGGCAGCCACGACCTATGAGCCATGTCTTCGCCCCTTCCCGTACCGTCAAAGGTCGCCGTCACGGCCATCCGAGGACTGATCGTCGGCACATCTTGTTCCCTCGTGCTGATTACCGAGGACCGACGACGCCGCATCAATAACGCGCGCAATGCCGTCCAAAACGCGCAAAGGATTAGGTCGGCTAGGAATTACCGCTCTGGAGGAGGGGATCTTGCGCTGGCGCTAGAGGAGGAAGCTCTCCTCGAGCC
>Ga0164242_10008335_pt1 | contig 11244 bp, 7 predicted proteins | sample OricomgcompostMG_FD_108783 | JGI IMG/M metagenome (GOLD analysis project Ga0164242, IMG submission 108783) | Miracle-Growth compost microbial communities from Emeryville, California, USA - Original compost - Miracle growth compost (MG) ...
CGAGCGCGGCGAAGGTGTGTGGTTGTATGACCAAACGGGTAAACGCTATCTGGACGCGATTTCCGGAGTGGGCGTTTGCGGCCTCGGACATGCCCATCCGGCGGTGGTGCGCGCACTCGGCGAACAGGCCGGGCGACTGATGCACACCTCCAATCTGTTCCGCATTCCCCAGCAGGAAGCGCTGGCGGCTCGCCTGTGCGAGATCAGCGGCATGAGCAAGGTGTTTTTCGGCAACTCCGGCGCCGAGGCCAACGAAGCGGCGATCAAGCTGGCGCGCCTGCACGGCCACCGGCGCGGCGTGGAGAAGCCGGTGGTGCTGGTGATGGACGGCAGCTTCCATGGCCGTACCATGGCGACGCTGTCCGCCACCGCCAACCCCAAGGTCAAGGAAGGGTTCGCGCCTTTGCTGGAAGGCTTCCGGCAGATTGCCTACAACGATCTGCAAGCGGTGCGTGACGCCGCCGGCGACGATGTGGTCGCCATTCTGCTGGAGCCGGTACAGGGCGAAGGCGGCTTGCGTGCCGCCGGCGAGGGCTATCTGGCCGCCCTGCGGGCGCTGTGCGACGAGCGCGGCTGGCTGCTGATGTTCGATGAAGTGCAGTGCGGCAACGGCCGGACCGGCACCTATTTCGCCTGCCAGACGGACGGCGTGCGCCCGGACGTGCTGACCACCGCCAAGGGGCTCGGCAACGGTTTTCCGATCGGCGCCTGCCTGGTGAGCGGCGCGGCCACCGACCTGTTCGGCCCGGGCAGCCACGGCAGCACCTACGGCGGCAACCCGATGGCCACCGCCACCGCACTGGCGGTGGTCAATGAGCTGACCGGGGGCATCATCGATCAGGTGCCCGCCAAGAGCGCGCGGCTGCGCGCGGCGCTGGCCGAGAAGCTGGCCGGGCTGCCCATGGTCGGCGAGATTCGTGGCCGGGGGCTGATGATCGGCATCCAGATGGACCGCAACTGCGGCGAACTGGTGGGCCGCGCCCGCGAGGCCGGGCTGCTGATCAACGTGACCGCCGGTTCGGTGGTCCGCCTGCTGCCACCCTTGATTATCAACGATGAGGAAATGGCCTTTCTCACCCAAACGCTGGCGTCCGTGATTCACGCGTACGCCAGCGAACAGGATTGAACATGAATGACCCGCATCACTTTCTGACACTGCTGGATCTGTCCCCGAAAGAACTGGGGTATCTGATCCAGCGCGCCATCGAACTGAAAACCATGCTGCGCACCGGCCACTATCACCTGCCGTTGCGCAATCAGACACTGGGCATGATCTTCGAGAAATCGTCCACCCGCACCCGGGTGTCCTTCGAAGTGGCCATGACCCAGTTCGGCGGCTCCAGCATCTTCCTGTCGTCGCGCGATACCCAGCTGGGTCGCGGCGAGCCGGTGGAAGATTCCGCCCGCGTGCTGTCACGCATGGTCGATGCGGTCATGATTCGTACCTTCGATCACCAGACCGTCGAGCAATTCGCCCGCTACTCCCAGGTGCCGGTGATCAACGCGCTGACCGACGCTTTCCATCCCTGCCAGCTGCTGGCCGACATGCAGACCTACGTCGAGCACCGGGGCTCCATCCAGGGCAGAAAGGTGGCCTGGATCGGCGACGGCAACAACATGTGCGCCAGCTATATCAACGCCGCCCGCCAGTTCGATTTCCAGCTTGCCATTGCCTGCCCCAAGGGCTTCGAGCCGCCCCAGGCGCTGCTCGACAGCGCCGCCGATCGCGTCACCCTGACGCACGACCCGCGTGAAGCCGCCAGCGGCGCTCATCTGGTGGTCACCGATGTGTGGGCCTCCATGGGCCAGGAAGAAGAGCAGGCGGAACGCCTCAAGGTGTTCGCCAACTTCCAGGTCAGCAAGGCGCTCATGGATCTGGCCGACCGCGAAGCCCTGTTCATGCACTGCCTGCCCGCCCATCGTGGCGAGGAAATCAGCGAGGACATGCTCGACGACCCGCGCTCGGTGGTCTGGGACGCAGCGGAAAACCGCCTGCACGCGCAAAAGGCGCTGCTGGAGTTTCTGCTCACCGGCGAGCACTGACGAAGAGGCCGGGTTCTCGGGCTACTGTCGGGAATGGCGGTGGGGGCTGCCAGTGGTGGATGCGCTGCGCTTATCCACCCTACGGGTGTACCAGCGGCTTTGCGGAAGCAGCCGGTTAGCCGACGACGCGCGCTACGGCGTCACGCCAGCCCTGGTAGCGGCGTTGGCGTTCCTGTTCTTCCAGGCGCGGGTAGAATTCGCGTTCGCAGCGCCACTGTTCGGCAATCGCTTCCAGTGAATCGTACAGCCCTGCCCCCAGCGCGGCCAGATAGGCGGCCCCCAGCGCGGTGGTTTCCGTAACCGCCGGGCGATCGACCCGTACCCCCAGCACATCCGCCAGCGTCTGGCCAAGCCAGTTGTTGACCACCATGCCGCCGTCCACGCGCAGCGCCGTGGGACGTTGCCCGCAATCGGCGGCCATGGCCTCCAGCAGATCACGGGACTGGTAGCACACCGCTTCCAGGCCGGCGGTGACCACCTCGGCGATACCGGTATCCCGGGTCAGGCCAAGCAGCGCGCCACGCGCATCCGGGTCCCACCAGGGCGCACCCAGCCCGGTGAACGCCGGCACCAGATAGACGCCGCCGGCGGAACCGGCCTGACGGGCCAGCGCCTCGCTCTCGCTGGCGTGGGAAATCAGCCGCAGCCCGTCCCGCAGCCACTGGATGGTGGCGCCGGCGACGAAGATCGAACCTTCCAGCGCGTAACTGGTTTTGCCTTGCAAGCGATAGCCGACGGTGGTCAGCAGACGATTTTCCGAGGCCACCGCCGCACCGGTATTCATCACCATGAAACAGCCGGTGCCATAGGTGCTTTTCACCATGCCGGGCTCGAAGCAGGCCTGGCCGATCAGCGCCGCCTGCTGATCGCCGGCAATGCCGGTCACCGGGATCGCGGCGCCCAGCAGCTTCGCCTCGCTGTGTCCGAAATCACCGGCGCAATCGCGCACTTCCGGCAACAGTGACGCGGGAATGCCGAACAGCTTCAGCAGATCCTCGTCCCATTGCTGGGTATGGATATTGAACAGCAGGGTACGGGAGGCATTGGTGGCGTCGGTGGCGTGTACCCGCCCCCGCGTCAGCTTCCACAGCAGCCAGCAGTCGATGGTGCCGAACGCCAGTTCGCCAGCGTCGGCGCGCCGCCGTGCGCCGGGCACGTTGTCCAGCAGCCAGGCCAGTTTGGTGGCGGAAAAATACGGGTCCAGCAGCAGCCCGGTGCGCTCGCGCACCAGCGCCTCGTGGCCGGCCTCCTTGAGCGTCTGGCAATAACTGGCGGTGCGCCGGTCCTGCCAGACGATGGCGCGCGCCAGCGGCTCGCCGGTATGGCGATCCCACAGCACCGTGGTTTCACGCTGGTTGGTGATGCCGATGGCCGCCACCGCGCCGGCTTCCACGCGGGCATTGCGCAGCGCCAGATGGCACAGCGCCAGGGTGTCGTTCCAGATTTCCAGAGCATCGTGTTCGACCCAGCCGTCGTGCGGGAAATGCTGACGGAATTCCTTCTGCGCCTGCCCCACCGCCACCCCGGCCTGGTCGAAAACAATGGCGCGGCTGCTGGTGGTGCCTTGATCCAGGGCGAGAATGTATGACGTCATGCGAGTCTCCCGGGGTTGGGGGGAATGCCATGGTTCATGCTGCGGCTCATGTTAAGGCTCATGTTACGAGAAGGGCCGCTGGTCGCGGATCAGCACATGCTGTTCCGGCTGCTCGCGCGGCAGCATGACACGGAAACGGGCGCCGCCCCAGGGGCTTTGCTCCACGCGGACTTCGCCACCGTGCCAATCGACGATGCGCTTGACGATGGACAGCCCGAGCCCGTAGCCGCCACTGGCGCGGTGGCGGCTCTTGTCGAGCCGGGCGAACGGCTTGAACACCAGCTCGCGCTGGTGAGCGGGGATGCCCGGGCCGTCGTCGTCGACGTCCAGAATGAGGGTATCGTCCGTTCCGCTCAAGCGTACTCGTACCCGCCCCTGCGCATAGCGCAATGCATTGGTGACCAGATTCTGCAACACCCGGTGCAGGTAGCGCGGATCGCTTTGCAGGGTGATGTCCCGCTCACCGGCGGCGTCGATGACGATGCTGCCGCGAATAGTGTCCAGCTCATCGATCAGCCGTTCGCAGATCAGCCAGGGCTGCACGGTCTGGAAGTCGATGTTGGGAGTGCCCTCTTCCAGACGCGCATAGGTGAGGATTTCGTCGATCAGGTGGTCGAGCTGGTCGATGTCGCGGTCCAGATCGTTGAGCTTGTCGTGCCGCTCGTCGGCGGACTCGCAATCCGCCAGCATCTCCAGACCGAAACGCAGCCGCGCCACCGGGGTGCGCAGCTCGTGCGACACCGCCCGGGTCATTTCCCGCTGCGCCTCGATCAGCCGGCGGATGTGCGCGGTCATGCCGTTGAAGGTGGCCGCCACCTGGGCGATGGGATCGTTACCGGCAATGTGCGCCTGCGCGGCCAGATCGCCCCCGCCCAGCCGTTTCACCGCCTGGTTCAGCCGCTGCAGGCGGATTTGCAAAGGCCGCACCTGCAGATAAGTGGCCAACGCCACCAGAATCAGGGCGATCACGCCGGCAATCACCAGCAATGGCCAGGGGAAAGGATCGAACAGTTTTGCCGGCCCCAGTACCAGGATGGACTGGTCGCCGGTGAGCGGCGCGAAGACGCGCACCTGGGTGCCGTAACGGGAGCTGCTGGAGAGCGCAAAGACGATCTCGCCGTCGCCGAGACGGTGGCGTTGTTCGTTGCTCAGTGCCGGGTCGGTGAGCGTCGACAGACTCAGCGGATAACCGAAATGCCGGTCCAGTTGCGCCAGTTTCACCGGCCACTGTGCCACCGGGTACGGCGCCAGATAATCGCGCACCAGCAGCGCGGTGGTGCGGGCCTGCTGCTCGGAAAGGCGGCCCACCACCACGCTCAGGTAAAGCGCCTCGCCGGGCAGTGCGTAAACCACCTGTACCGCGCCCGCGGAGCGCTCTTTGGCGGGACGAAACACCACCCGTCCTTCATCCAGATACAGTTTTTCGCGGTAGGAAAGAGCCAGCTGGGCGGCATCGAGCAACGTCACCTGATCGCCCAGGCTCTGGCTGAGCCGCTGTGTCCAGTGCTGGCGGGAAACCGCATCGGTATGCGTTCGATAGCCCTGCGCCATCAAGTAGAAGGTGCCGCGCGCCATGTTCTCCCGGTACAGCCCCGAGCGGTACTGGTTGACCAGATTGACACCCGCGTAGGTGATCACGCCGATAATCAGCAGCGCGGCGAGGATGCCGCCATACATGCGCACGAAGATGCTGTTCAAGGGCAACCTCCGCGGCGAAACCGGTCAGTGAGTGCTCATTTCCCTGACGAACAGATAGCCTTTGGAGCGCACTGTCTTGATGCGCTTCGGGTTCTCCGGGTCATCGCCGACCTTGGGCCGGATGCGCGAGATGCGCACGTCGATGGAACGGTCCTGACCATCGTACTGGATGCCGCGCAGTTTCTCGAAGATGGTTTCCCGCGACAGCACCGTGCCGGCATTGGAGGCCAGCAACCAGAGCAGATCGTATTCCGCGCTGGTCAGCTCCACGGATTTGCCGCCCAGAATCACTTCACGGGCGGAATTGTCGATCACCAGGGTGCCGAACTCCAGCCGCGCCGGCGACGAATCGCGCTCGCTGTCGGTTTCCACCCGGCGCAGCAGCGCGCGGATGCGAGCCAGCAGCACCCGCGGCTTGACCGGCTTGGCGACGTAATCATCGGCGCCCATTTCCAGACCCATCACCTGGTCCATGTCGTCGGTGCGCGCGGTGAGCATGAGAATCGGATTCTTGAAGCCGTTGCGCACTTCCCGGCACACCGTCAGCCCGTCAGCGCCCGGCAGCATCAAATCCAGCACCACCAGATCCGGCTGCTCGGCGCGGATGCGGCGAATGGCCTCTTCGCCGTCGCCCACCACCACCGCATTCAGGCCGTTGGTCTGCAGGTATTCGCTGGTCAATTCGGCAAGACGCTCATCGTCTTCCACGATCATGATTGTCGGCGGGTTATCCTGAACGCTGCTCATCCCGTCCTTGTTCCTTTTTTGTGCGTCATTTGTAGTGTCTGGTAGCGCCCCGGTTATAGTCACCCCCGGAGTATGGCGTTCCGTAACCATTTATACGCACACTTGCAGGCCACGGCAACCAGCGCCAGATCAATTGCGACGGGCGGCACAAGATGTGGGATGAACCGCACAGGGAAAACGCCCACTGAGTGTCATCCACCGACAACCCACAAATTATCCACAGGATTTCCCCAGACTAAGGGCTTGCAAAAGCAAACCCACACCTATAACTTGTACTAGTATCGGGTAGCGACCCCAATATATTGGGTTTTCAGTCCTGCTTTCGACTTCTCGGGTCCGCCCCGGAGAAGCTGCGGAAAAACCCCAAAAAGCGCCGCCGGATCAGCCACTTGTCAACGCCGTCCGGCCTTTTTTCGTCGTCTCACCCGAAACACGACACACTATATGTGGTGTTTGCGCGCTCACGGAGCCACGAACACCTGCCAGGGCGCCGTCCCGGCCGCGCCGTTTCCCCGGCCGCCCGGTCAGCCCACCAGCTCAGCACAGTGCGGAGAGGGCATCATGCAAACGGATATCAATCGTGATCAGACCCCGGCCGGCAACCCCGACATGGGTTCCGCTATCGAACAGGACGTCACCAGCACCGCGCCCGGTCAGCTACGGGTCATCAAGCGCAACGGCAAGGTGGTGTCCTACACCGACGACAAGATCACCGTCGCCATCACCAAGGCGTTCCTGGCCGTGGAAGGCGGCACCGCCGCGGCCAGCTCGCGCATCCATGAAAAAGTGGATCGCCTGACCGAGCAGGTCTCCGCCACCTTCCAGCGCCGCATGCCTTCCGGCGGCACCATCCATATCGAGGAAATCCAGGACCAGGTGGAGCTGGCGCTGATGCGCAACGGCGAGCACAAAGTAGCGCGCGATTACGTGCTCTACCGCGAGCAGCAGGCGCGCAAGCGCGCCGAACGCGAGCGCGACCTGCCGGAGCCGAAACACAAGGTCGACATGAGCGTGACCATGGAAGACGGCAGCCGCGCGCCGCTGGACATGGCCCGCCTGGAGCACCTGATTCACGAGGCCTGCCGTGGCCTGGAACAAGTGGACCCGGAAAAGATCATCAGCGAGACCGTCAAGAACCTGTACGACGGGGTTTCCATCAAGGACGTCAACACCTCCATGGTGATGACCGCCCGCACCCTGATCGAGCAGGAACCCAACTACGCCCAGGTCACCGCCCGGCTGCTGATGGACAAGATCCGCGCCGAGTCGCTGCAATACCTGGGCGTGGCCGAGCGCGCCAACCAGCAGGAAATGGAAGCACTCTACGGCGAGGCGCTGCAAGCCTACATCCACAAGGGCATCGAGTTCGAACTGCTGAGCCCTGAGCTGGCTACCTACGATCTGGCGAAGCTGGGCGCCGCCATCAAGGGCGAGCGCGATCTGCAGTTCTCCTATCTCGGCCTGCAAACGCTTTACGACCGCTATTTCATTCACCACAACGACACTCGCATCGAGCTGCCGCAGTGCTTCTTCATGCGCGTGGCCATGGGTCTGGCGGTGCGTGAGGACCGACAGGAAGGGAAACGCGAAGAACGCGCCATCGAGTTCTACAATCTGCTGTCGAGCTTCGATTACATGAGCTCCACGCCGACGCTGTTTAACGCCGGCACCCTGCGCCCGCAGCTTTCCAGCTGCTACCTGACCACCGTGCCCGACGATCTGTCCGGCATTTACGGCGCCATCCACGACAACGCCATGCTCAGCAAATTCGCCGGCGGCCTGGGCAACGACTGGACCCCGGTGCGCGCGCTGGGCGCCTACATCAAGGGCACCAACGGCCGCTCCCAGGGCGTGGTGCCGTTCCTCAAAGTGGTCAACGACACCGCCGTGGCGGTCAACCAGGGCGGCAAGCGCAAGGGCGCGGTCTGCGCCTATCTGGAAACCTGGCACCTGGACATCGAAGAGTTCAACGAACTGCGCAAGAACACCGGCGACGACCGCCGGCGCACGCACGACATGAACTCCGCCAACTGGATTCCCGATCTGTTCGTCAAGCGCGTCATCAACGAGCAGGAATGGACCCTGTTCAGCCCCAACGACGTGCCGGACCTGCACGATCTGTACGGCGCCGCCTTCGAGAAACGCTACGAAGAATACGAAGCGATGACCCGCGACGGCCGCCTCAAGCTCTTCAAGCGTCTGCCGGCAACGACCCTGTGGCGCAAGATGCTGTCGATGCTGTTCGAAACCGGCCACCCCTGGTTCACCTTCAAGGATCCGTGCAACCTGCGCAGCCCGCAGCAGCACGTGGGCGTGGTGCACTCCTCCAACCTGTGCACGGAAATCACCCTGAACACCAACCGCGAGGAAATCGCGGTGTGCAACCTGGGTTCGGTGAACCTGGCCCAGCACGTCGATGAAAACGGCCTCGACCGCGCCAAGCTGGAACGCACCATCACCACCGCCGTGCGCATGCTCGACAACGTCATCGACATCAACTACTACAGCGTGCCGCAGGCGGAAAACTCCAACCTCAAGCACCGTCCGGTGGGGCTGGGCATCATGGGTTTCCAGGATGCGCTGTACAAACAGGGCTTCAGCTACGCGTCCGAACAGGCGGTGAGCTTTGCCGACCAATCCATGGAAGCGGTCAGCTACTACGCCATCCAGGCCTCCGCCAAGCTGGCCGAAGAGCGCGGCGCCTATCAGACCTTCGAAGGCTCGCTGTGGAGCCAGGGCATTCTGCCGATCGACTCCATCGCCATCCTCGCCCGCGAGCGCGGCGAAGACTACTGCAAGATGGACCGCAGCCAGACGCTGGACTGGAACAGCGTGCGCGACATGGCGCGCAAGGGCATGCGCAACTCCAACGTGATGGCCATCGCGCCCACCGCCACCATCGCCAACATCACCGGTGTGTCGCAGTCCATCGAGCCCACTTACCAGAACCTGTACGTGAAATCGAACCTGTCCGGCGAATTCACCATCGTCAATCCCTACCTGGTGCAGGCGCTCAAGGAGCGCGGCCTGTGGGACAACGTGATGGTCAACGATCTCAAGTACTACGACGGTTCCGTGCTGCCCATCGAGCGCGTGCCGGCGGACATCAAGGAGCGCTTCCGCAGCGCCTTCGAGGTGGAGCCGCGCTGGCTGGTGGAAGCGGCCAGCCGCCGCCAGAAATGGATCGACCAGGCGCAGTCCATCAACCTGTACATCGCCGACGCCAACGGCAAGAAGCTCGACGTCACCTACAAGATGGCCTGGCTGCTAGGTCTCAAGACCACTTACTACCTGCGCTCCATCAGCGCCACCCAGACCGAAAAATCGACCATCAATGATGGCAAGCTCAACCAGGTTTCATCCGGCATCAGTGAGGCCCCGATGGAACTGGGCCAGGCCGCACCGGTCCCCGCCGCCTGCTCCATCGACGACCCGGACTGCGAAGCGTGCCAGTGAAAGCCCGTGACGCCAGCGCGTCACCCCGACAGAATGGAGGAACACATGCTCAGCTGGGATGATTTCAATGCGCAAGAAACGCCCGTCAACAAGCCACCTTTTGGCGCACAATCAGCGTCGTCGCAATCTGCGGCGACACCTGCGCCGGCGGCACCTGAGCCTGAAGCACCGGCAGCGGGAAGTGCAGAGGATGCAGGGCATCGAGCCGCACGAGACGGACAGCAACCCGGAGCAGCCGTCCTGAAGGACGCCCCCACGGACGCCATAGCGCGCGCCCAGCAGGCGGTGGCCGCCATGGACGCCAGCGAAGGCGTGGCCGAGCTGGAAGGCACGGCTGGTCGTGTGGAAGTGGACGACAAGCGCATGATCAACTGCCGCGCCGACCTCAACCAGCTGGTGCCCTTCAAGTACGACTGGGCCTGGCAGAAATACCTGGACGGCTGCGCCAACCACTGGATGCCCCAGGAAATCAACATGAACGCCGACCTGGCGTTGTGGAAGAAAGAAGGCGGGCTGACCGAAGACGAGCGCCGCATCGTCAAGCGCAACCTGGGCTTCTTCTCCACCGCCGATTCGCTGGTCGCCAACAACCTGGTGCTGGCCATCTACCGGCTGATCACAAATCCAGAGTGCCGACAGTACATCCTGCGCCAGTCTTTCGAAGAGGCCATCCATACCCACGCCTACCAGTACTGCATCGAATCACTGGGCATGGACGAAGGTGAAATCTTCAACATGTACCGGGAAATACCGGCGGTGGCCAAGAAGGCCCAGTGGGGCATTCAGTATACGCGCGAGCTCTCCGACCCCAGCTTCACCACCGGCACCCCGGAAACCGACCGCATCCTGCTGCAGAACCTGATCGCCTTCTACTGCGTACTGGAAGGCATCTTCTTCTACTGCGGCTTCACGCAGATTCTGTCCATGGGCCGCCGCAACAAGATGACCGGCGTTTCCGAGCAGTTCCAGTACATCCTGCGCGACGAATCCATGCACGTGAACTTCGGCATCGACGCCATCAACCAGATCAAGCTGGAAAATCCGCACCTGTGGGATCAGGCCATGCGCGACAAGGCCACCCAGATGATCCTCGAAGGCACCGAGCTGGAAATCCAGTATGCTCGCGACACCATGCCGCGGGGCGTACTGGGCATGAACGCCGCGATGATGGAAGAGTATCTGCAGTTCATCGCCAACCGCCGCCTCATGCAGCTCGGCCTGCCCGAGCAGTTCAAGGGCGTCGGCAACCCCTTCCCCTGGATGAGCGAAATCATGGATCTGCGCAAGGAGAAGAACTTCTTCGAGACCCGTGTCACCGAGTATCAGGTGGGCGGTGCGTTGAACTGGGACTGAGCGAACCGGGACTGAGCGGTAGCCGCCCAAACAGACGCGGGCGAGGGGGAAACCCCTCGCCCGCTCCGTTATTTGAGAATTACTTGAGGATATTGTCGATCAGCAACTGTGCGTACTGCTCCTGCGTGAGATCCTTGTCGCCAATCAGCTTCTGCCATTTCTTCATGTTCTTCTGGAAGGCCGCAACAATGAGCTGCGGGTTCTTGACCCCTCTGCCTTCAGCCTTCGTGGCAGCATTGGTAAGTTCCGTTTTCAGAAACGCCTTGCGTTCGGCTATCAGCTTGGGAGACGCGTCCACGAACTGGACGTGATATTTGTCCTTGGCGGTTTTCACAGCGGTCTTGGTGCCATCC